>Ga0247821_10000370_pt1 | contig 24953 bp, 14 predicted proteins | sample 13C_Glycerol_Day_FD_192481 | JGI IMG/M metagenome (GOLD analysis project Ga0247821, IMG submission 192481) | Soil microbial communities from agricultural site in Penn Yan, New York, United States - 13C_Glycerol_Day14 | ecosystem: Environmental > Terrestrial > Soil > Agricultural land | place... | reverse complement strand
CGCACAGTCGTTCAGGAACAGTGTTTTCAGGTAGGCCAGCCCGCGCAGGTCCGGGGCCTGCAGTAGCGGGTTGCCCGACAGGTCCAGGACTGCAAGCCCGGAGCAGCGGTTCAGCGCTTGCTGGGCCTGGGCATCCCAGGTAATGCGGTTGCCTTCCAGGTCCAGCCAGGTGAGGTGCTCAGGCCTGACCAGGCGGGGCACGGCGTCGAATCGGCAGTCGGTCAGCAGCAGGCGCTTGAGGTTGGGGAAACGTTCATAGAATTCGGCCGGCAACTGGCTGAGCGAACGATTGTTGCTGAGTGACAGGTGCTCCACATGGGTGAAGTCATCCGGCAGGGCCAGGCTGGCCAAGGCCTGGTTGTCCAGTTCCAGGTCGGAAAGGTCCAGGCTGTGCAGGTGGCCACCCCCTTCAAGCGCTACGGTCGACAGCCGCCGCCAGGCGTTGAGGATGGGGCGGATGGCCAGGTGCCGTTGGTGAGGGCGTTGCGGATCGGGCCGGGCCCATTCCTGCAGGTCGCGGCGCAGGGTATCCAGGCGCTGCTGCAGGTCGCGCAGGCGTTGTGTGGGTGAGCGAATGTCGTCGACGTACGGGTTGTCCTCCTCGTTGCCGAGCCAGTTTTCGAACTCCTGGTCGGTGGCGTTCGGGAACAAGCGGCGATAGGCCCCGGCCAGCGAGCCTGCCAGGCGCGGCTGCGGCGGTTCGGGGGCGAGCGGCCGACCGCCGAGCAAGCGGCCCATGGGCTTGCGCAGCAGCGCCCGGTGCCCCCAGAGCCGCTGGGCCAATGTCTCCCTGTGCTTGTCGACCCAACCCAGTACACGCTGGCGTAGCGAGCTGCCATCGGCCGTCGGGATCCCCAGCCTGTCGCGTTGCGAGCGAGACAGTGCCTGCTCTACGGCGCGGCAGAGGTCCGGATCTCGCGGCGCTGGTGCAGGGCGCTCGCCCCGGTCGACCTCATAGCCTTCGGCCGATTTGATCACGCAGCGCAGGGTGGTGGCCTGGTCGCTGCCGACATGCTCCAGCCGAGGGCCATCGGGGCTGGCGCCGTGCAGCTCCAGGCGCAGGTCTGCAGGCCAGTCGGGCATCGCATCCAGTGCGCTGAACAGCAGGCGTTCGCTGTCGCTGCTGGCCCGGGCTGGCTGCAGCAGGCCTTCCAGCGCGCGTACCAGGGGCAGCTCACTGTGCACCTGCTCCAGCGACTGGCGAACCTGTGTGGGCAACTGACCGTGCTGTTGCCACGCGAGCGATTCGGCCTCGCCCAGCGGTGCCAGCAAACGCCTGGCCAGGGCAGGGGAGAGCCGCGGATAGGCGTCGAGCAGCTTCTGCATTGACGGAGTGTTGGCCGCACTGCCGTTGTAGCGTTCCTCGAACTGGCCCGGCGGGGCCTTGTCGGCCAACGCCTCTACCTCAGCCTGTGCCGCCATGCGCTGCAGGGCATCGAGCAACAGCGGCGGCGTTGGCTGGCCTTCCAGGTGCACCCGGCGCAAGCGCGCTGCGTCGATGCCACAGAGTCGGCCGGCCTGCGCCAGCTGTTCTGGCGTGTACGCGGCATAGGCCTCGCCAAGACGGCGCACCAGCTTCGCGAATGGCCACAGGCCGGGCTGTTCATGCTGGCCACGCCAGGCGCCTTGGGCATTGTGCACCAGCGGTGGCTGCCAGGCATCGGGCTTCTCGGGGTGAATGGCCCGCCATTGCTGCAGGTGGTTGTCGAAGCGTTGCTCGAACAATTGGCCGTCCATGCGGATGAAGCGCCGGCCCTCGTACAGGTACTGGCCAAGTGCATTGGGCGGCAGGTTTTCCGGCAGTGTCACGCTACTGCGGTAGGGGGTGAGGTCTTCATTCCATAGCCGGTAGCGTCCGTCGTTACCGCGTATTTGCTGCAGGTTTTCCATCAACGGGCTGTTGAACAGCTTGGGTATCACCTTGCCCGCGGCCACGAAGCCACCGATCACGGCCAGGTTCAGGCCGACCGCCTCCAGGTGGCGCAGCGCCAGGTGGCGGTCGCCTTCATCCCAGGCCTCGTAGCCCTCGAAGGCCTCGCCGAGCAGCTGGCAGGCAGTGACGGCCAGCATCAGGGTGCCTGCACCTGGAATGAAGAACGCGGCGATATTGAGCGCATCCACGCCAAGGCTTTCCCATTCCTCCTGGCGCCTGGCCCGCGCGTTGGCATCGGCCGTCGCTGTCGGGACCGCCAGCAGGCTGGCTTCGTGCTTGAGGCGGGCCAGGTGCAGGTCCTGGTAGTGGCCGAAAGGCTCGGCCGTGATGGCCACGCGGGTTGGGCGCAGGTCCGCATGCGCCGCGCGCTGCCAAGGGCGGTCGTAGGCAGTGCTGCCCGTGGCGTCGAGATTTTGTTGCAGCAGGTCGAGAAAGTGCGTGCGTTCGTCCTGCCTGATGTAGGCCGTGAAGGCCTGGCGGGCATCGGGTTCCAGCAGCAAGGTCGCCAGCGTATCGTGTACCGCGTCCAGGTTGTTGCATTGACGCAGGGCCGGGTCATGGCCGGGCAAATACAGCACCAGACCCGCACGGCCGGCATCGATCAGCATGACTTCGTGCAGGTCTGTGCCGAACAGCGCCAGTTGCCAGCACCTCACTGCGCCGCTCTGCAACAGCTGTTCGACCTGATCGCGCGCGTTGCCGTCAAGCAGGTGCCGCAGACAGGCAAGGTCGGCTGCCAGGCGCAGGCGGTCTTTTTGCACCCTGATGGCCAATGCCCGGGTAGCGGGTCGTGCGAAGTGTTCTTCCAGGTGGGCCTGGTAAGCGTTACCCAGGTCCAGGTCACGGCACAGTGTGGCGAAAGCGGCGGGCGCGAGGGGCAGCCGTTCCACCTGATAACGCTCAGACTCCAGCGCAACGCGCGCCACGGGGACTTGCATGCCGAGGGGGAAGGCGCCGTGTACCCGCATCGGCGTGACCTGAATGTTGTCGCTCAGGGCAATGGCACTTTCCGGGGAGAACGCCTCGTCGTCAGCGAAGTTCTGCAGGGCACCCTGTAGCAGGTTGTCACGACGATGGCGGTAGATATAGCGCAGGACGGTCCAGTGCCAGCTGCGCTCCACCCGCAGCAGTTGGGTATTGCGCAGCGGTGCGTGAAAGCCTTGTTCAGCAAGGCGTGCGCGCAGCAATGGCTCGGCAAATTCAGTGATCTGTTTCAGGCCTTTGAGTGAGCAGGCCAAGGCTGCTTGCGCCTGCATCAGCCGCGCCTGACTGGCGTGCACTGCCTGGCGCAGGCCGGGGGCTGCGTTGGCGAACCAGTCCTGCGCCTGCCACGGGGCGACCTGTGTTTGTTTCAACGCGGCCCACTGGTTGGGTGTCGCCTGGCGTGCCCAGTGCGGCAGTTGCGCCTGGAGCAAAGATTGATGGGGGTTGGATGGCATCTTGATGCTCCTTCTATGCAAAGAAGGCATCAAACGTTATTTCTCTATAGCCAAGTGGTAATGGGATAGCGCGGACGGGATATACCGATAGAAAAGTGCTTGTTGGGTGAGCCTTTCCTGCAGGAAATTTGACGTCATGAAACTTTGCAAAACTTCCCGGCGCATTCATGAAATGCAATCAAAATGCCACTTGCTAAAGTGTTTGTGCGCACCTTAAATTGTTAGTTGACATGGGGTTACTGGATAATTCCTGAATATCAATAGGATACGTGCTTCTTGCTGAATTGTTGTCCTTTTCCGATAGACCTTGGTACACATCGAAGGACCTCGAAGAAGAAATGAAAGCGACCTTGACGGCAGTGGCGCGAAAACTCATCTCGCCCTCAATACGCTACGAAATGAGACAGCTGGCCAGCAAGGGGCTTGAAGTGATGGCGCGTGCCTGTTTCTGGCGGTGGGAAGTTGCCAGGTTTCGGTTGCAGCAGGAAAGCCCGTACGAAATTTTATATATCGGCCGAAAGCAGCAGCGGGAAATGGCCAAGCTGCTGATTGCCGGCAAGGGCCAGGGCAATGCTGCAGTAATTGACAGCGCAAGCGCGACGATTGCGCCCAACCACGTGGTGGTGGTCAGCGAAATGCCGACGTCGGGGGCATTGTCGGTGCCGCATTACCTGAGCGCCGTGGTGCCGCTCGGGCGCTCGCTGGAGGACATCACGGCGCGCTACGACAGCGAGTTGCGGCGCAGCATCCGCAAGAACCGCCCGTTGTACCAGATGCGCCAGGCCCTCTCGGACGACGAGATCGCCATGGCCGACCGCGACCTGCTGCGCCCCTATGCCAGCGCCAGGCAGGGTATCCATGCCGCGCAGTTTCCCACTGAAGATGTGTTTCGCATTGCCAGGGGCGTCGGCCGGCTCGACTTGATCACCTTGGGCGATGAAGTGATCGGCTGCCACCTTGGCTGTGAAGTGGTACGCGCGGGCAAGCGTTATTGGAGCACGTTGCGTTTCGGCTATTGCGAGGCGGTGTTTACCGATGCACGGAAGTTGCGTGAGGTGAACTCGATCACCACTTTCATGGCCCTTGAGTGGGCGTTGATGCAGGGCTTCGATTATTACGACATCGGTCTTTGCCTGGCGCGCCCGGATGACGGTTTGTTGAAATGGAAGCGCCGTCGCGGTGGCGATATCGATTCGCTGGGTAACCATGCCTGTCTGTTTGTCCGCTTACCCAGAACCGGCACGGCAAAGTTCCTCTGGGACACGCCGATGTTCGCGCTCGAAGGCGACAAACTCACGCTGCATCTGGGGTTGCCCGAGGGCCCGAGTGACGAGGAAGTTGCCAGCCGCTACCAGGAAATGGTGTTTGGTGGCCTGCACAAGATTTATTTCTATGGTGGCAACGGGGCGGGCGAACCGTTCGTGGAAAGCTTGCGTCGCCGTTACGCCAACCTGCAGTCACCGCCCACCATGGAAAGGGTCATGTGCAACTGAACGGATGCCAGGGAGGCGTTGATCTGGCGCCTCGCGTCAGGCTTTTGACCTTGTCACCAAGGGAGGACGCTTCATGGGAAGCGACATCTCGCAGTTCAGTCCAGCGCCCGCAGACAGGCAGCACACCTGGACCTTGGCCGCCTACCGTTATATGGCGCGCAAACGGCTGGGCGGGAACAGCACCATCGACCTCAAGAGCATCGCGGCCAAGAGCTGGGACATTGCCCCTGGTGAAGTCACGGTCTCGCCCCCGGCCTTTTACCTGCCAGGCCAACTGGAGCGGGTGACGGGCTGGGAAGGCAAGCGTTTCTATCCCTACGTGCACCCTGCACGCACCATGGAGGGCGGTATCAGCACGCTGCAAGGGCCAACCCGCGGTTACCTGATCAAGGAGGTGTGGCTGGTCGACGGGGCCTTGTACAAGGGCAACGCCAGCCACTGGCTGTCGCTGAAGCCGGGCCTCCTGCCGACCATCATGGTGGACAATGAAATCGACCGTGCGGCCATCTATTGCACGCAAAATGGCAATACGTGGTTCGGTACCTGGTTGATGGAGGATTGCCCGACCTATGCGCTGGCCTGTAACGAAGGTATACCGGTAACCACCGCGCCCTCGGCCAGATTCCCGCTGTTTACCCAGGCGCCGGCCTATGAAGACTGGCTGGAGATGAACCCGCTGCGCCTGCGCAGTGCGTTTTTCCGCGAGCTGGTGTTGTTCGATGACCTGGCCAACAACCGCAGTCGGCATTCCCGCTACCGGGCCATGGGCGACAAGTTGCTGTCGCATGTGCTGTATGCCCCACACCCTGGGGTGTTTCTGCTGCGTGGTGGCGATGGTGACCTGCGCCTGTTGCGCAATGAGCTGGCGTTGGCCGAGCACTTGCGCGCCACCCGCGGCTTTCGCATCGTCGACCCGCTGAAGACCGATGTACCAAGTATCGTCGCGGCCTGCGCCGGGGCACGGGTGGTCATTGGTGTAGAGGGTAGCCAGCTGGTGCATGGGGTGAATGTATTGCAGGCCGGCGGTTGCCTGCTGACCTTGCAGCCGCCAAACCGGTTTGTCAGCTACTACAAGTACCTGACGGACCGTGACCTCCAGCATTTCGGCTTTGTGGTCGGGATACCCGAAGGCGATGGTTTCACGATCGATATTGGCGAAGTGGAGCGGACGTTGGACCTGTTTCCGCGATAAGCGTGTAGTATCCGGGCGCATGGCAGCTGCGAGCGGGGTGAGGGATGATCGAGGTATCACGGTTCTGGCGCGACCCGGCGCTGCCCTTCGTCGAAGCCCGGCGGGTAGGGGACGGGCGGCAGGTGTGCTACGCCGCGCATTCCCATGAGAGCTTTTCCATCGGGGTGATCACGGGTGGGCACAGCACCTACCTCAACGGTGACCAGCGTATCAAGGTGGAGGCCGGTACCACGGTGCTGATGAACCCAGGTGTGGTGCATGCCTGCAACCCCATCGCCGGGGAGCCGTGGTCCTACCTGATGTTGTTTGTCGATATGCCTTGGTTGCAGGCGCTGGGGTTTGCCTTGCCGGCCCAGACCTGGAGTAGCTCGCCGGCGTTGTACCGGTGCCTGTTGCAGGCCTTTGCCGACCTGTTCGACGCCAGCGTGCCAGACCGGGAAGCCCGCCTGGCGGCGCTGTTTGGCGCACTGCCGGATTTGCTTGACGGTAATGTTGGCGTGAACGACGAGGGCAACCCGCGGCTGGACGCGGCGGCAGCGTTCATACGCGCCCACCGTAGCGATCCGCTGAGCCTGGACGACATCTGCGCGGCCTGCGGCCTGTCGCGCTCGTACCTGATTCGTGCGTTCCGCCAACGCTTCGGGCTGACGCCGCATGGCTACCTGCTCGATCAGCGCGTGCAACTGGCCAGGGCGCAACTGCGCCTGGGCCGGGCAATTGCCGAGGTTGCACATGAGGCCGGGTTTGCCGACCAGGCGCACCTGCAGCGGGCCTTCAAACAGCACCTGGCGGCGACGCCGGGGCATTACCGCAACGCATTCGGTTGAATTGCCCTGTTGGCCGTCATGGCCCTATCGCCGGCAAGCCAGCTCCCACAGGTACTGCACAGGTCTTGAGGGCAGCGCGGCCGGGGGGGGGCTGGCTTGCCAGCGACAGGCCGGTGTGCAGCCAGCCTTAAATGACCAGGTAAACCGCGCTGCCCACCAGCAAGGCCGCCAAGCCCCGATTCAGCAGGCGCATGTGCCGTGGGTTGCCCAGGTACTGACGAACCACGCTTCCGGCCCACGCCCAGCTGGCCACCGAAATGAAGCAGATCGGCCCGTAGATCCAGGTAAACAGCCACAGCAACTGCTGCTCACCGCCGGTGTAGGCACCCACCCCGGCCACCGCTGCCAGCCATGCCTTGGGGTTGAGCCATTGCATCGCCGCGCCGTGCCAGGCCGAAGGGGCCTGGGTGGGATGTGCGCTGCCGAGCTGCCCGTCGTCGCTGGCCAGCTTCCATGCCATGTACAGCAGGAACGCCACGCCGCCCCAGTGCAACAGCAGGCCCAGCAAAGGCCAGCGCAGCAGCAGTTGATGCAGGCCAAGCCCGACCAGCACCAGCAGCAGGCAGAAGCCCAGCGTGGCACCGGCCACATGCGCAAGGCTGGCACGCAGGCCATGGCGGGCACCGCTGCCCAGCGCGACGATGTTGACCGGGCCGGGGGAGATCGAGGCCGCCAGTGCGAAAGCGGCCATGGACAGGGACAGGCTCATGAGGGTGATCCGTGTGGTTGAGGGGGGCCTCCATGCTCGGGTATCGGCAGCCTGTGGTATTGAAGAAAAGTACCCACTCCGGACCAATGCATTTCCCTGTGGGAGATTGCCCAGCCCTTTGGGCTGCGCTGTCGCACAGATAACTGAATTCGCAAGCGATCCTCGTAGCGGCTTTAGCCGCGAAGAATCCAACGCGGTGCATGGCACCGGCTGCGCCGGTGTTCGCGGCTAAAGCCGCTCCCACAGGGGCCCCGCTAATTCAATGAGTTATGTGCAGTTCTATGAGAGCGTGGCTCCGAGATGTTGTTACAGGTTTTGTAATAGTTTTGCGCTATCAGGGAATGCTGCAGCGCTTGTAGGATCATTCTTCCTATTTGCTATCAAGGTCTATATGAGCACCTTCGCGGAGCCCCCCAGTCCCCGGCCTTTACGGCCTTCCTTCTCCCGTCCACGTGACGCTGCCCTCGTGAGTACCCGCTAATGGAATGGCTAGCCGACCCCACGGCCTGGCTGGGCCTGTTGACGCTGATCGTCCTCGAGCTGGTGCTGGGTATCGACAATCTGGTGTTCATCGCCATTCTTGCCGACAAGCTGCCGCCGCACCAGCGCGACCGCGCGCGGGTCATTGGCCTGAGCCTGGCGTTGATCATGCGCCTGGGCCTGTTGGCCAGTATCTCGTGGATGGTCACCCTGACCGCGCCGTTGTTCGAGGTGTTCGACAAGAGCTTCTCGGGCCGTGACCTGATCATGCTGTTCGGTGGTGTTTTCCTGCTGTTCAAGGCCACCATGGAGCTGCATGAACGCCTGGAAGGCCACGTCGCCCAGGCCAGCGGTGTGGTGCGCCACGCTGCGTTCTGGCCGATTGTCGCGCAGATCGTGGTGCTCGATGCGGTGTTCTCGCTGGACGCGGTGATCACCGCGGTGGGCATGGTCGAGCAGTTGTCGGTGATGATGATCGCGGTAATCTTCTCGATCGGCATCATGATCGTTGCCAGCAAGCCGCTGACCCGCTTCGTCAACGCCCACCCCACGGTGATCATGCTGTGCCTGGGCTTCCTGATGATGATCGGCTTCAGCCTGACCGCCGAAGGCCTGGGCTTCCATATCCCCAAAGGTTACCTGTATGCGGCCATCGGCTTCTCGATCCTGATCGAGCTGTTCAACCAGCTGGCCCGTGCCCGCCGCAAGCGCAGCCTGCAGCAGCACCGACCACTGCGTGAGCGCACCGCGCATGCGGTGCTGCGCCTGCTGGGTGGCCGCCGGGTCGAGGCTGACGAGGTGGGCGAGGAAATCGCCGACCTGGTCGAAGGTGGTGAGGAGCAGGTGTTGTTCGACCGCCGCGAACGGGTAATGATCAGTGGCGTGCTGAACCTGGCCGAGCGGCCGATCCGCACAGTGATGACCGCCCGCGCCGAGGTCGATGTGATCGATCTGGCGCAGCCGGCCGACGCCGTTGCCCAGGCCCTGGCCCATTCGCCGTACTCGCGCCTGCCGTTGATCCGCGATGGCCGCGTGGACGAGCCACTGGGCTTCGTGCACAAGAAGGAACTGCTCAAGGAGCTGCTGTCAGGCAGCCAGCCCGACCTGGAGGGCATGGCGCGGGTACCGCTGAACCTGCTGGAGAGCTTCAGTATCCTCAACGCCCTTGAGCAGATGCGAGCCCAGTCGACGCACATCGCCTTCGTCGTCAACGAGTTCGGTGACTTCACCGGCCTGCTGACGATGACCGACATTCTCGAATCGATTGCCGGTGAGCTGCCGGATGCCAGCGAGGTCGAAGGCCCGGGTATCGTCCCGGAAGGTGAAGGTTTTGTGGTCAGCGGTGCGTTGAACCTGAGTCAGGTACAAGCGCGTACCGGCTTCAGCGCCCGCGCCACCGAGGACTACCAGACCCTCGCGGGGCTGGTGATGAGCCTGCTCGACCGCCTGCCAATGGTCGGTGACCGCCTGGCCTGGAATGGCTGGACGCTGACCGTGGAAGCGGTCGAGGAGCGGCGAGTGCGCCAGGTTCGGCTTACACCGAACGGCGGCGTTGACGCAGCAGGTGTTTGAAACCTTCGATCACCAGCACCAGCACCGCGGCCCAGATCGGCAGGTAGGTCAGCCACTGGTCCGGGCCGATGGTTTCGCCCAGCAGCAGCGCCACGCCGACCAGTAGCACCGGTTCGACGTAGCTGAGCAGGCCGAACAGGCTGAACGGCAGCAAGCGGCTGGCCAGCACGTAGGCGATCAGGGCCGATGCACTGATCGCCCCGAGGATCGGGATCAACGCATACAACCCGGGGTGTGCCTGCAGATCGGCAGGAGAAAGCGGGCCTTGGATCACGAAGTACAACGCCCAGGGCAACAGCAGGCACATGTCGCACCACAGGCCACCCAGGTGCTCGGTGCGGCAGCGCTTGCGCAACACGAAGTAGATCGGGTAACCGATCGTCACCACCAGGGTTTCCCAGGCGAAACTGCCATGCTGGTACAGCTCGTGGCCCACGCCCAGCGCAGCGCAGGCCACGGCCACCTTCTGCAGGCGTGACAGGCGCTCGCCATACACCAGCCGCCCGGTCAGGACCATGGCCAGCGGCAGCAGGAAGTAGCCCATCGACACTTCCAGGCTGCGCCCGTGCAGGGGGGCCCAGAGGAACAGCCATAGCTGCACGCCCATCAGCCACGATGTGCCGACCATGCCCAGCAACAGCAGCGGCGTGCGTCTTGCCCGAGCGAGCAGTTCGCCCACCCGTTTCCAGTCTTTCGAGACAAGCATGAACAGGGTCAGGCAGGGCAGCGTCAACAGGGTGCGCCAGCCAAAGATCTCCTCGCCATCGAGCGGCGTGAGCAGAGAGGTATAGAAGTACATCACGGCGAACAGACAGGACGCCATGACCGACGAGAGAATGCCTTTTGACACGAATGCCTCGAATAGGGAATTGAGCGGGTGGATCAGCCGCGCATGATCTCAGGGGGCGCGGCTTGCGGCAACCGCGACGCAGCCGGGCGTGCCGCCAGCGCCTCGAGGAACTGGGCAGCCGGCATGGGCCTGGCGAACAGGTAGCCCTGCTGGAAGTCCACCTCGTGACGGGCCAGGTAATCGCGCTGTGTTTCGGTTTCCACGCCTTCGGCAACGATGCCCAGGCCCAGCTTGGCCGACAGCTCGATGATGGTCTCGAGGATGTGTACCGACAGTGCGTCGGCACCGATCATGGCAACGAAGCTCTGGTCGATCTTCAGGTAGTCGACCTTGAACTGGCGCAGGTAGTTGAGGCTTGACTGACCGGTGCCGAAATCGTCCAGGGCGATCTTCACACCCATGGCGTTGAGCTTCTCGAACAGTTCCAGGGCCACCGGTGTGGCCTCGATCAGCTTGCGCTCGGTCAGCTCCAGGGTGAGCACCACCCGGCCTGGCGGGAAGTGCTGGAGGAACGTGCGGCAGTCGTCCAGCAGGCTGAAGTCGCGGCAGTGGTCGGCAGTGATGTTGATGCCGATATGGAAACCGTCTTCCAGCAGCCCGGCATAGGGTGCAAGGTTCTGCGCGGTGTGCATCATCAGCGCACGGGTCATGGCGACGATCTGGCCACTGTGTTCGGCATAGGGGATGAACAGGTCGGGGCGTACCAGTCCTTCGCGCGGGTGGTTCCAGCGCATCAGTACTTCGGCGCCGGCCCAGCGGTAATCACCCTTGCGCACCACCGGCTGGAAATACGGCAGGAACTCGTCGGCTTCCAGGGCCCGTTGCAGTTCGGCGCGCGGGGAGGTGGCGCGACGAACCTGCCAGCGGCACACCAGGGCGGCCACCGCACCCAGTACCAGCAGCAAGCCGAACAGGGCAGGGTAATGGCTGCGCCACAGCAGCCCCTGCTGGTCGGCGCCATAACCGCCATGCACGCTGAACGGGTAGCGTGTCGAGCCCAGCAGCACATTTGCGCTGGCTGCCGCAGGTGGCACACCTTTGTGCACGATGCCATCCTTGCCCATCCAGGCATCACCCACGCGGATCTGCAGGACTTCATCGGGGCCGATCAGGCGCAGTGCCGTCAGCAGGTGTTCGCCATCCACCGTACTGATCGCGCCGCGGTCGCCGTCGCTGGCCCGATAAACCAGCAGCGGGTGGCCAGGGGTGACCGAGTTGCCGTCCATCAGCCACAGCTTGCCGTCGACGTAGTCGCCGGGGTTGACCGGCTCGTCGAATGCGCCGAACAGCGAGGTGCAATAAAGGGCGTTGTGCCGGAACAGGTTGGTCGAGCGCACGAAGGCGTTGCGCGTGACCTGGGCGCGCAGCATGAGCTGAGCCTCGTCGCACGGGCTGTCGACAAGCGGCAGCAGGGCATTGGCAGCGCTGGACAGGTTGTCGAGAATGCGCTCGACGTGCTCCACCACTTGGCGGGCGGTGGCCTGGCTGCTGGCCTGCATTTCGCGCTCGATCTGCCAGTTCATCACGGCCAGGCCGCACGCCACCGGCAGCACGCCGACGACCCAGGGCAACAGGGTGCGCCAGCCGAGGCCGGCGCGGCGTTTGACGGTAAGGGGCATGCTGACCTGATCTGTAGAAAGGATTACGAGAGGATAGCCGCTTGTCGGAACCCATGAGCAACTAAAACGCGACAAACCATTTTACGCAATGTAGAATCGATTTACGAATACAACAATAAGGTCCTTCGATACCGAAGGATCAAGCCCGCCGAGAATGGGTCCACATGACATACCATGGGTTCAAGCTGATAATAGGTGACTTCCTCGCCCGCAGCGTGCGGGGTATCCCGTGCTCACCACCATTTACGTCCCACATCCCACGCAATCAATAATTTTCGCTGCAGATGAGGACACGAACATGGCTGATATCTTCGACAATCCAATGGGCCTGATGGGCTTCGAATTCATCGAACTGGCTTCGCCGACCCCTGGCGTACTCGAGCCGGTATTCCAGATGCTGGGCTTCACCAAGGTGGCTACCCACCGTTCCAAGGATGTGCACCTGTATCGCCAGGGCGACATCAACCTGATCCTGAACAACGAACCCAAGAGCATCGCCTCGTACTTCGCCGCCGAACACGGCCCGTCGGTATGCGGCATGGCGTTCCGCGTGCGCAACGCCCATGAGGCCTATGCCCGCGCCCTGGAACTGGGCGCCCAGCCGGTGGAAATCGAAACCGGCCCGATGGAGCTGCGCCTGCCGGCGATCAAGGGCATCGGCGGTGCGCCGCTGTACCTGATCGACCGTTTCGAGGAAGGCAGCTCGATCTATGACATCGACTTCAAGTTCATCGAGGGTGTGGACCGCAACCCGGTGGGTGCCGGCCTGAAGATCATCGACCACCTCACCCACAACGTTTATCGCGGGCGCATGTCGTACTGGGCGGGCTTCTACGAGAAGCTGTTCAACTTCCGTGAAATCCGCTACTTCGACATCAAGGGTGAGTACACCGGCCTGACTTCGCGCGCCATGACCGCACCGGATGGCATGATCCGCATCCCGCTGAACGAAGAGTCGTCCAAGGGCTCCGGGCAGATCGAAGAGTTCCTGATGCAGTTCAACGGCGAAGGTATCCAGCACGTCGCCTTCCTGACCGATGACCTGCTCAAGACCTGGGACGCCCTCAAGGGCTTCGGCATGCGCTTCATGACTGCACCGCCGCAAACCTACTACGAGATGCTCGAAGAGCGCCTGCCAGGTCACGGCGAGCCGGTAGACCAGCTGAAAGCGCGCGGCATTCTCCTTGATGGCGCCTCGCAGCCTGACGACAAGCGCCTGCTGCTGCAGATCTTCTCAGAAACACTGCTCGGCCCGGTGTTCTTCGAGTTCATCCAGCGCAAGGGTGATGACGGCTTTGGCGAGGGCAACTTCAAGGCCCTGTTCGAGTCCATCGAGCGCGACCAGGTGCGCCGTGGTGTGCTGAGCACCGACTGATCCCCTTGGAGTACCGCCGCCGTCATGCATGGTTGGCGGCGGTACCACGCCGGTTGACCCGCGCCCTGAACAGGGTCAGATAGACAATCGAGCCTGTCACGATCCCCACCAGCATCAGCGAAGGCATGATTTGCAGCATCGACTGGCGGGCTTCCCGAGCGGTATAGCCTTGGGCGTAGCCACCCTTGACCTGATATCCATATTTGGCCGAATGCGCGCTTGCAGTGAACTCGGACTGAGAGGGACGTTGCCTGTCGCGGCTGTCTCCGTGGCTCCAGATGTACCGGTCGCCAAACGCCAGCAGCAGTGTCAAGCCATCCTGAAAAGCGTCCAGCTCGTTGCGCAGTTGCATGGCATAGGCGGTCACTATGACACCGTTGTCCTTGCCACCCAGGTAAAAGTTGACCAGCAATTTGTTGGCCACTGACCCTGGGCCGTAGGCCAGTTCGACCTGGCGGCCGGACAGGGCAAAGGCCGACAACTCAGCCAGTGAATCCGAGGTGGTGCTGCAGTAGGCCTGGTCGTCCTTGAGCAGGGACAGCGAACGCACCATGGAGCGGCTGGCCACCTGGTCCCGCAACGTGCCGATGACGTCATTGCAAGGTTTGCCCGCAAGGGGCAGGGCCTGAAGAGCGGTTTCGTGCATGCGGTCCAGCGCTTGATCAACGCTGAAAACTGCCTCCTGGACCGAAATGTTCGCGTTTTCCGCGAGTTTCGTTTCCAGCTGGAACACCATCACCAGCAACCCTGAAACCACGGGCACCAGGCCCAAGGCGATGAGCAGCAGCAGTTCCAGCAAGCTGCGCCCGGCGTGCATGATTTTCGACATAGGCCAATTGCTCTCCGGTCCGAAACTGTTCGTGGTGAACAGTTGAACCCTGAGCCTATGTATTCAATGACCGGCCGGCTGTAGGCCGGGTGCAGTGCGCGTTATGGGAAATCCGAAAGCCCGGCGTAGGCCGCTAGCGGCCCTTGAGTTTCGCGAGCACTTTCTCGGCCAGCAATTCTGTGGAGGCAGGGTTCTGCCCGGTGATCAGCCGACCATCGGCAACCACATACGGCTGCCACGGGTCATCATGCTTGCTGTAGTTACCGCCGCGGGCGCCCAGCTCGTTTTCCGTCAGGAAAGGGACCACCTTGTCCAGTTCCACCAGCTTTTCCTCGGTATTGGAGAAACCGGTCACCTGACGGTCCTTCAGCAACAGGCTGTTATCGCTGAGCTTGATGTTCAGCAGGCCGACAACACCATGGCAGACCGCAGCGACAATGCCCTTGTTCTCGTAGACCCGGCGTGCCAGCTCTTGCAGCGGCTGATTGTCGGCAAAGTCATACATTACCCCGTGCCCGCCGGTGTAGTAGATGACGCTGTATTCTTCGGCTTTCACCTGGCCAGGGCTCAAGGTATTGCCCAGCCGGGTCATGAAGCGCTTGTCGTCATACCATTGCCAGTCCAGGTCAGGGGCCATTTGCAGGCTGTGCGGGTCAACGGGTACGTAGCCGCCCTGCGGGCTGACATAATCGACCGTGTAGTCGGCCTTTTCGACTTTTTCGACAAAGTGCACGGCTTCCCCCAGCCACAACCCGGTAGCCCGCTTGAGGGTCGGATACTTGGCTGTATTGGTCAGCACCACCAGCATTTTCTTGCTCATGACCACGCTCCCGTCGGCAACCTGAATGGGCCGTTGCTCCCTGGCCCGAGGGAAAACCTAATGAGCATAGCTGTCAGGTGCGAGTACGCCATTATTGCGTGGCGTGTGTTGTGCTAACGTGAACGGCATCCACGGGCGCGCCCGTGCGCTTTCCTGAACCCTGCTGGAGTCATGATAGTGGTCGCAAACGGTACGCCGCGCGAGCCTGCGCCGCAGGTTATCCTGCAAGCGCCTGTGTTGGCGCCGGACATGATGGCCGAGCGGATTGCACGCTTCGACTGGGGGCGCACATCGCTCGGGCCATTGCCGCGCTGGCCGGCATCGTTGCGCATTGCCGTCGACATGATGCACTTGTCACCGTTCCCGTGTGCTGTGGTCTGGGGGCCGGACCTTAGCGTGGTCCACAACGATGCCTACCGGGCGTTGCGGCCGGTTGCCCTGGATGCATTGGGCCTGGCCTTCGATGCGCTGTGGAGCGATGTATGGCCGGCGATGGGGCCTTGGGTATTCAAGGCGCTTGAAGGGCACTCGAGTTTTGTCGAGGACCCACCACTGCGTATTGCCTGCGGCGAAGGCATGGACCCGTTTTGGTGTGCGTTCGGTTATGCGCCGCTTCGTGATGAGCTGGGTAGCGTGGCGGGCTTTCTGCACACGGTGATCGAGACCACCGCGAGCATTGAGGCTTACCACCATTGGCGCGAGCAGGCGCAAGGCTTCGAGCGACAGATCGAACAGCATGTGGCCGAGCGCGAGCAGTTCTGGCAGTTGTCGCGTGATGCGATGATGACGGTTACTCCCGAGCTGAAGGTGCATGCCGCTAACCCCGCCTGGTACCGCATTCTGGGTTGGGCCGAGGAGCAGGTACGGGACGTTCCGGTACTGGAACTGGTGCATCCGGCGGATCGCGCCGAAGTACAGGTGGCCGTGTCCGGGTTCCTGCAGTACAGCAACACCGAGCAGTTGGAGACCCGCCTGCGTCATCGCGATGGCCATTACCACTGGTTTCGCTGGAGCGCGCGCTTCGATGGCACCCTGCTGACTGCGGTTGGCCGGGACATCACCGAGGACCGTGAAGAGGCTGCTCGTCAATCCGAAGCCCTGATGCGCAACAACGAACGCCTGGAGGTGGTTGGCCAGTTGGCCGGCGGCGTGGGCCATGAAATGAACAACTTGCTGTCCGGTATCGGTGGCAGCCTCGAATTGCTGCAACGGCGCCTGCAGGAAGGGCGACTGGAGCGGGTAGAGGCCTATGTCGCGGTGGCACGTGACTCGGTGCAGCGCGCCATGGAGCTGACCCATCGCTTGCTGGCGTTTTCTCGTCATCAGCCTTTGGCTCCCAAACCGCTGGACTTCAACCGGCAATTGCGGCTGAGCGAACCCCTGTTGCTGCGTACGCTGGGCGCCGAAATGCGTTTGCACTGGCAGCTGGATGTTACGCCGTGGGCGGTGAACCTCGATGTTTCCCAGCTTGAAAATGCCTTGATCAATCTTTGCGCCAATGCCCGTGAAGCGTGCCTGGAACGTGGCAATGTCACGCTGCGTACCGTCAACAAGCGGTTGAAGACGTGTTTTCCGGATGAGGACGGCCTGCCGCCAGGCGACTACGTTGCCTTGCAGGTGGAGGATGATGGCCATGGCATGTCGGCGGTAGACATTGCCAGGGCCTTTGAGCCGTTCTTTACCACCAAGCCCATCGGGCGTGGCTCAGGGCTTGGCTTGTCGATGGTGTATGGCTTCGTCGGCCAGTCGGGGGGGTACGCCTGGATCGAGTCGGCGCCAAACCAGGGCACCAAGGTTTCCATGCTTTTTCCAAGGTGGCATGACCCGGTACCCGAGGCGCCCGCGCTGGCGCCGCGCTCGCACCGCATGGCCGGGGGGGAACGCCTGTTGCTGGTCGATGACGAGCTCGGTTTGCGTGCGGTGATGCGCGAGTACCTGACCGAGCGTGGTTTCGAAGTCACTGAGGCGGGCGACGCCAATAGTGCGCTGGAGCGCTTCCGCCATGGCGGCCCGTTCGATCTGGTGATCACCGACATCGGCTTGCCGGGTGGTTTCAGTGGTCGCCAGGTGGCCAAGGCCATGCGCATGCAGCTGCCGCAGCAGAAGATCCTGTTCATCACCGGTTACGCGGATCAGCCGATCGAAGCGCAGTTGCTCGAACAGCCGGGCACGGCATTGATGAACAAGCCGTTCTCGCTGGCAGACCTTGCCGACCAGGCGTTACGCATGCTTGAGGCGTAATACGTTTCAGGGCTTGCCCAGAATGTGGGTCACCTGCGCCTGCAGTTGCTTGAGTTCGAAGGGCTTGCAAATCAGGTGCATGCCCGCCTCCAGGAAGCCCTCGCGGGCCATTGCCGTTTCCGCGTAACCGGTAATGAACAGCACCGGCAAGCGGGGGTGCAGGCTGCGCGCAATCTTGGCCAACTGGCGGCCATTCATGCCGGGCAAGCCGACATCGCTAACCAGCAAATCCACCGGTTGTGTCGAGCGCAGCACCTTCAGGCCCTCGTTGGCGTCGGCGGCACTGTGGCAGGCGAGGCCATCCTCGCGCAGGGCCTGGCACAGCAATTGGCGGACATGCGGGTCGTCCTCGACCACCAGCACGTGATGGCCCCGGCCACCTTCCACGGGCTGTGCGGGTTGCGTGGGTTGCACGGGTTTGCCCGGTGGCTGGGCCTTGCCGGCGTGGCGTGGAAGGTACAGGTCCACCTGGGTACCTTGGCCGATCTGGCTGTGCAAGGTGACATGGCCGTGGGACTGCTTGCTGAAGCCGTACACCATCGACAGGCCCAGGCCGATGCCCTGGCCAATCGCCTTGGTGCTGAAGAACGGCTCGAAGGCATGCTCCAGCGTGCTTTGCGCCATGCCTTGGCCGTCATCGATGATGCGCAGGTGCACATAGTCACCGGCGCACAGGGCGCCACCGGCAAATTGCCCGGTGCCGATGTGCTGGTTAGTGGCCTCGATGCGCAGCTGGCCGCCATTGGGCATGGCTTCGCAGGCATTGAGCAGCACGTTGTCGAGGGCTTCCTGCAACTGCTGGGCATCGGCTTCGACAGACCACAGGCCCTTGGTGATGTGCACCTGCAGGGTCACGGCCGGGCTCAGGCAGGCCTTCAGGCGCTTTGCCTGAAGCAGGCCGTGCAGATCGACCTGCTGGCTGTGCAGCGATTGCCGGGAAGAGAAGGCCAGCAGGCGGTGGGTCAGGTGGGTGGCGCGTGACACCGCCTCTCGGCCCATGCGCAGCACGGTGTCCAGGCCATCGCTGCGGCCCTGGCGCAGGCGCCGGTCGATCAGCTCGAAGCTGCCGCCAATGCTGGTGAGCAGGTTGTTGAAGTCATGGGCGACCCCCCCGGCCAGTTGGCCGATGGCTTCCATCTTGCGTGTCTGGTGGCGGGCGAACTCGCTGCGCTCGTGGTCTTCGCCCGCAGGCGCGGTCTGGGCGTCCAGGCGTTGCTGCAGGTCAAGCAACTGGTCGCGCGCCAGGTACTGCCGGCGCCGGTTGCGCAGGGCTGACTGGGCCATGTGCAGCAGTTGGGCGTTTTCGAACGGGGCAACCAGCAGTACCAGGTTGCCCACCGGATGGTTGGTCGAGCCCATGGCCGCTTGCTTGCCCTGGCTGAGCAGCACGATGGGCAGGTCCGACCAGCTCGGTTGCTGGTCGATGAATGCCTGCAGCAATGCGCTTGGGCCCTGGTTGAACACTTGCTCGTCAATGATCGCCAGGCCTGCGCCTTCGGCCAGGCAGGCTTGCAGGTTGGCCAGGTCGATCGCGCACAGGCTGTCGATGCCGGCGCAAGCGAGCAGGCGAGCAGTATCCGCGGCTAAAGGCGGGGGCGCCAGGATCAACACGCGTTCGTCCAGCGCCAACGAACTGGCCAAAACGATTCTCCTGCAAGGTGGTCTGATATCCACTGGACCTTGGGCGCAGTCCCAGGGTTCAACAAATTTCGGGCGTTGCCTACAGGCCCTGTTGCAGCACGGGATCGTCCGGGTTCTGCCGCTCCAGCTCGGCCAGTAGCACCTGCACGTTCTGCAACTGGCCGGTTTCCTTCCAGTACTGGATCAGCAACACCCGTGCCCGGCGATTGGCCGGCTGGCGGCTTAGCACGGTTTCCAGTTGCTTTTGCGCGGCGTCGAGTTGTTCCAGTTCATGCAGGGTGACTGCCAGTGTATAGCGGTAGTCGGTGTTGTCCGGGTCCAGCTCGACGGCACGGGACAGGGCCAGCAAGGCGTATTCGCGCTGTTCGTGGCGGATCAGCCAGAGCCCCAGTTCGTACTGCAGAAAGGCTGAATCGGGGCTCAGCGCCAAGGCTTTGCCCAGCACCTGGCGCGAAGCGTCGTGATGACCCTGGCGCTCAAGCAGGCGTACCTGGGTAGCCAATGCGTCGAGGTTGCCGGGGGCGACGGCCAGCGCTCGTTGCAGGGCGTTGGCGGCCTGGGTGAAGTCGTTTTCGTGCAGGTACAGGCGCGCCAGGTGCACCTGGGCGTCGGCATCCTCGGGTTGTTGCTCCAGGGCCTGCTGGTATTGCTCCAAGGCAACCTGTAGCGGGCCGAAATACAGGCCTATGTCATCGGGGGCAAGGCCGAGCAGGGCATCTACCGCGGCAAAGCGTACGCTTTGCTCGTCGTCGTCCAGCAGCGGGCCGAGTACCAGGCTGCGCTGCGCTGCCGGCAGCAGGCGTCGGATACCGGCAATGGCAGCACGGCGCACCAGCGGGTCGGCATGCTCCAGGTCCTGACGGGCGAGTTTCAATGCCTGCGGCGAGGGGTAGTTGGGCAACTCGGCGTACAGCGCCGCGCGGCGGATGGCGGGCAAGTCGGTGCGTTGCAACTGTTGGTACAGCACCCGGGCGGCACCGGGCTGGCCGTCATGGGCCTGACGCAGGGCCTTGGCGTAGCTGTGTGCAGGCAGGGTTGGCGGTGCTGACGGGGCGTCGCGCCACAGGTAGCCGAACAGGGCCGATACCAGGATCAACAGCAGCAGGGCGATCAGGTAGCGGTTGCGTCTGGGCATCGGACGATCCGTGGCGGCGGGAAGGGCAGAGCTTGGGCTAGCTGGGGGGTAAATGCAACCGAGTGAGGGTTGCGTGGCGCCTGCCTCGGGTTTTGCGGTGGGGCATAAATCGAGCGCCGCCCGCGCGGCGCACGGTCTCACAGGCAATGAAAATATTGTGGCGAACACCCACCCCGAAACACACTTCCAAAAACATAAAAAAGCCCCGCGGACCAAGGCCTGCGGGGCAAACGGTTGGGGGAGGAGCCAACCAAAGGAGTCGTTGAAACGGGGGTATCAGTGCGCGCTGGCGACAGTCTCCGGTTGCCAGCCGCCACCCAGGGCCTTGTAGATCGAGACGATGCCGCGGTACAGCTCGACCTCACCCTGGGCTTGCGCATCTTCAGCGCTCAGCCGCTCACGCTCGGCATCGAGCAGCACCAGGTAGTCCACCGTGCCCTCGCGATAGCGAATCGAGGCCAGTTCCGCCGCCTTGCGGCTGGCGTCGCTCTGGCGCATCAACGACAACAGCCGCTGCTGGGTCTTGTCGTAATCGCTGAAGGCGTTGGCCGATTCTTCCAGGGCCAGCAATACCTGCTGTTCATAGTTGGCCAGCGCCCCTTCGGCATCGGCCTTGGCACCGCGCAGGCGGGCGCGCACGCTGCCCAGGTCGAAGGCGGCCCAGGTGATGCTTGGGCCCAGCGCCCAGGCATTGGCTGCCGAGGAGCCTATCTGCGAGCCGCGGGCGGCAGTAAAGCCAAGGAAGCCGCTGAGGTTGACACGGGGGAACAGGTCGGCGGTGGCCACGCCAACATTGGCGGTGGCGGCTGCCAGCTGGCGTTCGGCGCTGCGGATGTCCGGGCGGCGCCGCAGCAGTTCACCCGGGTCACCCACCGGCAGCGCCTTGGCAATCGCCGGCAGGGCTTTGGGCGACAGGTCGACGCCAAGTGCATCCGGGCGCTGACCGAGCAGGGTGGCGATGCGGTGCCGCGCGCGTGCCTGTTCCGCCTGCAATTGCGGTACGGTGGCTTCAACACCGGCCAGGCGCGCATCGGCACGCACCACATCGAGATCGTTGCCCACGCCGGCATCGCGCAGGGTTTCGGTGATGGCCCGCGATTCTTGCTGGGTCTTGAGGTTGGCCAGGGCGATCTTCTCGCGTAACTGCGCGCCGCGCAGCTGGCCATAGGCATCGACCAGCTCGGCGATCAGGCTGACCTGCAACTGCTGCAGGTCGGCCGCTGCCACCGCTTCCTGGGCTTCGCTGGCTTCGATCTGGCGCTGGATGCGGCCAAACAGGTCAAGCTCCCAGGCCATGTCCAGGCCCAGGTCGTAGCGCTCGCTGTTCACCCGTTGTGTGGTCTGGCCGGGGATCTGGCCCTTGCCGATGTCGCTGCTGGCGCGGCTGGTGACCACCGGGAACTGATCGTTCTCGGCGTCTTCACGGATCGAACGGGCCGATTTCAGGCGGGCGAAGGCCACGCGCAGGTCCCGGTTGCCGTCCAGCGAAGCCTGCACCAGCTGGTTCAGCACCGGGTCGTCGAACTGCCTCCACCACAGGCTTTCGAAGCGGCTACGGTCGTAGGCCTTGGCCTGTACATCGCTGGCCAGCTGCGCGGGCTCGGTGGCCGGCGCCTGGTAGTCCGGGCCTACCGCGCAGGCCGCCAGGGCCAACGCCAGCAGGCTCGGGGTCAAGGGTTTGAGCAGGTTCATGCATGGTTCTCCAGCACTTGAACGTGTTCGGCCTTGCGGGCCTGGCGACGCTCGACGAAACGGCGAATCAGGAAGAAGAACACCGGGGTCAGGAACAGGCCGAACACGGTCACGCCGATCATCCCCGAGAACACCGCCACACCCATGGCATGGCGCATTTCCGAGCCTGCGCCGGAGCTGAACACCAACGGAACCACACCCATGATGAAGGCGATCGAGGTCATCAGGATCGGCCGCAGGCGCAGGCGGCAGGCTTCCAGTACCGCAGCCAGCGGGTCGAGCCCCTTGGCCTGTTCGTCCTTGGCGAACTCGACGATCAGGATGGCGTTCTTGCACGCCAGGCCTACCAGTACGATCAGGCCGATCTGGGTGAAGATGTTGTTGTCACCACCCGACACGATCACCCCGGTGATGGCCGACAGCAGGGTCATCGGCACGATCAGGATCACCGCCAGCGGCAGGCTCCAGCTTTCGTACTGGGCAGCAAGCACCAGGAAGGCCAGCAGCACGCACAGCGGGAACACGAACAGCGCGGTGTTGCCCGAGAGGATCTGCTGGTAGGTCAGGTCGGTCCACTCGAAGGTCATGCCGTTGGGCAGTTCCTCTTTCAGCAGCTTCTCGATTGCAGCTTCCGCCTGGCCGGAGCTGTAGCCCGGTGCCGCGGCGCCGTTGATCTCGGCGGTGATGAAGCCGTTGTAGTGCATCACCCGGTCCGGCCCGGAGGTGTCGCTGACCTTGAGGAAGGTCGCCAGCGGGATCATTTCGCCAAGGTTGTTGCGCACCTTCAGCTGGCCGATCTGCTCGGCATCGAGGCGGAACTGCTGCTCGGCCTGGACGTTGACCTGGTAGGTGCGGCCAAAGCGGTTGAAGTCGTTGGTGTACAGCGAGCCCAGGTAGACCTGCAGGGTGTCGAAGATGTCGGTGATCGCCACGCCATGGGTCTTGGCCTTTTCCCGGTCGATGGCGGCATCGACCTGCGGCACGTTGACCTGGTAGCTGGTGAACAGGCCCGCCAGCTCCGGCACGTTGTGGCTCTTGGCGATGATGTTCTGGGTTTCCTTGTACAGCGCTTCGTAGCCCAGGTTGCCGCGGTCTTCGATCTGCAGGCGGAAGCCGCCGATGGTGCCCAGGCCTTGTACCGGCGGGGGCGGGAAGATCGCGATGTAGGCGTCCTGGATGTCGGCGAACTGGGCATTCAGTGCAGCTGCGATGGCCGCCGCCGACTGGCTCGGGTCCTTGCGCTCGTCGAACGGCTTGAGCGGGGTGAACACGATGCCGCTGTTGGGGCTGTTGGTGAAACCGTTGATCGACAGGCCAGGGAAGGCTACCGAGTCGGCCACACCAGGCTGCTTCAGGGCGATTTCGCTCATGCGCTTGATCACCGCTTCGGTGCGGTCGAGGCTGGCTGCGTCAGGCAGCTGGGCGAACGCCACCAGGTACTGCTTGTCCTGGGCCGGTACGAAACCGGTCGGGGTGGACGAGAAGCCCAGGTAGGTCAGGCCCATCAGGCCGGCATACACGAACAGGGCGATGCCGCTGGAGCGGATGACCCGGCGCACGCCACCGACGTAACGGTTGGAGGCGCGGTCGAAGAAGCGGTTGAACGGGGCGAACAGCCAGCTGCCCAGCAGTTTTTCCAGGAACCGCGAGAAACGGTCTTTCGGCGCGTGGTGGTCCTTCAACAGTACGGCAGCCAGGGCTGGCGACAGGGTCAGGGAGTTGAACGCCGAGATGACCGTGGAAATGGCGATGGTCAGGGCGAACTGCTTGTAGAACTGCCCGGTCAGGCCGGAAATGAACGCAGCAGGCACGAACACGGCGCACAGCACCAGGGCGGTGGCGATGATCGGCCCGGTTACTTCGCCCATGGCCTTTTGCGTGGCTTCCAGCGGTTTCAGGCCCAGGCCGATGTTGCGCTCGACGTTTTCCACCACGACGATCGCGTCGTCCACCACGATACCGATGGCCAGGACCAGGCCGAACAATGACAGCGCGTTGAGCGAGAAGCCGAACAGGTGCATCACGGCAAAGGTACCGATCAGCGATACCGGTACGGCCATCAGCGGGATGATCGAGGCGCGCCAGGTCTGCAGGAACAGGATGACCACCAGCACCACCAGCACCAGCGCTTCGAACAGGGTGTGCACCACGGCCTCGATGGAGCCACGGACGAACACGGTCGGGTCATAGACGATGCTGTAGTCCATGCCCTCGGGGAAGTCCTTCTTCAGCTCGGCCATTTTCGCCCGTACTTCGTCGGAGATCTCGATGGCGTTGGAGCCTGGGCGCTGGAAGATCGGAATGGCCACTGCCGGCTGGTTGTTCAGCAGCGAACGCAGGGCGTACTGGCTGGAGCCTAGCTCGACCCGGGCGATGTCCTTCAGGCGGGTGATTTCGCCATCGGCACCGGCGCGGATGATGATGTTCTCGAACTCTTCCTCATTGACCAGGCGGCCCTGGGTGTTGATCGACAGCTGGAAGCTGGTCGAGCCCGGGGCGGGCGGGGCGCCCAGCTGGCCAGCCGCCACCTGGCGGTTCTGCTCGCGGATGGCAGCTACCACATCACTGGCGGTGAGGTTGCGCGAAGCGGTCTTGTTCGGGTCCAGCCATACACGCAGCGAGTAGTCGCCCATGCCGAACAACTGCACATCACCCACGCCGCCCAGGCGCGCCAGCTCGTCCTTGATGTTGAGGATGGCGTAGTTGGACAGATAGAGCATGTCGTAGCGGTTGTCCGGCGAGGTCAGGTGCACGACCATGGTCAGGTCGGGCGAGGCCTTGTCGACGGTGATACCGATGCGGGTCACTTCCTCGGGCAGCTTGGGCTGGGTCCGGGTGACGCGGTTCTGCACCTGCACCTGGGCGTTGTCCAGGTCGGTACCCAGGGCGAAGGTGATGGTCAGGGTCAGCTTGCCGTCAGCGGTGGACTGGGAGGACATGTACAACATGTTCTCCACACCGGTGATGGCCTGTTCCAGCGGCGCGGCGACGGTTTCGCCGATGACCTTGGGGTTGGCGCCGGGGAAGTTGGCGCGCACCACCACGGTGGGCGGCACCACTTCGGGGTATTCGCTGATCGGCAGCTGGAACAGCGAGATCGAACCCG
>Ga0247821_10000368_pt1 | contig 24988 bp, 26 predicted proteins | sample 13C_Glycerol_Day_FD_192481 | JGI IMG/M metagenome (GOLD analysis project Ga0247821, IMG submission 192481) | Soil microbial communities from agricultural site in Penn Yan, New York, United States - 13C_Glycerol_Day14 | ecosystem: Environmental > Terrestrial > Soil > Agricultural land | place... | reverse complement strand
CCCCGGCGCCGGCGCCGGGGCGGCGGACTTCGAGCTCGCGCAGGAGGCGGAGGCGAGTGCGACCGCGCCCGTGGCATCCGCTCAAGCCCACTCGCGCACGGTGACGCTCGTGAACGCCGACGGCCTGCACGCCCGCCCGGCGGCCGAGCTCGTGAAGCTCGCGAGCACGTTCGGGCCGAAGGTCACGGTCAACGGGACCGACGCGAAGAGCCTGCTCAGCATCATGTCGCTCGGGCTCACGAAGGGCGCGACGGTCGAGATCGCGAGCGACGATCCCGAGGGCGGCGCGGCGGTCGACGCGATCGCAGCGCTGGCCGAGTCGGGATTCGGCGAGGCCTGAGGCGTCCGTTCCGGCAGGGGGAGGGGTCTCCCCAAAAAGAGAACGGACGTTCTCGTATGTTCGCCTAGTTGCCGCCGGCGACCCTGATGTCGGCGCCCGAGGTGTAGGAGGCGTCCGGCGACAGCAGGTAGGCGACCGCGCCCGCGACTTCGTGGACCTCGCCGGGGCGGCGCATCGGGATGCCGGGCGCACGTTCGTCGGGCGCGTTCGGACGACCGGCCGCCGCATGGATCTCGGTGCGCGTGGTGCCGGGGGAGACGGTGTTGACGCGAACGCCGACGGGGCCGAACTCCTTCGAGGCACCGGTCGTGAGCGCGTTGAGCGCGGCCTTGCTCATGGAGTAGGGGATGTAGGTGTTCGGTGCACCGGTGGTCGCGGCGCCCGAGGAGATGTTGACGATCGAGCCGCCCGCGCCGCCGCGGTCGGTCGCCATGTGGGCGATCGCCGCGCGGGTCAGCACGATCGGGGCGAGCACGTTGATCCGGAAGACCAGCTCGGACTCGTCGATCGACCCGTCGAGGAAGCCCCCGATGCGGCCGGTGATCCCGGCGTTGTTGACGAGGCCGGTGACGGCGCCGAAGTGCTCGACTGCCGCGGGCACCACGCTGGCTGCGGCATCCAGGTCGGCGAGGTCGACCTGGAGCAGCAGGACACGGGCACCGGATGCCTCGCATGCGCGCTGCACCGCCTCGGCCTCGTCGGCGCGCTCCCGGTAGGTGAGGACGAGGTCATGGCCATCGGCGGCGAGCCGTTCGGCGATGGCGGCGCCGATGCCGCGGCTCCCGCCCGTGACGATCGTGACCGGTCGGTTCGCGGCATCCGTCTGCATGCCACCACCCTACGAGGCGGCGCGGGTGCTGGCGTGCCTCGGGGGAGCGGGCGTACCATCGGGCCCATGACACGCGACGCGGCGGCTCGCTCAGGCGACGGCAACGCCTTCTCCAGATTCTTCGTCCGAGTCGACAATGCGCTCGAGCCCATCTTCACGACGACTCCGCTCGTCGACGACTCGCCGCCGGTCGATGAGCAGGAGCTGCGTTCGCGCCCGTGCCCGGTGTGCGGGCAGCCGATCTCCTCGCATGCGTTCGAGGAGACGAACGGGAACGTGATCATGGAGTGCCCGACCGACGAGCGGCTTCCCGAGCCGCTCGCCAACGGACCGCTCAACGAGTTCGGCATGCCCGCGACCGGGCGGCGGCTCGAGAAGTACGAGGAACGTCAGGCCCGCGAGGAGGCGGAACGCGAGGCGCGCGAAGAAGCCGAGGCCGAGCGCGCCTAGGTCGTCGGGTGCTGCGGAAGGGCCCGCAAGCGGCAGGCTCGGCTTACTCCGCGCGCTCCACCGGCAGCCACAGCTCGCACGTCGCCGTACTGAAGTCGGGGGAGCGCTCGAGCACTGCGACCATCGATGGTCCTTCGCGCAGCCGCCAGGGATTGGACGGGAACCAGTCGGTCGCCGTCGCGGCCCACGTCGCCTGCAGCGCGGACGGATACGGACCGGCGATGCGGAACACCGCCCAGGTGCCGGCCGGTACCTCGATCGCGTCGAGGTCGTCGGGGGCGGTCGCGTCGGCGCCCACGGCGACGCCGTGGAGATAGGTCAACTCGGTGCCCTCGACGGAGTCGGGGTCGACGTCGTCGGTCACCTGGAGCAGCCCAGCCGGTTCCGTGTCGCCGAGGGTCTTGAGTCGCGCGTGCTCCGTTGCGGGCAGCGCGGCGATGTGCGCCTGGATGCGCGGATTCGCGCCGTGATGGATGAGCGGCACTCGTGCGGCGTGGCCGATGAGCCGGAAGGCCGGTCGGTCGGCGATGCGGGTGTCCATGCGGGTGTTCCCTTCGACGGTCAGGCGGAACCTGAGCTGCGGTTGTATGCGAAGGGGACCGCCGTCTCGGCGCACGTCGGCGGGGCTGACGCCGTGCACCGCCCGGAACGCCCGCCCGAACGCCTCGGTCGAGCCGTAGCCATAGCGGACCGCGATGCCCAGCAGGTCGCCGCCGCCGAGCACGTCGGCAGCGGCGACCGTCATGCGGCGCCGCCGGACGTACTCGGACAATGGCATCCCGGCGAGCGACGAGAACATCCTCCGGACGTGGTACTCCGTGGTGCCCAAGCTGCTCGCCAGGCCTGCGACGTCGAGGTCGTCGGTGAGGTGGTCCTCGACGACGTCGACGACGCGGTTGAGGATCGCGATCACGGTTCCTCCTTCGACACCCAGCCTGCTGGAGCGCGCGAACCCGCACCCGATGATCGCGGTCCGATTCGATCGTGCCCCAGATGGCGTGCGCGCGGAACATCCCGGACCTGCTGTCGACCGTCGCCATGCCGGCCCGCGCCCGGTATGCTTCACGGGAACGTGACACGAGTCGAGGAGGTGAGCCCGATGCACGCAACGTCCATTCCGGGCGCTCCTTCGAGTTCACGATCGCGCGACTGACGCAGCGTCGCGGGGAGCGCCGCACTGCTCTCCCAGAAAGCGACGACCATGACTCCTTCCTCTCAGCTCCACGCGGAGCCGACCTCCGACGACGTCTCCGCGCACCCCACCCGCACCGCCCTGGTCCTCGGCGGGGGTGGATCGACCGGCAATGCCTGGCTGATCGGGGTCCTCGCCGGCCTGTTCGAGGCCGGCGTCGACGTGACCGACGCCGACCTGACGATCGGGACCTCGGCCGGATCGACGGCCGCGGCGCAGGTGGCCGGCGCGACGCCGACCGAACTCTTCGCCGCCATCCTGGCCGCCGACCGCCAGCCGCGGCCGGGTGGGGGTGGGCCGCAACACGCGCGTGGCTCGGTCGGGGCCGTGTCGGACCACCTGGATCGCATGCGTGCGCTCATCGCCTCCGCCGCGGATCAGGCCGACCTGCGCCGCAAGGTCGGCGCGAGGGCGCTCGAACTGGAGGCGGCATCGGGCGGTTCCCGGCAGCCGCAGTGGCGCGCCACCGTCGCGTCGCGTCTGCCGAGTCCGGAGTGGCCAGGACGCAGCATCCTCATCACCGCCGTGGATGCCGAGACCGGTGAACCGGTCGCGTTCGACCGCGAGAGCGGCGTTGACCTCGTGGATGCCGTGGCCGCGAGCTGCTCGAGCGGCGCCGCCTACCGGATCGGCGATCGCGGATACATCGACGGCGGCTTCCGATCCAACGCGGAGAACGCCGACCTCGCACTCGGGTACGCACGGGTGCTGGTGCTCGCACCGTTCGGCGGACAGTCCCTGACGCCGGAATCCTGGGGCACGCATCTCGCGACGCAGGTCGACGAGCTTCACGCGCAGGGGAGCCGCGTCGAGACGATCATCCCCGAGCGCGATGCCGAGCACCTGTTCGGCCCGAACGCGATGGATCCGTCCCTGCGACTGCCCGCTGCGCGAGCCGGCTACGACCAGGGCCGAGCGCTTGCGGCCCGGGTCGCCGAGTTCTGGCGCTGACGCCGCGAGGACCCGGTGCGCGGCGCGCGCCGGCTCCGCTCGGGGGCTAATCCGACGCGGACCCCCCGTAGCGCGCGACCATCGTGCGAGCCGCTTCATCCACCACCCGGGCGGTCTCCGCCTCCGTGAGCGACCATCCGCCGTGGACCAGGCGTGGCCAGAAGACAACGGTGGCCATCATGCCGAGGAACTGGGTCGCCGCCAGGTCCGGATCATCCACCCTGGCGGTGCCCGCGGCATCCTCCGCCCGCAGGTAGCGGCCGAGGGCCGCGAGGACGGGCAGGGTTCCGAAGTCGAACGTCCGTTCGCGCAGTTCGGGGAACCTCGGGGACTCGGCGATCACGGTCCGCATCAGCTCGGCGATGCGGGGCCTGGACAGCAGCTCGGCATAGGCGCCGCCCAGCACGACCAGGCCCGCGTGGAAGTCCCCGGGCGGCGGGACCTCGATCGAGTCGACGGGCGAGTCACCCGCCGCGAGCACCGTCGCCTCGAAGAGAGCCGCCTTCGTCGGGAACTGCTTGAACAGCGTCGCCTTGGAGACGTGCGCCTGCGCTGCGACGCGCGCGAGGGAGGTGCGATCGTAACCGGCCTCGAGGAACAGGGTCGCGGCCGCGTCGAGGATCGCCTCGCGGTTCGCCGCGGCGATGCGGCGATGGTAGGCCGAGGGTGCGCTGGACATGGATCCAGTCTGCCACGAGGTGAGTCGATTGACTCACCACGAAACGCACGCTAGCGTCGTAATGGTGAGTCGCTCGACTCACTACCACGTAAGGAGACGTGATGGCACGCGTCATAGTGCACGCGACCGTGACCCTCGACGGATTCATGGCCGACGAACACCGAGGCGTCGACTGGATGTTCGACTTCCCGTCGGCGCCCGAGGACGAGGCGGTCGTGCAGCGGGTCATGGACGAGATCGGCGCGATCGTCGGGGTAGCGAACCGGACGCAGACCATCGAGGACGGCGAGATCCCGTACGGCGGCATGCTCAAGGTCCCGGTGTTCCTCATGACCCGGCGCGCGCACGAACCCGTCGAGCGCGACGGCATCACGTACACCTTCGTGGTCGACGACATCGCGCGGGCGCTCGAGTCGGCGAAGGAGGCAGCGGGGGACAGGTGGGTCAGTCTCCTGGGCGGCAGCATCTCACGGCAGTGCCTCGAGCGCGGGCTCGTCGACGAGCTGCATCTGGACGTCGTGCCGATCCTGCTGGGCGGCGGCATCTCGCTGTTCGCGGGACTCGGGACGCGCATCGACCTGGAACGCCTCGAGACGTCGGCGTACGCCAGTGAGGCGCATCTTCGTTACCGCGTGCTCCGTGAGTCGGGGAGCGGGCAGAAGGTGGTCACTCCTGCAGCGGCATCCGCTGAACCGACATAATGTGCATTATCGGCGCGCAGCGGACTCACCGTCGATTCACCACGGCATCGGCCGATCGACGGCCCGCTCCGAGTCGTCCGGGAACTCCGGCAGCTCGGTGCCGCCGGCCCGGATGCACAACCAGCGCAGCTGCTCGGAGCCGTCGGGCGCACAGCGCCACGTGCGCCAGACGCCCTGTCCGACCCGCACGAGCGTTCCTGCGCTGACGTCGACCACATCATCGTCCAGGCCCATCTGGCCGCGACCGCCGAGGAACACGTACAGTTCCTCGACACGCGCATGCCGGTGCCAGTAACCGGCTTCCTCGCCGGGCTCGAGCGCATTCGCCGTCACGCCGATGTACTGCATCGTGAGCTCGTGATCCACGACGCGTCGGCCGTCACGCGAGCTCTCGGGTCGGAATCCGCCGTAGTGCGAGCGCCAGTCGTCGAGCCCGCCGATCTCCAGGACCTCGTAATCCGTCACGTTCCCCACGATAGGGCGCCCACTCCCCTGTCCGGCGTTGATCGTTGGGAAAGCGTTTGCCGAAGGATGCTGCGCCCCATCACCCGCAGACCGACCCGCAGACCGACCCGAAGGCCGGCCGGGCTCGACCGTCATGAACGACCGGGGCTCAGCGGTCCGACCCCTCGATCCGAGCCTTCTTCCAGTTGCTCGTGCACTCGAGCGTGACGGTGAACGTCCCGCTGCCGATGCCCCAGTTCGTGAAGGAGCCCTCGACGGACTTCACCGCGACGAACTCCTTCCTCCCCTCGATCCTGCGCTCCGACGAGGTCGCGACCACGAGCGTCGCGACGGAGGACGCCGTGTCGATGATCACGCCCAACGGGAGGATGCGGTCGTTCGAGAACTTCTTGTCCGTGAGGTACGGGAAGTCCGCCGGGCATGCTCCGCTGAACCTGGCGTTGGCCCAGAGCCCCTCGTAGCGCACCGAGTAGATCTGCACCCGGATGACCTCGGGGTCATTCGGCGGGTCCGCCGCCGCCGGTGCCGCCACGGCCCCGACCAGCAGCATCCCGAGCCCCGCTCCGACCGTCAGCAGCTTCCGATACCCGGACATCATCGTCCTCCCCCGATTCGAGGGCCTGCCCATGATCGTCCGGGCAGCGCCCGTCCGCCAGTATGCTCCGACTTCTCGACGCTGTCTCCCCTGCGTTTCGCGGCGGCGGTCGCCGGGCAGCCCGCCGAGCGCGTTCAGGCGCCGACGTAGTCCGCGAGGTGCTCGCCGGTGAGGGTCGACCGGGCGGCGACGAGGTCGGCCGGCGTACCCTCGAAGACGATCCGTCCGCCGTCGTGGCCGGCTCCCGGCCCGAGGTCGATGATCCAGTCCGCGTGCGCCATGACCGCCTGGTGGTGCTCGATCACGATGACCGACTTGCCCGAGTCCACGAGCCGGTCGAGCAGGCCGAGCAGCTGCTCCACGTCCGCGAGGTGCAGGCCGGTCGTCGGCTCGTCGAGCACGTAGACGCCGCCCGGCTCCCCCATGTGCACCGCGAGCTTCAGGCGCTGCCGCTCGCCGCCCGACAGTGTCGTGAGGGGCTGTCCGATCGTGAGGTAGCCGAGCCCGACGTCGGAGAGCCGCCGGAGGATCGTGTGCGCGGCCGGAATGCGCGACTCGCCAGCGCCGAAGAACTCCTCCGCCTCGTCCACGGACATCCCCAGCACCTCGCTGATGTCGCGGCCGCCGAGCTTGTAGTCGAGCACCGAGGCGTCGAATCGCTTGCCCCCGCACACCTCGCACACCGATGCGACGGTCGCCATGGGACCCAGGTCGGTGTAGACGACGCCGTTGCCGTTGCAGTTCGGGCACGCGCCCTCGGAGTTCGCGCTGAACAGCGCCGGCTTGACGCCGTTGGCCTTGGCGAACGCCTTGCGGATCGGCTCGAGCATGCCGGTGTAGGTGGCCGGGTTGCTGCGGCGCGATCCGCGGATCGCCCCCTGGTCGATGGAGACGACGCCCTCGCGACCCGAGACGGAGCCGTGGACCAGCGAGCTCTTGCCCGACCCGGCCACGCCGGTCACCACGGTGAGGACGCCGAGCGGGAGATCCACGTCGACCCCCTGCAGGTTGTTGGCGTCGGCTCCGCGCACCTCGAGCGCGCCCGACGGCGTGCGGACCCCAGCCTTCAGCGCGGCGCGGTCGTCGAGGTGCCTGCCCGTCAGCGTGCCGCTCCGTCGCAGCTCGTCGACCGTCCCCTCGAAGACGATCTCGCCGCCGCCGGCGCCGGCGAGCGGGCCCAGGTCGACCACGTGGTCGGCGATCTCGATGGCCTCGGGCTTGTGCTCGACGACGAGCACGGTGTTGCCCTTGTCGCGCAGCTGCCGCAGCAGGTCGTTCATGCGCTGGATGTCGTGCGGGTGCAGGCCCACCGTCGGTTCGTCGAAGACGTACGTGACATCCGTCAGCGACGACCCGAGGTGCCGGATCATCTTCGTGCGCTGCGCCTCGCCGCCCGACAGCGTGCCCGACGACCGGTCGAGCGAGAGGTAGCCGAGCCCGATCTCGACGAACGAGTCGACGAGCTGCTGCAGGTTCGCGAGCAGCGGCGCGACGGTCGGCTGGTCGAGGCCGCGCACCCATTCCGCGAGGTCGCTGATCTGCATGGCGCACGCATCGGCGATGCTGACGCCGTCGATCTTCGATGAGCGAGCGCCCTCGGCGAGCCGCGTGCCGCCGCACTCGGGACACGCTGCGAAGGTCACGGCCCGCTCGACGAACGCCCGGATGTGCGGCTGCATCGCGTCGAGGTCCTTCGAGAGCATCGACTTCTGCACCTTGGGCACGAGACCCTCGTAGGTGAGGTTGATGCCGTTGATCTTCACCTTCGTCGGCGCCTTGTAGAGGAAGTCGTGCAGCTCGGCCTCGGTGAACCGCTCGACCGGGGTGTCGCCGTCGAAGAACCCCGACTCCGCGTACAGGCGGGTCGACCACCCGTCGGCCGTGTAGCCGGGCACGGTGATCGCCCCTTGATTCAGCGACTTCGTCGCGTCGAAGAGCTGACCGAGATCGATGTCGGAGACCGTGCCCATGCCCTCGCAGCGGGGGCACATGCCGCCAAGCTGGGTGAAGTCGATCGACTTCTGCTCGCCGCCCTCCACCGTGATGGCGCCGCTCCCCTGCACGGTCGGGATGTTGAACGAGAACGCCTGCGGCGAGCCGATGTGCGGCCGGCCCAGGCGGCTGAACAGGATGCGCAGCAGGGCGTTCGCGTCGGTCACGGTGCCGACCGTCGACCGGGCGTTCGCGCCCATGCGCTCCTGGTCGACGATGATCGCCGTCGTCAGGCCGTCGAGCACGTCGACGTCGGGACGGGAGAGGCTCGGCATGAAGCCCTGCACGAACGCACTGTAGGTCTCGTTGATCATGCGCTGCGATTCCGCGGCGATGGTCTGGAACACCAGCGAGCTCTTGCCCGAGCCCGAGACGCCGGTGAACACGGTGAGCCGCCGCTTCGGGATGTCGACGCTGACGTCCTTCAGGTTGTTCTCACGCGCGCCCTGTACGCGGATGAGGTCGTGGCGGTCGGCCGGGTGCGACCCGTTCGTCGCGTTGTCGGTCGTGGTGATCGTCATCGGTGCTCCAAGCGGTGGGCGTGGTCTGGGACGTGCGGGAGGTCCTGCACGGCAGCGTCCGTGCAGGACCTCGGATCGGAGCCGGGAGTGCTCAGCGCGGCTCCTGGATCCTCACCATGTTGCCCGCCGGGTCGCGGAACGCGCAGTCGCGCACGCCGTAGGGCTGGTCGATCGGCTCCTGGGCGACCTCGGCGCCGCTGGCCTGCACCTGCTCGAACGTCCCGTCGACGTCGGTCGTCGCGAGCACGATGCTCGCGTAGGTGCCCTTCGCCATCATCTCGGCGATGGTCCGGCCCTCGTCCTCGGTGACGCCGGGGTCGGCGGTCGGCGGATAGAGCACGACCGACGTGCCGGGCTGGCCGGACGGGCCGACGGTGATCCACCGCATCCCCTCGTACCCGACGTCGTTGCGCACCTCGAACCCGAGGACGTCGCGGTAGAAGCCGAGCGACGCCTCGGGATCCGTGTGCGGGAGGAAGGTGTACTGAATCGTGATGTCCATGTGCGCCACGCTACTGCTGCCCTCCTGCGGCTGCTTCTCGATTCCTGACCGGTCGCGCAACCCGCTTCGCCAGCACCGACGGCACCCCCGCCATCACGGACGACACGCCCTCGACCGGGGTGCGCGCCTCGCGCTGGTACACGCTCGGCGGCACGCCGACGAGCTCGGTGAACCGGGTGCTGAACGTGCCCAGCGAGGAGCAGCCGACCTCGAAGCACACCTCGGTGACGCTGAGGTCGCCGCGCTGGAGCAGGGCCATCGCCCGCTCGATCCGCCTGGTCATCAGGTAGCTGTACGGCGATTCGCCGTAGGCGCGCTTGAACTCGCGGCTCAGGTGCCCCGACGACATGTTCACGCCCCGCGCGAGCGCATCGACGTCGAGCGGCTTCGCGTACTCGCGGTCCATCCGGTCGCGGACGCGCCGCAGCAGGGCGAGGTCTCGCAGTCGCTGCTCGTCAGCGGGGCTGCTGTTCACGTGCGCGATTCTTCCACGCCCCGCCGACGATGCCCACCCGCCGAGGACGAGATGGCGGCGACTGCGCCGGACCGCGTCGATAGGCTCCGGAGGTGCGCATACGACCCGAGCAACCCGGCGACGAGGACGCGATCCACGAGCTCACGCTCGCCGCGTTCGAGCCCATGCCGTTCAGCGACGGCTCGGAGGCGCCGATCGTCCGCTCCCTGCGCGGGGACGGCGACCTCACGATCTCGCTCGTGGCGGAGGAGGACGGCGTGATCATCGGGCACGTCGCGTTCTCGCCCGTCTCGATCGACGGGGCATCCGACGGCTGGTTCGGTCTCGGACCGGTCTCGGTCGCGCCCGATCGGCAGCGCCGCGGGATCGGCAGCGCCCTGATCGGCATCGGGCTGCAGCAGCTCCGCGATGAGGGCGCATGGGGCTGCGCCCTCATCGGGAACCCGGCCGTCTACCGCGGCATGGGGTTCGAGAGCGACGGCCTGCTGACCTATCGGTCGCTCGACGTCGCGTTCGTGCAGCGGATCGTCTTCCGCGGTCCGGCCCCACGAGGCGAACTGCGGTTCGCGGCCGCGTTCGAATCGGCGGGCGACGAGACCGCCTGATCGGGGCCGTCGCGGGCTACGTTGGATCTGTCCCGCTCGCGTGATGGTGGTCCGGGACGGGATGCGAGGTGGCGATGACCGACGACGCGAAGCCCGGCGATCCGAAGCTCGACCCGGATGCCGCGGGGCCGTCCCGACGCGACTTCCTGCGCCTGGGCGGGGCCGCCGCCACCGGTGCCGTGGTCGGCGGTGCGGCCGGGTACGCCGCCGCCACCGCGGCGGCGGGCGGGTTCAGCGGGGGCCCGACATCGTCGGACTCCATCGGGGCGTCGTCGACCGCCGCACCGCCGGCGTCACTCCCCCCGCGCGCCGCCGGCGCCGGGTTCGACCACCTCGTCGTCGTCATGTTCGAGAACCGGTCGTTCGACAACCTCTTCGGCTACCTCTACGCCGCCGGGCAGGTGCCGGCCGGGCAGCAGTTCGCCGGACTCGTCGAGGGCGAGTACAGCAATCCCGACCATGACGGGAAGCAGGTGGCGGCGCATCCGTTCGACGGCTCGACCGACGAGATCATGTCGAGCCCGCGCCCCGACCCCGGCGAGGACTACCCGCACGTCAACACGCAACTGTTCGGCACGGTGCATCCGGCCGGCAACGCCCACCAACCGGTGGCGAAGATGAAGAAGCCGTACAACGCGCCCTCCGACGGCGCCACCCCGACGATGGACGGCTTCGTCAAGGACTACGCCAACAACTTCCAGACCGAGCACGGCCGCGCGCCGAAGCCCGACGAGCTCGCCGCCGCGATGGGCGCCTTCGCGCCCGAGATGCTCCCGGTGTTCTCGGCCCTCGCGCAGGGATTCGGGGTGTTCGACCACTGGCACTGCGGGGTGCCGGGCCCGACGTTCTGCAACCGATCGTTCTTCCATGCGTCGACGTCGCACGGGTTCGTCACGAACCACGACAACGGCGGCTACAAGAAGTGGCACAGCAAGAAGGTCGCGTCGCCGACGATCTTCAACCGCCTCGAGGACGCCGGCATCCCGTGGGCCGTCTACTACGACGACTCGCAGCACGTCTCGATGACGGGGCTCATCCACAAGCCGGTGCTCGAGCAGTACTGGAAGACCCGCTTCTTCCCGATGAGCACGTTCTACCAGGCCTGCGCCGACGGGACCCTCCCGGCCTACGCGTTCGTGGAGCCGCGCATGGTGTACGACCACAACGACATGCATCCGCCCGTGGGGACGGTCGACCAGACCGACGTCGACGGGGCGGAGGTGACCGGCGGCGCGATCTCCGATGTGCGCGCGGGCGAGGCGCTGCTGCACCGGGTGTACACGGCGGTCCGCGACGGCGGCAGCGCCGACGGCTCGAACGCGATCAACACGATGCTGCTCGTCACGTTCGACGAGCACGGCGGCACCTACGACCACGTGGCGCCGCCCTCGGCGACACCGCCCGACGACTCGGGACCCGGCGAGATGGACTTCACCTTCGACCGGCTCGGACTCCGCGTCCCCGTGATCGCGATCTCGGCCTACGTGCAAGCCGGAAGCGTGATCAACTCACCGGCGCACCACGGCACCGTCATCAGCACGCTGGCGAAGAAGTACCAGCTGAAGTCGCTGACCGCACGAGACGCGGATGCCCCGACGCTCGATGACGCGCTCACGGCCACCGAGCCGCGCCAGCCGAGCACCTGGCCGCACACCCTGTCCCAGTACACGCCGCGGAACCCCGAGTCGGATCCGGTCCCGCCCGGCGACGACGACCGTCCACTGAGTCCGCCCGGACGGGGCCTGATGGGGCTGCTCGGCGCCCACGCGGGCACGAGCGATCCCCTGCCCACGACGTTCCGCCAGGCGCACGACTTCATCGAGCAGCACGGCAAGGGCCTGTTCGGCCCCGACGGCGGCTGACCACGCGGCATCCGGGCGCCGACGTGCGCCGATGGCCGCGGATGGATGCCGATCGCGGCGCTCCGATACTCCCCGTCACGCGACGACACGGGAGGACGCGCGCACTCACATCCGACGCTCAGGCGTCGTCGAGGCATAGCCTGACGCTTGCAACGCCCCTCAGTCGTCGCCTCAGAAAGGACATTCCATGTCGACGCCGCAGTCCAGTACGGTCTTCGCCGCCTTCTCGCTCGACTCAGCGAACCTGTCGAAGTCCGCCATCAACACCGTCCGCGCGACCCTCGGCATCAGCGGGGTCGTCGCGCTCATCGTGGGCATCCTCATCACGTTCTGGCCGAAGAACTCGGCGCTCGTGCTCACGGTCATCCTGGCCATCTACTTCATCATCGCCGGACTCGCCTACCTGGGCCTCGGCATCTTCTCCAAGGGCATCTCGGGCGGCGCCAGGACGCTCGACATCATCCTCGGCCTGCTGTTCCTCATCGGTGGCGTCATCGCCCTGTTCAACGTCCAGACGGCCGCCGCCGCCCTGGCCGTCTTCCTCGGCATCCTGATCGGAATCCTGTGGATCGTGGAGGGCGTCGTGGCGCTCGTGCAGTCGGGCGACTCGCCGTCGCGCGGCTGGACGATCTTCTTCGGCATCCTGAGCGTCGTGGCCGGCATCATCGTGCTGTTCTCGCCGCTCTGGGGCGCCGTGGTGCTGTTCGTCATCGCGGGCATCGCACTGATCGTGCTCGGCATCATCCAGATCGTGCGCGCGTTCACGTTCGGTCGTGGCGCGGGCGGAGCGGCTGCGACCGCGTAGCCTCGCGGCATCCGACGACGAAGGCCGGTCCGGAGCGCATCAGCGCTCCGCGACCGGCCTTCATCGTGCGGCGGGACTCAGCTCTCGGGTGCGAAGCCCGAGGTGTCGCCGACCAGGCGGGTGTTGTCGGCCGGGATCGGTTCGGCGACCGCGGCCGCGACCTCGGCGGCGAACTCCGACACGTTGTAGAGGCGGCCCGCGTCCTCGCGGCGCGCGGCGATCGCTCCGGGGTTGGCGCGTTCGAGCAGCGTGGCGGTGATCGTGCCCTCGATCATGTCGCCCGACACGACGACGAACTCGACGCCGGATGCCGCGAACTCGGGCAGCTTCGCCCGCAGCGCGTCCTCGCCGGCGCGCTTCGACAGTGCGACGGGTTCGTACTCGGGCATGGTCGGGGTGGTGCGGATGAAGTGCGCCTGGTGGCTGGTGACGAAGACGATGCGCGCGCCCTCGGCGAGGTGCGGCAGCGCGCCCTCGACGACGTTGACCTGCGCGTCGCGGTTGAGGCGCATCGCGTAGTCCTCGCCCATGCCCGACTCCATGCCGCCGGAGGCGTTCAGCACGAGGATGTCGATGGGGCCGAGCTCCGCGACGGTGCGCTCGAACATCTCGGCCACGGAGGCGGGGTCGGTGAGGTCGGCGCCGACGGCGATCGCCTTCCCGCCCGCCTCGGTGATCTCGGCGACGACCTTGTCGGCGCGCGGCGCCTTGCTGCGGTAGTTGACGACCACCGCGGCGCCCGCGGCCGCGAGGTACCGGGCGGTGTCGGCGCCGATTCCGCGCGAGGAGCCCGTGACGAGGGCGACACGACCGTCGAGCGATCCGGGGGCGAGTGGGTTGGTCACGGCGAGGACTCCTCGTGGCTTCTGGGACGGACCGACAGGTCCTGGCGATGCGCCGAACCGAGACTATCAACTCACCCGCCGGGGCATCCGCCCTGCTAGTTTCGAAGCGGGGAACGCGTGCGAAGGAGACCATGACTTGGATGTGCTGACCCAGTACGCGTGGATCGTCTGGCTCGTCCTGATCCTCGTGTTCGCGACCATCGAGGTCTTCACGCTCGAGATGACGTTCCTGATGCTCGCACTGGGCAGTGTCGCGGGCCTGCTCTCGGGCCTGTTCGGCATCCCGTGGTGGGCGCAGTTCATCATCGCCGCGGTCGTCGCGGTGGCGCTCATCCTCACGCTGCGACCGCCGCTGCTTCGGGTGCTGCGGCGCGGCGGCGACCCGACCCGAAGCAACATCGATGCGCTCATCGGGGCCGACGGGTCGGTCGTCCGCACCGTCACGCCGTCGGGCGGCCAGGTTCGTCTCCAGAATGGAGAGATCTGGACAGCCCGCCTCTCCCCCATCACCGAGCAGCTGGATGTCGCGGTCGGCCAGCGCGTGCTCGTCACCGGCATCGATGGCGCGACCGCCGTCGTCGTGCCCGTTGAGAGGAGCACTCCCCAGTGATCGAAGTCTCCACCATCATCGGCGTGGTCGTCGTCGCGGCCATCGCCATCTTCGTGATCGTCGTCCTCGCACGATCGATCCGCATCATCCCGCAGGCCTACGCCGGGGTCGTCGAGCGACTCGGCCGGTATCACAAGACGCTCACGCCCGGTCTGAACCTGCTTGTGCCGTTCATCGACCGGCTCCGCCCGCTCGTCGACCTGCGCGAGACGGTGGTGTCGTTCCCGCCGCAGCCGGTGATCACCGAGGACAACCTCGTCGTCTCGATCGACACCGTCGTCTACTTCCAGGTCACCGACGCTCGGGCGGCCACGTACGAGATCGCGAACTACCTGGGTGCGGTGGAGCAGCTGACGACCACGACGCTGCGCAACGTCGTCGGCGGGCTCAACCTCGAGGAGGCGCTCACCTCCCGCGACAACATCAACGGCCAGCTGCGCATCGTGCTCGACGAGGCCACCGGCAAGTGGGGCATCCGCGTCTCCCGGGTCGAGCTCAAGGCGATCGACCCGCCCCTGAGCATCCAGGACTCGATGGAGAAGCAGATGCGCGCCGAGCGCGACCGTCGCGCGCTCATCCTCACCGCCGAGGGCACGAAGCAGTCCGCGATCCTCACCGCGGAGGGGCAGCGGCAGGCGGCGATCCTCCAGGCCGAGGGCGACGCGAAGGCCGCGGTCCTGCGCGCGCAGGGCGAGGCCGAGGCCATCCTCACGGTGTTCGACGCCATCCACAAGGGCGACCCCGACCCGAAGCTGCTCGGCTACCAGTACCTGCAGATGCTGCCCCAGCTCGCCGAGGGCGCCTCGAACAAGCTCTGGATCATCCCGAGCGAACTCACCGAGGCACTGAAGGGCATCGGCAAGGCGTTCACGCCCTCGCAGGGCGGGGCGACGGATGCCGCGGCCGCCGCGACCCCGTCGACGGATGCCGCGACGACGCGACCTTCGGTTGCGCCGTCACCCGACCAGCCCTGAGCCGCGTGGCCTCGACCTACCTCGAACCGCCCGCGCCGCGCGTGCTCGCGCACCGCGGACTCGCGCTCGAGGCGCCCGAGAACACGATGCTCGCGTTCTCGAAGGCGGTCGGGATCGGGGCGGCGTACCTCGAGACCGACGTGCACGTGTCGCATGACGGCGTCGCCGTGGTCTCGCACGATCCGAGCCTGCGGCGGGTCGCCGGACACGACCTCCGGGTGTCCGACCTCACGACGGACGAGCTCCGCCGGATCGACCTCGGGCACGGTCAGGGCTACTGCACGCTCGAGGAGGCGCTCGACGCCTTCCCGCAGACCCGGTTCAACGTCGACGTCAAGGTGGAGGGCGCACTCGCGCCCACCGTCGCCGCGCTCCGGCGCACGGGGGCGGCGTCCCGCGTGCTGCTCACGAGCTTCACCGACGGACGGCGCCGCCGTGCCGCGGGCCTCGTCGTCGACGCGGTGAGCTCCCCCGGCCGCGCCGGCGTCATCCGTTCGCTCATCGCCGGCCCGTTCGGGCCTGCGGCGCTCAGGCGGGCGGTGCGCGGAGCGGTGGCGCTGCAGGTGCCCGAGCGCGTCGGACCGCTGCGGGTCGTCACGCGTGCGTTCGTCGAGCGCGCCCACCGCGCCGGCCTCGAGGTGCACGTCTGGACGGTGAACGACCCGTCGATCATGATGCGGCTGCTCGATCTCGGCGTCGACGGGCTCGTGACCGACCGCGCCGACCTCGCGCTGCCCCTCGTCGAGGCACGTTCCTGAGAATTCCCCGGCAATCCCCCAGTCGGTGGCAAGGGAATGCCCAGCTTGGTCGTTTATACCTGTAGACGATCGAGAGGAGTACGCCATGGCGGACCGGAGCCTTCGGGGCATGCGTATCGGCGCCCAGAGCCTGCAGAGTGAGGACGGCGTGGTCTTCGCCGACCGTGCCGACTACACGTACCGCTGCGAGACGTGCGGTCGCGAGACCGTGATGACGTTCTCCACCGAGGCGGAGCTCCCCGAGAGCTGGGAGTGCCGCTACTGCGGCGCCGCCGCGACCCTCCTCGTCGACTCGAAGCCGGTCGAGATCGACCGCTCCGGCGAGAAGGTCGCCCGTACCCACTGGGACATGCTGCTCGAGCGCCGCACCCGCGCCGAGCTCGAGGAGCTTCTCGAGGAGCGCCTCGCCTACCTGCGCGCCCGTCGCGGCCAGCAGAAGATCGGCGCCTAGCGCTCGCCGTCCGCTTCATCGACGACGTCGCGGCGTGAACGCCGCCGAGCGATGACGCCCGCGGCGATCAGGCCGCCGAGCGATCCCGCGACGATGAGCAGCGGCACCGTGCCGCCGAGCACGACCGACGGCGTGAGGCCCTCGCGCAACTCGACGTCGGTGACCATCGCGCCCGGCTCGTAGGCCGGCAGCGCGTCGATCGTGCGACCCGTCGGGTCGATGACCTGGCTGGTGCCCACCGTGGAGATGTTCACGACCGACCGGCCGGTCTCGATGGCGCGCAGGCGCGCGATCGCGAGCTGCTGCTCGTTCTCGTCCGTCCCGTTGAAGTCGGCGTTGTTCGTCTGGAACATGTACAGCTGGGCGCCGTCGCGCGCACCCTCCCAGATGAGCTCGTCGTAGATCACGTCGAAGCAGATCGCGAGTCCGGTCACCGCCGTGCCGAGGTCGAAGACGGGCGCGTTCGTGCCCGGTGTGTAGCCGCGCTGGACCAGGCCGATGAGGTCGGGTGCGAGCGGTTCCCAGAACGCACGATCGGGGATGTACTCGCCGAACGGCACCGGGTTGCGCTTGTCGTAGCTGTCCACGACGCCCTCCCCCGCCCGCCAGAGCAGTGACGTGTTGAAGAACTCGTCGTCGCGCGTCGTCACGGTGTTGAGGACGAGCGGCGCATCGAGCTGCTCGCTGAGGTCGTCGAAGATGTCGGCGACGTCGGGGCTTCGCGTCGGGTCGATGTCCGACCCGCCCTCCGGCCAGAGCAGCACGTCGATGCCCGGCTCGCCGAGGATCGGCTCGGTCGCGTCGAGCTGTGCCTGCAGCACGTCGCCGGGGGCGCGCTCGTCGAAGTAGCCCGCCGGGCCGTTGCCCTGCACGCTCGCCACCCGGAGTTCCCCCGCGGCCGTCGTCGGCCAGGCCGGGACGAGCAGCGCGACGAGCGCGAGCGCCGCCACCGGCACCGCCGAGCGCAGGTCCTGCCAGCCGCGCAGTCGTATCCACTCGATGATCCCGGCGACGAGTGCGACCATGATGAACGAGAGGCCGGTCGACCCGACCCACGACACCACGTCGGCGAGCGGGCTCTCCGACTGGCTCTGCGCGGCCCGACCCCACGGGAACCCGCCGTAGGGCAGCGTGCCCGTCGCGGCCTCGCGGACGCACCACAGGCCCGCGACGAGGAGCGGGAGCCAGATGAGGCGCACCCAGCGCGACGAGCTCGCCCGCGGCACCCAGCGATACGCGAGCGTGATGAGCACGGCGCCGCCCGCGACGAAGAGCGACTCGAGGATCGAGAGCGCGAGCCACGGCACGGGTCCGAGGTACAGGGACGTCCACGAGACGAGTTGCAGGTAGAACGCGAGCCCGAATGCGAGGCCGACGAGCGCGGCCGACCACCCGCTGCGGCCGATCAGGCTGAGGAGGGCGAGGGCGATGCCGGCGAACGCGAGCGGCCAGATGCCGGCGCCCGGGAACCCGAGGTCGTACACGAGCCCCCCGGCGATCGCCGCGAGGAGTGCGACCCACAACGGCAGCAGCGGACGCGGGTCGTTCTCGGGCACCAGCTCAGCCTAGGCGACGTTCCCGGGCGTTCACGCGACCGAGCCGTACGCCACGACGCCGCGTCGCACGGCGTCGATGGCCGCCCTCGCGGCGGCGCCGAGCTCCGCGTCCGCCACGATCGAGACCTGGTCGAGCAGGTCGACCACCTGCTTGGTCAGGCGCACGAAGTCGCCGGCCGCAAGCTCGGTGTCGTCGAGCACCGTTCCGAGGCCCGCGCCGCCCGCCCAGGCGTGCATCGCCAGCGCCAGCGCGGGCGACGGCTGGTCGCTGCCCGTGAGCCGGTGATCGCGTTCGAGGTCGTCGAGACGGCTCCACACGTCGGTGGTCGCCTCGAACGCCGCCCGGAAGCGGCCGCGCGGCAGCCGGTAGTCGACGCCCCGGTCGTCCCGGCGCGGCTCGTACACCAGCGCCGCGGCCATCGCGGCGATCGACGGCACGTCGAGGCCGTCCCACAGCCCCTGCCGCAGGCACTCGGCGACGAGCAGGTCGCGTTCGCCGTAGATGCGCTTCAGGATGCGTCCGGCCGACGTGGAGACCAGCGATCCCGTTGCGTCGCGCTCGAGGTAGCCGAGCTGCTCGAGCACCTCGGTGACGCGATCGAACCGCTTCGCGACCTGGCCCGTGCGGGTGCGGATCTGCCGCGAGAGCTGGTCGTGCTCCTGCTTGAGGCGCCACCACCGCTCGGCCCAGCGCGCATGCTGCTCGCGCTCGGCGCAGCCGTGGCACGGATGCGCCCGCAGCTGCTTGCGCGTCGCGACGAGCTCCCGCTGCATCCGCTCGCGCTGCGCGTGGGTGGGGTTGCCCTTCGACGACTGGCGCTCGAGCTCGCCGATGCGGCGCCGGATGGCGGCGTACTCCGCGAAGTCGCCGAGGTGGCACCGCATGGCCTCCTCGTAGCCCGTCATCGACTCCTCCTGCTTGCGCAGGGTGCGGGCGAGGTCGACGACCGCGCGGTCGGCCTGGAACTGCGCGAACGACAGCTCGAGGATCTGGCGCGTGCGCTCGCGTCCGAACTGGTCGATGAGGTTGACGGCCATGTTGTAGGTCGGCTTGAAGCTCGAGTTCAGCGGGTAGCTGCGACGCGACGCGAGCGCGGCGACGGCCTCGGGGTCGAGCCCGTCGGCCCACTGGATGACCGAGTGGCCCTCCACGTCGATGCCGCGTCGTCCGGCGCGGCCCGTGAGCTGCGTGTACTCCCCCGGCGTGATCGGCACGCGGGCCTCGCCGTTGAACTTCTCGAGCTTCTCGAGCACGACCGACCGGGCCGGCATGTTGACCCCGAGGGCGAGCGTCTCGGTGGCGAAGACGACCTTCAGCAGCTTCAGCTGGAACAGCTCCTCGACCACCTCCTTGAAGGCGGGCAGCATGCCCGCGTGGTGCGCCGCGACACCGCGCTGGAGTCCCTCGATCCAGTCCCAGTACCCGAGCACGGCGAGGTCCTCGTCGCGCAGCATCCGGGCCCGCTCCTCGACGATGGCGCGGATCTCGTCGCGCTCCTCGGCGTCGGTGAGGCGGATGCCGGAGCGGAGGACCTGGCGAACGGCCTGGTCGCAGCCCGCGCGCGAGAAGATGAACACGATCGCCGGGAGCAGGTGCTTGCCGTGCAGCAGCTCGACGACGTCGGGCCGCTCGATCCGGCCGCTCGGCTGGCCCTGCTGGTGGAAGCGGCCGCGGTCGCTCCCGCGTCGTCCCCGGGCGGACCGGGACGAGATCGACCGTCCGCCCGTGCGAGCCAGGCGCTGCAGCTCGGGATTCACCCGATTCGTGGCGGCGAGCCCCGACGAGTCGAACAGGTCGAGGAGCTTGCCCTTCACGAGCACGTGCTGCTCGAGCGGCACCGGCCGCTCCTCGGAGACGATCACGTCGGTGTCGCCGCGCACGGCCTGGAGCCAGTCGCCGAACTCCTCGGCGTTCGACACGGTCGCCGAGAGCGAGACGAGTCGCACCTCCTCGGGGAGGTGGATGATCACCTCCTCCCACACCGCGCCGCGGAACCGGTCGGCGAGGTAGTGCACCTCGTCCATGACGACGTACGCGAGGCGGTCGAGGAGCGGCGAGTCGGCGTACAGCATGTTCCGCAGCACCTCGGTCGTCATGACGACGATGCGCGCGCCGGAGTTCACGTTGGTGTCGCCCGTGAGCAGGCCCACCTGGTCGGCGCCCCACTCGTCGGCGAGCTCCTGGAACTTCTGGTTGCTGAGGGCCTTGATCGGGGTCGTGTAGAAGACCTTCGCCTTCTCCTCCTGCATGGCGAGGAACACCGAGAACTCGGCGACCACGGTCTTGCCGGCGCCCGTGGGCGCGGCGACGAGCACGCTGCGCCCCTCGTCGAGCGCGGCGCATCCGGCCTGCTGGAAGGGGTCGAGGTCGAACTTCAGTCGCGAGGCGAAGTCGGCGAGTCGGGGCTTGCGGCGCTGCTCGCGCGAGATCGCGTACCGCTCGGCCGGGGAAAGGGTCTCCACCCCTCCAGCCTAGACAGCGGCTTCGAACTCCACGCGGTTGCGGCGCTCGACACGGCGGTCGTGCAGGTTCGCGATGAACCACGCGCCGAAGTACAGGGCGATCATCGGGATCGCGAGCATGAACATCGAGACGATGTCGGCCGACGGCGTGGCGATGGCCGTGAAGAGCACGATCACGAGGATCGCGACGCGCCACGACTTGATGATCGCCTTGGCGCTGATGATGCCGGCGAAGTTCAGCAGGACGATGAACACGGGCACGACGAACGCGATGCCGATCGCGACGACCAGCTTCGTGACGAAGTCGATGTACTCCTTCGCCGTGAGCAGCGACTCGGCGCCCTCGGGCACGAAGCTCGTCATGAGCTTCACGATGTTCGGCAGTACGAGCCATCCGGCCGCGCAGCCGGCGAAGAACAGCGGGATCGCGGTCGCGAAGAACGCGAGCGTGAACTTGCGCTCACGCTTGTTGAGTCCGGGGACGAGGAACGCGAAGATCTGGTAGAGCCAGACCGGAGCCGAGATCACGATGCCGAGCGTGAACGCGATCTGCAGGCGCAGGTCGAAGGCGCTCGAGATCGTCGGGAAGATGATCGCCGTGTCGCTGCCCTGCGCCTCGGCGACGCGCTCGACCGGCTCCTGGATGGCCTCCCACACGAAGACGTCGGTCAGCCACCATCCCAGCGCCATGCCGACGACGATGGCGATGGCCGAGATGAAGAGGCGCTTGCGCAGCTCGATGAGATGCGCGCCGAGCGACATCCGCTTCTCGCGGTTCTTCTCCCCGCGATCCTTCACCGCGGACATCGGGGTCAGCGGCTCTTGCCGGTATCGGCCTCGTCGGTCTTGGCCTGGCCCCCGGCGACCTCGGTCGTGGCGGCGGTCGTCGCCGTCGTGCCCGACGTGGTGCCGTCGGACGCGGTCGCGTCAGTCGCCGCGTCGTCCTTCTCGGGACGGACCTCGCTCTTGAGGATCTTCATCGACTGCCCGAGGCTGCGGGCGAGCGCGGGAAGCTTCGGGGCGCCGAAGAGCAGCAGGATGACCACGAGGATGATCAGCGCGTGCCAACCAGTGAAGCCTTGCCACATAGGTGTTCGTCCGTTCTCGGGGGGATCGTGCGGCCAGTCTACCTGCCGAATCCCGCAGGCGAGACAATCGCGGGCCGGGCGGTCCACCGGCCGTGAGCGGCGTGTCCCGCGAGCCGCGGGTCAGCGAGGGGCGGCGGATGCCTCGCGGTCGCCGTAGCCCGCGAGCCCGGCGGCGGCCCACTCGGCGACGGCCGCGCGCGCCTCGGCCGGGGCGACGACCGTGACCAGGCCGGGCAGCCCGGCCACGAGCCGCTTCAGTCCGTGGACGTGCGCGAGGCGCAGCGTCACGCGCAGGCGACCGTCGACCTCGCGGGTGCGCGAGTCGGCGAGGTAGTCGGCGAGCAGCGGCAGCGCCGAGGGCTCGACGTCCACGACGACGTCGAGGTCGGACTCCGAGCCCTGGAACAGGGTGTCGGGCACCGTGCGACCCGAATGGTCGCCGATCGGCTCGTCGGTGAGCACGAGGTCGCTCATGCGGTCGACGCGGAAGTTCCGCACGTCCTCGCGGGTATGGCAGAACGCCTGCAGGTACCAGTCCGCGTCCTGCGAGATGATCCGCAGCGGATCCGCACGGCGCCGGCCGCTCTCGCCCCGGGCGTTGAGGTAGTCGAACTCGAGCTGGCGTCCCTCGGCCACGGCCTCGCGGATGAGGGCGAGCGACGCGTCGGCCTCGGTCTCGGCGACGGCGAGCCGGCTCGGCGCCGCCGACGCGCCCGCGGTCAGCTTCGCCATGAGCGACGCGAGCGACGCGCTCCCGGCGTTCTCGGGCGAGGCCGAGAGGTACTGCAGCCCGGCGATGAGCGCGGCCGCCTCGCGGGCCGAGAGCCGCGGCGCGTCGTCGATCGCCACGTGGTGCACGACGATGATGACGTCGTCGTCCTCGAAGGAGTCCCAGTCGATGTCGAAGAGGTCGTTCGGCTGGTACGTGCCGGTCTCACCCGGCAGCCCGGAGGTCGCGATGAGCCGCACGGCGTCGCGGATCTCGTCCTCGGTCATCCCGAAGTGCTGCGCCGCCTCGGACACGTCGACGACCCGCTGCTCGAGCAGGTACGGCACGAACGAGAGCAGGAAGACGAGCTTGTCGGGCGCCTTGAGCGGCTTCTGGCGCTTCGCCATCACGCGACTCCCCCGTTCCGGTGCGCCGCCACGACCGCCTCGAGCCTGGTGCGCACGGCCTCGCGCAGCGACGCCGGGCCCATGACGCGCACCTCGGGGCCGTAGGCGGCGAGCTCGTCGGCGAACACCGCGGCATCCGTGTAGTGCAGCCGGATGACCCCGGCGTCCTCGTCGCGGAGCACGGCGCGCTTGCCGAGGCGCACCTCGGCGTCACTGCCCGCGGTCACCGCGAGGTCGGCGGCGTTCTGCAGCCGGAGCTCGTCGAGTTCGGCGAGGATGCGGTCCTGGATGCCGGGCGGCGGTGCGTCGAACGTGAGTCCCGGCACGGGCTGGACGGCCCCGACGATACGCGAGAGCAGGAAGGTGCGTGGGCCCTGCGCGTCGCGATCGAAGGCGTGCAGGTGCCAGCGCCCCTCGTGCAGCACGACCGCGAGCGGGTTCACCGTGCGCTCGCGCGGCGCCGCCTCACCGGGCTTGAAGTAGCGGAAGCGCACGACCTGACGGCGGTCGAGGGCCTGCCGCAGCGGCTCGAACGCGGCATCCCGCACGCGAAGTCGCGGCGCGTAGCCGATCACGGGCTCGCGCGGCTCGATGCCGAGCGAGCGCAGCTTGGTGAGCGCGCGCTGCGAGTCGGCAGAGAGCGACGCCTCGCGCCACACCTCGGCGGCGAGGCCGAGCAGCGCGAGCTCGTCGGGCGTGAACCGCACCTCGTCGGGCAGGTCGTACTGGCCCTTCGGGATGCGGTAGCGCAGCGCCTGGTTGTCGCCGGGCCGGTCGGGCGACTCCACCGTCTCGAGCGGGATGCCGAGCTCGCGGATGTCGTCCTTGTCCCGTTCGAACTGCCGCTCGAGGTTCGCGTTCTGGCCGGATTCGTCGTACCGCTCGGCGTAGCCGCGCACGGTCGAGAGGATCTCCGACTTCAGCAGGCCCGTCTCGGTCGCGAGCAGCGCCAGCACGAGGCTGAAGAGCCGATCTTCGACGGGGATCCGCTGCTCGCCCGTTCGTCCTCCACCAGCCACACGAGCGATCATACTGAACCGCGGGCGGCGTCAGGCCGCCGCCGCCGGCTCAGATCACGCCCAGGACGTCGATCACGAAGAAGAGCGTGGAATTCGCCGGGATCTGGGAGTTCCCCTGATCGCCGTAGCCCTGCGACGGCGGGATGATCACGCCGATCTGCGAGCCGACCTGCTGCCCGATGAGCGCGTCCGCGAAGCCCGGGATCACCTGCGCGTCGGAGCCCTTGGTCACGACGAACGTGGCCGGCGCGCCGTTCTCCCACGTGGAGTCGAACACCGTGCCGCCGTCCCAGAGCACGCCCGTGTACTGCACGACGACCGAGTCGCCGTCCTCGATGGTCTGGCCGTTGCCCTGCTTCAGGACCTCGACCTCGGTGCGGTCCTTCACGGGCGGGTCGTTGTCGGGCACGGTGATGCCGGGCCGGCCGTCGGGTGCCAGCACGACCGCCGGGAAGCCGTCGCGGCTGAGGCGGGGCGCACCGTCGGCCCGCGTCGGGAACGCACGGTCGACGTCGACGACGAGCACGAGGCTGTCGTCGGGCGAGATGTTGAGCGACGGGTTGCCGGCCTCGCCGAACCCGTCGGCGGGCGGCACGACGACCGCGACGCGGGAGCCGACCTTCGCGCACGACAGCGCCTTGTGGAGGCCGGGCAGGATCGCCGTCGAGTTGGTGACCGAGATGGGGTCGTCGTCGCCGAAGCCCGCGACCTGCAGCTCCTCGCCGGTCGCCCCGTTGTAGACCGCGAGGCCGACGAGCGCCTGCTGCCCCTCCTGGAGGTACTCCCCCTCGCCCGCGATGACCTCGGTGCACTGCGTCTTCTTCGGCACGAGCGGCGTGGGGAACTCCACGCGCGGCTCCTTGCCGAAATCGCCCTTCACCACGACGGCGTCGGAGGACTGCCCCGGCGCTGCGTCGGGGGCGGACGCCGTGGCGCAGCCGGTCAGGGCGACGGCGACCAGGCCGGCGGTGGCGATGAGCGCGAGTGACGAGCGCACTGATCCTCGTTTCTTCGAAGGGGGTCGCTGAGGGGCGTGGGCGTAGGTAGCCTACCCGCCGTTCCCGGTGGGTTCGGTGTCAGTCGGGATCGGCGGCGGTGGCGGGGTCGGAGTCGGCCGACTCGTCGTCGGCGCGCAAGCGCGTGC
>Ga0247821_10000367_pt1 | contig 24990 bp, 21 predicted proteins | sample 13C_Glycerol_Day_FD_192481 | JGI IMG/M metagenome (GOLD analysis project Ga0247821, IMG submission 192481) | Soil microbial communities from agricultural site in Penn Yan, New York, United States - 13C_Glycerol_Day14 | ecosystem: Environmental > Terrestrial > Soil > Agricultural land | place... | reverse complement strand
CGGCATCCGCAGGTACCACTCGCGGGCCTTCACCTGGTCGCGGAGCGCCTTGATCATGGCGTTGTGCGCGTTCCGCATGGTGTTGTCGCCCACCGCGCCGCGGCGCAGCTGCACCTCCGTGCCGGGCTGCAGGCCCGGGAACAGGCCCAGCATCAGCGCCTGCTCGTGCGGAGCGGTCGCGGCCGCCGGGTTCAGCAGCACCGCCTTCTGCGAGTCGCCGTCGTTGTCGATCCGGACACCGCCGCGGACCGCCATGTCGATCAGCGTCGCGGCCGTCTCGGTGGTCGTCGCCTTCGCGTCGATCAGCAGGCCGCCCTCGGCGACCGGGATCCTCGGCGGCGCGAACGCGACCGGGATCTGGTCCTCACTCAGGTCGTCCTGGACCGGCTGCGCGGCGAAACCGTCCGGCGGGAACGTGCCCGGCGGCATCCCGGCGTACCGCTGGTCCTTGTTGCCGAGCTTGGCGTAGAGCGCGGCGAGCACGATCGCGGCCGCGGTCACGATGCCGGAGCCGACCAGCGACAGCCAGGACAGCCCGTTGCGCTCGAGCCAGCTCGGCGGGTCGACCACGATCGGGGTGTCGTTCTGCACGGCGCCGGCGGGGATTCCGGCGACGATCGTCATGCCCTCGCCACGCGCGAGGTCGGTCGCGCCGAAGACGCCCTGCTCGCCGCTGACCGTGCTTGTGCACTCCTCGGTGGAGCCGATCCCGCCCTGGAAGCAGGAGGTCTTCTGGACTCCGCCCGGAACGGTCACCTTGATGTCGACCTGATTGATGTCGGCGCTCCAGGCCGTGCCGGTCGCGTCCCAGTACAGCTCGCTGTGGTCGTCGAAGTGCCGCAGCGCGCCGCGCACGTCGTACTTGATCACGTACGTCGCCTGGGTGCCGGGAATCGTCTTGTCCGCGGATCCGATCTTGAGCTGGAGCTCCTGGTAGCGGCCCTGGTTGCCGGTGTAGGTGTCCTCGGTGAACTCGGACGGGGCGCCGCTGGGCGACGACACCTTGATGTTCGAGACCCGGTACTCCTGGTCCTTCGACTTGTCGTCCTTGTACGGCTCGCGGATCACCAGGTCGCGGTAGATGCCGTGCCGGCCGCTGTCCGCGAAGCGGTAGTCGATCGTCTCGGTGACGTGCAGCACGCCGTCCGTGGACACCTGGTAGTCGATCGCGAAGTTCTCGATCTCGTCCCCGGCCTCCGCCGGGCCGGCGCTCGCCGGTACCGCGAAGCCGGCCAGTGCCAGGACCGCGAACAACAGGCCGACGACTACCCCGAGTGCCCTACGCATGCCCGTGACCCTACCGAGGAGCGGGGTCCGGATGGCGGAGGCGGTCACGAATCCGGGACCTGATGGGCCTTGTGCGAAGTGACGGTTAGCGGAATCGTGGGTGGACCAGGAGGAACGTCATGGCTGACAAGACGAACACTTCCCAAGGCACCGGAGCCGCGCCCGCTGTGGACAGCCCGGCCGCCATCCGCAACGTGGTTCTGGTCGGCCCGTCGGGCGCCGGCAAGACCACCCTCGTCGAGGCCCTGCTGGTGGCCTCCGGAGTCCTGAACAGACCCGGCACCGTCCTGGACGGAACCACGGTGTGCGACTTCGACGACGCCGAGATCCGGCAGCAGCGCTCGGTGGGCCTGTCGCTGGCCTCGCTCCCGCACGCCGGTGTCAACGGCACGGTGAAGGTGAACCTGATCGACACGCCCGGGTACGCCGATTTCGTCGGCGAACTGCGGGCCGGTCTGCGCGCCGCGGACTGTGCGCTCTTCGTGATCTCGGCGAGCGAGGGCGTCGACGAGCCGACCCGGACGGTCTGGCAGGAGTGCGACGAGGTCGGGATGCCGCGCGCCGTCGTGATCACCAAACTCGACCACGCCCGGGCGAACTACCAGAACGCGCTCGGCACCGCCCAGGCCGCGTTCGGCGACAAGGTGCTGCCGCTGTACCTGCCCGCTGGTGACGGGCTGATCGGGTTGCTCTCCCAGACGTACTACGAGTACGCCGACGGCAAGCGGTCGACCTCCGCGCCGGACCCGTCGTACGGCGACCAGATCGAGGAACTGCGCGGCTCGCTGATCGAGGGCATCATCGAGGAGTCCGAGGACGAATCGCTGATGGACCGCTACCTCGGCGGCGAGGAGATCGACCAGAAGATCCTGATCGAGGACCTCGAGCACGCGGTCGCGCGTGGCTCGTTCTTCCCGGTCGTCCCGGTCTGCAGCGCGTCCGGCGTCGGCACGCTGGAGCTGCTCGAGGTGATCACCAGCGGCTTCCCGTCGCCGCCCGAGCACACGATCCCGGAGGTCTTCACGCCGCACGGCGTCGCCCGCCAAGGCGTCACCTGCGACCCCGCCGGTCCGCTGCTGGCCGAGGTGGTGAAGACGACGTCGGACCCGTACGTCGGGAGGGTCAGCCTGGTGCGGGTGTTCTCCGGCACCATCAGGCCCGACGCGACGGTTCACGTGTCGGGCCATTTCACGTCGTTCTTCGGCGCCCAGAACGGTGGCCAGGAGGGCGCCCAGAAGGGTGCACAGAGCGGCGCGTCGCACGGGCACGAGGACCACGACGAGGACGAGCGGATCGGCACGCTGTCGTTCCCGCTCGGCAAGAACCAGCGGCCCGCGGGCGCGGTGGTCGCCGGGGACATGTGCGCGGTCGGCCGGCTGACCAGGGCGGAGACCGGTGACACGCTCTCCGACAAGGCGGATCCGCTGCTGCTCAAGCCGTGGACGATGCCGGAGCCGCTGCTGCCGATCGCCGTCCAGGCGCACGCGAAGACCGACGAGGACAAGCTCGGGGTGGGGTTGCAGCGGCTGGCCGCCGAGGACCCGACGCTGCGGATCGAGCAGAACCCGGAGACCCACCAGATCGTGCTGTGGTGCATGGGCGAGGCGCATGCCGACGTCGTCCTGGACGCCCTGGCGAACCGGTACGGCGTCACGGTGGACACCGTGGAGCTGCGCGTCCCGCTCCGGGAGACGTTCGGCGGGCCGGCGAAGGGGCACGGCCGGCACGTGAAGCAGTCCGGCGGCCACGGTCAGTACGCCGTCTGCGACATCGAGGTCGAGCCGATGCCGGAGGGCACCGGGTTCGAGTTCGTCGACAAGGTGGTCGGCGGTGCGGTGCCGCGGCAGTTCATCCCGAGCGTGGAGAAGGGTGTCCGGGCGCAGATGGAGAAGGGCGTCGCGGCCGGCTACCCGATGGTCGACATCCGCGTCACGCTGCTCGACGGCAAGGCGCACAGCGTCGATTCGTCGGACATGGCGTTCCAGATGGCCGGCAGCCTGGCGTTGCGGGAGGCGGCGGCCGCCTCGCGGGTGGCGATGCTCGAGCCCGTCGACCTGGTCTCGGTGCTGGTGCCGGACGACCTGGTGGGCGCCGTGATGAGCGACCTGTCCGGCCGGCGCGGGCGGCTGCTCGGCACCGACAAGATCGGCGAGAACAGGACGCTGGTGAAGGCCGAGGTGCCGCAGGTGGAGATCACCCGCTACACCATCGACCTCCGCTCGCTGTCGCACGGTTCGGCGTCGTTCACCCGGGAGTTCTCCCGCTACGAGGCGATGCCCGAGTCGGCGGCGGCCAAGCTGAAGCGTTAGCTGAGACGGCGGCGTACGTCACGGGACTTGAGGTACGCCGCCACGTCGTCGTACCGCTCGCTCTGGTTGGCGAACTCGATGTACGAGCGCACGCGGTGCAGCCAGTCGAGGGTCGACGGCTTCACCGCGGTCAGCGCATCGGTCAGGTGCGGCATCGCCAGCGGCGGCTCGCCACCGGTCGACAGCGCCTCGTCGATGACCTTGTCGACGCCGCGCTCGATCAGCGCGCGCAGGTCCGCGCCGCTGAACATCGCGGTCTGACCGGCGAGCGCCTTCAGGTCGAGACCGTCGGCCGGCACGTCCTTGGTCAGCACGGACAGGATGTCGGCGCGGGCCGGCTCGTCCGGCGGCGGCACGAAGATCACCCGGTCGAAGCGGCCGGGGCGGAGCATCGCCTCGTCCACGTCCCACGGCGCGTTGGTGGCGGCGAGCACGAGCAGGCCCTCGTTCTCCGAGCCGATCGCGTCGAGCTCCTGCAGCAGGACGTCGACCAGCCGGCGCGCCTCGGACCCGCCGTGCTTGTGGCGGGCGAACGCGAGCGCGTCCAGCTCGTCGAGGAACAGCACGCACGGCGCGTTGGCGCGGGCGCGCTCGAACGCGGTGTGCAGGTTGCGCTCGGACACCCCGAGGTACGGGTCCATCACGTCCTCGATGCGGACGTTGACGAACGGCAGCCCGCACTCCCCCGCGGTCGCCCGGGCCAGCAGCGTCTTGCCGCAGCCGGGCGGTCCGTAGAGCATCACGCCGCCGCCGGACTTCCGCCCGTACTTCTCGTACAGCTCGGGGCGGCTCAGCGGGAGGATCACCATCCGGTGGATGACCCGCTTGATCTCCTCCATGCCGCCCACCTGGTCGAAGGTGGTGGTCTCCTTCGGGGTGTCCAGGACCAGCGGGTCCTGCTCGTCCTCCGGGCCGACCTTGATCCGGACGCCGCTGCGCTCGGAGATCATGCCGTCGACGAGCTGCTGGAGCCGCCCGGTCCCCTCGACCACGCCCTGCTGGCGCGCCGCTTCGAGCAGGTTCCGCAGCAGGGCAAGCCGCCCGTTCGCCGCGGCCAGCTCACCGACCGGTACGAACTGGTCGTCCGGCAGGCCGTGCTGGTCCAGCAGGACGACGTACTGATCGAGCGCCTCCTCGGTCTCGCCGGCCGCGACCAGCGACTCCGCGAGCACGAGCCGCAGCAGCACGTCGTCCGGGTTGCCGTCGACGGCCTTGCGCAGCGCGTCGATCCGGTCACTGCTGCTCATGAGCCCCACTTTCGGTTGATCCAGCGGCGGACCAGTGGCGGGACCACCCAGGAGTAGACGCAGAAGCCCAGCCAGAACATGGCGAACGCGAAGGACAGCGGCGCGAGCCCGGCGATCCGCAGGCCGTAGATGACCGCGACCGCGGCGACCCACACGACCAGCGGGTTGAACCGCGCGAACGGCCGCAGCGGCAGCATCAGCGGGTGGTTGAACATCTTCGCCTCGCGGGCGGCGGCGCGCAGGTCCGCGTCACCCGGCTGGGCGGCGGCCGCCGAGGCCAGCGAGCGGTACCCGGACCGCGAGTTACCAGTGAGCATCGACGCCGTACCGTGCAGGGCCCGCGCGTTCGGGTCCTCGGGGTCGTGCGCCAGCGCCTCGGTGCTGTGCCGGTGCATGTCGCGGTCCTTGCCGAGCGCGAACGCCACCTGGGCGCGCGCGGCCGAGACCGCGACGCTCTCCGGCGCGTGGGACGCGGCCCGCTCGACCAGGGCGCTCGCCTTCTCGGCCTGTCCGGCCGCGAGACAGACGTGCGCGTACCCGATCAGCAGGTCGGGATCGTTCGGGTCGAGGCTCAGGCCCTGCAGGAACGCTGCTTCCGCCTCGGGCAAGCGCCCCTCCGACCGCAGCGACGACCCGAGGACGTGCAGCATCGCCGGGAACGGCCCGTGCAGGGTGAGGCCGTCGCGCAGGACGTCGATCGCCTCGGCGTTCCGGTCGAGCGCATGCAAGGCCGCTCCACGGAACAGGTATGAGCGGTAGTCGACCGCCGCGTCACCGGACAGTCCCTGCAGCTCGTCGAGCACCCGCTCGGGGCGGCCGATCTGCAGCCAGTGCGCCGCCATCCGCAGGCGCGCCTCACTCGGATCGTTCACAGCACCACCGTCACCAGGAGGAGGATCAAGGCCTCGGCGACCGCGCCGCCGATCGTCGCTGCGATCCCCACGCCCCACAGCGATCCGTAGTCCGCGCCGCGCAACTGGAACGCGCGGTCCATCGGCCGCTGCAGCCGGAGCTGGGCCAGGCAGCACAGGACGGCGACGACGCGGATGCTCACCCGGAGACCGGACGTGACGCCGCTGTCGCCGTACAGCAGGACGAAGAGGCCGATCACGGCCAGCAGGCCGGCCAGGCCGGTCAGCAGGATCAGCCGGCGCTTGGCGGCGTCGACGCCGAGCCGGCCGGCGTTCAGGTAGGCCACCGCCGTGGACGCGAGCACGCCGCCGAAGAACGCGACGTACGTCTGGGACATCAGCCGCCACGGGCGCGCGGACATGTCCACGCCGGCACCGACGGTCGGGCGCAGGAGTTCGTCCGGCATCGGGCTCCTAGTACGACACAGATGGGCAGGGGTTCGGCTCGCGCAGTGTATAGCCTGTGCGGATGAGCGAGAACTGCATCTTCTGCGGGATCGTGGCCGGCACCATCCCCTCCACGCAGGTCGCTGAGAACGACCGGGCGATCGCCTTCATGGACATCAACCCCGGGACGACCGGGCACCTGCTCGTGGTGCCGCGGGCGCACTCGGCCGATCTCCGCGAAGCCGCTCCCGAGGACCTCACCGGCGCGACCCTGCTCGCCCAGTCCCTGGTCGCCCGCGTGATCGACCGGCTCGACGCCGACGGAGCCAACCTGCTCAGCTGCATCGGCGCCGAGGCGTGGCAGTCGGTGTTCCACACCCACCTGCACGTGATCCCGCGCTACAAGGACGACCCCCTCCAGCTCCCCTGGCACCCGACGCCCGGGGACCTGGACGAGATCAACGCGACGGCCGCCAAACTCGCCTGAGCCTCATCGCCCGGCGAAGAACTCGCGCAGGTCCTGCAGCAGCAGGTCCGGCGCGTCCTGGGTGGCCCAGTGGCTGCCGCGGTCGAACTCGTGCCAGGACACGATGTTCGCGTGGTCCCGCTCGGCGAACCGGCGGAGCGGACGGAAGTCGAACGCGAAGCTGGCCAGCGCGGTCGGCGCGGTGGTCGGCTCCTTCGGGTGCTCGGCGTGCTTGTCCTCGTAGTAGAAGCGTGCCGACGACGCACCGGTGTTCGTCAGCCAGTAGATCGTCGCGTTGGTCAGGACGTGCTCGTCGGAGCAGGAGCTGAGCAGCTGGGCGATCCACGAGAGTTGGCCGGTCGGTGAATCCGCGAGCGCATGCGCGATGTTCTGCGGCGCCTGCTCCTGCAGCTTCGCGTACGCGCCCAGGTTGTCGTTGAAGTACTGCAGGAACTGCAGGTAGCCCTGCTCCTCCTCGGTGAGGTTCTCCAGCTCCGCCGGATCCCCACTCGGGAACGAGAACAGCTGCGTCACGTGAACGCCGATCACGTGCTCCGGATCGATCCGTCCGACCTCCGGGGACACGTAGGACCCGCCGTCGTTGCCGTGGGCGCCGTACCGCTCGTAGCCCAGCCGGCGCATCAACTCGGCCCAGGCGCCGGCCACGCGGTACCTGTTCCAGCCGCGGTCCTTGGTCGGGCCGGAGAAGCCGAAGCCGGGGACCGACGGGATGACCACATGGAACGCCTGCTCGCCGTTGCGCGGGTTGGTGAGCGGCTCGATCAGGTCGAAGTACTCGAGCGAGGTGTTCGGCCAGCCGTGCGTGAGGACCAGCGGGATCGCGTTCGGGTCCGCCGAGCGGACGTGGAAGAAGTGCACGTTCTGCCCGTCGATCTCGGTGACGAACTGCGGGTACGAGTTCAGCCGCTCCTCCCACTTCCGCCAGTCGTACGACGTCAGCCACTGCTCGGTCAGGCGGCGCACGTAGGACAGCGGCACGCCGTACTCCCACTCGGGCGGCAGCGGCCCGGTCTGGACGGCGCCGGTGTAGTCGATGTCGAGCTCACTCGCCCACCGGGTGCGGGTCAGGCGGTCGCGCAGGTCGTCCAGGTCGGCCTGCGGAATGTCGATGCGGAAGGGCCGGATCTCGGTGTTGTTCGTCATGGCTCTCACGCTAGAAGTCCATTAGGCGAGTTATCTTCCTAATGGTCTGCCAGACTTCCGAGCATGATCGAGACCTCGGCGCGGCTGCTGAAACTGCTCACGTTGCTGCAGTCTCCGCGCGACTGGACAGGTGCAGAGCTGGCCGAGAAGTTGCAGGTCAGCCCACGGACGGTGCGCAGCGACGTCGAGCGGCTGCGGTCCCTCGGCTACCCGGTCGACGCCACCCGTGGATCCGTCGGCGGGTACCGGCTGGGCGCCGGCGCCGCGCTGCCGCCGTTGCTGCTGGACGACGACGAGGCCGTGGCGGTGGTCATCGGCCTGCGGAAGGCGGCCGGCATCGCCGGTGTCGAGGAGATGTCGCTGCGGGCGCTGACCAAGCTCGAACAGGTCCTGCCCTCACGGCTGCGGCGCCGGGTCAACACGCTCGCGAGTTTCACCGTGCAGGTGCCGCCGGACGAGCCCGGACCGCAGGTCGACCCCGAACTGCTGACGCAACTGGCGGCGCTCTGCCGGGACCGCGAGCAGCTGCGCTTCGACTACCTGTCGCACTCCGGATCGCCGACCCTTCGGCGGACGGAGCCGCATCGGCTGGTCAACTGGGGCCGACGCTGGTACCTGGTCGCCTTCGACCTCGAGAGGCAGGACTGGCGGACGTTCAGGGTCGACCGGGTCCGTCCACGGATCCCGACCGGGCCGCGGTTCGGACCGCGCGAGCTGCCCGAGGGCGGCGACGTGGCGGCGTACGTGTCGCGTCGCGTGTCCGCGGCGGCGTGGCGCTACCGAGCGTCGGTGACGGTCGCCGTACCCGCTGCTGTCCTGGCCGAGCAGTTGACGCCTGCCGTCGGGACGATCGAGCCGATCGACGAGCGGAGCTGCCTGCTGCAGACGGGCTCTGACACGGTGCAGAGCCTCGCAGTACACCTGGCGCTGCTGGATGTGGATTTCGTGATTCAGGACGGTCCGCCGGAGTTGACGGCGTACCTCGACCGGCTGGCCGAGCGCTACCGGCGGGCGACCAGCTCGTAGACGGACAGCAGCTCGGGAAGCAAGGCCGACCAGTCGTACTTCGGCACGGTGGCCAGCCCCAACGCGCGCAGTTGCTCGCGCTCCTCGGGTCTGCGCAGGAGACGGAGGGCGCGGGCCGCCAGCTCGCCGGAGTCGCCCGGCTCGAACAACTCCCCCAGGTGCCCGCCTTCCAGGACCTGCCGGAACGCTGGCAGATCGCTCGCCAGCACCGGGGCGCCTGCCGCCATCGCTTCCAGCAGGACGATGCCGAAGCTCTCGCCGCCGAGATGCGGAGCGACGTACAGGTCCGAGCCGGCCAGCATGTCGGCGCGGGCCTCGTCGTCGATCGCGCCCAGGAACAGCACGTTGTCGTGGTACCGCGGCGGCAGCGTCTCCTCGGCCTGCCCCGAGCCGGCGACGAGGATCTTCAACCGCGGCTTCTCGGCGAGCAACGCGGGGACGGCGGCCAGCAGCACGCCGAGGCCCTTGCGCGGTTCGTCCAGCCGGCCGAGGAAGCTGATCGTGCCGTCCTCCCCCATCCACTCCGGCCGCGGACTGCCCTTGAACCGGGCGGTGTACAGCCCGTTCGGGATCACCACGGCCTCACCGCCGATGTGCTGGACCATCATCGAGCGGGCGTTCTCGGACACCGCGATCCGGGCGTCGATCTTCTCCAGCGCCGGCCGGAGTAGGCCGGCCGCCACACTCATCGCCCGGGACCGCACCTGCCAGGTGTGGAAGGTGGCGACGAACGGCCCGTCCGCGGACCACAGCGCGATGATCGACGCGCTCGGCGTAGTCGGCTCGTGGACGTGGACGACGTCGAAGTGCCCGTCGGCGAGCCAGCTCTTCACCCGGGCGGCCGTCCGCGGCCCGAACGTCACACGGGCCACCGACCCGTTGTACGGCACGCCGACGGCCCGGCCGGACGAGACGACGTACGGCGGGACCGCGTCCGCAGCGTCCACCGGGGCGAGGACCGAGACCTCGTGGCCGAGCGCCAGTAGCGCCTCGGCCAGGTCGCGGACGTGGTTCTGCACCCCGCCGGGCGTGCCCAGCGAGTACGGACACACCACGCCGATCCTCACAGCAGGATTGTTACTCCTCCAGGAAAATCCTCTGCAGCATGTGCCAGTCCTGGGGGTGCTCGGCGATTCCCACGGCGAACGCGTCCGCACACCGTTGGGTCATCGCCGCCGCACCGCCATCGGGGTCGACGGCGTCGTGGAACGTGATCACCAGGTCGCGGTCTTCGTAGTGCAGCGTCGCCGGGATCAGCGGCGCGCCCGTCTTCAAGCTCAGCGCGGCGGGTCCGACGGGCATCCGGGACGGGCGGCCGAAGAACGTGACCGGCACACCCCGCTCGGACAGGTCGCGGTCGGCGACGAGGCAGACGAAACCGCCGGCGCGGAGCCGGTCCGCGAGCACGCCGGTGACGTCCTCGTCGCCACCCGTCAGCGGCAGGACCTCCATGCCGAGCTTCTTGCGGTAGGCGATGAAGCGGTCGAACAGCGACTCCGGCTGCAGCCGTTCGGCTACGGTCGAGACCGGCATGCCGGTCAGCCCGGCCCACGCGCCCGCGTGGTCGTAGTTCGCCAGGTGCGGCAGCGCGCAGATCACCCCCTGCCCGGCGGCGTACGCGTCCCGCAGCACCTTCTCGTTGACCGTCCGCACGCTGCCGACGATCTCCTCGCGGGTCCACTCGGGCAGGCGGAACGCCTCCTGCCAGTAGCGCAGGTACGAGCGCAGGCCGGCGCGGGTGAGTTCGTCGAGCTCCGCCTCGGTGGCGTCCGGGCGGACCGCGGCCAGGTTGCCGCGCAACCGCCGTACGCCGCGGCCGTTGCGGCGGAACGTGCGGTCGGCGGCCTGCCGGAACAGCCAGGTGACGGTCCGCTCGGGCAGGCGCCGGACCAGGGTCCAGGCGAGCGCGAAAGCGAAGTCGACGGCCCGCTGCCGACCGCTCTCCATCAGGCCTTGGTGTCCGGCGGCGGCGTGTCGAGTCCGGAGTTCGACGGGTCGGCCAGCACCTGCTTGCGCACGGACAGCGAGCGCTGGATGACGGTGATCGTGCTGGCCGCGGCGACGTACCAGATCACGATCTCGAGCAGGATCGGCAGGTCGAAGATGTCCGAGAAGAACGCCAGGACCAGCGTGAACACCAGCCGGTCGGCCCGCTCGGCGAGGCCGCCGCTCGCCTTCAGCCCGAGGCTCTCCGCCTTGGCCCGCGCGTACGACGTGACCGCGCCCATCACCAGCGCCCACAGCGTCACGGCCGCCATCAGGGTCGAGTCGCCGGCCCGCGAGTTCGCGTAGAACATCACCAGGCCGCCGTACACGGCGCCGTCGGCGATCCGGTCCAGCGTCGAGTCGAGGAACGAGCCCCACTTCGACGACGTCCCCGACGTCCGGGCCATGTAGCCGTCGATCAGGTCCGAGAACACGAACGCCGTGATCACCAGGACGCCGATCCACAGCTGGCCGCGCGGGAAGAAGATCAGCGCTCCCGCGGACACACCGATGGTGCCCACCAGCGTGACCATGTCGGCGCTCACGCCGAGCTTGAGCAGGAGGGTGGCGATCGGCGTGATCACCTTGGTCCAGAACTGCCGGAATCTGTTAAGCATGGCGACGCGATCGTAGTTCACCCGGGTCACCATCGGATGACAAGGCACGGGTTTCGGCCTGCGCGGCGCCCGGCGGCAGGGGATGCTGGAGGGTGAGGAGGTGGCCGCCATGGCTCGTAGGCAGCTCGCGGGCGTGCTTGTCCTCCTGCTTGCCGCCAGCGGCTGCTCGGTCGCCCAGCGCGCCAACCGGACCGCTCCGGCCCCGGTGCCACCCAGGGTGATCGTCCCGACCGTGATCGCTCCCCCGCAGGCCGAGGGCCTGGACGGTACGTCGGGAGCGCCCGGGCCGCAGGTGTGTACGGCGATCACGCGCACCTTGACCGCCAAGTTCCGCGGGCCGGTCACGGCGAAGCCGAACGCCTGGAACGACGGCGGACTCCCGGCGATGGACCTCTGCACGCTGCTGCTCGGGGACCTGCCGGTCACGATCGGCGTGAGCGCGCTGCCGATCCAGCCGGACACGCTCAGCCGGCTCGTGGAGAACCCCGGGTCGGTCGCCGAGCTCCCGGAGCTCGGGCCGGAAGCAACCATCAGCGAGTCGCGGATCGTGTTCCGGGTCGGCGACCGCGCGGTGCGGATCACGCCGGCCGGTGGCATCGACCGCGATCCCGCCGACGGGATCGAGAAGGCACGCGCGGTCACGATCGCGCTCGCCGCCCGGGACGCCGTACCGCGCACCCTGCGGCCGGCCCGGCAGGCGGACGAGACCTGCCAGCTGGCGACCTCGGCCGCCGAGCGGTTCATCCAGCTTCGAGTGCAGCTGCGGCGGGACTACCGGGTGAAGGGCGCGCTGACCTGCGTCTGGGGAACGTACGACGCGACCGTGTCGATCGTGGAGGCGTTCGACCAGGCGACGATCCCGGAAGCGCAGCAGGTGCCGCCGCCCCGGTTCGCGCCGATCGGCCAGCCCGGCTACTACCTCCCCGAGGCCGGCGAACTCGTCTTCCGCCAGGGCCGCCGCGTCGTCCGGGTCACGGCCCTGACCAACCCGCCACGCGAGGTCACCCTCGACACCCTGACCACCCTGGTCGACCCGATGCTCCCGCTCTTCCTGCGCTGACCTTCACCGGTCAGGCCCTCGCCGGTGAGTGATCCCGCGTGGGCGATCTGCCGTTTACGGCCAGGACTTCGCGAGCAGCGCCCGGGTATCGGCGAGGAGTTGCGGGAGGACCTTCGTGTGCGCGATCGCGGGCATGAAGTTGGTGTCCCCCGACCACCGCGGTACGACGTGCTGGTGCAGGTGACCGGCGATGCCGGCGCCGGCGATCTCGCCCTGGTTCATGCCGATGTTGAAGCCCTGCGCCGCCGACACCGTCCGGACCGCCTGCATCGCCTCGCGGGTCAGCGTCGAGACGTCCGCGACCTCGGCGTCGGTCAGCTCGGTGTAGTCGGCGACGTGCCGGTAGGGCACGACCATCAGGTGCCCCGGGTTGTACGGATACAGGTTGAGCACGGCGTACGCCGCCTCGCCGCGGTGCACGATCAGCGCGTCCACGTCCGGCAGCCCCGGGAGCCGGCAGAACGGGCACCCCGCCCCGGCCTCGGAGCTGGTCGGCTTGTTCTCGCCCTCGATATAGGCCATCCGGTGCGGCGTCCACAACCGCATGAACGGGTCCGGCACCCCGACGCCGTCCTGCCGCACCAGCTCCTCGGGCTCGTACGGCGATCCGGGGTGCCCGCTCATACCCGCTCCGTCATACCTGGACGCGCTTCTTCACGGACTCGACGATCTCCGCGACCGCGTCCGCGATCGGTACGCCGTTCTTCTGCGTGCCGTCGCGGTACCGGAACGAGACCGACCCGGCGGCCATGTCCTCGTCGCCGGCGATCAGCATGTACGGCGTCTTCGCCTTCTGGGCGTTCCGGATCTTCTTCTGCATCCGGTCGTCGGAGGCGTCGACCTCGACCCGGATCCCCTCCGCCTTCAGCTGCTTTGCGACGTCGAACAGGTAGTCCACGTGCCCGTCGGTCACCGGGATGCCGACCACCTGGATCGGGGCCAGCCAGGGCGGGAAGGCGCCGGCGTAGTGCTCGGTGAGCACCGCGACGAACCGCTCGATCGAGCCGAACAGCGCGCGGTGGATCATCACCGGCCGCTGCCGGGAGCCGTCCGGCGCGGTGTACTCGAGCTCGAATCGCTCGGGCAGGTTGAAGTCCAGCTGGATCGTCGACATCTGCCAGGTCCGGCCGATCGCGTCCTTGGCCTGGACGGAGATCTTCGGGCCGTAGAACGCGGCGCCGCCCGGGTCCGGGACCAGCTCCAGACCGGAGCCCTCGGCGACCTCGCGCAACGTCGCGGTGGCCTCCTCCCAGACCTCGTCGGAGCCGACGAACTTGTCCGGGTTCTTGGTGGACAGCTCCAGGTAGAAGTCGTCCAGGCCGTAGTCGGCGAGCAGGCCGAGCACGAAGGTGAGCAGGTTGCGCAGCTCGTCGCGCATCTGCTCCCGGGTGCAGTAGATGTGCGCGTCGTCCTGCGTGAAGCCGCGGGCCCGGGTCATGCCGTGCACGACGCCGGACTTCTCCAGCCGGTAGACCGTGCCGAACTCGAACAGCCGCAGCGGCAGCTCCCGGTACGACCGGCCGCGGGCGGCGAAGATCAGGTTGTGCATCGGGCAGTTCATCGGCTTCAGGTAGTAGTCCTGGCCCTGCTTGCGGATCTGCCCGTCCGCGCCGCGCTCCTCGTCCAGGTGCATGGGCGGGTACATGCCGTCGGCGTACCAGTCGAGGTGCCCGGAGGTCTCGAACAGCTGGCCCTTGGTGATGTGCGGCGAGTAGACGAACTCGTAGTCGTCCTCGACGTGCCGCTGGCGGGAGTAGTCCTCCATCACCTTGCGCAGCACACCGCCCTTCGGGTGGAAGACGGCCAGGCCGGAGCCGATCTCGTCCGGGAAGCTGAACAGGTCGAGCTCGGTGCCCAGCTTGCGGTGGTCGCGCTTGGCGGCCTCCTCGAGCCGGGTCAGGTGGGCCTTCAGCTCGTCGCGTGACTCCCACGCGGTGCCGTAGATCCGCTGCAGCTGCGGGTTCTTCTCACTCCCTCGCCAGTACGCCGCGGCGGTGCGCATCAGCTTGAAGTTGCCGAGATACCCCGTGGCGGGGACGTGCGGCCCGCGGCACAGGTCCTTCCAGGCGACGCTGTCGTCGCGCCGGATGTTGTCGTAGATCGTCAGCTCGCCGCCGCCGACCTCGACGCTCGCGCCCTCGGCCGCGTCCGCCGCGGAGCCCTTGATACCGATCAGCTCGAGCTTGTAGGGCTCGCTCGCCAGCTCGGTGCGTGCGTCGTCGTCGGAGACCACCCGGCGGCTGAACCGCTGCCGCTCCTTGATGATCTGCTGCATCTTCTTCTCGAGCTTGGTCAGGTCCTCCGGCGTGAACGGCGTCGGCACGTCGAAGTCGTAGTAGAACCCGTTCTCCACCGGCGGGCCGATGCCGAGCTTGGCCTCCGGGAACAGGTCCTGCACCGCCTGGGCGAGGACGTGCGCGGTCGAGTGCCGGATGATCGCCCGGCCGTCCTCCGACGACGCCTTGACCGGCTCGATCTCGTCGCCGTCGGCGACCACCCGGGACAGGTCCCGCAGCTCACCGTTGACCCGGGCGGCGATGGCGGAGCGGTCCTGGCCGAAGATCCCGGCGAACAGCTCCCCGATCGTCGTCGTCTCGGTCACACTCCGCTCAGCCTCGCCCTCGACGCCGATCAGATGGACCTTGACTTCCGACACGTTCACTCCTCGGTTCCCGACCGGCCCGATTGCCGGTCACGCCACGAATGGTATCGACTCACCTGACGAAAGTAGGGGTCGGGACCAGCCGCTCGTCCGATGTGCCGCGGTAGGCCTGATTTCTAGGTTCTTCGGTATGACCGACGCGATCCTGCACTTCGCCGAAGAGTTGATGTCCTCGTGGTGGATCTATCTCGCGTTGTGGGGGTTCGCCACGCTGGACGGGTTCTTCCCGGCGATCCCCAGCGAGACCCTGGTCGTCACCGCCGGCGTGTTCGCCGCGGCCACCGGCGAGCCGAACCTGTACGCCGTGATCGTGGTCTCCGCGATCGGCGCGTTCGTCGGCGACCACGTGTCGTACGCGCTCGGCCGCGGCGCCGGCGGGCGGCTGCTCGACCGGATGAAGCCAGGCACCAAACGGCACGCGGCCGTCGTGTGGGCCCGCCGCGCGCTGGCCGAGCGTGGCGGTCTGGTCCTCGTGGTCGCCCGCTACGTCCCCGGCGGCCGGACGGCGGTCACGCTGACGATGGGATCGGTGCGCTACCCGCTGCGCAGCTTCACGCCCTTCGCGGCCCTGGCCGCCGTCAGTTGGGGCCTCTACTGCACTCTCGTCGGCTACATCGGCGGCAAGGCCTTCGAGGACAACCCGCTGAAGGGCGTCGTCCTCGGGATCGGCCTCGCGCTGGCGGTCACGCTCGTCGTCGAGCTGGTCCGCCACCGCCTCCGCAAAGCTCAACCTCAGGTCGAACGTGAGCCCGAACTGATCGACCGCTGACCGACCCCGCGGGCTGTCACACTGTGTGGTCGTGCCCGGAATCTTCCGTAGTCCCAAGATCCTCGTCGCCGCTGTGGCGCTGCTCCTTGTCGCTTGCAGCTCGGACCAGGGCGGGCCGGACGCGCAGTACGTCGTACCGGACACCGCCGGGCAGGCAACGGGCCAGGCGCAGGTCCTCACCGAGGCGCTGCGCAAGCGCGGGCTGGTCTGCTCCGACCTGTACCCGGACAACAAGCCGCTGGTCGTCCGGGGCTGCTACCGCAAGGACGCCACCCACGACATCAAGGCGGACTTCACCGCGACGCCGGACGGTCAGCTGGTCTCGGCGTCGTTCGACATCGCGTACACCGACCCTGCCGACGCCCCGCAAGCCAAGCCGGACCTCGAGGCCGTCGTCGGGGACTTCGCCGCAGCCAGTGGCGCCGGCGAGCTGACCGGCCTACTCGCCAAGAGCGGCGAGCACCGGACCGCTTGGGGGTCGGCCACCGTGCTGAGCGCCGGGCTCGAGGGCTTCGGCGGAATGGATCTGGAGCGGAAGGGCTGGAAGTGGCCGACGCTCCCCGATCATGCGTTCGCCGGGACCGCCGAGCAGGTGGCCGGCGCCGCGACCGCCGACGGGTTCACATGCACCAGTTCCAACAGCAGGAGCGTCCAGAACTGCATCCGGGACTCGGACCTGGTGACCGCGATCAGCAGCGTCGACGGCATCCACGTGATCGGGATCCGGGCCGGCTCCTGGACGGCGGCTCGCACCCTCCAGGAGCACATCTTCGCGGCACTGACCGGCAATGCTGGGCCGGCCGGCGACCGGAGGCCGCTGGCGACGCAGTGGTTCGCGGCCGGCGAGGCAGCCGGAGCACGCGCCTACGTCGGCGGACTCCAGCTCTGCCAGGCCAAGCACAGCAGGAGCAGCACTGTCTTCGGCATCAGCGCCCTCGTACCGGCCGGAACCACCTCCGGGGAATGCTGATCCCGCTCAGCGCGGGGTGTTCAGCGCGATCGTGATCTGCTCGGACGCCCTGGCGGCCAGATCGAGCGCCGCGCGGCGGGTGCCGGGCTGCAGCGCGGAGTGGTCGAGCGGTCCCTCGGCGGCGATGTGCATGTCGGTCGGGATGTCGACGACGGCGGCGGCGCGGGACTCGAAGTACGGCCGGAGCTGCTTCTCGACCTCCTTGTTCACGTCGCCGGGACCGTTCGAGACCGCGATGATCGCGCGGCGGATCAGCCGCTGCGCCTCCGGGCCCTGGTTGTCGAGCTCCTCCAGCATCTGTACGGCGGCCGCGCAGGACAGGCTCTTCCACTTGATCGGGATGACGAGGGCGTCGGCCGCCTTCATCGCCTCGCGCCAGTTGCTGGAGCCCTCGTTGTTGCCGGTGTCGATCACGAGCACCTTGTAGAAGCGGCTCAGCAGGCGGTGGATCTGGTCGAAGTCCTTGGCCTCGATCTGCGCGTACGTCGTGGTCGCGGACGTCAGCACGTCGTACTGACCGGCGACCTGGTGCCGCAGGTACGCCGCGACGTCCCCGAGCCGCGCGTCCGGCTGGGTCAGCATCGGCATGGCCTGCAGCATGTCTGTGACGGTGGACCGCGAGTTCGTGTCGTGGGTGCGCAGGTGCATGTTGCCGCGCAGCTCGTTGTTGTCCCAGGCCACGACCCCGCCGCCGCGCGCCTGCCCGAGCGCACCGGACAGCAGCAGCGTGGTCGGCGTCTTGCCCGAGCCGCCCTTCGGGTTCGCCACGACGATCGTCACCGGACGCCGGAAGGCCGTCGCGGCGGTCGCCCGCGCGATCCGCTCGGAACGCTCCGAGCTACCGGGCCGCAGCTTCAGCACGCTCCGCACACCGCGCTCGGCCGGAGCCTCCCGCGGCAACGGCAGCGCCTGGATCAGCTCGTCGGCACGGTACGACAGGTTCTGCGGCGGCTGCTGCGCTTGCTGACCGGGGACGCCCTGCGGGAAGAACTGCTGAGCGGCCTGCGACAGCGGCTGACCGGGCTGGCCGTGTTGGCCAGGCTGAGCGGGCTGACCAGGCTGAGCAGGCTGACCGGCTTGACCGGCGGCGTGCTGCGCCGGCCCCTGCGGGAGCTGGCCACCCTGCGGCTGACCGCCCTGGTCGTCGTGCCCGGAGCCGTGGAACGAGGAACCCCCGAACACCGGGGTGCTCCGGCCCGTCTCCGGAGCAGCGCTGTCGGCTGCCCCGGTCGACGCCGCCTCGCCGTCGACAGCCAACTCGTCGTCCTGCTCCTCGGGCTGGCTCCACGACGCCGCACCGGACTCGGCGGCCGGCTGGGTCCAGGACGGCGCGGGCTGGCTCTGCGGCTGCGTCCACGGCGCCGGCTGGTCCACGGGCTTCGGAGCCACTCCCCACGAGTCGGTCCGCGAGAGCGCGTCCTCCTGCTCGTCGGTCTCCTCGACCTGGTCGGCGTCGGGCGACTGGTTCGGGTCCGGCTGGGTCCAGGAGGGGGTCGGCTGCCACATTCTCCGGACCTCGGCCGCCGCCGCTTCCCGGTCCTTGTGCTGTCCGGAGGTGTGCGAGTCGGTCACGACCTGGATCCCCGATTCTGTGAGAGGGGGCGGGTGGCCCCTGAGGCTTGCTGGGTGGCCCGGAGGATGTGAGGGCCCCCGGGAGGGTCCACTATCCCATGACCGGGTGTCCTCACAACGTCACGACCCGGAGCGTCCGGTGACGGTTCCGCACCAGTACCCCACTGTGCGTCAGCCCGTGACCAGCCCGGCTTCGTAGGCGACGATCGCGGCCTGGACCCGGTTCTTCACCCGCAGCCGCAACAGGATCGCGCTGACGTACGCCTTCACGGTCCCCTCGACCAGGAACAGCCGCGCGGCGATCTCGGCGTTCGACAGTCCGGCACCGAGCAGTCCGAGCACCTCGAGCTCGCGCGGCGTCAAGGTACTGACCTGTTCCTTGGCGGCCGCCGCCCGCGCCATCGCGCCGCCGCCCGCGCCGGCGCTCAACTCGGCGATCACCCGCTGCGCGACCTTGGGAGACAGGTATGCGGCGCCGTCGGCGACCGCCTTCAGCCCGGCGATGAGTTCGCGCGGATCGCCCGACTTGAGCAGGAAGCCGCTCGCGCCGTCGCCGAGCGCGCGGGCGATGTAGGCGTCCTCCGAGAACGTGGTGAGGACGACGACCGCCGTCTCCGGTACGGTCCGCCGGATCTCCGCGCCGGCGGCGAGTCCGTCCATCCGCGGCATCCGGATGTCGAGGACGGCGACGTCCGGCCGGTGCCGCCGTACCGCTTCGACGGCCTCGACGCCGTCGGCCGCTTCGGCGACGACCTCGATCTCGTCGTCGGTGCCGAGGATTGCGCGGACCCCGGCCCGCACCATCGCCTCGTCGTCGGCGAGCATCACCCTGATCATCGATTGCCTTCCGGTGTCGGTGGAACAGATCCGCTCTGTACGACGGCCTTGGCGACCAGTGCGCCGTCGGCGAAACACAAGCGGTAGACGTAATTGGCGGAGAACGGCGCCGCCGGGCGGTAGTACCGGCAGCTCCATCCGGCCGGAGCGTGATAGCCGTCCCCCGGCGGGTCGATCATCTGCATCCGCGGCAGCAGCTTCGCGACGTCCGCCTCGGACTGGCCGACGGTGAGTGCGTCGTACTGCGCCGGACGCAGGATCGCGCTGTAGCCGGCGACGAGGTAGTAGCCAAGGGCAACCGCACCGACGACGGCGCCCAGCAGGACGGGCGCGGCAATCGCGGTGATGAGGCCACGCTGTGCGCTACGCCGTACCGTGGCACGCTCCACCGCCGCAGTGGGTGGCTCCGGTCGGCCGCCGGCGCGGGGCATCGTGGCACTGACCTCGAACCCACCACCCGGACGCGGTCCCGCCGCGAGCGAACCGCCGGCCAGCCGGACCCGCTCACGCAGCCCGTCGAGCCCACGCCCACCTGACGGCGCGGCCACTACCTGGGTCGCACCGGTGTCCACCACCGCCACCCGTACGTCGTCCTCGTGCGTCGTCACGCTGACGGTCACGGCCGCGCCAGGTGCGTGTTTGCTCGCGTTCGTCAGCGACTCCTGGACCACGCGGTGTACGGCGCGGTCGACCATCGGCGCCAGTACGCCGTCGATCTCCTCTGTCAGCCGCACCGCCAGACCGGACGCTGCCGCCCTGTCCACCAACGCACGCACCGTCTCGTCGTGCGGCACGGTCGGTGCGTCCTGGTCCCTCAGTACGCCGACGATCTCGCCCAGTCGCTCCGTGGCGGTCGCCGCCGACTCGCGGAGCTCACCCGCGGCCCGCCGGTGTTCCTCCGGGAGCGACGGGTCGAGCTCGAGGGCGGCCGCGCGCAGCGCGATCAGGCTGAGCTCGTGACCGACCGAGTCGTGCATGTCCTCGGCGATCCGGGACCGCTCGCGCAGCCGCTCCTGGTCGATCTCCATCTGCTGCTCGCGCTCGATCCGCTCGGCCCGCTCCCAGCCGGCCGACGCCAGCAAGGCCTGCTGCGCCCGGTACCGGCCCATCAACCAAGGCAGCACAACCAGGAGCAGTGCGAGCAGGAGCAGCATCAGCCAGGTCAGGATCGCCTCTGTTGCCTGGGCTCCCCTACGCATCGTCAGTGCAAGCACCAGCATCCCGAGCAGCGACCAGCTGCAGAGCAGGACGAAGTGCTTGAGCTGTGTCTCCCTACGCCCGGCCAGATAGCTCAGGAGGCTGATCGCTGGTACGAGCGCGATCTGCACGCCGTTCGTCGTACCGAGCGCGAAGGCGAGCACGACGATCTCCGTCCACGCCACGACACACAGAGCGACCAGCGGCCACTTCCGCCGGCCGAAGACAGCGAAGGCCAGGACGGCGAGACACGCGGCACGAAACCAATACGGATCGTGGCGCGCGCCGCTCTCCGCGAGCACGAGAAGGCTCAGCGCGGCCCACAGACCCGCGTCCCCCAGGCGCCGCCACTTCATGGCGTAGACGCTACACAGTCGCAGCACGCCCGCCGTACTGCCGAAAGTCAGGTCTCCGCGTCGATCAGCTCGAACGGTACGTAAGACAGCGTCGGCACCGGTTCGCCGCGCAACTGGGCCAGGAGGAGGTCCACGGCGAGCCGGCCCATCTCGGTCTGGTTCTGGCGCACGTGCAGGTACGGCGGTCCGCCGATGGAGTCGCCCGGCGAGTCGAAACACGCGACCACCCGATCGCCGCCCAGTGCCCTGTCGACCATGCGGGCCAGGTTGTACTCACAGGCGAAGTACGCCGTCACCTCGGGCCGCTGCTCGCGGAAGGCCCGGATGGTGTCCATGTCGGTCCGGACGCTCTCGGTGGTCGTCGAACCGGGCAGTGTGCTGCGCAGGTCGGTCAGCTCGTACGGACGGCCACGGTCGCCGAAGGCGGAGCGGAAGCCCTCCAACCGCTCCTCGATCGAAGACGTGTTCACCGGCGGCGGCGAGACGAACGCGATGTGTTCATGTCCCTGGGTCAGCAGCCGCTGCGTCAGCGCCCGAGCCGCGGCGACGTTGTCCGTCAGTACGGCGGACACCGGGATACCGGACAGCTGGCGGTCGACCAGCACGACCGGGAAGCCGTCCAGCACCTGCCGCAGCAGGCTGGCGTTGTAGAAGTCGCCGTACACCGGGAACACGATCAGACCGTCCACCGTGGCCACCAGCGAGTCGACGGCCTTCTCCTCGTCGGTCTGACGCCCGTGCGTCCGCCGGATCACCAGATGGGCGCCCTGCTCCGCGCAGCGCTCCTCGATGGTGTTGAGGAGGTCCAGCCCGAACGCCTCCGACATCGACGGCACGATGTAGGCGATCGAGAGCGTCTCGCGCCGTGGGTTCGACCGGAGCGGGACGGTCAGCTCGGTGAGGTCGGGCAGCCGGGGTACGACGAACGTCCCCTTGCCGCGGACACGCTCGACCAGGCCGGCTTCCCGCAGCACCTCCAGGGCCCGCTTGGAGGTGATCCGGCTGACCGCGAACTGCGCGGCGAGCTCCATCTCCGACGGCACCCGGTCGCCCGGCCGCAGCGTGCCGCGGCGGAGCTGCTCCAGCACGTGATCACAAATCCGCTCGTACAGCAGTGCCACAGCGCCTCCCCCTCATGACTTGTCCGGTTGACATATCCAATCATCCACGGGAACTGAGTTCCTAAGGGGAGTCAAGCCACTTGGGTAGCTCTTATGCTGGTGTTGGCGGGCCGGGATGTTGGAGCGCTTGGCGACTCCTGTGACTCCCGGCTCGTCCTGCCTTTGCGGCGCTGGGACATTCGGGCATGTGCGGCTTTGTCGCGGGTCTTTTGGTCGACTTGGTGCTTGGTTTTGACGATGTTGCGGCCTTCTTCGGGGGTGATGGCACGCCCGTCGGTGTCGCGCAGGACGTAGTGCTGGCCGGTGCGCCAGCAGGTCGCGATCCGGGTGAGCAGGACGGTGGCGATGTGGCAGGTCGCGGAGTCGTGGTGCCGGTCGGTGGACATCAGCCGCTTGTACTTCGCCGCGAGTTGGGGGTCGGTTCTGCGGGCGGAGTCGGCGGCGGTGAACAGCGCCTCGCGCAGCAGTGGGTCGCCGGCCTTGGTCAGGCCGTGCTGGTGGTGGGACTGCCCGGACTGGGCCACCTTCGGGACCAGGCCGGAGTAGGCGCGGATCGCGGCCAGGCTGGTGAACCGGTGCGGGTCGCCGATCCGGCCCGCGATGATGCCGGAGGTGACCGGTCCGACGCCGGGGGCGGAGGCGATGACGCCGGCGGGGTCGGCCTCGGCGTAGAGGTTCGCGATGCGTTCGTCGAGGTCCTCGATCTGCTCGGTCAGCACCTGGGCCTGCTCGGCCTCGACCGCGATGTCGGCGGCCAGTTCGGCGAAGTCGATCCCATCAGCTCCCCATAGCTCGATCGACTGCTTCGCAGCGGTGATCAGCGCCTGGGCGTGGGCGTCGCGCCAGGCGCCGCGGGAGTGCCGGATCAGGAACCGGGTCAGCCGGGCCTGTCCGAGCCGGATCAGGGCGTGGGGGTCGGCGTAGCGGGCCAGTATCGCGAGCGCGGCCTTGCCGTAGTTCGAGCCGAGCGCGTCGTACCAGGCTGGGCCGAGCAGCTCGAGCTGGGCGTCGAGGCGCTGGAAGACCGCGGTGCGGCGTTTCACGATCGAGGACCGAATCTTCACTGCACGGCGTAACGGCTCGGCCGGCCCATCACCGGTGTGGTCACGCAATCCTTCGGGGTGCAGCAGCGGCAACCGGGCCAGCAGCTTGGAGTCCAGGTGATCGTTCTTGGTGTGCTTGGAGTAGTACGCCCGCAGATCCGCCGACTGGGTGGTCGGCACCATCGAGACCTTCGCGCCGCGGCGCCGGAACCACGACGCCACCGGCGCCCAGGCGTTGCGGGTCGGTTCCATCACCACCCGCAGCGTGTCGGCCTCGGTGAGACCGACAGCGGCCCACAGCGCGTCCAGGTCAGCCGGCCGGGTGAAGAACTTCCTCCCGGTCCACACGAACGTCCCATCCGAACGGGCCAGCGAGGCCTGGTGCGCGGCTCGGCACGCCAGGTCGATACCCAAGGTCAGCTCCACGAACATCCTTCCAGCGCAAAGAGCATCAGGTCACTCGGCCCAGCTCGACGACGGCACGGCCCAGACATTCCCGTAAGCAGGAGTCCACCCACCCAGGACGGCTCCAAGTTCCCGAACAGAGACACCGGCCGAACACAGACCGACCCCGCAGACGACCACTCAGTCCTCAGGAATCGCCAGGCGTTCCGGTCGGTGGGACGATCGCCCGCGGGGCACACACACAACCTAAATGTCGGTGGGCGCCGCTACTGTGAGCGGTGATGAGGAAGCAGCACGAGTGGTACGACGAGCATGATGCCGAGCGATGGGTCGCCGAGCCGGTCAAGAGGCCGGGTCGGACGGCCTTCGCTCGTGATCGCGCGCGGGTGCTGCACAGTGCGGCGCTCCGCCGGCTGGCGGCCAAGACGCAGGTCGTGACGGCAGGCAGCGACGACTTCGTCCGGAACCGGTTGACGCACAGCCTCGAGGTCGCGCAGATCGGCCGTGAGTTGGCGGCGACGCTCGGCTGCGATCCGGACATCGTGGACGCCGCCTGCCTGTCGCACGACCTCGGCCATCCGCCGTTCGGGCACAACGGCGAGCGTGCGCTGGACCAGGTCGCCGCGGACATCGGCGGCTTCGAGGGCAACGCGCAAACGCTGCGGCTGCTGACCCGGCTGGAGTCGAAGACGTTCGACGCCGAAGGCCGTAGCGTCGGGCTCAATCTGAGCCGGGCGACCCTCGACGCCGCGACGAAGTACCCGTGGCCGCGGCGCGCCGGCGAGCGCAAGTTCGGGGTGTACGACGACGATCTCGCGGTCTTCACCTGGTTGCGTCCGGGCGTGGGGGAGCGGCGTTGCCTGGAGGCGCAGGTGATGGACTTCGCCGACGACGTGGCGTATTCGGTGCACGACGTCGAGGACGGGATCGTCGCGCACCACATCGATCTCGCCGCGGTCGACGCGGAGCCGGCGCCGTACTGGGAGACGGTCCGGCAGATGTACTTGCCGGAGGCAACCGACGCCGAGCTGGACGAGGGCTGGGCGCGGCTGAAGTCGTTGCACTACTGGCCCGGGGCGGCGTTCGACGACAGCCGGCGGGCGCTGGGCGGGCTGAAGGACCTCACCAGTCAGCTGATCGGTCGGTTCGCCACCGCGGCCGAGCAGGCGACCCATGCCGTCTTCGGCCGCTCCCGGCTGATCCGCTACGAGGCCGATCTGGTCGTCCCGGACGGCGTCCGTACCGAGATCGGGCTGCTGAAGGGCGTCGGCATGTTCCACGTCCTCAACTCCCCGGAACGCCAGGCCCGCCGCGCCACCCAGCGCGAACTCCTCACCGGGCTCGTGGAAGCTCTGTGGAAAACGGCGCCGCGGCACCTGGACGCGCCGTTCCGGTCCGACTTCGCGGAGGCGGCCGACGACAACGCCCGCCTCCGCGTCGTCATCGACCAGGTCGCCTCCCTCACCGACCCCTCAGCCCAGACCTGGCACGCCCACCTCGTCGAACGGTAGGTCGAGTCCCAGCCGGTTGTCGCTGGGCTTGTTGGTCAGGCGGATCTGTGTGAGCTCCGCGTCCGACAGCGCCCGGCGGTAGACCCG
>Ga0247821_10000363_pt1 | contig 25082 bp, 25 predicted proteins | sample 13C_Glycerol_Day_FD_192481 | JGI IMG/M metagenome (GOLD analysis project Ga0247821, IMG submission 192481) | Soil microbial communities from agricultural site in Penn Yan, New York, United States - 13C_Glycerol_Day14 | ecosystem: Environmental > Terrestrial > Soil > Agricultural land | place... | reverse complement strand
GGGCGGGGGCCGGCCACATGGGGGGCGGTTCCTTGGATGGTCGGGAGGGGGCTTGGCGAAGCACCCCTGGTCCTGCGCAAGTACACCGATAGAACGAGCCGTCCGTGGCAGAATTTACTGCTGCGCTCAGCCGATCTTCTTGCGCAGCAAGGCCATTGCCCGATCGACCTGCGCTTCGTCGTTGAGCAGCCCTGGCGCCATGCGCAGCACAGGCCCTGCATCGCGGTCCACGGCGTCGACGACGATACGGTTCTCGACCAGGTAGTTGGCCAGGGCGTCGGGGTCCTGGCCCTTGACCCGGAAGAAGGTGAAGCCGGCCGAGTAGTCGGGGCTGCGCGGCGTCACCAGTTCGATGGCCGGGTGTTCGAGCAGGTGGTGCTTGAGGTAATCGTTGAGTTGGTGGATACGCGCCTGGACCTCGGCCTTGCCCAGCTGCAGGTGCAGCTCGAAGGCCTTGCCCGCCGCCCAGCGATGCTCGAAGGCGTGATAGCCGCCGGGGGTCATGATGGTGGCGAAGTCCTTGTCTTCGGAGAAGGTGGCGAAGGTCGGCACCAGGTTCTGCATCGACTCGGAGGCGGCGCAGATGATCCCGGTGCCACGCGGGCCGAACATCCACTTGTGCGTGCCGGAGATGAAGTAGTCGCAATTGAAATCGGCAAAACTGGCGTTCTCCACGCCAAAGCCGTGCACACCGTCGACCACATAGAGAATGCGCCGGTCTTCGTCGCGGTTGCGGTTGTGCTGGCGCACCAGCTCGCCGATCTGGCCGATGGGCAGCTTGACCCCGCTGCCCGAGTGCACCCAGGTCATGCCCAGTACCCGGGTATTGGCGTTGATGGCCTTGTCGATCGTGCTCAGCACCTGGTCGGTGGACACATCGCGCGGCTGCTGGAACAGGCGCAGCTTGCGCACCCGGGTGCCTTCCTGGCGCTGGCGGAACTCCAGGGTCTTGCGGGTGGCATAGTGCTCGTGTTCGGTGGTGAGGATTTCCTGGCCGGCGGCGACCTTGAGCCGGCCGTAGATCATTCCCAGGCCTTCGGTGGTGCTGCCGGTCAGGGCGATCTGACGGGGGCGTACGTCGAGGTAGCGGGCTGCCCACTCGCGCACTTCGCCTTCGCGCTGCCATTCGATTTCGGTTTCCCAGTCGACCCAGCGCGCCGGATTGCGGTCGATCTCGGCGCGGTAGTAGTCGATGGCCTGCTGCACCGGGCGCGGGTGGGCGGTGACCAGAAAGTTGGCGAAATGGGCGTAGTCCGGATCCAGCGGGAACAGCTGGCGCAGTTGCTGCCATTTGTCCTTGCCGCTGAAGTCGGGGGCTGCTGCCGCCAGGGCCTGTGGCAGCAAGGGCAGGCTGGCGGCGAGCAGGCCGGCCTGTTTGAGAAAGGTACGACGGTCAGTCATGGTCGAAGGCTGCCTGGTTCAAGGAGTGGTAATGCTGGCGACAGGGCGGGCGGCCTTTTGCACCTGCTCCCAGACCCGCAGGAAATTGCCGCCCCAGAGCTTGGCGATGTCGGCTTCGGAGTAGCCGCGGCTGAGCAGCTCGGCGGTGACGTTGCGGATCTCGCTGACATCCTTCCAGCCATTCAGGCCGCCACCGTCGTTGAAGTCCGAACTGATGCCGACGTGGTCGATGCCCATCTTCTTCACCGCGTAGTCGATGGCATCGCCATAGTCCTTGAGCGACGCCTTGGGCTCCTGGTCGACGATGTCGTAGAGGCTGCCGGCATACTCGCCGAAGCGGGACTCCGGCCAGATGGCGATCACCGCGTCGCCCGGCATCAGGGCATTGGCCAGGCCCTGCAGGGGCTGCAGGTCGAAGCGCGCGCGCAGGGCTTCGAGCTTGTCCAGGCTCGGCTTGCTCAGCGGCTTGAGGTAGGTGCCGAAGGCCACCACCTGGAGCACGCCGCCGCTGTTTTTGATCAGCTGCATTTCCTTGTCGCTGAGGTTGCGCGGGATGTCCACCAGCGCCCGCGGCGCCGAGTGCGAGGCCACCATTGGCGTGCGGCTCAGGCGCGCGACGTCTTCCAGGGCCAGGGTCGACATCTGCGACACGTCGATGATCACGCCCAGGTCGTTGAGGCGCTTGACCGCCTGCTCGCCCAGGGGCGACAGGCCACCGAGGGCATCGGGGGTGTCATTGAAGAACGGCAGCGGGCGCGAGGAGTCGGCCCAGTCGTTGTTGGCCACGTAGCTGAAGCCGAACATGCGCATGCCGCGACTGGCCCACAGGTCCAGTTGGTCGAGGTCGCGTCCCAGGGGGTAGGCGTTGAGCATGCTGATGAATATGGCGAACTTGCCTTCGCCGTTCAGGCGCCGGAAGTCTTGCGGGGTGTAGGCGATGCCGACCTGGTTGGGGAAGTCGCGGACCATGTTGCCGATGATCTTGTAGCGCACTTCCTGCTGGTGCCGGGCCTCGTCGATAAAGCCCGGGGTCGGGCGGTGCGGGGCGTTGGGGCCGTTCCACAGTTCCGGCCAGCCGAAGATGGTCAGCGCCGCGCCAGACAGGCGGCCCTTGCCGGCCTTGACCAGGTCGAACTGGCCGGGGCCGTCCTTGTCGATTTCCTGGCCTTCGCCGCCGAATTTCAGCGGCACGGTGATATGGCTGTCGAACGAGAGCATGTGCTCGTGCAGGGCATCGGCCTGTTCGACGATCTGGCGCGGGTAGCCGGTGTTGTTCTGGTAGTAGAGGTAACCGGCAGCGGCGGCGCCCAGGGCCACCGCCAGGGCAAGGGGCAGGCCGATGTACAGGGCTTTGCGGGAACGGGTCTTGGTCATTGCCATCTCGTTGCTGGGCTGATCGGAACGGCTTTCCGCGGCTCGCAGGCGGGTCGCTGGACAAAGCGCGGGTATCAGGAGGGACGAACGGCTAGGGGGGAAATTTATGGTGCTTCATGGTTTGGGCTTGGGTGTTGGGGTTGTGTGCTTATCCATTTCCTGCAGCGTCGCCGCGGGGAATGGATAAGCTCGCAACCTCAACACCCAAACCCAAACCCAAACCCAAGGTTCACAGTCCCCACGACTCCCTGAAGAACCAAATTCATCGAAGCAATCGAGGTTCAAGTTTCAGTGAAAAAGGCCGATAAGAACGTTAACCCAAGAACCCATCAGGATGATAAGAACATGGCAATCAGTGCCGTAGTGTTGAACGGGAACCCTGTATTGAGCACCACTGGCGGTGGCCTGCGGATCAACGCCAGTGACGAGGGCACCGGCAAGCCGGAAGCGGACGGCAAGGTGGTGATCGATCCCTCCGCGATGCGCAACAACAGCAAGCCCAGCGCCGAAGTCAGTTCCGACAGCGAACCGCCCCACGTCCAGCAACTGCGCAAGATGATCGAGAAGTTGCAAAAGCAACTGGAGCAACAGCAAAAGCAGTTGCAGCAGGTGATAAACAGCAAGATGGAAGAGACCGAAAAGCTCGCGGCCATTGCCGCGGCCCAGGCCGCGGTCAGCAGCACCATGGCGGCGCTCGCGTCGGCCACTGCCGCGCTGGTCAGCGCGCTGACCGAAAACGGAGGCGGCGGCTCAGGCTCGCTGGTCAGCACCAGCGCCTGAGCCACTCGGCAGGCCTCAGTCGGCCACCGGCCGGTTCTGGCTGCGCTCGGACTTGTAGCGCATCGCCACCGCCGGTGCCGGCTTGGTACTGCCGGTCTCCATCCACTGGCGCATGCGGGTGGCATCGGCGAAGTGGGTGTACTTGCCGTAGGCATCGAGAATCACCATGGCCACCGGACGGTTGTCCATCTTCGTCAGCAGCACCAGGCAGTGTCCGGCATCGTTGGTGAAGCCGGTCTTGGTCAGCCTGATATCCCAATTGCTCTTGTTGACCAGGTGATCGGTGTTACGAAAGCCCAGGCTGTAGTTGGGCTTGCGAAACGCCACGGTCTTCTCGCGGGTGGTGCTCAGTTCGCTCAGCAACGGATAGTTGCGCGACGCCAGCAGCAACTTGCCCAGGTCGCGGGCGGTGGAAACGTTGAGGCTCGACAACCCGGTGGGCTCCACGTACCGGGTGTGGGTCATCCCCAGGGCCCTGGCCTTGGCGTTCATCGCCTTGATGAACGCGCTGTAGCCGCCCGGGTAGTTGTGCGCCAGGGTGGACGCGGCGCGGTTCTCCGATGACATCAGGGTAATCAGCAACGTCTCGCGGCGACTGAGCTGGCTACCCAGCTTTACCCGCGAATACACCCCTTTCATCTCCTTGTTCTGGGCGATGGTCATGGTCAGCATCTCGTCCATGTTCTGCTTGGCGTCGAGCACCACCATGCCGGTCATCAGCTTGGTCACCGAGGCGATAGGCACCACCCGGTCAGCGTTGTTGGCGTAAAGCACCTTGTTGGTCTGCAAATCGATCAGCAGGGCGGCACCGGAGGCCAGGCGCAGTTTGGAGGGATCACGTTGCTCCTGGACCGGGGGTTGCGCAGCGGCGACTGTGGTGACAGTCGCGGTACCTGTGAGCAACAGCAGCAGGCTTAGTATCGATAGGGAGGTTTTCACGTCGAGGCTCACTAGATATTGGTATGTTGTTGGCTGTGCAAGGGTTTTCCCCCAAAAAACCGCTGCATTCTGGAGTATGGCTCAACGGCTGTCGATTGCCCTGTATTTGCTGGGGCAAATATGAACGAAATTTAATCCTGTACCCATTCCGTACCGACCGGTCGGCATTCAAATCTGCTCGCGCCGACCAGTGGTTGAATTGATCCAGCCGCCTGGCAGGGAGCGTATGAGAGCGCCAGGACATGCACGAGCGGGCTCGGCAGGCATGTCCGGCGCAGAATATATCGAAAAGAGCGCCTGGGTCGGGAATAACGAACAGCGCAATCTGTATTGCGATCATAAGATCGAATACTGTGTGCCCCGTATTTCCTTAGTTATAAATCAACTAACTCGGCCGACAAGCTGCGTAACGGCCAGTCACGATGATGCATCTTAATAAGCGCCCTTCGAACTCAGGGTGCGGTTCATTCGTTGGGGAGCCATTCGACGCGTGCCACCAGGGCAGGGCGCCCGTTTGCGCGGGGCGGCAACGCAGCGGCTGATTCGCTTCATATATCCGTGGCGATTCGGGCGCAAGTAACGCAGCACTTCCAGCAGCAAGTGTATCTACCGCGTTACAACTAACGCCTCTCCAGGTAAACACAGTGAAACACCAGCGGCAGCGCTGGAGCGTCAGTTTGCGCAGTTGTAAGAGCGATCGACAGCAGTATCCAAAACGCTATTCACGCACAGGAAGACGCTCATGCACACCGTTCGCAATACCTTGGTGGTGGTGGACTCGCAGCAGTCCGGGGACCTGATCCTGCACCGAGCGAAAATGATTGCCAGCGCGACCCGATCACACCTGCACCTGCTGACGTGCACCAAGGGTAATCATCACGGCGCCTATTTGAACGACCTGCAAGGCGCCCTGGAGCAGGAGGGGTATAGCGTCAGTGCCCAGCAGGCCTGGCATGGAAGTACGTATAAAACCATTATCGCCGTGCAACAGGCACAGGGCTGTGGCCTGGTGATCAAGCAGCATGTGACTGACAACCCGGTGGTCAAGGCGCTGATCACCCCTGAGGACTGGAAGCTGATGCGCTACTGTCCAAGCCCGGTGCTCATGGTGAAAACGGACAGGGACTGGACCGGCGGCACCATTCTCGCGGCAGTGGATGCCGGCAGCAGTGACGTGGAGCATCGCGTTCTACAATCGGGCATCGTCAGCCACGGCTACGACGTGGCCAAGCTGGCTGGCGGTACGCTGCACATGATGAGCGCCCATCCCTATCCCATGCTCTCGGCGAGTGATCCGGTCTTTCAGCTCAAGGAGAGCATCCGGGGTTTTTATCGCGACCAGTGCAGACGGTTCCAGGCCGAGTTCCACGTCAGCGACGAATGCCTGCATATCGAGGAAGGCCCGCCCGATGTGCTGATTCCGTACCTGGCGCACAAGCTCGAAGCGGTGCTCACAGTGATTGGCAGTGTGGCCCGTACCGGGTTGAGCGGCGCCTTGATCGGCAACACTGCCGAGATGATCCTGGACGCCCTGGACACCGACGTGTTGGTGCTCAAACCGAACGACATCATCCTGCACCTGGAAGAACTCGCCGCGCCGCCGCTGACTTCACCGGACGATATCGCCGCATCCGCCTGGCCCTATAACCACCACAACCATCATCACCACCACCATCGAACCTGATCCCGGGTGGTCAGGTTCATGCTGCAGCCCCCGCCCATAAAAAACCCCGCCAGAGGGCGGGGCAAGGGGCTGTGCGGAGCAACGCACGATAAAAGGGTTTCAATCCTCAGGCGCACAGGCCGGGATTTTCCAGGCAGTTGGCCAGGGCCTTGGCGGCGGGCAGCGAGGTAAAGGGCCCGGAAACCGGCTCACCCTCGCGGACCACGTACCAGCAGGCCAGCAGGCCAAGCTCCCTGAGCGAGGCGGGGACGGCGCTGCCGATGACGGACATGATGCTGATAGGGGTCATGAGGGTTCTCCTGCGATTCATGGTCCCAACCTTACGCGCTACGGCGGGCCGGTTGAAATCAACCGGCTCGATAGTCGTCATCACTGCCATCGACACAGCCTCACCAGCGCGGCGGGCCGTAGTACACCGGCGGTGGGCCGTAGTAGCGCTCGCGGTAGTAGGGGGGTGGCGCCGGTCCATAGCGCTCGATCACCCGGTACTGCTGGTAATACACCGGGGGCGGCCCCTGGTAATACACCGGTGGAGGGCTGTAGTAGACCGGCTGGCGTTCGACATACACCGTGCGGGGGCCATACAGGGCCGAACCGACCACTGCACCGACCACGGCCGCACCGACCACCGCGCCCGGTCCATACCAGCCATGGCCGCCACCATGACCGCCGCCATGGGCGGCTACCTGCCCGCTGACGGCCAGGGCGCCAATCAGCAGGGCGATCTTGGGAACATGACGGTTCATACGGACACCTCACAGAGCAACCCCGATGCCGGGGATACTTCTATAAGACAGCGGGAACCGGGCGCTGCACAGCGGGTCTGAGTAAAGGTTTTGTAAGCGCCGATCAACGGTCGGGACAACCGCCGTGCATAATGCCAAACCGATCTCAAAGGAGTATCAAATGGCCCTTGTTCCTGGCAAAGACACCGTCCTGTGCATCTCCCTGGCCGGTCGTCCCGGCACCTTCGGCGTGCGCTTTCACAATCACCTGTACCAGCAACTGGGCCTGGACTATTACTACAAGGCCATGACCACCCAGGACCTGCCGGCTGCGGTGGGCGGTATCCGCGCCCTGGGCATTCGCGGTTGTGGCGTGTCGATGCCCTACAAGGAAGCCTGCATGGCCCTGGTCGATGAAATCGACCCGTCGGCGGCGGCCATCGACTCGATCAACACCCTGGTCAACGACGGCGGCAGGCTCAAGGCCTACAACACCGACTACCTGGCCGTGCGTCAGCTGCTTGAGCAGCATCGGGTGGATCCGTCCACTGCCTTTGCCCTGCGCGGCAGCGGTGGCATGGCCAAGGCGGTGGCGTGCGCCTTGCGTGACGCAGGTTTCCGCCAGGGCATCATTGTCGCCCGCAACGAACAGGCCGGTCGCCAGCTGGCGGACAGCTGCGGTTATCGCTGGCAGGCGCAGTTGGGCGACTTGTGCCCGCCGATGCTGGTCAACGTCACCCCGATCGGCATGGCTGGCGGGCTGGAGGCCGAACAGCTGGCGTTCAGCCGCGAAGCGATTGCGGCGGCGCAACGGGTTTTCGATGTGGTGGCGATGCCGGCGCGTACGCCATTGATCATCGAGGCGCAGAAGCAGGGCAAGCCGGTGATTACCGGCCTTGAAGTGATCGCCTTGCAGGCGCTGGAGCAGTTCGTGTTGTACACCGGCGTGCGGCCTACAGCCGAGCAGGTGGCGCAGGCGGTGGCTTACGCCCGAGGCTGAGGGTGGGCCCATCGCAGGCTTCGCCAGCTCCCACACCGACCGCTGTGGGAGCTGGCGAAGCCTGCGACGGGTCCCTCTATTCCAGGGCTGCCAGGCGCTCTTCCAGCGCCGCAATCCGCGCCTCCAGCGCCTCGATCCGCTCCAGCGACACCGCACCGCCGGCACTGCGCTCCGGCCCCTGCTGGCGCGCAGCAAGGATCGCCTCGATCTCGGCCGGATCGCCCAGGGCATGGGTATAGCGATCTTCACGCTGCCCGGCCTGGCGCGGCAGATGCAGGGCAAAGCCCCGGGCGATCAGGCGTTCCAGCTGGTGCAGCACCTGCTCGGTGTCTTCGAATTCATGCATGCGGCTGCTGCGGGTCAGCAGTTCATTGACCGTCTGCGGGCCACGCAGGAACATCAGCCCCAACAGGGTGACCTGGGCCGGTACCAGTTCCAGGGCCTTGTCCACCCGCTGCTCCCAGCGGTCGGCGCGGCTGCCCATCTGCAGACGGGTCAGGCCCTGGCCTTCGAGCGCGCGCAGGGCCTGGCCGACCTGGCCCTGGCTGAGGTTCATCACCGGCTCACGGCTGGTCTTCTGGTTGCAGGCCAGGACCAGGGCGTTCAAGGTCAGGGGGTAGGTTTCCGGGCTGGTGGCCTGTTTCTCGATCAACGCGCCGAGGACGCGGATCTCGGTGCTGGTGAAACGGGCTTCGGAAGCGGATTCGTGTTCGGCGGACATGGCCCTGTCTCTATGCGAAGAAAGGTCTCTAGCCTAGGTGCGCGACAGGGTAAAACACAAGCAGCCGGTGCAAGGCGCACCGGCTGGCGGTCAGGCTCAGGCGGCCTGGCGTTCCTTGGCCATGCAGGCCGCGGCGGTGAACAGTACGTCGGTGGAGGAGTTCAGTGCGGTTTCCGCCGAATCCTGCAGCACGCCGATGATGAAGCCCACGGCCACCACTTGCATGGCCACTTCGCTGGGAATGCCGAACAGGCTGCAGGCCAGCGGGATCAGCAGCAGCGAGCCACCGGCCACGCCCGAGGCGCCACAGGCGCAAATGGCCGCGACCACGCTCAGGAGAATGGCGGTAGGGATGTCGACGGCGATGCCCAGGGTGTGCACGGCGGCCAGGGTCAGCACGGTGATGGTGATCGCAGCGCCGGCCATGTTGATGGTCGCACCCAGCGGGATCGATACCGAGTAGGTGTCTTCATGCAGGCCCAGGCGCTCGCTCAGGGCCAGGTTGACCGGGATGTTGGCCGCCGAACTGCGGGTGAAGAAGGCGGTGATGCCGCTTTCGCGCAGGCACAGCAGCACCAGCGGGAACGGGTTGCGACGGATCTTCCAGAATACGATCAGCGGGTTGACCACCAGGGCCACGAACAGCATGCAGCCGATCAGCACGGCCAGCAGGTGCAGGTAGCCGAGCAGGGCGTCAAGGCCCGACTGCGCCAGGGTCGAGGCGACCAGGCCGAAAATGCCCAGCGGGGCGAAGCGGATGACCACGCGCACGATCAGGGTCACGCCGTTGGACAGGTCTTCGACCACGGTGCGGGTGGTTTGTCCTGCGTGACGGATCGCCACGCCCAGGCCGATGGCCCAGGCCAGGATGCCGATGAAGTTGGCGTTCATCAGGGCGCTGATCGGGTTGTCGACCACGCTCAGCAGCAGGCTCTGCAACACTTCGGTGATGCCGCCGGGCGCGCTCAGGGCCGCCTCCGAGGTGCTCAGGGCCAGGGAGGAGGGGAACATCATGCTGGCGATCACCGCCACCACGGCGGCGGCGAAGGTGCCGAACAGGTACAGCACCAGGATCGGGCGGATATGGGTCTCGGTGCCGTGACGGTGGTTGGCGATCGAGGCCATGACCAGGATAAACACCAGGATCGGCGCCACGGCCTTGAGGGCGGAGACGAACACCTTGCCGACGAACGCCAGGCTCAGGGCGATGTCCGGGGCGATCAGGGCCAGGGCGATACCGGCCACCAGGCCGATCATGATCTGTAGTACCAGGCTGGTACGGTTCAACAGCTTTAGAACAGGTGTCATGTCGGGTGTTTCTCAGTCTTGTTCGAGGGCAGCGAACCTGTCGCGACGCCAGCAATACGAGGGGCGCCAAGCGGCCAGGAGCGTGAAAGGGGCGCGACTTTAGCACAGCAGTCACATTTGGTGATTGCCCTGTGTCAGGCGGTAGGACGGGCGTGTAGTATGCGCGCCCCTTTGAAACGGCTGCGGGCCGTGGATGTTTAGCTGGCTGGAGTGTAGATGTTACTGCCGATTCTGTTGCTGGCCGCGGCCGGCTTCACTGTACTGACCACCGAATTCGTGATTGTCGGCCTGTTGCCGGGGATTGCCCGGGACCTCGCCGTGACGGTGCCGCAGGCCGGGTTGCTGGTGACCTTGTTCGCCTTCACCGTGGCGTGCGTCGGGCCGTTCCTGACCGCCTGGTGCGCCCGCTGGGAGCGCAAGCGCCTGTTTGTCGGCATCCTCATGCTGTTCGCCGCCTGCAACGCCCTGGCGGCCCTGGCCCCGAACATCTATGTGATGGGTCTGGCGCGCCTGCTGCCGGCCCTGGGTTTGCCGGTGTTCTGGGCGCTGGCCAGCGAAACGGCGGTGGACATCGTCGGCCCGGCCTATGCCGGGCGGGCCATCGCCAAGATCAGCTTCGGCGTGGTCTGTGCCACGGTGTTCGGCATCCCGGTCGGCACCCTGGTCGGTGACGCCCTGGGCTGGCGTGCGGCCTTCGCCCTGCTGGCGCTGCTGGCGCTGGCCAAGGCACTGCTGCTGTACCTGTATCTGCCCCATACCCCTCGCCACAACCAGGCCACCTCATTGCGCAGCCAGTTCGGCATCCTGCGCAGCCCCCTGCTGCAAGGCCATGTGCTGCTGTCGGTGCTGGTGTTCAGCGGCATGTTCACCGCCTATACCTACCTGGCCGACATCCTCGAACGCCTGGCCGGCTTCGACGGTACGCGGGTCGGTTGGTACCTGATGGGCTTCGGCGCGGTGGGCATGATCGGCAACAGCCTGGGCGGCCGGGCGGTGGATCGTCATGCGCTTTTGGCCTCGGCCGGCTTTTGCGCGCTGATGCTGGTGGGCTTGATTGCCCTGGTGCCGAGTATCCATTCCAGCTGGGGCCTGATCGTGGCGCTGGCCATCTGGGGCGCCACCCAGGCGGCGTTGTTCCTGGTCAGCCATGTGCGTCTGATCAAGGCCGCGCCCCAGGCGCCGGCTTTCGCCGCCTCGCTGAACATCGCCGGGGGCAACCTGGGCATCGGCCTGGGTGCGATGATCGGCGGGCGGGTGATCGACAACCTGGGCCTGGCCAGCCTCGGCTATGCCGCCGCCGTGCTGATCGGCGTCTCGGTGCTGCTGGCGCTTGCGCTGACACGGGCTACCAATGGAAAAGCTGGCGGCGAGCACCCTCGGTAATGGCGACAATGCCCGGGTGCTTGACCTTGCGCTCCACCGAGATGGCGTAGAACGACTCGATCACCGCGTCGGTCTGGCCGATCAGCTCGACGCCATATTGCTTGCAGACTTCATCGGCAATCACGCTGGGACCGATGAAAATGCCGCTGCCGGACTGGCCGAACGCCTGCATCAAGGCACTGTCGTCGAATTCGCCGACGATCCTGGGCTGCAATTGCTGCTCGGCCAGCCAGCGCAGTAAACGGCTGCGCACCACGGTTTCCTGGCCCGGAATCAGCAGTGGCGCATGTTGCAGGCAGGCGGGGAAGCCCTGGCCCAGGTTCACGGCGAGGGCAGGGGTGGCAAAGAAACTGATGCCGCACTCACCCAGTTTCTGGCTGTAGCCCTTGATGTCCAGGTGGCTGGGCATGGGGCTGTCGGAAATCACCAGGTCCAGGCGCTGGATCGCAAGGTCGGCCAGCAGGCGTTCGAGCTTGTCCTCACGGCAGCTCAGGCGCAGGGCGTCCTCCATGTCCATGGTCGGCGCCAGCAGGCGATAGACGATGGACTTGGGCACCACATCGGCGACCCCCACCCTGAACAGGATCTGCTGCTCGTCGGGACGTGCGCGCAGCATGGCTTCGAGCTCCCCGCCGATCTGGAACATCTGCTCGGCGTAGGCCAGGGTCTGGCGGCCGCTCTCGGTCAGTTCCAGTTGCCGGCCGACCCGCCGAAACAGTTCGATGCCGTAGGTCTGCTCCAGCAGGGTGATCTGGCCGCTGATGGTCTGCGGCGTCAGGTTCAGTTGCTCACCGGCACGCACGATGCTGCCGGTACGGGCCACGACCCAGAAGTAATGCAGCTGTCGGTAATTGAGCATGGGTGCTACCGATTCGGAAAAACCGAAGTATAACCGCTGAAAATACGAATTTTCCTGATGTATCGAGATATTTAGAATCCCCAGCCATCACGGTGCCACTGAGTGGGCGCCGATCACTGACACGGAGAACCACAGATGCTGCAACTCAAATCCATCGGTACACCCCTGGTGTTGCTGCTGGCCCTGTTCGCCATGAGCGGCTGCGAGCAGGCGGAAAAGTCGGCCCAGCAGATGCTCAACCAGGCAGCTGAATCGGCCAAGGAGGCCATCGACAAAACCAACGAAGCGGCCCAGCAGGCCCTGAGCGAAGCCACTGGCTCCCAGGGCGCTGACAAAGCTGCCAAGCCTGAGCGCGACGACAGCGCCAAAGAAATCTGACCACCCCTTACCTCGATTCAGGATTGATTCATGGAATACTTGTTGGAACTCGCTGCAAGCCCGACCGCCTGGGTAGCCCTGGCCACCCTGGTGGCCATGGAGATCGTGCTGGGCATCGATAACCTGATCTTCATCTCCATCCTTACCAACAAGTTGCCCGAGGCGTACCGCTCCAAGGCGCGCCGCATCGGTATCAGCATGGCCCTGGTCATGCGCCTGGGCCTGCTCAGCACCGTGGCCTGGATCGTCCAGCTGACCGAGCCTGTGGTCGATGTGTTCGGCCACACCTTCTCCTGGAAGGACATGATCCTGATCGCTGGTGGCCTGTTCCTGCTGTGGAAGGCGACCAAGGAAATCCACGAGAGCGTCGACCCGCGCGCCCAGGCTGAAGCCAAGGCGTCCTCGACCATCACCCTGGGCTTTGCTGCCGCCATCGGCCAGATCCTGGTGCTGGACATCGTCTTCTCGATCGACAGCATCATCACCGCCGTGGGCATGACCGAGCACCTGCCGATCATGATCATCGCCGTGATCAGCGCCGTGATCGTGATGCTGGTGGCTGCCGACCCGCTGGCCAAGTTCATCAACGACAACCCGACCGTGGTGATGCTGGCCCTGGGCTTCTTGATCATGATCGGCATGACCCTGATCGCCGAAGGCTTCGGCGCCCATGTACCGAAAGGCTACGTGTATGCGGCGATGGCGTTCTCCACCGCGATCGAAGTGCTGAACATCATGTCGCGCCGGGCGCGGATCAAACGCGAAGCGGCTGAAGGCTGATACCGCTCATTGTGGGAGCCAGCGAAGCTGGCGATGGGATCGACGCGGCGTCAGATGGTGCGCGTCGTTTGCATCGCTGGCGATGCCAGCTCCCACAGTGCTTTGTGGGGCTGGCTTCGGGGTATAGGCCCTGATTTGTAACTGTGGGAGCCAGCGAAGCTGGCGATGGGATCGACGCGGCGTCAGTTGGTGCGCGTCGTCTGTATCGCTGGCGATGCCAGCTCCCACAGTGCCATGTGGGAACCGGCTGGCCAGGAATCAGTGCACACTGGCATGCCGACGACTGCGTCGTGCTGGCACAGCCTCGCTGGTCTGCTTCGGCAGGGTATGGTGCGGGTGGTGGCGGCGCGCAATGCGCAGTACACCCCAGAGCATGGCGGCGGCGACACTCAGCCAGGCGCCGACCAACATCAGAATTGCCATTGTCAGGCTCATTGCTACCTCCCAGAATCCCTGGCCAGCCTTTCATGCTTGCCCAGCGGACACCCCTGTAGTCTAGCCCAAGGCGTATTGCAGGCCATTGACCGATGGTCCAGGCCCTTGGGCCGCTTTGTTCTAAATGCCCCCCGGGCTATACCCGAACTGCCGGTCGGCCTATGATCGCAACCCAGGGCCGGGCGCCGTCTGCCGGGCATCAGCACAAGCGAGTGTTCATGCTGCCACTGTCTTCTTCGTTCACCACCCCGCGGCGCCTGCTGGCGGCCTGCGCGGTGGCCCTTGCCCTGGCCGGTTGCGCCAGCCAGCCGGCACCGATCAAGGGGCTGCCCCAGCGGGTCGAGATCGGCTCGGTGCCGTTCTACCGCGGCAATGCCAACCAGAGCGCGGCCATGGCCCTGGCCGCGATCCTCTCGCAGCAGGGCGTGCGCATCACCCCGGGCCTGCTCGACCAGCCGCTGGGCCTGCCCCAGGGCGTGGACAAGTTGCAGGACTCGGTGCAGAACGTCGCCCGCCAGTACGGCATGGTGGTCTACCCACTGGAGCCGAAACTCGAAGCCTTGCTGACCCAGGTGGCCGCCGGCAACCCGGTGCTGCTGCGATTCGCCGAGGGCTCGGCGTTCTGGGCTGAGCCGCGTTATGCCTTGCTGGTCGGCTACGACAGCTACAAGCAGCGGGTGCTGTTGCGCGCAGGGATGAACCGGCGTCACTTGATGGACTTCGACGATTTCAGATCGGCGTGGAACAAGGAAGGGAATTGGGCGGTGCTGGTGCAGCAGCCGGGCCAGTTGCCGGCCCAGGTTGACCGTCAGCGCTGGCTCAAGGCGGCCAATGACCTGGCCCAGGCAGGCCAGGAGCAAGCGGCCCGCCAGGCCGTCAATGCCCTGGGGCAGTGACGGCGCAGGCGGGCAGGGGGCTTAGAAGCCCAGGCGATCGCGCAGGCTGTAGTACCAGGCGCCGATGGCGCTGAACGGTACGCGCAGCATCTGGCCACCCGGGAACGGGTAGTGCGGCAGTTCGGCGAAGGCGTCGAAGCGCTCGGCCTGGCCACGCAGGGCCTCGGCCAGCACCTTGCCCGCCAGGTGGGTGTAGGTGACGCCGTGGCCGCTGCAACCCTGGGAGTAGTAGATGTTGTCGCCCAGGCGGCCGACCTGAGGCAGGCGCGACAGGGTCAGCAGGAAGTTGCCGGTCCAGGCGTAGTCGATCTTCACGTCCTTGAGCTGCGGGAAGGCCTTGAGCATCTTCGGACGGATGATCGCCTCGATGTTCGCCGGGTCACGGGCACCGTAGACCACGCCACCGCCGAAGATCAGGCGCTTGTCGCCGGTCAGGCGGTAGTAGTCGAGCAGGTAGTTGCAGTCTTCGACGCAGTAGTCCTGGGGCAGCAGGCTGCGCGCCAGTTCTTCGCCCAGTGGCTCGGTGGTGATCACCTGGGTGCCGCACGGCATGGACTTGGCGGCCAGCTCCGGCACCAGGCCGCCCAGGTAGGCGTTGCCGGCGACGATGACGAACTTGGCCCGCACTTTACCTTGCGGGGTGTGTACCACCGGGTTGGCGCCACGGTCGATGCGCACGGCCGGGGACTGTTCGTAGATCTTGCCACCCAGCGACTCGACCGCGGCGGCTTCGCCCAGGGCCAGGTTCAGCGGGTGGATGTGGCCGCCGCTCATGTCGAGCATGCCGCCGATGTACTGGTCGCAGTCGACCACTTCACGGATGCGCTTCTGGTCCATCAGCTCCAGCTGGGTGTGGCCGAAGCGTTCCCACAGGCGCTTTTGCGATTCCAGGTGGCCCATCTGCTTGGAGGTCAGGGCAGCGAACACGCCACCGTCCTTCAGGTCGCACTGGATGTTGTACTTGGCTACGCGCTCACGGATGATGCGTCCGCCTTCGAAGGCCATTTGGCCGAGCAGTTGCGCCTGCTTGGGGCCGACGGTGCGTTCGATGACGTCGATGTCACGGCTGTAGCTGTTGACGATCTGGCCGCCGTTGCGGCCCGAGGCGCCGAAACCGACCTTGGCGGCTTCCAGCACGGTCACACTGAAGCCGTTCTCCAGCAGGAACAGGGCGCTGGACAAGCCGGTGTAGCCGGCGCCGATCACGCAGACATCGGTCTGTACCTCTTCCTGCAGCGCCGGGCGCGGCGGAACCGGATTGGCCGATGCGGCGTAGTAGGACTGTGGGTAGGGGGTGTTAGCCATGCTGCGAAACCTCTGTTTTATATTTTTTACGACTGTACCGATGCTATCAATAATAATAAACACCCGCTAGTCGTGTGTTGAAAATCCTTTACCCCCTGCTTTTGCAAATATTTTTAAGATTCAGTGGCTTAGCGTGAAAAAAAGAGTTGACACTGTCTGTCGATTCCGTAGAATGCCGCCTCACAGCAGGCACATAGCTCAGTTGGTTAGAGCACCACCTTGACATGGTGGGGGTCGTTGGTTCGAGTCCAATTGTGCCTACCATATTAAACCCGCCCCTGCTGGCGGTACTAGAAAGGCGACCCGAATGGGTCGCCTTTTTTGTTTTCCGTATGGATGCAACTGATTTTGTGGGAGCGGGCGTAGCCCGCGATTGACCGCGTAGCGGTCGTTATCCCTTCAGTACCTGATGATGTGTCGACTGCACCGGCCTTATCGCCGGCTATGCCGGCTCCCACAGGTTCGCTCCTGCAGAAGCCAGCTCCTACAAGGTTGGCGGATCAGGCGTTGCGCTTCACCACCAGGGTGAGGATGTCGTAGCTGGCGCACAGCTCGCCGTGCTGGTTGGTCACCTCGACGTCCCAGGCCACCACACCTTGCGGCTCGCCTTTGGGGCTGACCTTGCCCTGGTCGATCTTGCGCTTGCAGGTCAGGCGCGCCTGGATGGTGTCGCCGATGCCCACCGGGGTGATGAAGCGCAGGGTGTCCAGGCCGTAGTTGGCCAGCACCGGTCCTACACCGGGGGAGACGAACAGGCCGGCGGCCGCCGACAGCACGAAGTAGCCGTGGGCGATACGCTTGCCGAACTGCGAGTCCTTGGCGGCGATGTCGTCGAAGTGCATGTAGAAGTGATCGCCCGACAGGCAGCCGAAGTTGACCAGGTCCGACTCGGTGACGGTGCGGCGGTGGGTCAGCAGCGACTCGCCGATCTGCAGGTCTTCGAAGTGGCGGCGGAACGGGTGCACCTCGCTCTCGTAGACCTTGGCGCCGCGTACGTACTCGCCGGTGACCGCCATCAGCATGCTCGGCGAGCCCTGTACCGCGGTGCGCTGCAGGTAGTGCTTGACCGCCCGCAGGCCGCCGAGCTCCTCGCCGCCGCCGGCGCGGCCCGGGCCGCCATGTTTGAGCTGCGGCAGCGGCGAGCCGTGACCGGTGGATTCGCCAGCCGATTCGCGGTCGAGGATGTGCAGGCGACCGTGCAGGGCGGCGGCGGCAGGCACCACCTTGGCGGCCACGCGTGGGTCCTTGGTCACCAGGCTGGCGACCAGGCTGCCTTTGCCGCGGGCGGCCAGGGCGATGGCTTCGTCGAGGTCGTCGTAGGCCATCAGGGTGCTCACCGGGCCGAACGCCTCGATGTCGTGGGCGCCGCCCTCGGCGTGGGGATCGCGGCTGCGCAGCAGGGTCGGGGCGAAGAACGCACCCTCGTTGACGCCCTCGCCGCGTGGGGCAAAGCCGTCCCGGGCGCCGAACAGCAGGTCGCTCGACGCCAGCAGCGCTGCCACGCGCTCGGCGACGTCGGTCTGCTGGGCGTGCGAAGCCAGCGAGCCCATCTTCACGCCTTCGACCGACGGATCACCGACCACGACCTTGGCCAGGCGCTCGCGCAGGCGTTCGGCGACTGCATCGATGTGCTTGGCCGGGACGATGGCGCGGCGGATCGCGGTGCACTTCTGCCCGGCCTTGGTGGTCATCTCGCGGGCGACTTCCTTGACGAACAGGTCGAACTCCTCGTCGTCCGGGGTGACTTCCGGGGCGAGGATCGCGCAGTTCAGCGAGTCGGCCTCGGCGTTGAACGGGATCGAATTGCGCACCAGGTTGGCGTTGACGCGCAGCTTGGCGGCGGTGTCGGCGGAACCGGTGAAGGTCACCACGTCCTGGCCCTGCAGGCGGTCGAGCAGATCGCCGGTGCCGCCGATGATCAGCTGCAGGCTGCCGGCCGGCAGCAGGCCGGATTCGTCCATCAGGCGTACGGTGGCTTCGGTCAGGTAGCTGGTGGCGGTGGCGGGCTTGATGATGCACGGCATGCCGGCCAGGAAGCTTGGGGCGAACTTCTCGAGCATGCCCCAGATCGGGAAGTTGAAGGCGTTGATGTGCACGGCGAGGCCGCCGCGCGGCACCAGGATGTGGCTGCCGGCGAAGGTGTTGTTCTTGCCCAGCGGGATGGCCGGGCCTTCATGCACCACATTGCCGGACGGCAGCTCGCGGCTGCCCAGGCTTGCGTAGGCGAACAGGGTGCCGGCGCCGCCTTCGATGTCGATCCAGCTGTCGGCGCGGGTGGCGCCACTGTGGTGGGACAGCGCGTAGAGCTGCTCCTTGCGTTCGAGCAGGAACTTGCCCAGGGCCTTGAGGCGCGCGGCGCGCTGCTGGAAGTCCATGGCCATCAGTTCGGCGATGCCGCGCTGGCGGGCATGGGCGACGGCTTCGGCAAAATCCAGCACTTCTTCATGGGTGCACGCCAGGGGCTGGCCATTGATGGCGCTGCGCAGGGCCTGGGCGCCGTGCTGGCCGATCCAGCGACCGCCAATGAAGCTTTGCAGGGTAGGGGTGTTGCTCATCAGGAATTCTCCAGGGTGTCGGGGGCGGCCGGCGCCTGTGTGGGCCGGCCGCAAGGCTTACCAGAGGGCCAGGGTGTAGCCGAGGATCAGGCGGTTTTCGTCGACATCGGTGGTCAGCCCGTTGCCGGAGCGGAAGGTGACGTTGCGCCAGCGCAGGCTCAGGTTCTTGAGCGGGCCGCTCTGCACCACGTAGGCCAGGTCGCTGTCGCGTTCCCATTCCTCGCCGTGGTCGCCCGTTACCGTCCTGGCGTTGCGGCCGTCGACGTAGCGGGTCATGAAACTCAGGCCGGGTACGCCGAGGGCGGCGAAGTCATAGTCGTAGCGCAGTTGCCAGGCGTCCTCTTCGGCGCGGGTGAAGGTGTTGAAGGTCACCAGGTTCACCGAGTAGGGGTCGCCGCCGTTGAGGAAGGGGAAGGCGCTGTCGCCGGACATGCGCTGCCAGGCCGTGCTGACCCGGTGGCCGCCGTGGCTGAGGCTGAGCATGCCGTTGAAGTTGCGGTTGTCGATCACGCCCGCACGCTTCTGGCCGTCCTCGCTGCTGTCGAAGTAGCGCAGGTCGCTGCGCAGGCTGAAGCCGCCGCCCAGCGGCAGGGTGTGCACCAGGCCGACGAAGTGCTGGCGGTAGATGTCCTCCAGCTTGCCGTAGTAGTAGCTGACGGCGAGCTGCGGATTGAACGCGTAGCTGCCGCCGGCGAAATCGAAGGCGTCACTGCTGGCCGCGCCGAAGCCGATATCGTCGCGGCTGGAGGAGTCGCGCAGGTTGGCACGAGTCAGGCGGCCGCCGTTCAGGGTCAGCCCGTCGATCTCCTGGGAGGTCAGCATGCCGCCCTGGAAGGTCGCCGACAGCAGGCGGGTGTCGTTATAGGTGGCCACCGGCAGCAACGGCTGCAGGGTGCCCAGCCGCAGCGTGCTCTTGGAGGCGCGCAGTTTGCCGGTCAGGCCCAGCTCGCTGTAGTCGTCCACCGGTTCCTGGCTGGTCGGGCCGAAGGGCAGCAGGCCGGTGCCGCGGCGGTCGCGGCTGGAGTCCAGCTTGATGCCCAGTTCGCCGATGGCGTCCAGGCCAACGCCGACAGCGCCTTCGGTGAAGCCCGATTCCAGGCGCGCGGTGAAGCCCTGGGCCCATTCCTCGGCCTTGGCCTGGGGCGCATTGCTCTGGCGGAAGTCGCGGTTGAGGTAGAAGTTGCGCAGCTCCAGGCTGCCTTTGCTGCCGTCGATGAAACCCGCCATGGCCGCGGGTGACAGGGCCAGGCCGAGCGCCGCCAGCAGCGGCGCGGGAACACGGAATTGAGTCATTGTTATTAGGCTTCCGTTGGGTCAGTGACGGCTGGCGGCGGCTGCGCCGATGCCGGTCATGGAGCGGATGAACTGAGCCAGGTAGCGGCCGCGCTCGGTGTGCGCGCGAGGCGAGCGGTCGGTCACCGAGAATACCCAGGCGCCGAGGAACGCCAGGGTCATGGAGAACAGCGCCGGGTTCGAGTAGGGGAACAGCGCGTGCTCGTGGTGCAGCACGCCGACCCAGACCACCGGGCTCAGCACCAGCAGGGCGACGGCGGAAGTCAGGCCGACCAGGCTGCCGGCGACCGCGCCACGGGTGGTCAGACCTTTCCAGAACATCGAGAGGAACAGCACCGGGAAGTTGACCGAGGCGGCAATGGCCAGCACCAGGCCGGACAGGAAGGCAATGTTCTGGGTCTCGAACAGCAGGCCGAGGATCACCGCCAGCACGCCGATGACCAGGGTGGCCACGCGTGACATGCGCATTTCCTCACGCTCGCTGGCCTGGCCCTTGCGGATCACGCAGGCGTACAGGTCGTGGGCCACCGCCGAGGCGCCGGACAGCGCAAGGCCGGCGACCACGGCGAGGATGGTGGCGAAGGCCACCGCCGAGATGAAGCCGAGGAACAGGCTACCGCCCACCGCCTGGGCCAGGTGCACCGCAACCATGTTGCCGCCACCGACGATCGCGCCGTTGGCATCGCGGAATGCCGGGTCGGTGCCGACGATGACGATGGCACCGAAGCCGATGGCAATCAGCAGTACATAGAAGTAACCGATGAAACCGGTGGCGTAGAGCACGCTCTTGCGCGCTTCACGGGCATCCTTGACGGTGAAGAAGCGCATCAGGATGTGGGGCAGGCCGGCGGTCCCGAACATCATGCCGACCGCCAGCGAAATGGTGTCGATCGGATTGCCCAGCAGGCCGCCGGGGGACATGATCGCCTGCCCCTTGGCGTGCACGGCGGCAGCGCCGGCGAACATCGCCTCGGTGCTGAAACCGAAGTGCTTGAGCACCGTGTAGGCCATGAAGGTGGCGCCGGACAGCAGCATCACCGCCTTGATGATCTGCACCCAGGTGGTGGCGAGCATGCCGCCGAAGGTCACATAGAAGACGATCAGCACGCCAACCAGCAGTACCGCCTGCAGGTAGCTGATACCGAACAGCAGTTCGATCAGCTTGCCGGCACCGACCATCTGCGCCGTCAGGTACATCAGCGCCACGATCAGGGTGCCGACCGCGGCGACGATGCGAATGGGCGACTGCTCCAGGCGGTAGGACACCACGTCAGCGAAGGTGTACTTGCCGAGGTTGCGCAGCCGTTCGGCGATCAGGAACAGGATGATCGGCCAGGCGGCGACGACGCCCAGGGAGTAGAGCAGGCCATCGTAGCCGGCCATGAAGATCATCGCCGAGATGCCCAGGAACGACGCCGCGCTGATCATGTCGCCGGCGATCGCCAGGCCGTTCTGCAGGCCGCTGATGCCGCCGCCGGCGGTGTAGAAGTCACTGGCCGAGCGGGTGCGCAGGGCAGCCCAGCGCGTGATGCCGAGGGTGAACAGGACGAAGACCAGGAACATGCCGATGGCGTTCCAGTTCAGCGGCCGTGTGGCGGCTTCGCCGGCCAGGGCGGCGCCGCTCGACAACAGGCCGGTACCGAGCAACAGCAGGTGGGACGTCTTCATGGCTGAACCTCCTGCTCCAGTTTCGCGACCAGCGGGTCGAGCACCTGGTTGGTCTGCTGCACGTAGAAGGCGGTGAGGGTGAACGAGAGCAGGATCACGACCACGGCCACGGGAATACCGATACTGGTGGCGCCGCCGTTGAGCGACTGGCCCAGTACCTGGGGGGTGAAGGCCATTACCAGCACGAAGCCGAAATAGATCGTCAGCATCAAAAGGGTCAGCGACCAGGTCAGGCGCTGCTTGCGCCGCACCAGTTGGATGAAGTCCGGGTGTTGCCGCAAATGTTCGGGGTCTTGTTGGATCATGGTTGCGCGCTCTCTTGTTGTGATTGTCGAGTCGGTGTTTTCAGGGGTACGGCAAGGCCCTGTGCCGACGCCACCTGGGTGGCGCCGGCACAGGGTGGGGCGGTCAGAGCTGGTCGAAGTCGAGTACCACCTTGTCGCTGAGCGGGAAGGCCTGGCAGGACAGCACGTAGCCGGCCGCCACCTCGTAGTCTTCGAGGGCGAAGTTGCTGTCCATCTCCACCTCGCCTTCGATCACCTTGCACTTGCAGGTCGAGCACACCCCGGCCTTGCACGAGTAGGGCAGCTCGGCGCCGTGCTCGTTGCCGGCGTCAAGTACGCTGGCGCTGTTGCGTGCCAGTTCGAAGGACAGCTCGCGACCGTCGCTGATCACGGTGATCTGGCTCTTGGCGCTGTCGACCTGGGCGGCGGCCTGGCGCGCTTCGCGTTTCTGCGTGCTGCCAACGGCGGCGAACAGTTCGAAGTGGATGCGCTCGGCAGGCATGCCGTTGGCCTTGAGCTGGTCGCGCACGGTTTCGGTCATGGCCTGCGGGCCGCAGATAAAGGCAGCGTCCAGGGCCTTGACGTCGAGCCAGCGGCTGAACAGCTGGCCGCATTTGTCGGCGTCGATGCGGCCGTTGTAGAGGTCGACGTCCTGCTGCTCGCGGCTGAACACGAAGATCAGGTTGAGGCGCTGCAGGTAGCGGTTCTTCAGGTCCTCGAGCTGTTCGCGAAACAGCGCGGAGTTGCTCGAACGGTTGCCGTAGAGCAGGGTGAAGCTGCTGTGCGGCTCGCGCTCCAGGGTGGTCTTGATGATCGACAGGATCGGCGTGATGCCACTGCCGGCGGCCACCGCCAGGTAATGGCCGTGGCGCGCGGCATCCAGTGGCACGTAGAAGTGCCCGGATGGTGGCATCACGTCCAGGTGCTGCCCGGCCTTGAGGCTGTCGTTGGCGTGGGCGGAGAACAACCCGCCGGGTACGCGCTTGATCGCCACGCGCAGCTCACCGTCGTTGACCCCGGTGCAGATCGAGTAGGAGCGGCGTACTTCCTGGCCATCGAGGTGGGTACGCATCACCAGGTGCTGGCCCTGGGTGAAGGAGAAATCGTCGGCCAGTTCGGCCGGTACGTCGAAGGCGATCGACACCGCGTCGCGGGTCTCCGGGCGCACTTCTTTAATCTTCAGGCTGTGGAATTTGCTCATTTTATTGTCTCCGGCAGCACGCTGCTCAGATGCACTTGAAGTAGTCGAAAGGCTCACGGCACTCGATGCAGCGGTACAGCGCCTTGCAGGCGGTCGAGCCGAATTCGCTGAGGCGTTCGGTGTGCGCGCTGCCGCATTGCGGGCAGCACACCTGGTCGCGCTCACCGAGCAGGCTGCGCTTGCTGGTGCTGCCGGCCGGCGGGGCGATGCCGTAGGCGCGCAGGCGCTCGCGGCCGCTGTCGCTGATCCAGTCGGTGGTCCACGCCGGGGTCAGCCGGCGCTCCAGTTGTGGCGCGGCGAAGCCGGCCTGTTGCAGGGCGTCGGCGATGTCCTGCTCGATCACCTCGGTGGCCGGGCAGCCGGAGTAGGTCGGGGTGACCACCACGTGCAGGTGGCCGCCCTGCCAGTCCAGGTCGCGCACGATGCCCAGGTCGACCACGCTGACGACCGGGACCTCCGGGTCCATCACGGCGCCGAGCACGGCCCAGGCCTGCTCCAGGTCGTTGGCCTGGAGTGGGCGCGCGCCGAGGTCGCTGGCGATCAGCTCACCAGGTCGCATCGGGATAGGCTCGCGGCAAGAACTGCATTTCGGCCAGCAGGATGCCCAGGTGCTCGCTGTGCACACCGCGGCGGCCGCTCAGGTAGAAGTGGCTGGGCGCAGCCGGTACCGGCAGGGTGGCCCAGGTGAACACTTCGTCGACCTTGGCGCGCCAGGCGCTGGCGATGGTTTCCGGCTGTGGCGCGATACCGGCCTCGGCCAGGCGTTGCTCGGTGTCGTCGCCATCGACCAGCTCGACGGTGAAGCGCCATACCTGCTCGATCGCCGCCAGCATCCGCCGGTGGCTTTCCTCGGTGCCGTCGCCCAGACGCTCGACCCACTCGCCGGAGCGGCGCAGATGGTAGGTGACTTCCTTGAGCGCCTTGGCGGCGATGCCGGCGATGCGCTCATCGCTGGAGCTGCTGAGGGCGCTCAATACCTGGAAGTGCCAGGCATCGAAGAGGAACTGTTTGACGATGGTCACCGCGTAGTCGCCGTTGGGTTGTTCGACCAGCAGCAGGTTGCGGTAGGCGCGCTCGTCGCGGCGGAACGCCAGGTGATCGGCATCGCGGCCGTCGGCCAGCAGCTCGGCGGCGTAGTCCAGCCAGTTGCGCGCCTGGCCGACCAGGTCGAGGCCGACGTTCATCAGCGCCAGTTCTTCTTCCAGCGCCGGTGCCTTGCCGCACCATTCGCACAGGCGCTGGCCCTGGATCAGGGCGCTGTCGCCCAGGCGCAGCAGGTATTGGATGAGGTCTTCACGTTGGTTCATGGCAGTGACCTCACATGTGGCCGACTTCGGCCGGCAGCTCGTAGAAGCTGGCGTGGCGGTAGACCTTGTCTTCCGAGGGCACGAACAGCGGGTCTTTCTCGTCTGGCGACGAAGCGGTGATCAGCGCCGAGGGCACCACCCACAGGCTCACGCCCTCGTTGCGGCGGGTGTACAGCTCGCGGGCATTCTCGATGGCCATCGCGGCGTCGGCGGCATGCACGCTGCCGACATGCTTGTGGTTGAGGCCGTGCTTGCTGCGGACGAAAACTTCGAACAGGGTCCATTCGGACATGGCGGGGTTCTCCAGATCAGGGCTTGATCAAGCGGCGTCGCGCTTGGATTGTTTTTTTCGGGCGTGGGCGACGGCGGCTTCGCGAACCCAGGCACCGTCCTCGATGGCCTTGCGGCGGGTGGCGATGCGCTCGGCGTTGCACGGGCCGTTGCCCTTGAGCACGTCGTAGAACTCGTCCCACTGGATTTCGCCGAAGTCGTAGTGGCCGCGCTCTTCGTTCCACTTCAGGTCCGGGTCCGGCGCGGTGCAGCCGAGCAGCTCCAGCTGTGGAATGGTCTGGTCGACGAAGCGCTGGCGCAGCTCATCGTTGCCCTGGCGCTTGATCTTCCAGGCCATCGACTGGGCGCTGTTCGGCGAGTGCTCGTCGCTGGGGCCGAACATCATCAGTGCCGGCCACCACAAGCGGTTGATCGCGTCCTGGACCATGTCCTTCTGCGCCTGGGTGCCTTCTTTCATCATGGTCAGCAGCAGCTGGTAGCCCTGGCGCTGGTGGAAGCTCTCTTCCTTGCAGATA
>Ga0247821_10000362_pt1 | contig 25115 bp, 22 predicted proteins | sample 13C_Glycerol_Day_FD_192481 | JGI IMG/M metagenome (GOLD analysis project Ga0247821, IMG submission 192481) | Soil microbial communities from agricultural site in Penn Yan, New York, United States - 13C_Glycerol_Day14 | ecosystem: Environmental > Terrestrial > Soil > Agricultural land | place... | reverse complement strand
GGCATGCCCACAGGTAGTGCACAGGGCTCGGGGCGGGTGCTGACCCTGTGGGAGCGGGCGCGCCCGCGAAGAGGCCGGCACAGATTATACAGCTCCCCCCAGCACACCCTTACAAGACCCCTGACTTATCCTTGCTCCACAGTCCCGGATCATCCCCCCCGGAGCCCTCATGATCCGCGCCACCCCCGGACCAGGCCGTGCCCTGCTCGCCACCCTCGCCCTCTGCCCGGCAATCAGCCAGGCCGACGAACCCGGCTGGTCGCTGCTCAGCCGTAACTACTTCCTGCACAGCGACTTCCGCTCGCCCTCCGGCAGCGGCCAGAACTACCGCCAGGAATGGGCCCAGGGCTTCATCGGCGAAATCCGCTCCGGCTTCACCGAGGGCACGCTGGGCGTTGGCATCGACGCCCATGGCTTCCTCGGCCTCAAACTCGACGGTGGCCGCGGCCATGCCGGCACCGGCCTGCTGCCACGCGACAGCGACGGCCGCGCCGAGTCTGACTATTCCAGCGCCGGGGCTGCGCTCAAGCTGCGCCTGGGCAACACCCAGCTGCGCTATGGCGAGATGACCGTGGAAACCCCGGTGTTCGACACCGGCGACAAACGCCTGCACCCGGAATACGCCACCGGCTGGTTCGTGGAAAACGCCGACCTGCCCGACTGGCGCCTGCAGGCCGGGCGTTTCAACGCCTTCAGCAACCAGGACAACAGCGCCAGCCACGATGACTTCAGCGGCTACGGCGCCACCACCCACAACCGGGCCATCAGCCTGGCCGGTGCCACCTTCGCGCCAAACGGGCCGTTCGGCGCCGCACTGTATGCCGGGCAGCTGGAAGACACCTGGCGCCAGGCCTACCTCAACCTGAACCTGGCCGAAGGCAACTGGCGCGTGGACGGCAACCTCTACAACACCCGCGACACCGGCAGTGCCAGGGCCGGGGCCATCGACACCCTCGCCTACAGCTTGCTGGCCAGGTACAGCTTCGGTGCCCAGGCCCTGAGCCTGGCCTACCAGAAGGTCGAGGGCGACACCCCGTTCGACTTCGTCGGTGGTGATTCCATCTACCTGGCCAACTCGATCAAGTACGCCGACTTCAACGGCCCCGGCGAGCGCTCGTGGCAACTGCGCTACGACCTCAACTTTGCCACCCTCGGCGTGCCCGGCCTGAGCCTGATGGGCCGCTACGTCAGCGGCCGTGGTATCGATGGCAGCCATGCACCAGCGGGTGGCGCCTACACCGGCCAGTACGGACCGGGCGGCAAGCACTGGGAACGCGACATCGACCTGAAATACGTGGTGCAGTCAGGTGCGGCCAAAGACCTGAGCCTGTCGTTCTCCCATGTCGGCCACCGCGCCAACCAGGCTCAGGCCGGCGATGACATCGATCGCATCTACCTGATCATCGAATACCCACTCAAAGGCAGCTTCTGACATGAGCACTTCCCCTTCAGGCGCCTGGAGCCCGTTGCGCAATACCACCTTTCGCATGCTGTGGATCGCCACCATTGCCTCCAACATCGGCACCTGGATGCACGAGGTGGGCGCCGGCTGGCTGATGACCACGCTGTCGGCCAACCCGCTGCACGTGGCGCTGATCCAGGTCGCCGGCTCGCTGCCGATGTTCTTCCTTGCCCTGCCCGCTGGCGCGGCGGCGGATATCGTCGACAAACGTCGCTACCTGTTGCTGGTACAACTGTGGATGTCCTCGGTCGCCGTGGTATTGGCGGCCCTGACCCTGCTCGGGCTGATGAACATTACCCTGCTGCTGGTGCTGACCCTGGCGCTGGGCATCGGCACAGCGCTGATGATGCCGGCCTGGAGCGCGCTGACACCGGAGCTGGTGGGCAAGGAAGACCTGGCCAATGCGGTGGCCATTTCCAGCGTCGGCATCAACGTGTCGCGCGCCATCGGCCCGGCCTTGGCGGGTGTGGTGGTGAGCCTGGTCGGCCCGTGGCTGACCTTTGCCCTGAACGCCGTCTCGTTCGCCGGGGTGATCCTGGTGCTGTTGCTTTGGAAGCGTGAAGTAAAGGAACCGCTGCTGCCGGCTGAGCGGTTTGTCGGCGCCATGCGTACCGGGCTGCGTTTCGCACGCAGTGCCAAACCCTTGCAGGCCGTGCTGTTGCGGGCCGTGGCGTTTTTCTTCTGCGCCAGCGCTGGCACCTCGTTGCTGCCCTTGATCGTGCGCGGCGAAATGCACGGCACCGCCGCCGATTTCGGCCTGCTGCTGGCGGCCATCGGCATCGGTGCCGTGGCCGGTGCCACCCTGCTGCCACGCCTGCGCGAACGCATCAGCCGCGACCGCCTGGTGCTGCTTGCCAGCCTGCTGTATGCGCTTTTCCTACTGGCCCTGGCGCTGGTGCGCAACTTCTATGCGCTGCTGCCGGCGATGCTGCTCAGCGGCGCGGCGTGGATTGCGGTGCTGTCCAACCTGCAGGTGGCGGCGCAGACCTCGGTCCCGGCCTGGGTGCGGGCGCGGGCCTTGTCGGTGTACATCCTGATCTTCTTCGGCGCCATGGCTTGTGGCGGGTTGCTGTGGGGCACGCTGGCCAGCCATGCATCGATCACCCTGAGCCTGCTCCTGGCTGCAGGTGGCCTGGCGCTGGGTACATTGCTGACCTGCAAGGTGACCCTGCCAGAAACCGAAGCCGAACAGCTGACACCGTCGCTGCACTGGCCGGTGCCGTTGCTGAGCGATGACACGGACAAGGAAAGCGGGCCGGTGATGGTTACCGTGGAGTACCACATCGCCCCGGCCAAGGCCGAGGCGTTCCAGCAGGCCGCGCGGGAGCTGGAGGCGATGCGCAAGCGCAATGGGGCGTTGTCCTGGGGGTTGATGCGCGACAGTGCTGACCCGGCGCTTTGGCTGGAATTTTTCTTCGAGGAATCGTGGCTGGAGCATTTGAGGCATCACCATCGGGTGACCCGGGGTGAGCTGAAGATCGAGGCGCGGGTGCGGATGCTGCAGACTGAAGGGGTTGAGGTGAGAATTCGGCATCTGTTGGCGGGTGGGGAGCACAAGGCTCACCATTGATGTTGGCCTTTCTGGCCCTATCGCCGGCAAGCCAGCTCCCACAGGACCTCCACAGGCCTTGAGGGTGGTGTAACCCTGTGGGAGCTGGCTTGCCGGCGACAGGGCCAGAACAGTCAACACAAAAAGGGGCCTAAAACTGGCCCCTTGTTCACATCAGCTCAGCTTAGAAAGCAAAGCAAGAACAACCCAGCGCCCCCCAGAAGCCTTGGAAGTCATTCACCGGCACACTCGATTTGCGCGCTTTGTCATGACTGTGCGCATGTACCCCGCACGGCCCCGAGCACTGATGCACGGCTGCCGCCAACGATGGCGTACCCACGCGCCAGTGCCCTGGCACCCTGGTTACTGGCGACCACTCTGGCAGCACTGGCACCTGCGGTGGGCCAAGGCGATCGAATTCTCCCGCCGCGTACACCACCTTGCCATCGACGATGGTCAGCACCGACTCGATGCCCTTGATCGCCTCTTCATCGACACTGAAGAAGTCCAGCGACAGCGCCGCCAGGTCGGCCAACTGGCCCACCTTGATCTGGCCCTTCTTGCCCTGCTCGCTGGAGAACCAGGCGCTGCCCTGGGTGAACAGTTGCAGTGCGGTGTCGCGATCCAGGCCTTCCGGGTACAGCTCCATGCCGCCGACGGTCTTGCCGCTGACCAGCCAGTACAGCGAGGTCCACGGGTTGTAGCTGGACACGCGGGTGGCATCGGTCCCGGCCCCCACCGGCACGCCCATGTCGAGCATGCGCTTGATGGGCGGGGTCTGCTCGGCAGCCTTGGCGCCGTAGCGGTCGACGAAGTACTCACCTTGGAAGGCCATGCGATCCTGGACGGCGATGCCACCACCCAAGGCGCGCACGCGCTCGATGTTCTGGGGGGTGATGGTTTCGGCGTGGTCGAAGAACCACGGCAGGCCGTTGAACGGGATGTCGCGGTTGACCTTCTCGAACACGTCGAGCATGCGCGTGATCGATTCGTTGTAGGTGGCGTGCAGGCGGAACGGCCAGCGTTGCTCGACCAGGTGGCGCACCACCGGCTCCAGCTCTTCTTCCATGGTCTGTGGCAGGTCCGGACGCGGCTCGAGGAAGTCCTCGAAGTCGGCGGCTGAGAACACTAGCATCTCGCCGGCGCCGTTGTGGCGCAGGAAGTCAGTACCGCTGTGCAGCTTGACGCTGGAGGTCCACTTGCGGAAGTCGTCCAGCTCTTCCTTGGGCTTCTGGGTGAACAGGTTGTAGGCGATGCGCACGGTCAGCTGGTTGCTGTCGGCCAGCTCTTGGATCACCGAGTAGTCGTCGGGGAAGTTCTGGTAGCCGCCGCCGGCGTCGATGGCGCTGGTCAGGCCCAAGCGGTTCAACTCACGCATGAACTGGCGGGTGGAGTTGACTTGGTACTCCAGCGGCAGCTTCGGCCCTTTGGCCAGGGTGGCGTAGAGGATCATTGCGTTGGGACGGGCGATCAGCATGCCGGTCGGGTGGCCGAATTTATCGCGCTGGATCTCGCCACCCGGCGGGTTCGGGGTGGTCTTGTCGTAGCCGACGGCCTTGAGCGCGGCGCGGTTGAGCAGCGCACGGTCGTACAGGTGCAGCAGGAACACTGGGGTGTCAGGGGCGGCCTGGTTGATTTCTTCCAGGGTCGGCATGCGTTTTTCAGCGAACTGGAATTCGTTCCAGCCACCGACCACGCGCACCCACTGCGGGGTGGGTGTGCGTGCAGCTTGATCCTTGAGCATGCGCAGGGCATCGGCCACCGACGGCACGCCTTCCCAGCGCAGCTCCAGGTTGTAGTTCAGACCGCCACGGATCAGGTGCAGGTGCGAGTCGTTCAGGCCCGGGATCACGGTGCGCTGCTTCAGGTCGATGATCTGGGTGGCGCTACCCTTGTGGGCCATGGCCTCGGCGTCGTTGCCAACGGCGATGAAGCGGCCATCCTTGATGGCGACTGCAGTGGCCGTGGGCTTCTCACGGTCGACCGTGTGCAGTTTGCCGTTGAACAGAATCAGGTCGGCGATCATGGAACCTCCTTGAATGGATGCTTGGGCGGAACCGGCGGCGCCGGTGAAGGGCAATGCAGACCAGATCGCGCCGGCGGCACCGAGTACGGTGCTGGTGGCGAGGAACTGGCGACGCGTCTTGTCGTTGTGATCCCGGGACATATTCAACTCCGTGTGGGGGCGGCGGCGGCAGGCGTAACCGCAGAGCATGCCAGCTGATATGTGGCTGATGATTGGACGGATGTGCGGTTGGCTATTGCTCAGCCACGCAGCCAGTTTGCACAGCGACGAGTTACCCAAGGCATGATGTAGAACACCACAGGCAAGATGACGAACACGTTGACGATCAGGTTGCTAGTGATTACGCCGCCCAGCTGCGCAAAGCGTGCGAAGAACGGGGCCAGTAGCTGCGGGATGATCATGGTCATCGGGCAAATCACGAGGTAGGTCAGCAGCGCTTGCTTCCAGCGCGGCGGTTGCGGCGCGATGACGCTCGGCGGGGTGAACCAGAACTCTGGGTCCTCATGTACCTGGGTATGGTCGCCACCTTCGATTAGCGGCAGAACTTCCTCTACCAGCGCTTGGCGTTCCGTTGAATTGACCCAGGCTTGCAGCAGGCTGGAGTCGGCGAAGCGGACCACGGTGGTGTAATGCAAGCCACCCTCGTCGGGACGGATAACGTTGGCATCCAGATGACCAGGCTGGCGACGCGCAGCGCTTACCGCGCGCTTGAGCCATTGCTCGTAATTTGCCAGCGAGTCAGGACGAGCCTTGTGTTGGATAACCAAAGTGACCACGTTGCGGTTGACTTGGAGTGCGGTGTTCATCGACGTTCCTTGGGATGAGCTTGCCCGCATCCACCGTGCAACAGCAGACGGGCGGGGCGGTCGGCTTACTTGTTGGTGTTGAAGGCGTTGTAGCTGGGCATACATCTGCGGTCTTGAGTGGGGGTCACTTCAAATGAACCTTCAGCTCTTCGCAGGCCTGCAGCATTGCAGAGCGTACCGCCGGAACCTGGCTGACCACGTTCAGCAAGCCGTAGTCATGGATCATGCCGTTGTAGCGCACCGCAGTGACCGGCACGCCGGCTTGGTCCAGTTTGCGAGCGTAGGCTTCCCCTTCGTCACGCAGCACATCGGCACTCGCGGTCTGGACCAGCGCTGGCGGCAGGCCTTTCAACTGCTCAGTGGTAGCGCGCAGTGGCGAGGCGTAGATCTCGGCACGTTGCTTGGGGTCGGTGGTGTAGTTGTCCCAGAACCACTTCATCATGTTCTTGGTGAGGAAGTGCCCCTCGGCGTACTGGTTGTACGACGCTGTCTCGAAGTTGGCGTCGGTCACTGGCCACAGCAGCACCTGGTACTTAATGGCCGGGGTACCTTTATCCTTGGCCATCAGGCTGACCACGGCTGCCATGTTGCCGCCGACGCTGTTGCCTGCTACAGCCAGGCGCTTACCGTCGACATTGATTTCCTTGCCGTGCTCGGCCACCCATTTGGTTGCCCCGTAGGCCTGGTTGATCGCCGTCGGGTAGTGCGCTTCAGGGGACGGGGTGTAATTGACGAACACCGCCACCGCCCCGGACCCGACGACCAGATCGCGCACCAGGCGCTCATGGGTCGGGAAGTCGCCGAGCACCCAGCCACCGCCGTGGAAGTACATGAATACAGGCAAGGTCCCCTTCACACCCGCCGGACGCACGATGGTCAAGCGGATGTCCTGGCCGTCGACGGTGATGGTCTTCTCGCTGACATCCGCCTCGGGCAGTGTCAGTTTTACCCCGGCCTGAGCGCCGGTCAGTACCGCGCGGGCGTCCTTCGGCGAAAGCTGCTCGATGGGTTTACCACTGCCTGAGTTCAGTACATCGAGGAATGCCTGGGTGTTGTGCTCGACGCCAGCGTCAGCGAATGCGTTACCGATCGACAAGGCAAGGAGCGAGCCAACGAGTGCTTTGGTCAAAACGTTCATTTCATATCTCCTGTTTCTGGTGAGGCGGGACGTTAGACGGTGACGTGCAGACGGACATCGACGTTGCCACGGGTTGCGTTGGAGTACGGGCACACTTGGTGGGCCGCCTCCACCAACGCTTGTGCATCGGCTTGCTCCAGGCCTGGCAGGTTGATGTTCAGATCGATATCCAGGCCAAAGCCGCCTGGGATCTGGCCAATGCCGACCCGCGCAGTGATCGAGGCGTCGGCTGGAATGCTGCGTTTGCTCTGGCTGGCGACGAACTTCAGTGCACCGATGAAGCAGGCCGAGTAACCAGCGGCGAACAGTTGCTCAGGGTTGGTGGCATCACCACCGGCACCGCCCAATTCCTTCGGAGTGGTCAGTTTCACGTCGAGGTTCTTGTCGCTGGAGACGGCTCGGCCATCACGACCACCGGTTGCGGTTGCGACTGCGGTGTAGAGAACTTTCATGGCTTTCCTTACTTTTGAATGTCTTCGGGAACAGGATGCGAGCGCCTGACTCGAACAGCGCTGGGCATTGGAAAGCCCCAGAGGTTCCAGGCCAGGCTCGTTGACTCGGTCCAGTCGACTGCGCACCCTTCGCAAGTCTGTGAACAGCCCCTAGGGCAGGGGCTGGCGATGGCTCAGACAGATGCAGCGACAGGCGCCAAGGTGGGGCCATGCTGAACGCGCTCAGGCGCCTTGTGCACCATGGTGTAGGCGTAGTCGACGCCCATGCCATATGCACCGGAATGTTCCTTTACCAGTTCCATTACGGCGTCGTAGGTGTCGCGGTTCTTCCAGTCCCGTTGCCATTCCAGCAGCACCTGCTGCCAGGTCACCGGCACCACGCCGGCCTGGATCATGCGCTGCATGGCGTAATCATGGGCTTCTTTGGTGGTGCCGCCAGAGGCGTCGGCAACCATATAGATTTCATAGCCGGCATCATTCATTGCCGACAGGGCGAAGGTGGCATTGCATACCTCGGTCCACAAGCCAGAGACGATGATCTTGTTGCGGCCATTTCTCTTGAGTGCGTCGCGGACCTTCTGATCATCCCAGGAATTCATGGAGGTGCGCTCCAGCAGCGGGGCGTCTGGGAATACAGCGAGTAGCTCGGGGTAGGTATGACCTGAGAAGCTTTCTGTCTCAACCGTGGTGAAGGTGGTGGGGACATTAAAAATCTTCGCGGCCTTGGCCAAGGCAACGGTGTTGTTTTTCAGCGTTTGCCGATCAATGCTCTGAACGCCGAAGGCCATCTGTGGCTGCTGATCAATGAAGATCAGTTGGCTATTAAGTGGAGTCAGGACTTCAGTTTTAGGATTGTTCATTTTTGTTTCCTTTCAGCTTGATGATGTTCAATCGCACAAGTTTCGGGGCCAGTACCTTGCCGGCATTACCGTAACCACAAGTGCCCTCCCAAGCGTCATTGCTTGAGGACGAGCAAACGATAACGAAACAAGGCGTCTTTCGGTGGCGCACTTTTGCGCTTCTATCGGCTCATTTTTGAGCCATTCAGTGCGCGATCACGCTGCTAGCATTCGCCCACCCATTCGGATCGAGCCGGTCCCTTATGTGCAGGAGAATGCAATGGCAGCTTCACAACCGTTCAACAAGCAGACCGCCTACTGGGGCGTTTCCTGGGAGGAGGCGTATGGCTATCCGCAGGCACGGCGGGTAGGAAACGAGATCTACGTATCAGGTCAATTCAACCATGATGAGGAAGGTCATCTGGTAGCCCCGGCGCCGCTGAACGCCGACGGTAAGCCCAGTGATTTCTCTTCGATGGGGGAGCAGATGCGGGTCTCTTACGACAACATTTCCAAGCTGCTCGCCTTGTATGGCGCAACTATGCAAGATGTTGTCGAGGAAACGCTTTATGTGCTGGACATGGACGCTGCGTTCGCAGTAGTCGGCAAAGTGCGCAAGGCGGCCTATGGCACTGAGCGGCCTCAGTGCGCGAGCAATATCATTGGGGTGTCGAGACTTGCCCAGCGTCCGCAGCTGATTGAGATCGTGTGCAAGGCCGTGATTGGCGCCCGAGACATCTGAGCTGCACTCCCGGTTTTGATCTAGGGGACCGGGAGTATCAATTGCCCCTCGACCAAGGGCTTTTGACTGGCCACGGCAGCGGCGCAGAAGGTCATGAATGCTTTGACTCGCCACGATTTTCGAATGTCCTGGTGAGTCAGCAGCCACAACTCATCCTGAAGCTCTGGCACCACCGGGCCGGCGCGTACCAACCCTGGGGTTATGTCGCCCAACATGCAGGGAAGGAATCCAAATCCCAGACCCGCCGCGATTGCAGTGCTTGCTGCTGCAACAGAATCGGTGCGGTACGCTATGTGCTCAGCAGCGACTCTGCTTTCGACATAGCTTGTCGCCTTCAAACCGCAGAGCGCTGCGGAGTATGACACCCATGCCTGGCCCTCTTCGAAAAGGGGCAAGGCAGTCATCTGCTTGGCGCAGCAGTAGGGTGCCCAGGCAATGTTCGCCAGTTTACGTCCCACCAGGCTTTCTGCAGGTTTTCTCGTCGCTCGAATCGCGATATCCGATTCATCCCGGGCGAGGCTAAGGGTTTCATTGCCCACCAATACCTCGATGGTGATCCCCTCGTTCAGGGCCTTGAAGTCCGCGATGATGGGGGTGAAGAAGTACAGCAGCAGCGAGTCGCTGGTGGTAATTCGAAGTTTCCCGAGGGGGCCTTGGCCTGAACGTGAAACACGCCGCGTGACGCTGACGATATCCAGCTCCACTCGCTCGGCGAGTGCTCGTAATTCAGCACCCTCGGCGGTGAGCAGATACCCTGATTTGCGGTGATCGAACAGCGCGATGCCGAGCGTTCGCTCAACTTGAGCCACTCGGCGCGAAACGGTGGATACATTGATGCCAAGCTTCTTGGCCGTAGCCGAACGATTGCCGCAATCACTGAGCGTCTTGATGATGCGCAAGTCGTCCCACGAGAGCTGATTGACAGCCTCGCCTACGTCCCACTTCGTCCCATCAGGGGCAGCCGGAGCTTTTTCAGTTGGCGATTTCACACAGTTCGTTCCAGGTTCGGAGGCGCTGATGATACGAGAAGGGGTTGGGTGAAGCAGCCATATTGTTTCGGCGATTGGTTGAAAACTATTAGGCCGACTGGCTGCTATGGGTCGATTCTGTTGAAAAAGTAGCTCCCCTGTCTGGCCTTCGGCAAAATCCTCGCATTGGCCAGCAGGGAAGCACTGGACTACCCCTGGTTTCAGGGGGGGTATTTCCGGATGGTTGTCATGAAAAGACAGGCCATTGTCATGCGATGACAGGCGGTTCATCGGGACCGAGGCCTACAGTCCAGTCAGCGTGAATACACGCACTCAACACACAAAGACTGGAGATTTCAGAGATGGCCAAAGCCGTACGCTTCTACGAAACAGGTGCTCCCGACGTCCTTCGTTACGAAGACGTCGAAGTCGGTGAACCTGGCCCGGGTGAAGTGCGCCTTCGTCATGTGGCCGTTGGCTTGAACTATGCCGACACCTACTTTCGCAACGGCACCTACCCGATCCCGCTGGCCAACGGCATGGGGGTCGAAGCCGCCGGTGTGGTGGAGGCGCTCGGTGAGGGAGTGAGCAACGTTGCGGTGGGTGATCGCGTCACCTACACCGGGTTTATCAACACCCTGGGCGCCTACAGCACCGAACGGATCATTCCGGCTGCGCCGCTGATCAAGCTGCCGGAAACCATCAGCCTCGAAACGGCAGCCGCGATGACCATGCGTGGTCTGACTTCGGCGTACCTGATGCGCCGCATCTACGACTTCAAGCCTGGCGACACCCTGCTGCTGCACGCCGCTGCAGGCGGCGTCGGGTTGATCGTCTCGCAATGGGCCAAGCTGCTCGGCCTGAATGTCATCGGCACGGTGTCTACCGAAGCCAAGGCCGAAATCGCCCGGGCCCACGGCTGCGACCACATCATCAACTACAGCAACGAAGACGTCGCCAAGCGCGTGCGTGAACTTACCGATGGTGTCGGTGCCCATGTGGTGTTCGACAGTGTCGGCAAGGATACCCTGATGGGTTCGCTCGACTCGCTCAAGCGTCGGGGCCTGATGGTGTGCGTGGGCACTGCTTCCGGCCCGATCCCTGAGTTCAACCCGGTCTTGCTGGCGATGAAGGGTTCGCTGTTCATGACCCGTCCTGCCCTGGCCGACTACATCGCTGATCCGCTGGAAAAAGCCGAGCTGGCCGGCGAGTTGTTCGATCACGTCGGCAGCGGCAGGATCAAGATCGGGATCAACCAGCGCTATGAGCTCAAGGATGCCGTGCAGGCCCATCGCGACCTGGAAGCACGCAAGACCACCGGCTCGTCGATTTTCGTTATCTGAGGAAGGCGCCGGATGAAAGTCGAACAATTGACCTGCACCATCGGTGCAGAGCTGTCAGGCGTCAACCTTGCCGATGCCATCGATGATGATGGCCTGTTCGCCGAAATTCGCGCTCAACTGCTCAAGCACCGTGTGCTGTTCCTGCGTGACCAGGATATCAGTCACGCCGAGCACGCGGCGTTCGCACGACGCTTCGGCGAGCTGGAGGATCATCCGGTGGTCGGCAGTAACCCGGACCATCCCGGCCTGGTACAGATCCACAAGAACCCCGATACGCCAATCGACCGTTACGAGAACGCCTGGCACACCGACACCACCTGGCGCGAAAACCCGTCGATGGGCGCGGTGCTGCGCTGCCTGGAGTGCCCACCGGTGGGCGGCGATACCATGTGGGCGAACATGGTGGTGGCCTATGAGCGCCTGCCGGATGACGTGAAAGCCAGGATTGACGGCCTGCGTGCCCGTCACAGCATCGAGGCGAGCTTCGGTGCGGCCATGCCGATCGAAAAGCGCCTGGCGCTCAAGGCCCGGTACCCGGACGCGGAGCACCCGGTGGTGCGCACTCACCCGGAAACCGGTGAGAAGGTGCTGTTCGTCAACAGTTTCACCACCCATTTCACCAACTACCACACCCCGCAACGGGTGCGCTTCGGCCTGGATGCCAGCCCAGGCGCGGGTGATCTGCTGCGCTACCTGATCAGCCAGGCGAACATCCCCGAGTATCAGGTGCGCTGGCGCTGGAAGCCCAACAGCATTGCCATCTGGGACAACCGCAGCACGCAGCATTACGCCGTCATGGATTACCAACCCTGCCATCGCAAGCTGGACCGCGCGGGCATTATTGGTGACAAGCCTTACTGATCGAGGTGTGCTGCGCTCCTCAGCGCAAACAGTGCTGCACTGTGTTTGCCAGGACACAGTGTGGTCCTGGCCGGTGCCATAGGCACCGGTGTTTTGCGGCAGCTGTAACAGCAGCTTGCCGCTTTTTTTCGCCCCCTCAGAGCGCCATGCGGGTGAGGAGCGCCTTGGTTTCGACAGACGCCCTGACCGGTGTACTTTTTCTCGCGCTGCGCCAGGCGGTGGGCGACATGCCGAATTGACCGATGAACCAGCGCGTCAGGGAGGTCGCTGCGGAGAAGCCCAGCATGTCGGAGACGCGTTCCAGCGAATACCCCGGGTTCTCCATGTAGCGCAGCACCAGGTCGCGACGCGCGTCATTGATCAGGGTGTTGAACACCTGGCCTTCGTCTTTCAGGCGCCGCTGCAGGGTCCGTACGTTCATGCCCTGGGACTCGGCAATCTGCGCGAGGGTGGCGCGTCCCATGGGTAGCAGCAAGTAGATGGCCTTGCGCACCTCGAACAGGATCGACGGTTCTTCGTCGCCCGGCAGCGAGTCGAGGTAACGCTGGGCGTAATGCGCCAGTGCCTGGTCGGCAAGGGGAGGGGTCATGCTCAGGTTGGCAGCGGGACAGACAATGCCATTGAAGTCGCTGCCAAATTCCAGGTTGCAGTTGAACAGGCGACGATGCAGCTGCAGGTTGTCGGGGGCCGGGTGGGTGAAGTGCACGCTGTAGGGTTGCCAGTGCTCGCCGAGCAGGGCCGCGCACAGGCGAAACATCACGCCGATGGCCAATTCATTGGCCTGCTGGCAGGGCATCGGTGCCTGGGTGACCACCTCTTCACGAATGATCGCCACCTTGCCTGCTTCTTCAAGATGGATGGCAAGCGATCCATTCATCAGGTGACGGTAATCCACCAGCACCTGCAGCGCATTGCGCAGTGAAGGCTGGTGACGGAGCAACAGGCTGATGACCCCGAGGTCCGACAGCTGGCGCGCCTCGGCCATTCTCAGGCCGAAGGTCTGGCAACCGCTGGCAGCGGCAGAGTTTTCCAGCAGGCGTACCGTCGCTTCAAGCGGAATACGGTGCTCGGGGTGTTGCAGGTGAGCTTTGCTCAAGCCGACCCCAGCCAGCAGGTCGAGCGGGTTGAGGCCCAGTTGCTGGCTTACCTCCAGGTAGTTGGTCAGGGCGGCAGCGCGAATCTGCGTTGTCATGCAAAGGGCATCCTGTGTCTGGCTCCCATGAAACGTGAGCTGGGCCGAAGTTTTAGTCGCAAAGTCCGCTTGCAAAGCCGGGCGGCCGGGCCGCCCGGTTATCCTCAGAAGCCCACTTGATCGGCGCCCTTGAGTTGTAGCATTTGACGCGTCTCGTCCGGGGTGGCCACTTCCAGATTCAAATCATTAAGGATCGACACCACCCGTCTGACCTGGTCGGCATTGCTCCTGGACAAGGTACCGGGCCCATCCCACAACGAGTCTTCAAGGCCTACGCGGACATTGCCGCCCATCGTTGCAGACTGGGTGGCCAGTGGCATCTGATTTTTTCCCGCACCCAACACCGACCAAAAGTAATCGTTGCCGAACAACCGATCGGCCGTGCGCTTCATGTGCAGTACATCTTCCGGGTGCGCGCCGATTCCGCCGAGCAGCCCGAAAACGGACTGGATAAACAGAGGCCCTTTGATAATGCCACGGTCCAGGAAGTGTGCAGCCGTGTAGAGATGGCCGATGTCATAGCATTCGATTTCAAAGCGCGTGGCGTTTTCTGCACAGGACTCCAGGATGTACTGGATGTCGCTGAAGGTGTTTTTGAACACTCGATCCCGCGATCCCTCCAGATAGGGCTTCTCCCAGTCGTGCTGGAATTCGTGGAAGCGGTTGAGCATTGGATACAGGCCGAAATTGATCGAGCCCATGTTCAGCGACGCGATCTCCGGCTTGAGTTGCAGCGCAGGTTGCAAGCGTTCCTCCACCAGCATGTTGGGGGCACCGCCGGTGGTGAGGTTGATCACCACATCCGAGCGCCGGCGGATGTTGGGGAGAAACTCCATGAACAGCCGCGGATCCTGCGAGGGCTGGCCATTGTCCGGATCCCGTGCATGCAGGTGCACGATGGACGCGCCAGCCTCGGCAGCGCCAACGGCAGCCTCCTCGATCTCGGATGCCGTGACCGGCAGGTAGGGCGACATCGACGGGGTATGAATCGAACCTGTCACCGCGCAGGTGACGATGACTTTGTTTTGATTGGCAGCCATGAGTTCTCCAATACATGGGGCGAGCGCAAGCGCTCTATCAGTGAGTACGTGATAGGTGGGGAGGTGATTGCTGGACGGCGGAACGCTTGCTGATACGGTGAAACGGCCGGGTCAGGAGTGTGCGTGCGCTACAGCGGTACTCGCTGTTTCATGCCGGTATCCACCCTGCAAGCGCGCCAGGTCGTTGTGGTAGTGACGCCTGGCGTAGATGAACACGGCGGCTGCCGCGATGCTGATCAGCGGCACCAGTTGCAGCGCGGCAGCCAGCCCGATGTGGTCGGAAATCTTGCCCGTGATCAGCGGGCCGGACGCCAGGCCGAGCAAGTTGTTGGCCAGGGTCAGGGTGGCCAGGGCGGTGCCATGTACCGAGTAGTGGGTGAGGTTGCCGACCATTGCACTGGTGGGGCCGTTGGTACCGGCCGCGACCATCATGCCCAGGCAGATCAGCACCAGCTGGACGGTGCCGTGCGGCAGGGCGAATGCCAGGGACAGCAGCAGGCAACTGCCCAGGCAATAGCCGATGGACAAGCTGATTTTCCGGTCCAGGCGCCTGCGCGCCAGGCGGTCACAGAGCATGCCGCAGGCGATGATCCCGACCGCGCTGCACAACAGGATCAGCGCCGTGATCGAGCCGGCCTTGTCGGTGTTCATGGCGTAGTAGCGGTTCAGGTAGCTCGGCATCCACACGATCACGGTACCGGCTACGAACAACTGCAAGCCGCTACCCACGTAGGCACTGATCACCGAGCGACTGGCAAACAGGGTCCGCAGCGGGTGCCGGGCGTTGGTGAGCGTCGTGTTGGCGATACCCGCCAGGCGCCTGGGGGCGATGCGCGCTTCGCGGACGATGATCGGATAGATCACCGCCAGCAGCAGACCGAACAACGAGAAGGCGGCGAACGCCCAGCGCCAGCCGAGGTGTTGGGCGAGCACGCCGCCAATGGCGATGCCCAGCACCGAACCGAACATGCCGCCGGCCATGAAGGAACCTGCCAGGGTGGCGCGCATTTCCCGTGGGAACACAGACATCACCACAGCCCCGCCGACGCTGCCATAGGCGGCTTCGCCGACACCCACCAGGAAGCGGGCGACGAGCATCTGCTCATAGTTCTCTGCCAGTGCGCAGCCCAGGGTCGCCAGGCTCCAGAGCATGGCCATCAACACCAGGCTCTTGACCCGGCCGAAGCGGTCGGCCATCAGCGAGAGGGGAAAGGTCAAAAGGCCGACCATCAGCGCCACGATGCCGCTGAGCAGGCCGAGGTGGCTATCCGACAGCGCCCACTCACCTTTGAGCAACGGGAACACGGCGTTCAGCACTTGCCTGGACATGTAGTCGGAGATCAGCAGGCCGAAGGTCAGCGCAAAGACAATCCAGGCGTAGCGGCGGGGAATTCCGATCGACGTGTCGTTGCCATCGGCGGTGCAAGGGTGAAAGGCGGCCATGCGATATCCTCATTGTTCGTCGATCTGTTTTTGTTATGGATCAGCGCGGATGTTGCAAAAGCTGTCAGTACAACCCGGCTCGCCTGAGCCGGAAGGTGCAAACCCGCACCGCAGGCGGTGAGGGTTTGCTGTTTTTCATCAGGGCCTGAGGCCGGGTGCGTCAGCCACCTTAAACGGCTGTGTTCGCCTTGCGCAGGAAGCCCTGCTGCCCGCCGTTGCGGTTGGGCGCGAAGCCGTTGGCCTGCAGGCTTTCTTCGGTGGTTTCGTAGAACACGCCGATCTTGCTGATTTCGCGGGCCTGCCTGGCGGTTGCGATCGGTCGGCCGAACTCGCGCGAGATGCGCACCAGCTGCTCGATCTGTTGCACGGTGGACATTTTTTCGGTCTGCCCCTGGTTCCACAGGTTGTCTTCAATACCACAGCGCACGTGCAGGCCCATGGCGATACCCATCATGTTGACCGGCAGCACGTTGCGCATTGAGCTTTCCACGGTGACCACCGCACCGTCCGGCACAGCGCGCAGGATGTTGGCCAGGCTGTAGATGTTCGGTACGTCCATGCCGCCACCGATCGCTACCCAGTTCATGACCAGCGGGCCCTTGTAGAAGCCGCGGCGCATCAGGCGCTCGACCGACTCGAAGCTGTTGAGGTTGTAGCACTGGAACGCGCTCTGGATGCCCGCGGCCGAGAGGCGCCGGACATGCTCCTCCACCCAGCCCGGCTGCGCCGGCACCATCATTTCCTTGTAGGCGGTGTAGACGGCAGGGTCCTCCATCGAAGTGCCCTTGATGTCCTTGTAGTCCCAATGCTCGACGACGTTCATCTGCGAGGTGTTCACCGTCACCGTGACCTGGTCGGGCTTGGGATCGAGCTCCGCCAGCATATGGCGGGTATCGTCGCCCAGCCACTTGGCTGCAGCACCTTCGTTTTCCGGTGCGAAGCTGATCGAGCCGCCCACCTGGATAATCATCTCCGGCACGGCCTCACGCACACCGGCGATCAGTTCGTTGAACTTGGACAGGCGCTTGGAGCCCTTGCCATCCAGTTCACGCACATGCAGGTGGAGGATGGTGGCCCCGGCGTTGTAGCAGTCCACCGCTTTTTGCACCTGTTCGGCCATGGTCACCGGGATGTCCTCGGGGAAGTCGGACGGCACCCACGACGGCGCATAGGGGGCTGCGGTAATGATCAGGGGTTGTTGGTTTTCGGTGAACAGGTGGCCATCGAGGAAGTTCATGGGGTATCTCCTAGGGGTCAGTGGGGCGTTTTGACGACGGGGTGGGCAGGCTCAGTCGGCTTCAGCGTCGAGCCTGGCCATTTCTTCCAGCAGGATCGGTGCACCGAGGGCGCAGGAGTGCAGGCCGAGCATGGCGACGGACTCCAGCACCGCCAGAATCTCTTCGGGGCTGGCGCCCAGTTGCAGCGCCCTGCGGGTGTGCCTGCGTACACCGGGGCTGTACATGTGGGTGCAGGAGGCATTCACGGCGATGGCGAGGAACTCGTAGGTCTTGGGATCGATCAGGCCGCGCGCGACGGGCAGGCTTGCGGCCTGAAGGAAGGTTTCGGTCCATTGCGGGTCGAGCCGGGCAAAGCTGTCCCAGCCTTCGTTCCACTGTCCTGTGGCGTGCATCCGGTCGATGATCGGCGTTGCTGACGGCTGGGTTTGGTCCTGGTTGGCGATGGCGTTCATCATGATCTCCACGGCTTGAGGGGGCATTGTTCACGGGTGATCCGAGCGCTTCGCGTGTGCGATTGCAGGCCCGGGCGCTGCACTGAATACGCCTTGAGTCTGGGGAAAGATGACTAGTAAGATTTGACTTAAAGGGACTTTTACTTAACCCATCAGGGCAGGAATCCCAGCATGGCCAACCTGGTTCTTAGCGCTTGCCTGACCCACTACGCCGACGTGGCCCGTGCCTGTGGGCTTGACCCGATTGCCCAGCTGCAGGCCGTGCAGCTCGATCCCGATTGCCTTGATCGCCCTGACCTGAAGATCAGCGTCGACGCGGTGTGGCACCTGCTGGAAAATTCCGCGCGCGATGCCCACGTAGAAGATTTCGCGTTGCGCATGGCCGAGCGGCGGCAGCTGTCCAACCTGGGGCCGCTGGCCCAGGCGATGTGTGAAGAACCTACCTTGCGCAAGGCGCTGCAGACGCTCCAGCGCTATCTGCACCTGCACAACGAGGGTTTCATGATCCTCACCGAGGAGCACAACGGTGTTGCAGTGATTCGCGGGGAACAGATCACCCACAAGCAACTGCCGGCCCATCAGTCGATCGACCTGATACTCGGCGTCACCCATCGCAATCTCAAAACCTTGCTGGGCGAGCACTGGGAACCCCAAGCCGTGTGCTTCAGGCACATGGCACCGCGCGACCGCTCGACCCACCTTCGCGTGTTCGGGGCCAATATCCAGTTCAACAGCGTGATCGACGGCATTGTCTGCCGCTCCGCGGACCTGGATGCGCCCATGCTCGGCGCCGATCCCAAGGGCGCCGGCGTTGTTCGGCAGCACCTGGACGCCCTCGGGCTGGCCAGTGATTCGGTCGTGGATACGGTGCGGCGCCTGGTATGGCTGCAGCTGCTTTCGGGGCGTTGCTCGATCGAAGAGGTGGCACGGCAACTGGGCATCGACCGGCGAACTGTGCATCGCCAGTTGCTGCGTCACCAGGAAAGTTTTTCCTCGATCCTGGACCAGGTGCGCAATGAACAAGTCCTCAGGCACCTGAAGTACTCCAAACGTTCGCAAAGCGAAATCGCCGAACTGTTGGGGTTCTCGGGGCTCAGTGCGTTTTCTCGCTGGTTCAGCCAGCATTTCGGCTGTAGCCCGCGGGCGTGGCGAAACACCCACGTCGAATAGCTTCAAGAACGACAGCGCCAATGAGCGGACTCATTGGCGCAAGTGTGTTGTTACCGAGCGTGTGAACGGGTGTTGCAAGGCGGACTTACATGGCGGTTTTTCCGCCGTTCACCGCCAGTATCTGGCCGGTGATGTAGCTTGCGTGTCGGGAGGCCATGAACAGGATGGCGTCAGCGACTTCCTCGGGATTCCCGATTCTTCCCGCAGGAATCGTGGACGCCACCTTGGGCACGTTATGCGCACCGTCGGCGATGCGATCGAGCATGTCCGTCGCAATCGGTCCGGGCGCCACGGCATTGACCCGCACATTGTACTGGCAGGCTTCCAGCGCAACCGACTTGGTGAAGCCCTCGATGGCATGCTTGCTGGCCACGTACATCGGTGCCTGGGCATTGCCTCGGCTGCCCATGGTGGACGACAGGTTGACGATGGCTCCGGATTTTTGTTGCGCCATGATGCGCATTTGATGCTTCAGGCACAGGAAGGTGCCAAGGGCATTGGCGTTGAACGCGGCGGTGTACGACTCCACGGTTTGTTCCTGGATCGAACCGCGCATGCCCTCATAGCCTGCACTGTTGACGGCGACATCCAGACGACCGAAGCGCGAAACGCAAAAATCCACAAGCCTTGCCACCTGCGCTTCGTCGCTCACATCGGCTTGAACGAACTCGGCCTGCGCGCTCATCGACTGCAACTCGCTCACCAGTTTTTTTCCGGCACTTTCATTGCGTCCGGAAACGATCAGGTGCGCGCCTTCACGTGCAAAGGCAATGGCCGTGGCGTAGCCAATGCCTGCAGTCGCGCCAGTGATCAATACAACTTGATTTTCAAATGGCTTGTTCATGGGAGTGTCCGTCAGTGAAGTGGGGTGGGCACGAGATACGGGCACTGAATATGGCGCCTGCCTGGCTGAACAACTTCACATTTAGGGACAAATGGCCGGGATTCCGGGTTGTGGATAAGTATTCCGACTTACCCCGGGCCGCCTGCGAGCATCACGAGTGGCTACTCAAGGTTTCGATCAACGCCAGGCACTGCCTGACCTGTGGCGAGTTATCCCCAGCCCGGTGGCCACCAGTGCGAGCGCGGTCTGCAATTCGTTGGTCCACTGAATCACCTGCACGCTCAGGCCCTGGCTGGAGAACAAGGTCATGATGTGGTCGGCGTAGCTCGGGCGCAGCGGGCGGCTGCGCGGGTGAAGTTCAGGGTCTGCGCGAGTACCCGAAATAACGAAGATGGCGCAACACCACGATACCTCCTGGGTATTGTTACCTACCCAACAGATATTGGACTGCCTGTGTTCGCTGACGCAAGCTCATAGCCTGTGGATAACCAGACCCTGTGGATATCGTCCAGCAAGAACAAGAAGAGGGCAGCCCATGAGCAGCCACCTGTTGAGCGAGCGCAGCTGTGTGTTTGAGCGCGCCGACCCTTATGCCGTGTCCGAGTACGTCAACCAGCACGTCGGTGGCCATAGCCTGCGGCTGCCCAGGACTGGCGACCTGCAGGCCAGCATCAACCACCGCAAGTTCGCCAGCCTCGATCTGTGCCGCCTGAGCTATGGCGGCAAGGCGCGGATCACCTCGCCGGCATTGGGGACCCTGTATCACCTGCAGATCCTGCTCAAGGGCCATTGCCTGTCCAGTTGCCGTGGCAACGAGCATCACTACGTGCCCGGCGAGCTGCTGCTGATCAACCCGGACGATCCGGTCGACCTGACCTATTCGGCCGACTGCGAGAAGTTCATTCTCAAGCTGCCGGTGGGGTTGCTCGAACACGCCTGCCTGGAGCAGCGCTGGCAGGTCCCCGACGGTGGTATCCGCTTCACCAGCGCGCGGCATGTCACGGGGGAGCTGGAAGGCTTTATCGGCCTGCTCGGTTTGATCTGCGAGGAAGCCGAATCCGCCAACTCGTTGCTGCAGGTGCAAGAACACTACGGGCGCATTGTCGCCAGCAAGCTGCTGAGCCTGCTCGGCAACAATGTCCAGCGCGGCGAGCCGGCCTTGCAGGCGCATTCGTTCGAGCAACTGGCGGACTACATCGACAGCCACCTGCAGCAGGACATCAGCGTCGCTCAGTTGATGGAGGTGGCGCGGGTCAGTGAGCGCACGCTGTATTCACTGTTCGAGCGCCATGCCGGCCTGTCACCCAAAGGCTACGTGCGCCAGCGCAAGCTGGAGCGTATCCACGCGGCGCTGCAGGACCCGGCAAGCCCGGTGCGCAACGTCACCGAAATCGCCCTGGACTACGGCTTCCTGCACCTGGGACGCTTTGCTGAAAGCTATCGCCAGCGCTTTGGCGAATTGCCTTCGGTCACCTTCAAACGGCATCGCTGACCCCCTGTCCTGCGTTGCGCAAACTGGATAGCGATTCGCAGGAAACGGCTATTGGCTCTTTTGCGCTGCTCCTAACCTGAGGCTGCGAACCCTGCACGGCAGGTTCGCCAACCAGGTCCGGATAACAACAACAAAAGAGACACGCCTCATGCGAACGATCGATATCAATAGCCTGGTCGATCAGGCGAAGTTCAATTCCTTTCACTGGCGTGTGCTGTTCTGGTGCGCGCTGATTATCATCTTCGACGGCTACGACCTGGTCATCTATGGCGTGGTGCTGCCGGCGTTGATGCAGGAGTGGGGCATGACCCCGTTGCAGGCCGGTGCCCTGGGCAGCTACGCCCTGTTCGGCATGATGTTCGGGGCCCTGGTGTTCGGCCCGCTGTCGGACCGTATCGGGCGCAAGAAAGCCATCATGATCTGCGTGATCCTGTTCAGCGGCTTCACCGTGCTCAACGGCTTTGCCCGCAACCCCACGGAGTTCGGTATCTGTCGCTTCCTGGCAGGGCTGGGCATCGGCGGGGTGATGCCCAACGTCGTGGCGCTGATGAACGAATACGCGCCCAAGCGTATGCGCAGCACCCTGGTGGCGATCATGTTCAGCGGCTACTCGGTGGGCGGCATGCTCTCGGCGGGCCTGGGCATGGTGCTGTTGCCAGCATTCGGCTGGCAGTCGGTGTTCTATGTGGCGGTCATCCCCTTGCTGGTGCTGCCGTTGATCCTGCGTTTTTTGCCCGAGTCGTTGGGCTTTCTGGTGCGCCAGGGCCGCACCGGGCAGGCCGCTCAGTTGCTGCAGCGGGTCGAGCCCAGCTATCAGCCACAGGCCGACGATCGCCTGGAAGTGCTGACGGGCGTCGCGCAAGGTGGCTCGGTGCCGCAGCTGTTTCGCGAAGGCCGGGCGCTGAGCACCCTGATGCTCTGGGTGGCGTTCTTCTGCTGCCTGCTGATGGTCTACGCCCTCAACTCCTGGCTGCCGAAACTGATGAACAACGCCGGTTACGGCCTGGGTTCGAGCCTGGCGTTCCTGCTGGTGCTCAACTTCGGGGCGATCTTTGGCGCGGTGGGCGGTGGCTGGATCGGTGACCGCTTCAAGCTCGACCGGGTGCTGGTGGTGTTCTTCGCCATCGCCGCGCTGTCGATCAGCCTGCTGGGCTTCAAGAGCCCGACGCCGGTGCTGTACCTGCTGATCGCCATTGCCGGGGCGACCACTATCGGTACGCAGATCCTGGCCTATGCCTGCGTCGCCCAGTACTACCCGATGGGCATTCGTTCCACCGGGCTTGGCTGGGCCTCGGGGATCGGGCGCAGCGGGGCGATCGTCGGGCCGCTGCTGGGCGGCATGCTGCTGGGAATCCAGTTGCCGCTGGCGCTGAACTTCATGGCCTTTGCGGTACCGGGTGCGGTGGCGGCGGTGGCGATGATGGTGTTTGCCAGCCGGGGCACGCTGAAGGCCGGGGCCGGGGTGCAGTCGACAGCCTGATCTGCCTTCATCGCAGGCTCCGTCAGCTCCCACCGTAGGAGCTGGCGAAGCCTGCGATACAGACGCCTCGCAATCCAAGTCAAAACAACAATAAAAAGAGCGCACGAACCATGAACAACCTCCGTCCAACCGGGTTGCTGTCTTTGCTCGCCCTGAGTTTCACCGCCCAGGCCGCTGAACCTGATTTCTTCAAGGACGCCACCGCCACCCTGCAGGCGCGCAACTACTACTTCAGCCGCGATTTCTCCGGCATCGTTGGCGCCAACCAGCAGTCCAAGGCCGAGGAGTGGGGCCAGGGTTTCATCCTCAACGTCAAATCCGGCTACACCCCGGGCGTTATCGGTGTCGGGGTCGATGCCATCGGCCTGCTTGGCCTCAAGCTCGACAGCAGCCCGGACCGTACCGGCACCGGCCTGCTGCCGGTACAGGATGATGGCCGCGCAGCGGATGAATACAGCCGGGCCGGCGCGACCCTGAAGCTGCGCTATTCGAAAACCGAGCTGAAGGTCGGCGAGCTGCAGACCAACCTGCCGATCCTGCAGTACAACGATTCGCGCCTGCTGCCGCCCACCTACCAGGGGGCCAGCATCAGTTCGAGCGAGATCGATGGCCTGACCCTGCAGGCCGGCCATCTGAGTTCCACCAGCCTGCGCAACGAAGCGGGCGATGAAAAACTGATCGCCATGCTTGGCCACCTGCCCCAGCGCCAAGCCGATAGCGATGCCTTCAACTTCGCCGGCGGCGACTACAGCTTCAACGCCAACCGCAGCACCCTGAGCCTCTGGTACGGCCGGCTGGAGGACATCTACCAGCAGGGTTTTGTCGGCCTCAAGCACAGCCAGCCGGTGGGCGACTGGGTGCTGGGCGCCAACCTGGGTTACTTCAGCGCCAGCGAGGAGGGCGAAAGCCGCATCGGTGACATCGACAACCAGGCGTTCTACTCACTGTTCTCGGCCAAGCGCGGCGGCCATACCTTCAGCGTCGGCTATCAGGGCATCTATGGCGACGATGCCTTTCCCCGTGTGTTTCCGAACATTTCGCCACTGGGCAACGAAGTGCCGACCTATGAGTTCGCCTTTGCGGACGAACGCTCCTGGCAGGCGCGTTACGACTACGACTTCGTCGCCATGGGCATTCCGGGGCTGACGGCGACCGTGCGCTACCTGAAGGGCAACAATGTCGATACCGGGCAGGGCTTCGAGGGCAAGGAGCACGAGCGCGACCTGGACCTGGGGTATGCGGTGCAGAGCGGGTTGTTCAAGGGGCTGGGGGTACGTGTTCGCAATGCGATGGCGCGCTCGAACTACCGCTCGGACATCGATGAGAACCGGGTGATCCTGACTTATACCTGGACCTTGTTGTAAGGCCTTCGCGGGGCAAGCCCGTTCCTACAGGGTTATCCACAATCCTGGTGGGAGCGGGCTTGCCCCGCGATGCTGTTGCAAACACACCGCCCATCCCCCGATTGGTCGGCAAGCGTTGCGATCGCTTAGACTGCCAGGATAACTACAACGAGTGTCCTGGTATGGAGAGTCCCCTGCTCAGCGAGCGCAGCCGGGTTTTCGATCGTGCCGATCCTTATGCCGTGTCGACCTACGTCAATCAGCATGTGGGCGTGCACCACATCCGCCTGCCGCGCAACGGGCATCCCGAGGCGTGCCTCGATCACCGCAAGTTCGCCAGCCTCGATCTGTGCCGGATCAGCTACGGTGGCGAAGTACGGGTGATGTCGGCCGCCCTGGAAAACGTCTTTCACCTGCAGATCCTGCTGCGCGGCCACTGCCTGTGGCGCCGCGGCCGCGCCGAGCGCTTGCTCGGGCCTGGCGAGTTGCTGCTGATCAACCCGGACGAACCGGTCGACCTGGCCTATTCGGCCGACTGCGAAAAATTCATTCTCAAGCTGCCCAACCGCCTGCTTGAAAGCGTCTGCGACGAACAACGCTGGCAGCGTCCGGGCGAGGGCGTGCGCTTCGTCCAGAATCACTACCAGTTGCTGGCACTGGAAGGTTTTGCCGGGCTCCTGGCCATGGTCTGCCATGAAGCCGAAGCCAGCGAGCCGCTGCTGCGGGTACAGGAACACTACAGCCAGATCGTTGCCAGCAAGCTGCTGACCCTGATGCCAACCAACATCAGCCGCGAGGCGCTGGGAGGGCAGGCGGCATCGTTCGAGCGAATCGCCGAATTCATCGACAGCCACCTCAAGCAGGACATCGGCAGCGAACAACTGGCCCGCCAGGCCAGCATGAGCCTGCGCTCGCTCTACGCCTTGTTCGAACGCAACGCCGGCACCACGCCGAAGATGTACATCCGCCAGAAAAAACTCGAGCGCATTCGCGCCAGCCTCAGCGACCCGCACTGCACAGTGCGCAACATCACCGAACTGGCCATGGACTACGGCTTCGTCCACCTGGGCCGTTTCTCGGAACACTACAAGTCGCTGTTCGGCGAACTTCCCTCCGATACCCTCAAGCGTCGTTCCTGACACTTTGCAGAAAACGGATAAAGGTCTGCACAAAGCGGATATTTGCCGTGCCCCTCGCTCCCTAACCTGACATGGCCTGACCACAATAACAACGGA
>Ga0247821_10000361_pt1 | contig 25120 bp, 25 predicted proteins | sample 13C_Glycerol_Day_FD_192481 | JGI IMG/M metagenome (GOLD analysis project Ga0247821, IMG submission 192481) | Soil microbial communities from agricultural site in Penn Yan, New York, United States - 13C_Glycerol_Day14 | ecosystem: Environmental > Terrestrial > Soil > Agricultural land | place... | reverse complement strand
TCTACACGCGCCTGCCCACCTCGTTCCTGCCGCAGGAGGACCAGGGCTACATCATCGTGAACGTGCAGCTGCCGCCCGGCGCCACGCTGGAGCGCACCACGCGCGTGATGGAGCAGGTCGAAGGCTTCATGCTCAAGCAGCCCGAGGTGCAGAGCATGGTCGGCGTGCTGGGCTTCTCGTTCTCCGGCCAGGGCCAGAACGCGGGCCTCGCGTTCGTCACGCTCAAGAACTGGGACGAGCGCAAGGGCGAGGAGCACGGCGCGGGCGCCATCGCGGGCCGTGCCTTCGGCGCGCTCTCCGGCATCCGCGACGCGTTCATCTTCCCGCTCAGCCCGCCGCCGATCCCGGAACTGGGCACCGCGTCGGGCTTCAGCTTCCGCCTGCAGGACCGCGGCGGCAACGGCCACGAGAAGCTGATCGCCGCGCGCAACCAGCTCCTGGGCCTGGCGTCGCAGAGCAAGGTGCTCACGCAGGTCCGCCCCGACGGCCTGGAAGACGCGCCGCAGCTGCAGGTGGACATCGACCGCGACAAGGCGCAGGCGCTCGGCGTGAGCTTCGAGGCGATCAACAGCGTGCTGTCCACCTCGCTCGGCTCGTCGTACATCAACGACTTCCCCAACCGCGGCCGCCTGCAGCGCGTGATCGTGCAGGCCGACGCGCCGGCCCGCATGCAGCCGGAAGACCTGCTGCGGCTGAACGCGGTCGGCGCCCAGGGCCGCCCGGTGCCGCTGTCGGCCTTCGCCACCACCCGCTGGGTGACCGGCGCGATGCAGACCGTCCGCTACAACGGCTATCCGTCGATGCGCATCTCCGGTTCGGCCGCGCCCGGCTACAGCAGCGGCGCCGCGATGGACGAGATGGAGCGACTCGCGTCCCAGCTGCCGCCCGGCTTCGCCTTCGAGTGGACCGGCCAGTCGCGCGAGGAGAAGCTCGCCGGCGCGCAGGCGCTGATCCTCTACGGCTTCGCCATCCTGGCGGTGTTCCTGTGCCTGGCGGCGCTGTACGAGAGCTGGTCGATCCCGCTGTCGGTGATCCTGGTGGTGCCGCTGGGCGTGCTGGGGGTGCTGGTGGCCACGCTGCTGCGCGGCTACGCCAACGACGTGTACTTCCAGGTGGGCCTGATCACGATCATCGGCCTGTCGGCCAAGAACGCCATCCTGATCATCGAGTTCGCCAAGGACCTGCAGGCCCAGGGCAAGAGCGTGATCGAGGCGGCGCTGACGGCGGCGCACCTGCGGTTCCGGCCGATCATCATGACCTCGATGGCGTTCGGCCTCGGCGTGCTGCCGCTGGTCCTCGCCAGCGGTGCCGGCGCGGCCAGCCAGCGCGCCATCGGCACCGGCGTGCTGGGCGGCATCCTCACCGGCACCGCCCTGGCCGTGTTCTTCGTGCCGGTCTTCTTCGTGGTGGTGCGCGGCATCTTCCACGGCAGCGAACGGCAACGGAAGCTGTACACGCACGAGTACGGCCCCGAGATGCCCCGCGGCGCCACGGCCGGGGACCAGGTATGACCACCATGCATCTGCATCTGCGCAAGCTGGCCCTCGCGCCGCTGGCGGCCGCCGTGCTGGCGGGCTGCTCGTTCATCCCGACCTACGAGCGGCCGGCCGCGCCGGTCGCTGGCGCCTTCCCCTATCCCGCCGCCACCGAGGGCACGCCCGCGGCGGCGCTGGACTGGCAGCGCTTCTTCACCGACGAGCGCCTGCGCGGGCTGATCGCCACCGCGCTGTCGGACAACCGCGACCTGCGAGTCGCCGTGCTCAACATCGAGCAGGCGCGCGCGCAATACGACATCCGGCGCGCGGATCGCTATCCGTCGGTCGGCGCGGGCATCAACGCGAGCCGCGCGCCCAACCCGACCAACGGCGAGCAGATCACCAGCTTCCAGGCGGGCCTGGCGTTCACGTCGTGGGAGATCGACTTCTTCGGCCGCATCGCCAGCCTGTCGCAGGCCGCGCTCGCGCAGTACCTGGCGACCGAGGAAGGCCGCAAGGCCGCGCAGATCGCGCTCGTGAGTTCGGTGGCGACCACCTGGCTCTCGCTGGTCGCCGACGAGGAGCTGCTCGCCCTCACGCGCCAGACGATGGACACGCGCGCCGAGTCGCATCGGCTGGTGAAGCTGCGCTTCGACAACGGCGTGTCGTCCGAGCTGGACCTGCGCGCGGCGGAATCGCTGTCCGAGACGGCGCGCGCCGCGCTCGCGCAGGCGCAGCGCCAGCGTGCGGCGGACCTCAACGCCCTCTCGCTGCTGGTCGGCCAGGCGCTGCCGCCGGACTACCAGACCGGCACCACCATGGCCGCCGTGCAGCTGGCCGACATACCGGCCGGCGTGCCGTCCGACGTGCTGGTGGCGCGCCCCGACGTGCGCCAGGCCGAGCAGCAGCTGATCGCGGCCAACGCCAACATCGGCGCGGCGCGCGCGGCGTTCTTCCCGCGCATCACGCTGACCGCGCAGGCGGGCCGCGCCAGCTCGCAGCTGTCGGGGCTGTTCGGCGGCGGCGGATCGTGGGCCTACACCATCGCGCCTTCGCTGCTGCTGCCGATCTTCGACGCCGGCCGCAACCAGGCCGGCCTGGCCTCGGCCAACGTCTCGCGCGACATCGCGGTGGCGCAGTACGAGCGCTCCATCCAGTCGGCCTTCCGCGAGGTGTCCGACGCGCTCGCCGGCCGCGCCACGCTCACCGACCAGCTCGATGCCCAGGGCAAGGTCGCCCAGGCCGAGACGGTGCGGGTGAAGCTGTCGCAGATGCGCTTCGACGCCGGCGTGGCCAGCACGCTGGACCTGCTGGATGCGCAGCGATCGCTGTTCACCGCGCAGCAGGCGGAGATCCAGACGCGGCTCGCGCGCCTGCAGAACCAGGTGCTGCTTTACCGCGCCCTGGGCGGCGGCTGGACCGAGCCCTGAGTTCCGTCATCCCCGCGGAGGCGGGGATCCAGAGCTTCCCGGCAGTCCGCTGAAGTCGGACGCACTGGATCCCCGCCTCCGCGGGGATGACGGCTCGTATATTCCGGTCGATTCGAACAGGGGGACCGTCATGGAAGAAACGCAGGCGCACCGGCGCCTTTCCACCGCGCGCTGGTTCGGCGAAGGGCTGCGCAGCGGCTGGCTGCTGCAGTCGCGGGTAGCGGGGCACCAGCCCAGGCCCTTGCAGCTGCTGCTGGTGATCGGCGGCGTGCTGCTGCTGGAACTGATGCTGGCCCGCCTCCAGGTGCCCGGTCCCGCGCAGTTCGACCTGCGCGGCTGGCTGATCCCCGCGTGGAGCGGCGGTCTTTCCGCGCTGCTGGTGTGGACGGCCCTGTCGGGCCGGCCGGCCGCCGGCGACCGCCCCAGCGGCGTGGCCAGCTGGTTCACGCTGTCGTTCGCGTCTTCCGTCCCGCTGCTGTTGATCGGCGGCGCGCTGAACATCGCCGAGGCCTACGACGCGATGCCCGCCCTCTCGCGGTCGCCGCTCCTGGCCTGGGGTTTGTTCATCGTCCTCATCGCCTGGGGCACGCTGATCCAGCTGTGGCTGGGCGTGCAGTTCGGCTTGCGGCGCGCACGGCTGGCCGGGCTCACCTTCGCGATGCTCGTGCTGTCGCTGACGACGATCTGGTTCTTCAACGATCGCCCCTTCGAAGCCGTCGCCGATCCCGGCGAGCGCCGCCCCCGTCTGGCACTCAGCCAGGAAACCTTCGAGCGCCAGCAGGACGTGTTCGACCAGGCCGTGGATTCGCTCGCGCCGCAGCGCGAAGGCGTGGTGGACGTGTACGGGCTGGTGTTCGCGCCCTATGCCTCCGAGGACGTCTTCCTGCGCGAGAGCGGCATGGTGGCGGACGTGCTGGCCGAGCGCTTCGACGCGAAGGGCCGCGTGCTGCGGCTGCTGAACCACGCGACCACGGCCGATTCGCTGCCCTGGGCCACGCCGCTGAACCTGCGGCGCGCCGTCGCGGCCCTCGCCGAGCGCATGGACCGCGAGCACGACGTGCTGGTGGTCTATCTCACCTCGCACGGCGCCAGCAACTTCCGGCTGGCGTCCGAGCACTGGCCGCTGCAGGTGCCCTGGCTCACGCCGAACGACCTGCGCGAGGCGCTGGACGAAGCCGGCATCCGCCACCGCGTGATCGCGGTCTCGGCCTGCTATTCAGGGGGGTGGGTGCAGCCGCTGGCCGGCGACACCACGCTGGTGATGACCGCGGCCGACCCGGACCACACGTCGTACGGCTGCGGGCACAAGTCCGAGCTCACCTTCTTCGGCCGCGCGATGTTCGACGAGCAGCTGAGAAGCACGCATTCGTTCGAGGAGGCCTTCGCCGCGGCTGTGCCGGTGATCCGCCGGCGCGAGGAGGAAGCGGGCAAGCCCGACGGCTTTTCCAACCCGCAGATCAGCGTGGGCGCGAAGATCAAGCCGGTGCTGGACGCTCTCGCGAAGCGCCTGGACGGCGCGGCGCCGGCCGCCGCGCAGTGAATCAGCGGCGCCGTTGCGGCGCCGAGAACGTATTGGTGCCGTCGCGCGGCGGCAGGTGACGGAACATGATGCGGCCCTTGTTCAGGTCGTAAGGCGAAAGTTCCAGCGTCACGTAGTCGCCCGCGATGATGCGGATGTGGTTCTTGCGCATCTTGCCGCCGCTGTACGCCACCAGGGTGTGGCCGTTCTCCAGCACGACGCGGTAGCGCGAGTCGGGCAGGACTTCTTCCACCCGTCCTCGCATTTCGATCAGTTCTTCCTTGGCCATGGGACTTCGTTTCCTCCAGAGCTTGGCGATGTGGGTTGCGCCGGCCCGCCCACGGCCCCATCCGTCCTGCCGCTGATTTCGACAGAACCCGAAGGGATCGGGAAGTTGAGGACCGGCACGGGACCGGGCGTTGCAGGCCGGGGGTTGCCTCGTCGACAAGGCGCTGGCCTGCCTGTCCGGAGCACGCCTCACGCAAGCGCAACTCCGGATGAATGCTCGACATTGTAGGCGCGCGCCGGCGGCCTTGTCGCGCGGAGGAAATTCGGCCTCGCGGTAGGAGCGGTCCTACAAGCGCATGAGCCACCGATCCCTAGAATGGCCTGCTCTTCCGCCCCCACAATCCCTCCCCCAAAAAATGACTCAACAAAGCCAAGCCGTGCTGGGCCTGCTCGCCCAGCACGAAGAGCAGATCGTGTCCGAATGGTTGCAGGAGGCCGGCGCGGCCTCGTCGCGCCTGACCGACGCGCAGCGCCGCACCATGCAGGGCGAGGCCACGGAGATCGTGCGCACGGCCCGTGCCGCGCTGGAGGCGGGGGCCGATCCGGAAGACTTCCGCGCCGCGCCGTGGGCGCCCTTGCGCGAGGTGCTGGAAGGACTGTCTCGCTCCCGCGCGGCGCAAGGCCAGAGCGCCGGCGACACCAGCGTGTTCGTGCTGGCGTTCAAGCGGCCCATGTTCCTGGCCCTGCAGCGCAACCTGGCCGATCCCAAGGCCCAGCTGGAGGGGGTGTGGACCCTGTCGCTGCTGGTGGACAGGATGGCGCAGTGGACCGTGACCACCTACCAGGAGACGCGCGAGGACATCATCCAGCGCCAGCAGCAGGACCTGCTGGAGCTGTCCACCCCCGTGATCAAGCTGTGGGAAGGCGTGCTGGCCGTGCCGATGATCGGCACGCTGGACTCCAGCCGCACGCAGATGGTGATGGAGACGCTGCTGGAGAAGATCGTGGAGACCGGCTCCACGCTGGCCATCATCGACATCACCGGCGTGCCCACCGTCGACACGCTGGTGGCCCAGCACCTGCTCAAGACCGTGAGCGCCATCCGCCTGATGGGCGCCGAGTGCGTCATCAGCGGCATCCGCCCGCAGATCGCCCAGACCATCGTGCACCTGGGCATCGACCTGGAGGGCATCGCCTCCAAGGCGACCCTGGCCGACGCCCTGTCGCTCGCGCTGCGCCAGCGCGGCTACGTGATCACCAGGACGGCCTGAGTCCATGTACCGCATCCCGATCCTGCAGATGGGGCAGACGCTGCTGGTCACCATCCAGGTGGACATGGAGGACCAGATGGCGCTGGCCCTGCAGGACGACCTCGCCAACAAGATCTCCACCAGCGGCGCCAAGGGCGTGCTGATCGACATCAGCGCGCTGGAGATCGTCGACTCCTTCGTCGGCCGCATGCTGGCCGGCATCTCGGGCATCTCCCGCATCCTGGACGCCACCACCGTGGTCGTAGGGATGCAGCCCGCGGTGGCCATCACCCTCGTCGAGCTGGGCCTGTCCCTGCAAGGCGTGCGTACGGCGCTCAACGTCGAGCGCGGCATGGAACTCCTGGCGCAGTCGGGCAAGGAGAGCGAGCTTGTCGTCCACCGTTGAAACGCTCCAGGGCACGCTCCCGGTCCGAACCGAAGAGGACATCGTCGCCAGCCGCCAGAAGGTGCGCGCGCTCACGCAGCAGCTGAAGTTCTCCCTGGTCGACCAGACCAAGATGATCACCGCGGCCAGCGAGCTGTCGCGCAACACCGTCGTTCACGGCGGCGGCGGCCAGATGCGCTGGGAGGTGCTCGAGCAGGGCCTCAAGCGCGGCTTGCGCCTCCACTTCGAGGACACCGGCCCCGGCATCCCCGACGTGCAGCTGGCCCTCACCGACGGCTGGACCTCCGGCGGCGGCATGGGCCTGGGCCTGCCCGGCAGCAAGCGGCTGGTGCACGAGTTCGACCTGCAGTCCACGCCCGGCCGCGGCACCCAGGTCAGCATCACACGCTGGAAGTAGTACCGTGGAAGTGATCAGCGGCAGCGCCCACACCGAGTTCCCGATGGGAGATGCCAGCCGGGTGGGCGAGGCGCGCCGCCACGCGGCCCGCCTCGCCATCGAATGCGCCCTGCCCGAGCTCGAGGCCGGGCGCCTCGCGATCATCGTCACCGAACTGGCCACCAACCTCGTGCGCCACGCCACCCGCGGTCGCCTGGTGATCGGCGGCCGCCCGACGCAGCGCGAGGTCGAGGTGCTGGCCGTGGACCACGGCCCCGGCATCGCCGACGTGGAACGCAGCCTCGGCGACGGCTATTCGACGGGCGGCACGCCGGGCACCGGCCTGGGCGCGGTGCGGCGGCTGGCAAGCACCTTCGACCTGCACTCGAGCCAGCCCGAGGGCACGCTGGTGCTGGCCCGCGTGCGCGCCGAAGCGGCCGCATCCGCGGCGACGGCGCTGTGCATGGCGGGTATCTCGGTGCCCAAGCACGGCGAACGCGTCTGCGGTGACGCCTGGGCGATCGCGCTGGACGGCCCGCGGGCTTCGCTGCTGGTGGCCGACGGCCTGGGCCACGGACCGGATGCGGCCGAAGCCTCCACCGCCGCGGTCGAGGCTTTCCAGGCGGAACCGTTCGCGCCGCTTCGCCGCCAGCTCGAGCGCATCCACGCCCGGCTGCGTTCCACCCGCGGGGCCGCCGTCAGCCTGATGCAGGCCGACGACGACCTCGGGACCATCCGAACCGTCGGTGCCGGGAACGTCGTCGGCCGCCTGGTCACGGGCGTCGAGGACCGCACGCTGCTCACCCAGCACGGCACGGCGGGGATCAACATGCGAAGCCCCGAAGAGATCACCGTGCCCTGGCCGGACCACGCCCTGCTGGTGGTGTGCAGCGACGGCATCGAAACGCGCTGGCGGCCCGAGCTGCTGCGCCCGGTGCTGGCCCGGGATCCCGCCCTTGCGGCGGCCCTGCTGCTGCGCGAACATGGCCGCGGACGCGACGATGCCACCGTGGCGGTGCTGCGCAGGAAGGATTGAGCATGGCCCACACGCCGACCGATCCCGCCGAACTCCTCCGCGCGCTCGAGCAGAGCCGGGCCGAGGCGCACGGCCTGCGCGAGGAGCTCGAGGAGACCAACCGCGGCGTGCTGGCGCTCTACGCCGAGCTCGACACCCAGGCCGACCAGCTGCGCGAGGCCACCGCGCTCAAGAGCCGGTTCCTGGCCTACATGAGCCACGAGTTCCGAACGCCGATCAACGCCATCCGCAGCGTGACGCGCCTCTTGGCCGACCGCGTCGACGGCCCGCTGACCGACGAGCAGGCCAAGCAGGTCGGCTTCATCCAGTCGGCCGCCGTCGAGTTCGCCGAAATGGTGGACGACCTGCTCGACCTGGCCAAGGTCGAGGCCGGCCGGGTGGAGATCTCGCCCGCCTGGTTCGAGATGGTCGACCTGTTCTCGGCCCTGCGCGGCATGTTCAAGCCGGTGCTCACCAACCCGGACGTGAACCTGGTGTTCGAGGAGCCGCACGGCGTTCCCAAGCTCTTCACGGACAACCGCAAGCTGTCGCAGATCCTGCGCAACTTCATCTCCAACGCGCTGAAGTTCACGCCCAAGGGCGAGGTGCGCGTGGGCGCCGTCTGCGAGGGCGACAGCGTCACCTTCTCGGTGTCGGACACCGGCATCGGCATCGACCCGAAGTTCCACCAGTCGATCTTCGAGGACTTCGCCCAGGTCAAGTCGCCGTTGCAGAAGCGGCTGCGCGGCACCGGCCTCGGGCTCGCACTGTCCAAGCGGCTGGCCGGCGTGCTCGGCGGCACGGTCCAGATGCAGAGCGCACCCGGCGCGGGCTCGACGTTCTCGCTCACGATTCCGGTGCGGCTTGAAGCGCCGGCCGACGCCGATGGATAGTTCCGCCGCCATCCAGAGCACGATCGACCGCGGCGCCCATACGGTGCTGGTGGTCGACGACAACCCGGCCACGCGCTATTCCACCAGCCGGGTGATCCGGGCCGCGGGCTTCAAGGTCACCGAGGCCGGCAGCGGCGGCGAAGCGCTGGAACTCTCGGAAAAGGGCGTCTCCGCGGTGGTCCTGGACGTGCACCTGCCCGACATGGACGGCTTCCAGGTCTGCCGCGTCATCCGCTCTCGCCCGACCACCGAGCTGCTGCCGGTGGTGCACCTGTCGGCCGCCTACGTGAAGAACGAGGACCACGTCACCGGCCTGAACGCCGGCGCCGACGGCTACATGGTCCACCCGGTCGAGCCCGCGGTGCTGATCGCCACGCTGCAGGCGCTGATCCGCGCGCGCACGGCCGAAGAGGAGCTGCGCCGCAGCGAGCGGCGCTTTCGCGCCATCTACGACGAGGCCTACGGCGGCATCGCGCTGGTCGACACGAACGGCTGCTTCGTGGACGTCAACCCGGCCCTGTTGCGCATGCTCGGGCGCACGCGCGAGGAGGTGCTGGGCCGCGGCGTGGCCAGCCTGGCGCCGCCGAAATTCCGCGAGCAGATCGACAAGCAATTCACCGGCGCGGCCGATCACGCCTGGCGCGGCGAGTTCCCGCTGCAGGACGCCCGCGGCGCATTGGTGCACATGCAATGGAGCCTGTCGGCGCCGGTGGGCCCCAGCCTGCGCGTGGCCACCGCCATCGACGTGTCGGAGCGGCACGAGCTGGAGCAGCGCCGGCACGAGCTGCTCGATCGCGAGCAGGCCGCGCGCGTGCAGGCCGAACGCCACAGCCGCACCAAGGACGACTTCATCGCGGTGCTGTCGCACGAGCTGCGCACGCCGCTCAACGCCATCATCGGCTGGGTCCACATCCTCAAGCGTCGCGGCGTCGCGCCCGAGGGCCTGAAGGGGCTGGACGCCATCGAGCGCAACGTCAAGACGCAGGCGCGGATCATCTCGGACATCCTGGACGTATCTCGCATCAACTCAGGCAAGCTGCAGCTGGACCGGCAGTGGATCGATCCGGCGGAGCTGGTGCTCAGCTCGATCGCCTCTCTCTCCTCCACCACCGGCGAGCGGCGCATCGCGGTGGAGACCGATGTCGAGCACGCCCACGAGAGCGCCTACCTCGATCCCGACCGCTACCAGCAGATCATCTGGAACCTGATGACCAACGCGGCCAAGTTCTCGGACGAGGGCGGTCGCGTGCAGGTCACGCTGGCGCGCCGCGGCGACCGGCTGCGGCTGCAGGTGCGCGACTTCGGCGCCGGCATCACGCCGGATTTCCTGCCGCACCTGTTCGACCGCTTCACCCAGAGCGACTCGCCCGGCAACCGCCGCCACGGCGGCCTGGGCCTGGGCCTTTCCATCGTCAAGCACCTGGTGGACCTGCACGGCGGCCAGGTCGGCGCCGAAAGCGCCGGGCCGGGGCACGGCACGCTGATGTGGGTGGACCTGCCGGCCGCCGGCGGCCCCGTGGCCGGCGCCCCGTCCGCCCCCGAACTCGCGGGCGAGGAGGAGGTCGTCGAATCCGGCCACACGCTCGACGGCATCGAGGTGCTGGTGGTGGAGGACGACCCGGAGGCGCGCGAGATGATGGCCATCGTGCTGGGCGACCGCGGCGCCACCGTGCGCATGGCCGCCGATTACGAAGGCGCGCTGGCGCAGATGCGGCTGGCGCCGCCCCACGTGCTGGTGAGCGACATCGGCCTGCCCGGCCAGGACGGCTACGAGCTGGCCCGCGCGGTGCGCGCGCTGGATCGCGAAGGCGCGCGGCTGCCGCTGATCGCCCTGACCGCCTTCGCCCGGCCCGAGGACCAGCGCAAGTCCATGGAAGCCGGCTTCGACGTGCACCTGGCCAAGCCGCTCAAGCCCCACGTGCTGCTCGGGGCGATCGCGCAACTGTTGCCCGCTTCCGGCCCGCAAGGGTGATCAAGCGCGTCCTACAGGGGACGCCGCAGAGCCTGCCTAGGATCGTTCCCAACAGAAATTTCCGGGGAACCGATCCATGTCCGGCATCACCAGCAGGAACAAGAACGGGGACAAGGTCGATCACATCGACGTCACGTACGACTGGGAGTTGTGCGTGTGGGCCCGCCACTTCAACACCAGCGAGAAGCGCATCAAGGAGGCCGTGGCCGCCGTCGGCAACCGCGCCGACCGCGTGCGCGAGCACCTGGCGACCAGGCGCGAGCAGGCGAGCGAACGGCCGAGCTCCCGCTGAGCCCGCCCCACCGGCCGCGCGCATGAGCCACCAGGTTCCCCACCGCGGGCGGGTGCCGCCCGGCATCGAGGACGCCAGCGAGGCGGCCTGGCGCGATTACGCGGCCTGCTGCGCGGCGCTGGACGAGCGCCTCGATCGCCTGCGCGCCGCGGCGGCGGTGCAGACGCGGCAACTGATCCGCCGCGCCTCGGGCGGCCGCGCGCCGCTGCGCCCGGCCATCACCGTCGATCACGTGCTGCGGCTCGCGCGCGCCCACGGGCGCGTGTGTCCGATGCCGGATCCGTGGCGGTGCCTGCATCTGCTGCTGCCGGCCGACGCGCCGGCGCCGATCCCGGCGCGGGCCTGGGACCGCACCTCCGACTTCGACAAGCAGCGGCGCCTGCGCCAGCAGATCGAATGGGCCGCGCGCAACGGCGCCCTCACCCGGCTGCACGACTGCTTGTCCGCGCTGCGCGAGCAGGACTGGCACCGGCTGCCGACGCTGCAGTGGCCGGCGCTGGGGGCGAGTCCGCCGCGGGGCTGAGTCCATGTCCGCGCGAGCCGTGCGCCTGTGCGTGGCCGCCGTGTTCGCGGCCGCGGCGGGCCTCGCCTGGCCGCAGGCCCAGCCGGGCCCGCCGGCCACCCTCCCCGGCGTGACGATCAGCGGCAGCAAGGCCACGGCCGATCCCGTCGAGAAGTCGTACCGCCGCATGGTCCGCGGCATGGACCTGTTCGAGCGCCGACGCGCGCTCTCGCCGCAGGGCGAGCTGCGCTTCAAGCTGCTGCCGCGCAAGCCCGGCGTGAGCCTGGACCGGCTCGAGCTGCTGGTGCTGGGCAAGACGGTGGAGACGCCCATCCCGGTCGCGCCGGACCGCACCTTCGTGCTCCAGCGCGATCCCAAGGCGCTCGACGAGAACGCGATGGTCACGCCCGACCGCAAGGCGCTCACCATGACGTGGCGCGCCGAGGTGCGCACGCCGGGCCTCGCGCCCAACACGCGGAGGCTGGGGGACCTGCGGCTCGAATGCCAGGTCGGCATGGAAGCGGGCCTGTACTCGAACAGCCCCTCGTTCATCACGCGCATCTTCAGCGAGCTGTCGACCACGCCCGCGTACTGCGACAACCCGGAGAACCGCTACCTGTTCTTCGCGGACCGGCCGATCTTCGGCGTGACGCTCGTATCGGGCGACCGGCGCGAGATGCTGCCCGCGAGCCGCCTGTACGCGGCCGCGATCAACGAATCGAACCTGCCGGCCGAGCTGCCCTACTGCGACTGCGAGGTGCTGCTCGATCGCACGTACTTCCTGCCGCTGGGCGATCGCAGCTGGCCGGACGATGCGCTGGTCGTGTTCGATTTCATGGAGGACGGCGATGCGCCGCGCTAGCGTCGTCCTCTCGATCGCAGCGGCGCTGGCCGGTGGATGCGCGGGCCCCGGTTCGCTGTCGAACGCCGAGACGACGCCGCGTTTCCGTGATCCGCAGCTCTCGGTGCAGGACGCCTCGCAATGGCTCGCGCCCGGCCGCACCACGCGCCAGGAGGTGCTCGATCGGCTCGGCCCCGGCGAGGTGCTGCGCTTCGACACCGGCTACGAGGTGCGCGTCTGGCGTGCCAAGGGCGCTCGCGACGAGCGCGCGACGCCGGAACTGGTGGTGCTGTTCGATCCCGCGGGCGTGGTGCGCAAGGTGCGCGCGCGTCCGGCCTACGCGGCCGCGCGGTGATCGCCGCGCCCCACGGCGCGGGCGGTGGGTGCTACGCTCCCCGCACGTTTTTTCCGGCAACAACACCAAGGAGCTCATCGATGCGCATCCTCTTCGCCGCCGACGGCAGCAAGTACACCAAGAAAGCGCTGGCCTTCCTCGCGAACCATGAGTCCCTGGCCGGAGAAGACGGCGAAGTGGTGGTGCTGAACGTGCAGCCGCAGATGCCGCCTCGCGTGCGTTCCATGGTCGGCGCCGACGCGGTGGCGAGCTACCACGAGGAGGAAGCGGCCAAGGTGCTCGACCCGATCCGCAAGTTCCTCGAGCGCAAGGGCATCCACGCGCGCTGCGAGTGGAAGAGCGGCGAGGTCGCGGCCCAGATCGTCGCCACCGCCACCCGCACCCGGTCGCACATGATCGTGATGGGCACGCACGGCTACGGCGTGCTCGGCCGCGCCGTCATGGGCAGCGTAGCGACGCGCGTGCTGGCGGAGGCGGAGATTCCGGTGCTGCTGGTGAGATAGGTTTCGGCGGTTCGCGGGACTTCCGGCTTCCCGCTTTTCCCCATCACGCCCCAGCATGCTCGCTGGAGGAAACGCGATGAAGAAGAAACCGTTCCATGTGAAGCGCTCGCTGCTGGCTCTGCGCGGCAGCTTCGCGATAGCTCGCCATGGTCGGCCCATCTCCAGGTCTCTGGTGCTGTGTGCCGGCATGCTGGTCGGCTGCGACCCGGCGCGGGTAATGGATTGGGGGCCGAGCGGGGTGTCTGCGCAGGTCGCTCAGGGGCCATCGGCCCTGGTGGACGACTTCTCAACCGTGGTCGCCTACCGGCAAGGTATCGACCAGGCGGTCCATCGCGTTCTCAGCTTGTCGGCTGGTGGGCCTCCGTTCGTGATCGCGAGGGAGTACCTGGAGCCCAGGAAGGCGAAGGTCGACGTCCAGCGTAGCAAGACCATCGACTACTACGTTCGCCACGGTGCCGGGAATGCGCTTCTCGTCACCGTACCCAGCGATGAGGCCCACGAGATCGGGCAGCCTGCCGAGCGGGACGGCAAGGTGGTCGTTCCCATCACCCGCGGGGGCTTGCGCGAGGAGTTTGTCTACACGCCTTCGACCGGAAAGCTCGAGCAGGGGCGGTCTGAGACGCCGGGCGCGCCGAGACTCGCGTTTTCCGACGGCTCGACGGTTCGCGTTGCAAACGGCGAGGCCTGGGTGACGGTCCCGGGCCGCAAGGGCCAGAAGCTGTTCTCGGTGGAGCGGGGGACTCTGCGAGCGCTCGACAGCGTCGAAACGGGCGATGGGCGCCACGTGGTCGGTACCGGCCGCAGTGACGCGGGAAGCTTCGTTTGGCTGGCAAGCTTCACGAGCGTGGAGGGATCGGAGTCTCTCCGGATCGTGTCCAAGACGAAGCAGCTCGGCCAAGTGGTGCAACTCGAAGCTGGCTTCGTCGAGTCCTTGCCCAGACGGTCAACTGTCCTGGTGTACGCACGGAACGAGCGCTTCGCGCGGATTCGCACGTCGATACTTGGGCCGGGCCTGGAGCCAATCTGGCAGCAGGAGTCGAGTACGCCGACGAGTCCGGGGGCAGCGGTGGTGGGTGTCTGCACGCAGGATTTCGTAGTGGTCTCGGGTACCAGAACGGACAGGGTATCGGACGCCGTGAACGTCGAGGTCCTGACGCGTAACGGCAAGGTCATGGAGAGCAGGAAGTATTCCGTAGTCACCAACGGGTCGCTGATCAACATGACCGCGGCTCCCGTCGGTGATGCTTCCCTCGACCTGTTGTCGAACTTCGAGAAGCTGGAGGACCAACGTCGCGCGGACGGTTGGTACAGCTGGCGCGGATATCAGGTTCGCCGCCTTTCGCTGAGATGCGGGAGCGAGAGGCGGGACGCGAGGTCCCAAGTCCTGTCGCGATAGGTCCGAGCCCTACTTGTAGAAGGCCTCCACCTTCCCCTTGAGCTTGATCATCAGCGGCTGGCCCTTGCGGTCCACGGTCTTGCCGGCGGGCACGCGGATCCAGCCTTCGCTGACGCAGTACTCCTCGACGTCGGCGCGCTCCTTGCCGTTGAAGCGGATGCCCACGTCGTGCTCGAAGACGGCGGCGACGTAGTGCGGGCTGCGCGGGTCGATCGACAGGTGGTCGGGCAGTTCGGGGCGGGATTGGTTGTCTTCCATGGGGCGCTATTCTGCGATGCCCGGCGCCCTTCCCCTCCGCCGGCCGGACCACAGGAGACCCGACCATGACAGACAGCCAGAAGAAGACCGCCCTCATCACCGGCTCGGCCACGGGCGTAGGCGCCGCCACCGCGCTGCAGCTGGCCCAGCGCGGCTGGAACGTGGTGGTGAACTATTCGCGCAGCGAGCAGGAGGCGCAGGAGACCGCCGCGGCCTGCCGCGCGGCCGGCGCCGACGTGCTGGTGCTGCAGGCCGACGTGTCGCAGGACGCCGACTGCCGGCGCCTGGTCGACCAGACCGTGGCGCGCTGGGGCCGCCTCGACGCGCTGGTGAACAACGCCGGCACCTCGGTGTTCGGCGACGAGGCCAAGTGGGACGCGCTCGACGCCGAGGTGTTCCAGCGCATCCTGGGCGTGAACGCGGTCGGCACCTTCCAGATGGTGCGCGCCGCGGTGCCGCACCTGAAGGCCGCTCAGGGCTCGATCGTCAACGTGTCGTCCGTGGCCGGCGCGCTGGGCATCGGCTCCTCCATCCCCTACATCGCGTCCAAGGGCGCGATCAATTCGATGACGCTGCACCTGGCCCGCTCGCTGGCACCGGAGATTCGCGTCAACGCCGTGTGCCCGGGCTTCATCACCTCGCGCTGGTTCGCCCGCGGCCTCGGCGAGGCGGCCGCCGACAAGGCGCGGCAGAACTACGAGGCTACGGTGCCGCTGGCCCGCGCCAGCACGCCCGAGGACGTGGCCGAGTCCATCGTCTGGCTGGTGACCGGCGCGCGCACGGTGACGGGCGAGCTGGTGCTGCTGGACAGCGGCACGCACCTGGGCGGCGACTGGCGTCGGCGCTGAACTTTCAGTGCGCGCCGACTCCTTCGTGCTCCGCCAGCAGCTGCCGCACCTCCTCGTCGGAGGTCTGCGGGAAATCGCGGTACCAGAGGCTGACGGCGCGGAAAGGCTCGGGCTGGGCGGGGCACACCACCTTGTCGGCCAGGGTCGCCAGCGTTTCGCAGCTGTCGCGCGCGCCCACCGGCACCGCGACGCAGATCAGCCGGGGCTCGTGCCGGCGCAGCGCCTGCACGGCCGCTTCCATGGTGGCGCCGGTGGCCAGGCCGTCGTCGACGACGACGACGCTGCGGCCGCGCAGCGCCGGCGCCGGCCGCCTGCCGCGGTAAAGCACTTCGCGCCGCCGCAGCTCTTCCATCTCGTCGGCCACGACCTCCTCGATCGCCTGGTCCGAAGGCCGCATGCCGGGCAGCACCTTCATCACGCGCACGCCGCCGGAAGCGATCGCGCCCATCGCGAATTCAGGATGGCCGGGATAGCCGAGCTTGCGCACGATGAACACGTCCAGCGGCGCGGACAGCGCGTTCGCCACCTCGTGCGCCACCGGCACGCCGCCGCGCGGCAGGCCCAGCACCAGCAGGCCGGGCGCGTCGCGCAGGTCGGACAGCTGGGCGGCCAGCGCGCGGCCGGCCTGCGAGCGGTCCCTGTACGGAAGGTCGCCCCAGTTCATGCGTGCTGCTCCGCCCAGGCCAGGTGACGGCTGAACCAGGCCGCGGCATGGTCCGCCGCGATCTCCAGCGTGCCCGGCTCCTCGAACAGGTGGGTCGCGTGCGGCACCACCGCCAGGCTGCGGTGGCATTTCATGCGCTCCAGCGCGGCCTGGTTGAGGTCCAGCACCTCGTGGTCGGCCTCGCCCACGATCAGCAGCGTGGGCGCCGTCACCGCCTCCAGCGCGGCGGCGCCGGCCAGGTCGGGCCGGCCGCCGCGCGAGACCACCGCGCCGATGCGGTCGCCCAGGCGCGCCGCCGCCACCAGGGCCGCCGCGCTGCCGGTGCTGGCGCCGAAGTAGCCGATCACGGGATGGGGTGTGCCCGAGTGATGCTGCGCCCAGTCGGTCGCTTGCTGCAGTCGCCGCGTGAGCAGCGCGATGTCGAAGCGGTGCTGGCGGGTGTGCAGATCCACCTCCTGCTCCTTCGCGGTGAGCAGGTCGAACAGCAGCGTGCCGATGCCACTCTGGTGCAGCCGCGCGGCCACGCGCCGGTTGCGCCCGCTGTGCCGGCCGCTGCCGCTGCCGTGCGCGAACAGGACCAGGGCGCTGGTGCCGTCGGGCCGGACCAGGTCGCCGAGCAGGTGGTCGTCGTCGGTGGGGATGCGGACTTCGCGTTCCGCATGCGATGCGATGGGCATGTCGTGCAGCCTCCTCTATGCACGCAGTCTGGCCAGCCGACGGCCGCTTGCCGTCGGCTGCGCGCCGCAGACCACGTAGGAGGGCTCGCACTCAGCTCAGGCGGCGGGCGCCCGAGCGGGGCTCAGCAGGTCCAGAACAGCTTGGGATCGAGCTGGCCGGTGCCGGTGAGGTATTTCAGCTGCTTGAGCCTGGTGAACGGCCGGGCCTGGAACAGCTCGGCGTCCATGCCGATGCGGTCGAACACCTTGCGCAGCTGGGCAGCGCCCTTGCGCGCGTCCCAGCTGCAGTGGAAGCCCGGCAGCTGCGAGTGGATCTTGGCGAAGCTCACCTTGTAGCTGCGGTTGTCGCCGCCGGCGGGGCCGAACGAGAGCTCGCAACCGGGATACACGTCCGCCACGATCTGCGCGATCTCGCGCACCTGGTAGTTGTCCGCGTCGTGGCCGACGTTGAACACCTCGCCGTGCACCGCGTCGCGCGGCGCCTCCAGCGCGCAGGCGATCGCCTCGCAGATGTCCAGCACGTGCACCAGCGGCCGCCACGGCGTGCCGTCGCTGGTCATCACGATCTTGCCGGTGGTGGCCGCGATGCCGCACAGGTTGTTGAGCACGATGTCGAAGCGCATGCGCGGCGAGGCGCCGTACGCGGTCGCGTTGCGCAGGAAGGTCGGCGTGAAGTCCGCACCGGCCATGGCCGACACATCGCGTTCGACCAGCGTCTTGCACACCGCGTAGGCGGTCTGCGGATTGGTCGGCGAGCTCTCGGTCATCGGTTCGGCGCCGTCGGCCACGCCGTACACGCTGCAGGACGAGGTGTAGACGAAGCGCTTGACGCCCGCCGCGCGCGCCAGCTCGGCCAGCCGCACCGAGGCGCGGTGGTTGATCTGGTGCGTGAGGTCCGGATCGTTCTCGCCGAGAGGATCGTTCGACAGCTCGGCCAGGTGGACCACGGCGTCCACGCCCTGCAGGTCCGCGGCCTCGATGCGCCGGATGTCGCGGTTGATGGTGCGCGGGAAGCCCGGCACCAGCGACTGGTCGCTGAACAACCAGCCGTCGCGGTAGAAACCGGTGTCCAGACCGACCAGTTCATGGCCGCGCGCTTGCAGGAATGGCGCCAGCAGGCAGCCGATGTAACCCTCCACGCCCGTGACGAGCAGCTTCATGCGATCTCCCTTTGGGTTTGCTGTTGCGGATCCTTCTTCCCCATGCCGAAGCGCTCGACCTGCTCGCGCCAGAGGCGGTCGCACAGGCGCCCGGGCGGCAGCTCGACGTCGGCGAAGGTGAGCACGGTGTCCTTGGGCGCGTCGCGCTTGAGGCGGCAGCCCTCGGCCAGGCCGATGGGCAGCAGGTCCTCGGCGCGCGCCGTGGCCGAGTTCTCGGCCAGCCCGTACGTCATGTAGCCGCCCAGGCCGTCGATGGCTTCGCCCGCGCGCAGGTCCTTCTTGGCGGTGGCCACGACTTCGACCAGCGGTGCGCCCAGCGGTGCCAGCGCGGCATCGCGGAACAGCACCGCGCGCGCCACGGTGTTCGGCACCTCGAAATGGCACAGGTGGTAGGGCGTATAGAAGCAGTACAGCGGCCCCGCGCCCAGCTTGTAGAGGTTGAGGTAGTGCCGTTGCTGCGGATGCTCGTGCGTACCCAGCACGTACACGCCCGGACCGGGCATGGCGCCCACGACGTAGTCGACGATGCCGGGGCCGTTCAGCAGCGCGTCGAGCGGATAAAGCTCGGCCACCTGCTGGATCGGCGTGCCCGCCGCCACCGTCGGCCCGAACATGCCGCGCCTGCCGACGCCCATGCCGGTGCCGTTGGCGACGATGGCGTTCTCGAACGAGATCTTGGTGCCGTCGGCGAACGAGGTCACCATCGCCGGGTTCTGCCCCCACTGCTTCGCGAAGCCCTCCTGGGTGGTCGGGTTGCGATAGGGGTCGTGCAGGCCCTTGATGTTCCCGCACAGCACCGGCTTGACGCCGATGCCTCGCACGAAGCGGTACAGGTTCATCATCACGCCGGGCTGGTCGCCGTCGGCGCTGGTGATCACCACGCCGGCGCGGTCGGCGTAGGTCTTGAGGATGGGACCGACGGTGCCGTCCACCTCGGCGTTCATCAGCACCACGTGCTTGCCGTGCTCGATGGCTTCCAGCGCCACACGGGCCGCCTGCTCGATCGTGCCGGTGACCTCCACGATGGCATCGATGCCGCCCGCGCGGCACAGCAGCAGCGCGTCGTCGGTCACCGCGGGCACGCCCGCCTCGATCGCCTGCTCCAGCTGGGCCACGGTCTCGACCGTGCGCATCTCGGTCTGACCGGCCTCGCGGTACGCGCGGCGCGCGGTCTCCAGCGTCCGGTTCGCGATGGCCGCCACGCGCATGCCGGGCACCGACAAAGTGATCTGCAGCGCGACGCCGCGCGCCATGAATCCCGCGCCCACCAGGCCGATGCGCACCGGGCGCCCTTCGGCGGCGCGCTTCTGCAGGGCGGTATCGACCAGGATCATTGCGACTCCTTCGCGTGGGCCGGCCAGCGGCGGTCCTTGTCGGACATGTCGAGCACGGGCACCGGCCAGGCTATGCCGAACGCCGGATCGTCCCAGCGCGCCCCGCCTTCCGCGGCCGGCGTGTAGAACTCCGACACCTGGTAGGTGACGGCCGCGTCGTCGCTGAGCGTGACGAAGCCGTGGGCGAAGCCCTTGGGCACCAGCAGCGAGCGGCCGTTGGCCTCGGTCAGCTCGACGCCGATCCACTTGCAGTAGGTGGGCGATTGCGGCCGCAGGTCGACGATGCAGTCCCAGATCGCGCCGCGCACGCAGCGCACCAGCTTGTCCTCGCCGTGCGGGGCGTGCTGGTAGTGCATGCCGCGCAGCGTGCCCTTGCTGCGGGTGAGCGACATGTTGGTCTGCACCATGTGGGTGGGCAGGCCGTGCGCCTCGAACTCGCGGGCGCAGTAGGTGCGGGCGAACCAGCCGCGCGCGTCCTCGCGCCGCTCCAGGTCGATGACGAAGGCGCCGTCCAGCTCGGTGGGCGTGAAGATCATGGGTGTTCCCTCACCAGACTTTCCACGGTGCCTTGCCCGTGGACCACAGGCCCTCCAGCGTCTGCTTGTCGCGCAGCGTGTCCATGGGCTGCCAGAACCCCTCGTGCCGGAAAGCCGCCAGCTCGCCCTCGGCGGCCAGCTTCTCCATCGGCCCGCGCTCCCACACGGTCTCGTCGCTCTCGATCAGGTCGATCACCTCGCGGTTCAGCACGAAGAAGCCACCGTTGATCCAGGCGCCGTCGCCGCCGGGCTTTTCCTTGAAGCTGGGCACCCGGTCGCTGCCGCTGTGCAGCGTGAACGCGCCGAAGCGCCCGGGCGGCTGCACCGCCGTCACCGTGGCCATCGTGCCCTGCGCCTTGTGGAACGCGATCAGGCCGGAGATGTCCACGTCCCCCACGCCGTCGCCGTAGGTGCAGCAGAACGGGCCGTCGTTGAGGTAGTTCGCCGCGCGGCGCAGGCGCCCGCCGGTCATGGTCTCGAGGCCGGTGTCCACCAGCGTCACGCGCCAGGGCTCGGTGGCCGTGCGCAGCAGCGTGGTGGTGTTCTCGCGCATGTCGAAGCGCACGTCCGCGCTGTCCAGCGCGTAGTCGCGGAAGAACTGCTTGATGACGTGGCCCTTGTAGCCGCAGCAGATCACGAAGTCGTTCAGGCCGTGGGCCAGGTAGATCTTCATGATGTGCCAGAGGACCGGCCGCCCGCCGATCTCGACCATCGGCTTGGGCCGGATGGAGCTTTCTTCGCTGATGCGGGTGCCGTACCCGCCCGCCAGGATCACCACCTGCATGGCGTCCTCCGTGCATGTGCTTGCATCCGTTTGCTCCCTTCGCGGCCGTTGTCGGCGCACGGCTTCCATTACGCTGCGCACACGGCTGAGGCTCTGTCGGACAACTGCCATGCAGCGCGTCATCTCGCCGACGACGGACCGCGCAATGGCCGAGCAGCCCGCCCCGGCTTGCCGCCCGCGCGACAATCGCGGGCCGCCTCATGCAATCGCGCCACTTCGCACAGCTCGTCCTCCTCTCCGCGGTGTGGGGCGGCTCCTTCCCACTGATCCGCATCGCCGCACCCGCCTTCGGGCCGCTGCCCATGGCCTGCATCCGCTGCGCGCTGGCGGCGGCAGTGCTTTCATTCCTGATGCGCGTGCTGAAGGAGCAATGGCCCGATCGAGTGCACTGGCCCAGCCTGACGGTGCTGGGCCTGATGACGGTGGTCGCGCCCTTCGTGCTGTTCAACTGGGCCGGCCTGGTGATCCCCGCCGGCTACTCGGCCGTGCTCAACGCCACGGCGCCGCTGTTCGGCGTGGTGGCCGGCGCGCTCTCCGGCGAGGAGCGGCTCACGGTGCGCAAGCTGGTCGGCTGCGCCGCCGGGCTGATGGGCGTGGGCCTGCTGGTGCGGCTGGGCCCGGTGGAGGTGGACACGCGCGTGGCGCTGGCCGTGCTGGCCTGCGTGGCGGCGTCGGCCAGCTACGGCTTCGGCGCGGTGCTGATGAAGCGCGCCACCATGACGCACCAGGCGCTGCCCGCTTCCGCGGCCGTGCACATCGCCGCGGCGCTGGTGCTGCTGTTGCCGGCCGCGACGGCGGCGCCGGACGTGCGCATCGACCCGCGCGCGGCCGCCGCGCTGGCGGTGCTGGGCATGTTCACTTCCGGCTTCATGTACTGGATCAGCATGCGGCTGATGCGCGAGATCCCGGCCAGCGCGGCCACCTCTTCCGCCTTCATGATCCCGCTGTTCGGCGTGACGTGGGGCGGACTCTTCCTGGGCGAACCGTTCACCGGCGGCATGGTGCCCGGGGTGCTGCTCGTGCTGGTGGCCTGCGCGCTGGTGACGGGCTTCGATCCGTTGAGCTGGCGGCGCGCCCGTTGAACCCCGAGGCGCCCGCCGCATTCCTAGAATCGTGACGATGCCGACTGCCCAGCAGCCTCCCGACGAACTCGAGCGCGTCGACGCCGCCGTTCGCAGCTCCGGCGTCGGCGTCTGGCTCAATCCGCTGCCGCTCGGCGAGCTGGCGTGGAACGACAACACCAAGTCGCACTTCCACCTGCCGCCCGACGCGCGGCCCACCATCGAGCTGTTCTTCGAGCGCATCCACCCGGAGGACCGCGAGCGCGTGCGCCATGCCGTGAACCGCGCCGTCGAAGCCGGCCTGCCCTACGACGAGGTGTTCCGCACGGTCGGTCCGGGCGGCGAGCACAAGTGGATCCATGCCGTCGGCCGCACCAGCCTGGGCGCGGACGGGCGGGCCTACCAGTTCGACGGCATCACGCTGGACCTGTCGCCGCAGATCGCCGCCCAGCAGCGGCTGCGCGACTTCGCCGACACGGCGCCGGCCATGCTGTGGGTGACCGAACCGGACGGCGTCTGCAGTTTCCTTTCGCACGGTTGGACGCAGTTCACCGGCCAGCCGGAAACGGCGGGCCTCGGCTTCGGCTGGCTGGAGATGGTTCACCCCGAAGACCGCGGCGCGGCCGGCGTGGCGTTCCGCGACGCCAACGCGCGCCAGGCCGGCTTCGCGCTGGAGCACCGGCTGCGCCGGGCCGACGGCGGCTGGAGCTGGGTGATCGACGCCGGCCGTCCGCGCATGGGCCCCCGCGGCGAGTTCCTCGGCTTCGTCGGATCGGTCACCGACATCCACGACCGGCGGATGGCCGAGGACGCGCTGCGCCGCTCCAGCGAGCGCTATCGCCGCCTGCTCGACTCGATCGACCAGGGCTTCTGCGTGATCGAGATCCTGCTGGACGAAGCCGGCCGGCCCGCGGACTACCGCTTCATCGAGACCAACCGGGTGTTCGAGATGCAGACCGGGCTGGTGCAGCCGCTGGGCCGCAGCGCGCGCGAGATGGTGCCCGCGCTGGAGGATTTCTGGGTCCAGACCTACGGGCAGGTGGCGCTCACCGGCCAGCCCGAGCGGTTCAGCCACGGCTCGGAAGCCATGGGCCGCTGGTTCGACGTGTACGCGACGCCGATCGGCGAGCCCGGTGAGCGGCAGGTCGCCCTGCTGTTCCAGGACGTCACCGCCGAGGCGCTGCGCGAGCGGCGCCTGCGGGACAGCGAGGAGCGCTACCGCGCCTTCGTGGCCAACAGCACCGAAGGCATCTGGCGCATGGAGTTCCAGCCGCCGCTGGACACCTCGCTGCCGGAGGACGAACAGGTCGGCGCGCTGCTGCGCACCGGCCGCTTCGCCGAATGCAACGAGGTCTTCGCGCGCATGTACGGGCTGAACTCGCCCGCGCAGGTGATCGGCCGCGGGCTGGACATGGTGATGGACCCCGCGCATCCGCAGGTGCGCGAGTACCTGCTGGCGCTGGTGCGTTCCGGTTATCGCGTCGATGACGTGCAGTCGCTGGAACACGACCGCGAAGGCCGGCCGCTGTGGTTCGCCAACAGCCTCTCGGGCACGGTGGAGGACGGCCGCCTGGTGCGGGCCTGGGGCACGCAGCGCGACATCACCGACCGCAAGGCCGCCGAGGCCGCGCTCAAGGAGGCCGATCGCCGCAAGGACGAATTCCTGGCCACGCTGGCGCACGAGCTGCGCAATCCGCTGGCGCCAATCAGGAGCTCCGCCGAGCTGATGCGGCTGGTGGCGCCGCAGGACCCGCTGCTGCAACGGCATACCGACCTGATCGGCCGCCAGGTCGCGCACCTGGCCCGGATGATCGACGACCTGATGGACGTCAGCCGCATCAGCCTGGGCAAGCTGGAACTGCGGCTCGCGCCGCTGGACATGCGCGGCGTCGTGCATGCGGCGGTGGAGAACGCGCAGGCCGCGCTGCAGGCCGGCCACCATGAATTGCGTCTGGACCTGCCGCAGGAGCCGGTGCGGCTGGTCGGCGACGAAGTGCGTCTCGTGCAGGTGCTGCTCAACCTGCTGACCAACGCCGCGCGCTACTCGGACGACGGACGACCGGTCACGCTGTCGGTTGCGCGTGAAGGCGACCAGGCGGTGCTGCGCGTGCGCGACCAGGGCGTCGGCATCGCGCCCGATCAACTGCAGCGCGTGTTCGAGATGTTCTACCAGGGCGGCGCTTCCGGCGGCGGCCTGGGCATCGGCCTGTCGCTGGTGCAGCGCCTCGCGCAGCTGCACGGCGGCTCGGTGCAGGCGCGCAGCGAAGGCCTGGGCCACGGCAGCGAGTTCGTGGTGCGGCTGCCGCTGGCGCCGGCCGAGCCCGCCGCGCCCACGGCGGCCGCGAAGACGCAGCCTTCAGCGCCGCAGGCGCGCCGCCGCGTGCTGATCGTCGACGACAACCGCGACGCTGCCGACACCCTGGCCGAAGTGATGGAGATGCTGGGCTACGAAGTGGGCACGGCCTACGACGGCGTCGAAGGCGTGGAGCGGGCCGAGGCGATGCGGCCCGACGCCGCGGTGCTCGACCTGGGCATGCCGCGGCTGGACGGCTTCGGCGCCTGCCGCGCGCTGCGCCAGACCGACTGGGGCCGCGGCATCGTCGTGCTCGCGCTCTCCGGCTGGGGCCAGGCGGCGGACACGCAGCGCGCGGCCGAGGCCGGCTTCGACGGCCACCTGGTCAAGCCGGTCTCGCCCGACGCGCTGATGGAGAAGATCGAAGAGACGCTGGCGAAGCGGGCCGCCCGTCCGGGCTGAGCCCTCGCCAACCGTCAGCGCAGCGCGGAGGCTTCGCGCGCGAGCTTCGTGATGCGCGCCCAGTCGCCGGCTTCCACCGCGTCCTTGGGCGTCAGCCACGATCCGCCCACGCAAGCCACGTTGGGCAGCGCGAGGAATTCGCGCGCGTTGGCCGCGGTGATGCCGCCCGTCGGGCAGAACCGCACGTCGTGGAACGGGCCGAAGAAGGCCTTGAGCATCGGTGCGCCGCCGGCCTGCATCGCCGGGAAGAACTTCAGCTCGTTGAAGCCGTCCTGCTGGGCCAGCAGGATCTCGCTGCCGGTGGCCACGCCGGGCAGCAGCGGCAGACCCGCCTCGCGGCAGGCGCTGCCGATGGCCGAGGTGTAGCCCGGGCTCACGGCGAATTGCGCCCCGGCCTTCGCGGCCGCTTGCGCATCCGCCGCCGACCGCACCGTGCCCGCGCCCGCCACCGCGTCCGGCACCTGCTCGGCGATCGCCTCGATGCAGCGCAGCGCCGCCGGCGTGCGCAGCGTCACTTCCAGCATGCGGATGCCGCCTTCGACCAGCGCGCGCGCCAGTGGCACGGCCTGCGCCACGTCGTCCAGCACGAT
>Ga0247821_10000357_pt1 | contig 25341 bp, 33 predicted proteins | sample 13C_Glycerol_Day_FD_192481 | JGI IMG/M metagenome (GOLD analysis project Ga0247821, IMG submission 192481) | Soil microbial communities from agricultural site in Penn Yan, New York, United States - 13C_Glycerol_Day14 | ecosystem: Environmental > Terrestrial > Soil > Agricultural land | place... | reverse complement strand
GGTCGCGCGCCGTCAAGTTCCCGCCATACCTTCTACTTTTACTTGCGAAAGGTAGAAGGTCAGGGCACGCTAACGGCGTGACCACACCTGAGCCCGCCAAGCCTGCCGAGGGCGAAACCTTCGCGCAGCTCCTCGCCGCGCTCAAGGACCACTACAGCACCAACGACAGCCGCGTCGCCGAGCGCATCGGCGCCCACGTGTCCACCGTCAACAACTGGGCCCACGGCAAGGCCAACCCACGGCCGGCCGCCCTGCGCGCCATCGCCGAGGCATTCCCCGCATTCACCGAGGAGCGACTGTTCGCGTCGGTCGGAAAGCGGGCGCCCGCCCCGCTCTCGCGCGACAAGCGCACCGAAGTCCTCGAGGTGTTCGACCGGTTGACCGAGGAACAGCAAGAGATGCTATTGATCCAGGCCAGCGCGGTAGCGGACACCAACGACCAGCGGGCCTGACCGATTCCCCTGGCTTCTCGTGCAACCTTCGCTCGGCGCTGCGAGTCATAGCCGAGATGGGTCCAGTCACGCCCGGTCATAGGCTGTGCGGATTCCGTGTGCGAAGTGGTCGCAAATTTGACCACTCAGATGTACGGTCCTTTCACTGATCGACGTCCTCCCCCGCCGGTCGCACCCAGCCACACGTGCCACAACGGGGGAGTGCGCCTATGTGCATCTGCGTCCAGTACGCGCCGCGTCACGAGATCAGCGACCCGTGGGATGCCACCCAGCAGGTGATCACCATCCCTGAAGATCTGGGCGTCACGGTCCTCTTCACCCTCCGCGCCGTACGGGCCGTTCTTCAGCATCTCGGCATACCGCAGGACCACTTCGGTGCACTCTGCTGGTGCGGTGACGAGATCGACCTCGCCGCCGCACACCCCAGCCAGCACCGACAGAACGAGGTGACCCCGGTGCGCAACACCCAGACCCCGGCCACGGCAGGCAGGCACCATGCCGCGTAGAGCCACCAACAACCCGCGCCAGATGCGCAGTAAGACCTGCGGCTGCCAGACCTGCATGGAGAAGTACCCGCCCGCCGACCACGGCGACCGGAAGCGCCGGCGTGACTGCGTCGGCTCCTGGCAGGCCCGCTACCGCGACGCCAACGGCGACCAGAAGGCCCGCAACTTCCCCAAGAAGAAGGACGCGGACGCGTTCTTGGACGAGGTCCGCGGCTCCGTCCGACAGGGCACCTACCTCGACCCCAAGCGCGGCGAGATCACCGTGTCCCAGTGGTGGGCCCAGTGGTGGCCGGCCAACGAGCCGACCAGGCCCACCACCAGGAACCGGAAGCTGTCGTCGTGGCGCGTCCACGTGCAGCCGAAGTGGGGGAAGCGCAAGCTCAACTCGCTGACATACCTGGAGATTCAGGCGTGGATCGCCCAGGAGGTGAAGGGGCACGCGACGCAGACGAAAGTCCTGGAGCTGCTGCGGATGATGCTCCGGGACGCCGTACGGGACCAGCGCATCCAGTTCAACCCGGCGGACAACGTCACCAAGACCGCGTCGCCGCCGGTGAAACACCCGGAGGACTTGCGGCCGCCGACGCTGGAGCAGTACGAGCTGGTGCGCGAGCAACTGCCCATCTGGTACCGGCCGCTCGCCGATTTCGCCCAGGAGACGGGGATGCGGTGGGGCGAGTACACCGGCCTCCGCCGCCGGTACGTCGACCTGGACGCCGACACGGTCAAGGTGAGGGAAATTGTCATCGACGACCGGGGCACCCCGGTCCGGCAGGGCCTGCCGAAGACATCGGCAGGCTTCCGTACGGTACCGCTCACGCCGAAGGCCAAGGAGGCGCTCCTCATCATGCTGGACCGGCTGGACCCGTCGGCGGCCGAGACGGACGTGGACGACGGCCTGCACCCCGAGGAGCTGCTGTTCCGAGGACCGCTCGCCGGGGAGACGCGGAACGCCCGTGACGGAGCCGTGGAGTTGACGGGGGTACTGCGGGGCAGGAACTTCCGGCGCCTGTGGATCCCCGCCATCAAGGCCGCAGGGATCGCCCGCATGGTGAAGAACCCGGAGACGAAACGCGAGGAGTGGTGGCCACGTCCGCACGACTACCGGCACGCGCTCGCCTCCCGGCTGCACGAGGCCGGCATGCCGGAGGCGGACGTCCAGTACATCCTCGGGCAGGAGCGGGGCGGCCGGGTCACGTGGCTGTACACGCACCGCAGCGACGAGGCCGTCAGCAACTTCCGTGAGGCCATGGGCGGTAGCGGGGCGAGGCACCTGCGGGCCGTCTCGTGACGGCTGGAGGGGGCGGAATCCACATCCCGTCCACAACGACCCCACGGAACGACTCGGAACCACTCGGAATGATTCGCGGGATCCGGGCGTAGCCCAGCCGACCTGCACTCGGAGCGGCCCGGAACCACTCGGAATCACCCCCCTATTGGGGTAGGTGATTTTGCATGGCAGATGTCAGGGGTTCGACTCCCCTAGGCTCCACCGCAGGTCACACACCCTCCGGGACTCGCTCCCGGGGGGTGTTTCCATGATCGGAGTCCGCATAGCGTCCACAACCCCATAGGGGGAACGGTTTCTTCGTTCACCCGTTCGGGGGACTGGACTGTTTGCCTGGGGCACGTAAGGTGTCATCCAACGAGAGGGGCTGGCGCGACTCCCCACACGCGCGCCTGAGACGCGCCTCTCGTGAACCTGCTGATGCCAGTCTGGGGAGGCGGCGCAGCAGGGGAGGCCCCCGCCGGGATTATCGGTGGGGGCCTCTTGTCGTCCAACGTAAACCGCCCCGGGGGCTTTGGCCCCCGGGGCGGGACGCCTTGACCGACTCTTGGCGTCTAACGGCCGGATCAGGCGGAGACGCGCACGCCGTCCGGCCGCTCTTCTCCCACGCCAGCCCATATATGCGCAGGTCAGCGCAGTGTCCTACAGGTCACTCGTGAAAGCCTGGTGACACCAGGCTGACATCCCACCATGATCATCACAGCGTTTGTCGGGTGCCAGCAGACCTCCCCGAAGACCCATGGATCGACGACGAACTGCTGCGCATCGGCCAGCGCATCCGCCAGGCCCGCGAGCACCGGCGACTCACCCAGGAGCAGGTGTTCCTCGAGGTCCCGATGAACAGGTCCCACTACCAGCACATCGAGGCGGGCCGGGCCAACCCGACCGTGCGGACGCTGCTGCGGATCGCCCGCGCCCTCGGTGTCCCGCTGTCCGACCTGGTGGGGTGAGTGGGCCGCCTGCCCTGCTTCGCCGTCGGCGGCCCGCTCGTCCTGGCTCCACACCTTCAGGCAGGCGTGGCGTGCCAGGTCTTGGGTGAGCGGCCCGTCCCCGACGGGGGCGGGGGCGGGCCGCTCGGTCCCGCTACCGGTCCGGCCGGCGGACTGCGGGCCGGGAGCGGGAGGCTATGGACAGTCCGTGCAGGGCCTGCGCGTCCGGGCAGTACTGGCGCCGGCAGGCGTGGCAGCGGGTGATGTGGCTGGCGAACACTTCGGCCGCGTACTGGCCGGCGCATGCCTGGCAGGCGCGCGGGTGCCAGCGGCGGAGCCCGCCGGGGTGGTGGCCGCTGCTGGTGGACAGGCGGACCCCGAGGTCGACGGTGGGGGGCTGGTCGCACCAGACGCACATGGTGCCGTCGGCCTGCTCGGGGCGCACGCGGTCCGGGCGGGGTACGGCCAGCAGCTCGCCTGCCTGGAGGTGGTCGGGGTGCATGAGGGTCACCGGTCCGCGAACGGGACCAGGCGGTGAACCGTGATGCAGGGCGGGCAGGCGTAGTGCACTCCGCCGGGCCCGCTGCCCTGCTCAATGACGTCGATGAGCCGCACGCCAGCGGAGAACCGGTGGTGCCACGAGCAGTAGCCATAGCTCGTGGGGGCGGTGTCTTCCTCGGTGGCGGTGTCCTGCGTAGGCTCTGCCATGTCGTCGCTGCTCCCCTGTAGCGGTGGCCATCCCCCGGGCCGGTCGCGCGGTCGCGGGGTTCTTTCATGGCTCACAGTAGCCCCAGCATTACAGGCATGCTAGGTATCCCACGAATCGCGTAGACACCCAAGTGTGCTGATGCTGGGGCAGTGATCGAATTCGTCCCCGACATCCCGCGCTGGCGGCAGGTAGCCGAGATCATCCGGGCCCGTATCGCCGATGGCACGTACCCGCCTCGCACACGCGTGCCGTCCGTGGTGCAGCTGACAGAGGAGTTCGGGATCGCCAACGCGACCGCGCACAAGGTCCTGCAGGCGCTGCGTACCGAGGGGCTGACCTACACCGAGCCGGGCCTCGGCTCGTTCGTCGCCGACCGCCCCCAGACATGACGAAACGGCCCCCACCGCCCGAAGGCGATGGGGGCCACATGCTGATCAGCGGGCGAAGAAGGCGAGAGCACCGAAGGTCGAACCAGCAACGCCGGCGAGCACACCGATCGTCGGCAGCGGCCACCGGCCTCGCTTCAGGTTCTCCACATCGGACCGCAGATCATCAATGTCCTTCGCGGTGTCCTGGCGCAACTGCTGGAGGTCCTGCTGATTGCGGTTGGACTGTTCGACCAGAACTGCGAGGGAGCCTTTGACCTCGGCGAAGTTCGTGGCGACCGTACCGCGGAGCCTCTCCAGTTCCACGGCCACGTCAGCCGCTGGCACCGTCACCGGCGGCTCACCGTCTCAGTGATGCCCGGCCCCTCCGTGCCGCCCGACGTCGCCACCGCCGTGAGCACCGTGAGGACAGCGGAACCTCCGCCGAGGGCCAGGGCCTCACCCCAGTTCGCGTTGATCAGGCCGAGGGTGTCCAGGCCCAGCGAGCCGACGAGGACCTGTGCGAAGGTGCGCACGCTGCGTTCGGCGGTCGCCTTCCAGAAAGCCAGAGTGAGCATGAGAGTTCCTTCGTTGAGGGGTGATGAGGTTGATGAACGCGTTGCCCAGCCACGTCAGAACGGCGAAGAGCACGCCCACGGACACAGCCAGATGCCAGACGCCGGAGGCCGCGAGCGTGCCGCCCCCGAACAGGACGCCGAGGCCGAGGCCGAGGAGGAAGACCGGCACGATCACGCCTGGTCTGTGAGGACGTCCCCGAGCTTCGCCAGCGCGGCCGCCGCGCCAGCCTCAGCAGCCGCCTGGACCTCAGCGGACGTCAGCCCACCGCCCGCCGCAAGCTTGGCGACCACGCCGGACAGCGCGCCGACCGCGGCCTGGAGCTCCTTGATACGGCCGCGGCTCTCCCGGGTGACCTCACCAACGTGACGGAGCACGCTCTCGGGCGCCCACTCGGGGTTCTCCTTCGTGCCCCACGGCACGGTCATGAAGCCGTCGGTCTCCCACACCGCGCGGGCGAGCTTCTTCACGTCGGCGTCGCTGAGCGCCATATCGTCCTCCTCGGTACTACGGCCGGTCGCGCGGGCGACGATGCCCGGGAACACGACCTCTCTGAACTGCCGGATACGCGCCTTGCCGGGGCAGGCCGTGCCGCTGGTGGACCACTGCGAAAACATCGAGTGATACCCGAACCCGGGGTCGGAATGGGTGCGGCAGATGCGGAGCGGGATGCCGTGCTCCTGGTGCAGCCACACGCCGATCGCGATGAGGTCCTCAAGCTGTTTGTCGTTCCACGGGTCGGACGCCGACGTGTTCGACGCCGTCTCGGCGGACACGGCGCCGGTGCCGTCAGGCCGGCGGTTGGCTCCGGCGTTGGCGTCCGCGCGGGTCTCGGTGCCGATGTACTGGCCCACCGTGCCCTCGTAGTCGATGCCGAAGTGGGACTCCAGGTTGGTGCTGTCCCGCCAGTACTCGTAGGTGCGGCGGGCCGTCCAGGGGGCGACGATCGAGTGGACGATGAACTGCGTCGGCCGGATCGCTGGCTGCGAGTCCGACTCGGGCTGGAGCTCCAACTTCTGGGCTCCGGGGTACCAGGCCATCGGCCCTCCAGAGATGACAAAGGCCCCGAGCCAGGACGGCGCGGGGCGGGGCGGGTGTACGCCAGTCAGGCGAGCTCGTAGCAGAAGGTCCCGCGGATCATGTCCCCGCTGGCCCAATCGCCGACTGGCGTACCCGCGCCGTTGTTCCAGGGGGTGACCGCGTCCACCAGGCCAGCCGCCGAGAGGGCGGCGCCATCCGGCGAGCCGCTCGAGGTCTCCAGCCCAAACGCGCCAGTTGTCAGCATGCGCATGCGACACATGACACGGTGCGTGGTGGACTGGTTGATCTCCACCCACCCGATGGCCTCCTGTAGCGACGCTCCCGTCAACGGCAGGGAGAAAAGCCAGTTATCCGCCGTCGTGGGGCTCGCGCCGAAGCTCGTCGTGGACCCGAAAGAGACGTTGAAATGGCCCCAGCACGTCGTGCCGGCCACCGCGTACCGGCATGCCACATCGGCGTCCCCGAAGGCGGGTACGGCGTTGCCGGTGCTGGTGCTCCACACCGGTGTCCAGGACTGCCATGTGGGGCTGATGGACAGCAGCCGGTTCGCGGTGACGCCCATCCCCGGCCGCCAGGGTTCATATGCCACAGAGTCCTCCTACAGAGCAACGACAGTCGGGGCAGCGAGCCGGACAGCCGATCCCGCGCTGTGCGGCTTGCTGACACCGTTCCGGGACCGGACAGCCGTGAACGTCTGCGGGTTGACGATGGCGAAGTCGTCGTAGCGCAGCTGCGGGGAGACGTTGCTGTTGGTGGCGAACGCGCTCCCGGTCACCCCCACCTGACCGGCGGCGATCGTGCCGGTCGTGATGGTCTCGTCCGAGTGCCAGACACCGGCCGGCTCCCGCTGCCCATCAGGCCACACCCGCAGCTGCACGCGGTGCCCGATGACCCGGGCCCGGAGCCAGAACCAGTCACCGGCCGCGTACGTGTAGGGCAGCGCCGGGGTACCGCCGACCGTGGCGGCATCCCGGGCGATGGACGTGAACATCGTGCCGCTGGTCCCGAAATGGATACGCGCCCGGTAGTAGTCGCTCACGCCGGTGTAGCGCAGCAGGACGCCCGGGATCATGCTCGCCCCCGTGGCGACCTGGCTCGCGCTCATCCGCACGAGGACCTCGCAGTCGCCGAGGTCGCCGACAAGGCGCTCGTGCCGGATCGTTGACGGGTTGGCCGCCAGCGTGATCACCCCGGCCGTGCCGTTGACCGACCGGTCCGAAGCCAGACCGCCGCTCTCCGCCCACGCGCCGCCGGCGTCCGCGGTCCCCCACGTACTGGCCAGGGTGCGGGTGAACGTGTCGGAGGCGCTGTCAGTGACGGCGTCGACTGTGGCGACCTCCCCGCCCACGGTCACGCTGAAGGGGAAGTCGACCGGGCTGCCGCCCGCTTCCCGCAGCGTCACGTACTGCGCCCACAGCACATCTGCGGTCGGGGGGAAATCAGCCACGGTGGGTGCCAGGTTCGCGGTCACGGCCCCGACCGGGGCGGTCACCGTCGTCTCGAACCACGTCCACGTGTCGGCTTCCACCGGCTGGTCGTTGGCGCTGGTCGACAGGTACGCAGAGCCCGCGCCGAACCAGTTGACATTCAGCGCGACCGACCGGGCGGTGGCGCAGCGCAGCCAGCCGGACACCGTGTACTCGACGCCTACCGTGACCGCTATCTGGTCACTGCCCGCGTTGGGGAACTCCGCCACGCCGTCCGGAGTGAGCCGGAGCGACCACGCGCGTTCCGTCGGCGCCGGCACCGGGGCTGCCACCCGTTCGATGGCCGCCCCGAACCCGCCCCACCCGGCCAGATCCGCCTCGAACGAAGGGTTGGAGTTCAGGACCTGATTGGCGGTGATCCACGTTGGGCCGGCCGTCGCCAGCACCGGCAGCACCATGTCGTCGGCGTCCACGGCCGCCGCGAGCTCGCTGCCGTCCGTATCCACCCGCCCATACAGTGGATCCCCCACGATCCCGAGCAGCCACGGTTCACCCGGAGTGCAGTTGAACACGATGTCCCACTCGAATGGGGACGCCATCGTCTCCTGGTAGCCCTGGACGATCAGCTCCACATCACCCGGTGCCACCCACAGGGGCGGGTTCCGGATGACGAGCCGGTCACCGACGTCCACCGCAAGGATCTGGTCCAGCAGTTCCGGCGGGGCCGCGTGGACCATCACCCGTACCTGCGGATACCGGCGCCCCTCAAAGGTGCCGTGGTGTAGCCGCCAGTACGCCTGAGGCTCCGTCTGGCTGTCCTCCGCCAGGTTCAGTGTCACCTGCGACGGATACGGGCCCACCCCATCCGGCGGCGCCAGCACCGACAGGGCGCCCTCCTCGAGGACCGCCCGCGCCGACGACCCGTTCGTCCGGGTCACCGTGACGTCGTTCTCCGTGCCGTCGTCGTCACCCGTCGGCTCCAGCGGTGGCGCCAGACCCTTCTGCGTGTAGTCGAGCACCAGCGCCGGCGTCTGGTTGTACATCGTCGTCCGGCCCCGGTACACGAGCCGCAGCCGCTCCCGGTCCTCGTAGAGGATGCCGCCGTCGGCGTCCGCCGCCTCCTCCAACAGGCTCAGGATCGGGCTGGGGGTCTGCGGGCCTACCCGCTCCTGCTCGTCGACAGGCCCGTACACGCCGACGGGGTAGGTCTCCTCGTCGGCCAGGCGCTGCATGCGCTCGCCCGCAGTCTCCCCCGCGTACGCCTCATCCGACCCCTCGTAGATCGTCACACCCGGCTGCGACGCGGAGGTGCCGCCGACGTCGAACGCGGACAGATGCCCGACAGCCATGCCCCGGAAATCGCTGCCCCACGAGCCGCGGACCGTGGTGAGCCGGCCCGGAGTGCCCGTGTAGGGGGCGAAGGCCGCCCACCACAGACCCGTCACGACATCACGCCAGGCCAGCGACACGTAGGTCTGGGATCCGTTGTAGTAGGAAAAGATTTGCAGGCGGTTCCACACGCCGATGAAGTCGCCGCGGCCGTCGCCCGTATTCGTGAAGAACGCGACGACGGCGCCCTCACTGTCCAGGGCCTCCACCTTGATGGCGGCCGTGGATACGCGTGCGCGCACCCGCGCGACGCCTCCGGCCCCCGGGCTCAGCCGCAGTTCCAGCATCGTCTGTTCGGTCGCTGGGAGCGCATCCAGCTTGTACACCATCTCTACGTGCCAGCCGCCGGACGCGGCCCCCGGCACGACGCCGCTCAGCGACGCGCTGTCCCCCAGTACTGGGAGCGCCTCGGAGCTCGGGAGGGAACTCTCGGAGGCGAACTCCATCCCGCCCACCACCAGCGGCGGACCGCCATCGAGAGCGGACGCGGCGCGCGTCGCCGTCGTGCCGTCCTCCATCGGCCAGTACGCCAGCGGCTGCCCGGACGGGATACGCCGGCGCAGCGTGGACTGCAACGCGCTGCCACCGCGCTGGAGGCGTCGCAGCACCCCGGACGTGGTGGCCTCGACCCAGGCGTGCTTCCCGGAGGGGTGCCAGCGGACGGGGTAGGCGGCGAGTTCGTGGATCAGGCGGGTGCGCCGGTTGGTGATCGCGGCGTCGCCGGTCACGGTCCAGGTGCGGCCCGCACTGTCCGCGAAACTCGTGGTGCCGTCCGGCTGCGCAGTGAAATCCGGCGAGGCAACCACAGTTCCGTCGATGCCGTCGCGGACCTCGGCCCGGTAGCAGCGCCCGGCGACGGCCCGCCGGGGCGGGCTCGCGTCCAGGTGCTCCGGCGCGATCGTCAGCGGCGCCGTGGTCGCGAAGATCGGCGCGGCGGCGGCGACCACCGCCGTAGCGCCGAGCTGCGTCCACGGCCCGTCCATCGACGCAGCCCAGTACAGGCGGATCGTCCAGCTCGCGCCGACCTCCACCGTGCCCCGCAACGCGGCATGCCGAGGCAGCACCGGCAGCGGCCTACCGGCGAACGCGCCGCCCGTGCCGTCCGTGGTCACGTGCACGGCCACGAGGCCGTCCTGCAGCCGCAGATGGTAGGACCGGTTCCCGGCGGCGCCCCACTTCCCGATGAGGATCTGCGAGTCCGCGCCGTACCAGTCCGCCTCGCCCTCCCACCGGATGTCCAGGTTCGTCGTGATGTCGAGCGCGGCAGCGTCCGGCGTGCTCGCGTTGCTGCTGCCGGAGCCCGGCAACTCCAGCGCCGGCGTCCCCGCCTTCACGGACAGCCGGAACGGCGTGTTGCGGCCGAACTGGCCGTAGTACGGGCCCATCGGGTTGTCCGGGGAGAACTGCCCGTTCGTGTTGTTGAGGAGCGGCTGGAGGGTGGCAGGGTCGACGCGCGCCCCCTGGTCCTGGCGGCCACGCTGGTGCGTGAGCGCCTGCCGCTTCAGCAGCTGGCCGGTGGCGTCGATCCACTCGCCGCCGATCAGTAGCTCCCCCCGCACGTCGAACCCCGCCACCACCGCCTCCTAACCCCGGCCCTTGCCGAATGCCCGCTGCACGTTGCCGCCGCCCTTGACCGCGACGGTCTCCCGGATGATGTGCGTCAGCAGCGCCTCGATCCGCCCGCCCGCGCCCTCTTCGACCTTGAGGACGACGGTCTGCGGCTGCTGCATCCCGGCCGCCGCTGTGGCGCCAGGCAGGGTGCTCACGCCCGGCCGCGCATGCGACGGCAGCGTCAGCGGCGGAAGGCCCCCGAGCACACCCGCCATCTGCGTACGCAGCCGCGGCGCCTGCGCGTCGATGCCCTTCTGGAAGCCCTCGATCAGGGCCCGGCCGGAGTACGTGGTGTAGCCCGTCCCGGAGAACGGGCCCTCCTTCGCCGGGCTGAAGGGGAACAGGTTCCGCACCGACGACACCACCGAGCGTGCGGCGCTCTTCGCCGAGCCGATCATCGACTTGATGCCGTTGATGAAACCTCTGATCAGAGCCTGGCCAGCCGACCGCAGGACACCGCCGAGGTTGCCCAGAGCGGACCGCGCACGGCCGGGGAGGCCGCGCACCCAGTTCACCGACTCGGTCAGCTTGCTGCGGAGCATGGAGACCAGCGCGCGGCCCGCCTCCGATGCCCGCGCCCGCAGCCGCCCGGCGAGCCCGGACAAGGCGGCCGACACGCGGCCCGGCAGGCCGCGCACCCATGCGACGAGCTGCCCCCACTTCTCGATCGCCCAGTCCTTCGCCTGCCCGAACCATCCGGCGATCTTCCCCGGCAGCTCCCGGAACCAGCCGACCTTTTCGATGATCCAGTCGACGGCGGTACTGATCGCGGACCGTACGGCCGCCCACACGGCCTGCACGATGTTCCGGAACGTTTCGCTTTTCTGGTAGGCGATGACGACGACCGCGATCAGGCCGACGATCAGGGCGATGATCAGGCCGATCGGGGATGCCATCGTGATCGCCGACCACAGGGCCTGAGCAGCCGCCCACGCCCGCGTAGCCGCCGCCACGATCCGCGTGTACAGGCCGTAGGCCTTGACCGCCAGAGTGATCGCCGCGAACCCCGTCGCGATGCCCATGAGGACGTCAGGCGGGACCTTGTTGATCAGCTCGGCCAGCCACGTCGCGACCTGCGCCGTCACCCCGAGCAACGGCGACAGAGCTATGAACAGCTCCCCCGCAGCTGTGGCGAGGGTGCCGAGGGTCTGACCGCCCTCCCGAGCGAGGTCCAGGAACTGCGCGAACCCCTCGGAGTCCTTGAGGGAGGAGCCCCAGTCGGCGAACGCGGCGGTCATCTCCACCAGGCCGCCGGTCATGTCATCGCTGACCGGGAGGAACGCCTGCAACAGCCCGCCGAACCCGATCGCCAAGTTCTTGATGACGTCCAGGAAGTCCTTCAGCGCCGGTCCGGCAGCCGCGGACATGTCCGCCGCCCACTCCTTGAACCCGGCCCCCTTCACGCCAGCGGACACCTCGTCGAGGAACCCGCCGAACGCGGCCGCGGCCCCCTGCACGAACGGCGTCAGGGCGGGGAGGAGGTCCCGCAGCAGCTGAATGCCCTTGGTGAAGACGGGCATCGTCGTGCCGCTGAGCGAGTCGGACCAGGCCGAGAAATCGGATTTCAGGCCGATGAACGACTTCGCGGTCTGCTGCGTCGCCGGCGGAAGCTCCTTGAGCGCGTCGGTATACGCCTTCTGCTTCTCCGCCGCGTCCGCAGCCCCCGACGCGGCAGCCTTCTGCGCCTCCTCGGCGAGCGTGGCGACATCCTGGACGCCCTGCCACTGTTGGCCGGCAGCGAGCGTGAACGCCTTGACCGCGATACCGGCAGCGGCAGCGCCGGCCGCCAGGCCCAGCAGCCCGGCGCCCACTGCGGTGACCGCAGGCAGGCCCACGCCGAGCGCGCCCAGCGCCAGGCCCACCTTCTTCACGGCTGGCGCGGCCATCTCCGCGTGCGCGCGGATCCCGTCCGCGAGCCCCCGCCCGGCCGCCTCGCCCTCGGTGATGAACCGGCCGCGCAGGTCCTGCAGTCGGCCCTCAGTGTCGCGCTGGAGGCCACGCATCCGCAGCTGTGCGTTGCCCAGGCCGCGCACAAGGCCCTCGTCGTCGGCCCGGATGAAGCCGACGAGTTCGCCGATCGAGAGGGACACGGTGCACCCCCCATCAGCGCGCGAGCGCTATGCAGTTGTTGTGCTGATCACCGGTGCAGTGCGGCCCGGATTTGCGCGTCGTCGTCGACAACGGACACGAAGTCGGCGGCCACCTGCCGCCATACGGCCTCGCCGCTCAGGCCGGAGAGCAGGGTGTAGAAACGCCGTCTGGTCAGGCGCGCGATGTCTTGCGGGCCGTACCGGTACTCGCGCGCGAAGTCGGCTTCGACCGCCCACCACCAGCGGCGGACCGCTTCGCGGGTGCGCCAGTCGCCCGCCGCGTCGCCCGGTTCGGCCCCTTCGGTTTTCCCAGGCCCTCCCCCGAGCGGACCATCTCCAGCGCCTCCGCGAAGGACAGGTCGCGGCCGCCGGCCTGCGCCATCCCCCACGTGAGCACCGTCTGCAGCTCCAGCATCCCCATGCCCGCGTCCATCCACTGCTCGAGGACGTCCCGCCCGAAGAGCAGGGCCAGGAGCTCGGCGAGGTCCTCCTGGGCGTCGGAGTCGCGCAGCTCGTCGACACGCTTCTCCAGCGCCATCGGTACATCCGTCGGCACGGCGACTTCGACGCCGCGGATGACCTCGGTACGGCCGCCGGACGCCTCAGCCCAGAACGCGTCCCACGTCTCGTGCCCGGCTACGGGCTTGCGTGCGGGGCTCAAGACTTGACCGCCGTGGTCGACGCGCCGGACCGGGTGAACGTCGCGGACCACGAGGTTTTGTCGTTGTTCCCGCCGCCCTGGTCCCCGAGGTTGACGTGCGCCGTCCACACCTCCCAGGAGGTGTCCTCCTTGTGCGCGAAGCGGACCCGTCCCAGGGAGTCCTCGCCGAGGAGCTCGGACAGCTCCTCCACGAGGGCCTGGCCGGGGTCCAGGGCGCCGGTGGCGTCGTCCCGCAGTCGGAAGCCCTCGATCTCCAGCTCCTTGCCGAGCTGCATTTTCTGCGACTCGGCCTGGCCTTCGGACGCGAAAGTGGTGGTGTCGGTGGTCTCCTCCTCGTGGCTCTTGGAGAAGGTGTTGATGCCGCCGATCGCGACCCAGGTGTCCGGGGTGTCCGGGTCCTCGACCTCGAACTCCACGTCCCTCGCGTTGTACTTCTGGAGCGCCATGGCGCTGCCTCCTTCGGGCATGACGAACTGCCCGCAGCGGTCGCCGCCCGGGCTGGATAAGGGGTTGGGGTCAGACGCGGTGCGCCGTGACGGAGCGGATCTCCGCGCGGAAGTTGCACACGTGCTCGTGCCGTCCGTTCGCGTCCTTGCCGAGGGCCGCAGGACCGTGCTGGAGGGCCACGCACAGAATCAGGCGCGTACCGTCCGGCAGGACGATCGGGCCGAGCCCGTGAAGCTCCTCGTAGATCGCCCGGCAGCGGTCGCGGGACACGGTCGCATCCTGCGTGCCACGCACCCGGACCTGAAGGCGCGGCTCGTCGTAGCCCAACAGCGAGTCAGGCTCGGAGTTCGACGCCTCGTACAGGGTGAGCGCGATGGCCTGGTCGGGGGCGGACGGCATGTCGTCGAGGAAGGTGTCACCGCCGGTGCCGTCCGGGCCGTAGGTGAGCAGGCTCTTCGCAGTGAGGTAGAGGGCGATGCCCTCGGCGAGGTCAGCCACGCAGCCACCTCCGCAGCGAGACTTGCATCAGCCGCAGGACCACGTCCCGCTCCCGGTTCATCGGGATCTCGAGGTACTTCGCCGACCGGCCGGGCAGGTGCTTCCAGGTCAGCTCCTCGTGCTGGCGTCGCGCGTACACGGTGTCGTAGCTGACCGCGCCGTTCAGGCCGTCGCGGACGACCCTGCCCGAGCGTTCCAGCGTGCCCTCCTCGAGAGGCACGATCTTCCCGGACTCGGCGAGCACGTGCTCGAGGCCGCGCTGGAGACCCTCCTCGGCGAGCCTGCGCCCGCGCGAAGTCCACTGCCGTCGCCCGTCGAACCGGAAGCGGGTGTACTGGCTCATACCAGGCTCACCTCCAGGTGTGCGGGCAGCGGCAGCCGTCCGGCATCCCGGCGGGCGACGGTCAGCACGGTGGTGACCCGGCCGGAGGGCAGCGTGACCCTGGACTCCGGCCGGGCGTCCAGGGCGTCCAGGCGGCAGTAGAACTGCGCCGACGAGGTCACCTCGTTGCCGTCCGCCGCGCGCACCATGCGGTTGGTCTCCTCCAGCCAGCACCGCACCGTCACCGGCGCGGCGAACGCTGGCCCCTTGGCGGTGTTGCCCTCGTACGGCTCCACCGTCACCCGATGCTGGAGCCACAAGCCGGGCAGGGTCACCATGTGCCCACCTCGCCGAGGCGGAAAATGTCCGGGGTGAGGTCCATGCCCTGAAGGGCGTCCCACGCCCTCGGAGCGATCTCCCGCGCCGCCGAGGCCGCGCCCGACGCGTTGCCGCCGGACCGCGACATACTGGCCGATCCGAGACTCACCGACGACCAGCCCGCCCCGGCCGCACCGATGGAGTCGCCGACCTCGTCCCACCACTGCGCCTGCGCGCACGCGGCGTCCGCGAACGCCTGCAACACGGTGGCGTTGGAGGGCATGCCCTCGTCGTCGACCTCGTACCAGCACAGCCGGAACACCCGCGCCTCCAGCATGCGGGAAGCGTCCGCCAGCAGCTGGCCGATGCTGTCCGGGGGAGTGGCCCCGGTGTAGGTCTCGTACTGCTCGCTCGTGGCGTACACCCGGGCCATGCGCCACCCCCTACAGGTCCAGGACCGCGACCGTGACGGCCGTGTCCGCCCCGGAGTAGTCGAGCCACACCGCACCGTCCGTACGCCGGAACTCCGGCCCCAGCCGGGGCAGCAGCTTGGCCGCCCCTGCGGCGACGGTGAACGTGGCGTCGGCGATGGCGAGGGCCTGCGCGCCGACCGTGCCCGGCGTCTGCACCGTCACGGTCAGCGTGGTGGAGTCGCCGTTCGCGACGTACAGGCGGCGGCCGGACGCCCACGTGAAGGAGTTGCCGTCGGTGAGTTCGGCGGCAACGTCCACGTCGGCGAGGACGACCCCGGCGGCGGGGACCGTGGTCGGCGCGATCAGCGTGCGGGCCATCAGTCCTCACCCCCGTACGCCTCGATCAACTGATCTTTGGTCATGGACCGGTGATCGCCCGGGTCCTGAGCGTCCGTGTAGGCAACCCATGCCGCCTTGCTCGCGGAGCGGGCCGGACGCTGCACCCCGTCCGGCCCGCTACCGCTCCCCTCACCATCCCCAGGCGGGTCCTCGAGGCGGCGCCAGCCGCCCTCACCAGCAGAGGCCAGCCGCTCCAGGCGGGCCTCTGCGTCGCTGCCGGGGACCGGCCGCACCCGCTCCGCGGTATGCCGGCCGGACCCCCTCACATACGTGGCCATCAGACGGCGAGGCCGTTCATGACGGCGTGCGCCTTCTCGTTGCCGTACTCCAGGCCGATCTCGCCGTACAGCTGCACCTCGTCGGACGCGCCGGTCTTGGCCAGCGGCTCCTCGAACATGACGCCCTTGCCGGGGATGTTCAGGAAGACGGGGCGCAGCTGCTCCAGCGAGGCGACGACGATCGTGTCCTGGGGGACGTGCCGGTCCATCATGACGCCGAGGCGGCCGAAGTCGGTCTCGATCGTCTGGACGTTGACGCCGCCGACGCTCCGGTTCCCCTCCGTGATCATCACGGACTTCCCGTACGCGTCCGCGTATGCCTTCGTGATGGCCCGCTTCTGCGCCGAGTTGACGATCAGGGTCGCGGTGGCCTGCTCGCTGATGCCGCCGTTGTCGTAGGCGAGCTGAAGCAGGTCATCGATGTCGTCGGTGGCCAGCGCGGTCGCTGTCGGCTCGGCGTAGGCGATGCCCGTGGCGGTGCCCAGGGTGATCGCCGTCCCGCCGTTGGTGGTGGACACCTTGAAGGTGTCGGTGGCCACCGCGTCGACGTAGTACACGCGTCCGGCGACGATGCCGGTGGCGTTGCCGGTGTCCCGGAACACGACCTTGTCGCCGTCGGTCAGGCCGTGCGCGGTCGACGTGATCGTGTCCGTCGCCGAGGTCGCGCCCGTCACCTCGGTCGCCTTCGCCACCCGGTTCGTGGTCACCGCCTGCAGCAGGCCCCGCGTCTGGCGTGCCGTCGCGTTCGTCGTCGGGTTCGCGAACTCCCCGTTGATGAACGAGAAGTTGACGTCCAGCGCGATGCTCTTGAGGGCCTGCGCGACCTGCCAGTCCAGCTCGTTCCCCACCGGGTTCGAGCCGTCCACCCCGCGGAACGGGGCGCTCCCCGGGGTAGCGAGCTGCCCGATCGCCGCCTGCTTCGTGTACGAGACGGACACCTTCTCCTGGTGGATCTGGGCCACGTTCCGCACGTTCGCCCGCTTGCGCTCCTCGGCGGTCGGCGCGGTCGCGCCCTCCACCCGGGTGCGCTGCGAAGGGTCCCGCAGGTCGTAGGTCTGCCACTCGAACTCCACGGCGGTCGTCATGCCGCCGCCGGTGAGACCGCCGATGGCCGAGAGCAGCGGGGTGTCCTCGGGCGTGAGGGCGAACAGCTCGCCCGCGTAGTTGGGAAGGTCGAACGTCGTGCCCATCCCGGTGATCCCGGCCATGGTGACTCCTTACGTGGTCGTCGCGGCACGCTGCCGCTTCAGTCGAATGACCTCGGTGAAGTTCCGGGCCGCCATCGCGGCCTCGATCTTCTTGTCGATGGATGCGGCCTGATCGCCGCTGCCGCCGGCCCCGCCCAGGTCCGCACCTGAGCGCCCGGCTCCCCGGCCGCGCAGGCCCGGGTCACGGCCCATGGCCGCTTGCACCGCCTGTTCTACGGCCGTGTTGAACGCCTCCGGGTCGGACGGGTCGAGGCTGTCGATGGACTCGCAGAAAGCGCGGGAATCGAGCAGTCGGTCGGCGTCAGCGCCCAGCCGCGCCGCCGTCCTGTACACGTGCAGCTCGATCGCCGCCGACGCGGCCTGCTCCTGCGCAGAAGTGAGCGCCGTCTGCGACTGCGTGAGCTGGCGGGTCAGCTCCTCCGGGGTGGCTGGCTTGTCGCCCTCCAGCCCCAGCGCGGAACTGATCGTGCCGAGGAGCTCCTGGCGGGCTTCGTTGGCCGCGTTCTCCTTGGCCACGGTGCGGGCCTTGCCAGCCTCTTCCCGCGCGTCCCGGATGACCTTCGCCACCGGGTCCGGGAGAGAGTCGACCTTGCCGTCCCACTGGAACCCCTCCCAGGGGCTCACAACGGGCTGGCCGCCCTGACCGGTACCGCCTGTGTCTGCTCCGGGCGCGCCTTCGTTACCGGGCTGTCCGCCGCCGGATCCGGAGCCGTCTCCGTCCCCTCCGTCGGCATACACGGGGCCGAAAGGGCCAAAGCCGTAGGGGTGTGCCCATCCGGCGCCGTCCAGGCGCACACGGGCGAGGGTGTTCTTGTGCATGGTGCCCTCCAGGGGCATCGAAGGATGGGCCCGCGCCAGGCGGGCCGATAAGCAGAGACCGCAGCGCGGCCCCCATCGGGCTACAGGAACGACGAATTGCCGAACATCCGCCGGCGCTCCGCCTCCGCCTTCTTGAAGGCACGCGCGCGCAGCACTCCGACTCGGTCTGTCTGCGCTTCCTCATCCCCCCAACCGGCGCGCTGCGCCCGGCGGAAGGTCGGGGTATCCCTTGTCAGCCGCTGCTCATAGGCGGAGATAAGGGACCGCTCTTCAGGGGTTGTGACCGGGCGGGCCGGGGCGCCTGGCGCCGCGTTGATCCGGGCCAGCCTCTCCCCTTGCGACAAGGCGGCTGCGGGCTTCGCCGCGTCAGCCTGCGACGTGCCGCCCTGGGCGCCAGCGGAGCGCGTCGCAGATGACTCGGTGGCGCTCCGGCTTTTGCTCTTCCTGCCGCTGGCGGCCAGCTTCGCGAAGGCGCCCTTGCCGTGCTTCTTCCGCCCGATCCATGCGGCGAGCGCTTCCGGGTCCTGAGCGCCTGCCGCGGCAAGCTTTGAAACGAACGCGCTGGCCACAACGTCCTCCTTCGCCTTCGCCTACCGAGCGGCGCCGATCTGCTCGCGCTGCGGTTTGCGGCGCAGATCCGAATGCGCGACCACATGCTCGCGGGCCGCCTTCTGCCACTTACGGACGTACGCGCCCGCACGCTGCCGCGCGGCGTCGTCCATCGCGGCCACCTGCCGGCGCTTCCACGCCCGAATGTGACGCTCGATCTCCCGCTGCCGCTGCGTGTCCTCGTACGACGTGCCCGGCGTCGCGTGATGCGGCGGCCGGGTCGTCACCCCCGGCAGGTACGCGCTGAGGCTGTGGCGGCAGTTCGGATGGAACAGGCCGGCCGCGCGCGCCTCCACCAGGCTCCCGGCGACGTGGACGGCCACCGTTGGCGCCGAACCGCGACGCCGGAGCAGACCGCGGCGGGGCTGCTCCGGCGGGTCCAGGTCTTCCATACGCAGGGTGTGCGGGCCGGACCGGTCGGAAAGGGTGAGGATCTCGCCCTCCCACGGCCGGCACAGTGGGCACTCCAGCGGGGCGTCGGACACCATGACCAGGCCCACCTGGATCTCGGCGAGCGCGTCGATGTGGCCCTCGATGGCGGCGCGGGCGGTGACGGAGCGGACGGCCATCTCCGCGTACGCGGCGAGCTCCCACGTCTTTCCCGCCCGGTCGATGAATCCGCCCACCCCGCGCTGCGCGAAGGCGTCGAGCGCCCGCTGACTGGCCTGGCGTCGGGTGACCGTGCCCAGCAGCGGGCCCGAAGCCACGCGGGTCACGATCCGCCGGTACACGTCCACGACCGCGCGCGTGACCCGCGCGTACACCGGCCGCGTGTCCGCGGCATACGAGGCCGCCAGACGGTCCACCGCCGGCGCACCCGGCAGCACACGGCGGGCCTGGAGCTCGCGGCCGATGTCCAGTGCCCCCAGCTCGGCCACGGCAGCCTGACGGCCGCGACCGTACGCCTCGATCAGCGCCTGCCGTACGGCCCCATCGGCGTCCTGCTGGAGCGCGTCGGTGACCTCCTCCACCGCCTGCCGTAGGTCCCCGATGGAGCGGAGTTTGATCTCTGCCCACAGGGGTGAGTCGATGCCCTCGGCGAGCGCCCTGCTGAGCCGCTCCAGGATGGAGCGTTCGGCGTCCTCGTACAGCATCGCCACGGCGGCGGCGAGGTCCTCGGCCATCGCGGGGGACACAGGCATGGGCTACGCCTCCGGCTCGGTCTCCTCGCCACCAGGGGCGTTGTCCGGTCCGGGCGGCGGGGGGAAACCCTCAGCGCCGGTCAGGGCCGGGTCCGCCACGAGCCTGCCCGTCTCCTCGAGGACCGCCTGAACCTCGGCGTCCACACGGTCGTCGTCCCAGTCCGGGTGGACCATGCGGACGAGCGTCTCCCGTGAGGCAGCCTCAGCCCGGTTTAGCAGCTCGGCCGTGGTGGCCAGCTCCTGCGGGCCCTCGCTGATGCCGTCCTGGAACTCCACCACCGGCCGCTCCAGGTCCAGGCCCCCCCGGCGGAACCGGAACCCGGCCAGCACCGCCAGATACGCGGCCGCGATGTCCCCGACCCCCGGCTTCCAGTACAGCGACTTCCGGCCCGCCGTGCCGAGGGAGCGCCGGTTGCGGGCCTTCACCTCGGTCGCCGTGACCGCCTGCCCGTCCGACTCCCCGAAGTTACTCGCGGAGTAGCCGGCCTGCCGTACGGCCTGCTCCAGCAGGGCCTGGCTCGTGTCCCGGTGCTCGGTCACACGGATGTCGAACTGCACGACCGTGAGCGGGTTCGGGTCGCCCGGCCTTTGCAGCATGTTCAGCCCGGAGTAGATACGCCGATCCTCGTTGAAGGTGGCGCCCTGCCCGGGCCCGAGGGACTGAAGCATGGTGTCGGGGGCGACGATGCGGCCCTTGCCGTTCTGGATGTCCCGCATCCACGAGCTGTAGGTCTCGTCGAGGGCGTCCATCAGGCCCTCGATGCCCTGGAAGTCGGACTGGCCCCAGTACGCGGCCGAGGGGATGTGCCGCCACGCCCTGGCGGGGCGCACGTTGGGCACGTAGGCGGCCGTGAGGTGGTCGGGGGCGCCGGTGTCCAGGCCGCCCTCGGCGTCCACCATGGAGGCGAGCGCGCGGGTGGCGGGGTGGTCGGCGAGCGGCCGTGCCGCCCCCAGCGTGGTCGCTGAGCCCTCGTACAGGCCGTGGAAGATGCGGCCCTTCTCGTGCCGCTCCAGGTGCCGGAACACGCGCCGGTCGGTGTTGTCCTCCGACTCCAGCACGGTCCAGAAGGTGACCGCGACGAGCCGCCCGTACGCGAACTCGGGTGCCGCCCGGTCGGCCGCCACGGTGTCGATCCACGGCCGGTCCGACACCTGGTCGTCCCACACCACCCGCAGATACGCCCCACCCAGGGCCGCGCACACTTCGCCGGCCTCGAGGAGGGTGGCCTGGAGACCGCCCTCCATCAGGCTGTCGAGGGCGGTCTGGGTGTCGTCGGATGCGTCGTCGGCGGCGAGGAGCTTGGGCGGCTCGGAGAACAGCAGCTCCGAGGAGTTGCGGGCGATGTCGGCGGCGAGCGGAACGTGAAGCTTGTCGCGCTTCTCACCTGGGCTGGTGGGGTTGCCCCAGAACCAGCGGGCCAGCTTCCCGACGACGCCGCCCCGGTACTGGGACGGCCGGTCGTCGACGGCCCGGTAGCCGCGGTTGAGGTAGCGGGCCTCCAGCCGGTCCGGTTCGGACGAGTACCAGGCATCCCAGTCGGCGAGGGCATTCTGGACACGCTCGTCGGACGGCGGCCACGTGACGTTGCCAGTGGGCAGAGGCATTACGCGGCCACCTCCAGGAGCATCGGGATGTGCGGCCGCCACAGGGCCTCGGTCGTACGGACGCCGTACCTGAGCGCGTCACAGGAGTGGTCGTCCACCTTGATCGGTTTGTCCTCGCCCTTGTCGGCTGCGTCGTCGTCCCAGGAGTAGCCGGGGATCTCCTCCAGCAGCCCGACCGCCGAGGGGTGGATGCGTAGCCGGTCACCTGCGAACAGGCTGCCGACGGTACGGATGCCGTCGAGGACGGCGTTATCCGCCGGGGTCACGCCGTGGACCCCGTCGCGGTGCAGCTGCTCGATGTACGAGGCCGCCGACGGGTCGACGATGGTCCATTCCGGCTGCACGCCAAGGACGTTGGTCTGCGGCTGCGCCACGGAGGCGAGCCAGCGCCGGCGCTCCTGGCTGTACTCGGTGTCGGTCTTCTTCCGGCGCTGGGCGCGGGAGTCCCACCGGTACTCGGAGACGACGTACAGGCGGCGGTCGACGCCGAGGCCGATCAGCAGGTCGGCGTACGGGTTGGTGGTGCCGTAGTCGATGGCGTCGCACAACCATCGGCTGATGTGCGGCACATCTGCGGTGACGTGCCGGGTCTCGTCGAACGCCTCGTAGATGGCGCCCTCGGCCTGCACCCAGTGGCCGAGGATGTTCCGCCGGTAGAACAGCCCCACGTAGGTGGACTTCAGGGAGGCCACGTACTCGGGGTCGAGGAACGGGTTGTCGTCCAGCGTGAAGTGCCACGACCGGAGCCGTGTTTCGGCTGGCCGCTTCAGGTAGTCGCGGCGGAACCAGTGCGCCGGGTTGTCCGGGTTCGTCGTCGTGAAGATCTTCGCGCCTTTGACGGAGCAGCGCGCCACCAGCTGGTCGAAGAACGTCTTCGGCAGGGTCGTGGTCTCGTCGACGTACGCGCCGACGCAGGTCATACCGCGGATCTTCGGCTCGGCCTTCGCATCGTTCGCACCGAGGACGTGAATGGCGCGCCCCATGATGTAGGCGATCGGCGCGCCGTTGGTGTACTTGATCAGCTTCGCGAGCGGCCCGAACAGGTCCGGGTTCATCAGCGGAGCGATCACGTTCCGGTACAGCGAGTCCCGGGTACGCCCAACCATCACCAGCTCACCGCCGGTCGGCGCGACCGCGACAAAGATCAGCCAGGCGAGCAGCGAAGCGATCGTCTTCCCCGACCTGACCGAGCCCTCCCAGGCGTTGATCCGCGCATCGGCCTCCACCACGGAGACGATCTGCTTGCGGGACAGGGGCAGCGCATCAAGGAGACTCACCCTCCGCCTCCTCGCCCGCCCCCTCTGCACCCCCGGCCTCGTCATACGCCGCCTTCAGGCCGCGCATCAGCTGACCGAGCATCGAGCGGGCGTCCTCGGCGCCAGCGTCGTCTGCGGGCGGCACGAGCTTGAGGGACTTCTCCAGGGCGATCCCGGCCGCGGCCATGAGGTTCTTCTTGTCGGCGGTCGGCGGCTCGTCGACGGTGCGCTCGTTGTAGGTGTTCTCCTTGCCGCCGAAGTTGAAGACGACGGCGGGCTCCCACATCTGCTGCGTGAGCTTCAGCGCGTCCAGGTGGAGGTCAAGGGCCGTGTCTGCGCGGAGGGCGGCGAGCTGGGCGACGCGGGCGCGGGTGGCGTCCTCGGTCATCGACGTGTCGAAGACGAGACCGAGTTCGCCAGCGATGACGGACACGGTGCGCTGCGCACGGCCGATCTCGCGGGCGATGGCGTTGCGGCCCATGCCGAGGGCGTGCAGCTCGGCGACGCGCCGGTAGTCCTCTTCGGTGACCGGGGCTGTGTGTTGGTTCGCCATGGTCACCTCCGGGCACGCGGAAGGCCCGACCGCACGAGGGACGGTCGGGCCTGTCAGGGGTTGGTCAGCAGCTCTCGCTGTCCTTGACCGCGAACAGCGTCACCTGGGTGTCCGTCGGGTGCGTGCCGGCCTCGGGCTCCTGGCTGCATACGGTCCAGTTGCGGTCCATGACCTGGAGGCGGCCCTGGCCGCTGGCGTCCTGGTCGTCGAGGACGTAGAACCCGGCGGCCTGCGCTGCGTCTTGGGCGGCCTGGAGATCCTGGCCGACGAGGTCTGGTAGTTCCGCGGTTTCGGCTGCGCCCGTGTCGGCGTCGGCGGTGTCCTGCTGCTCCTGGCTGCTGGTGTCTGCGGCGGCCTTGTCGGGTTTGCTGCTGCTGGTGTCCTCGGTGCCTTCGCAGGCGGTGAGGGTGAGGAGTGCTGCTGTGGTGAGTGCGCCGATCGTGTAGCGGATGCGCATGGTTCGCCCCCCTGGGTGTGAGTTGCTGGCGGGGGCCAGCATGCTCCCTGATGGGGGTGGTGTGTGGGGCTTGTGGCTGTCTTGTGACGGAAGGGGGGTCCGCGCAGGGCGGTGCGCCAGCAGCATCCCCGCACGGTGTGAGCGATCGGGTGGTGCCCTGCGCGGACGACTGTGGGTATGCGAACGGCCCCCGCGGGTGGGTGCGGGGGCCGTGGTCGCGATCGGGTCCGGGCACGCCGGACGTGAGGCCAGGATGACGCGTGATCGCCCGGAACGCAACTACGGGCGTAGTGGGCGGGTCAGCACTGACAGGCGTCCTGCTTCTGCATGCAGTCGTAGCAGCGTGGGCAGTCGCAGCCGCACGCGCAGTCGGCGTGCTCCGGACCGGCGCCGGAGCAGTAGCAGCCGGACTCTCCGCAGGGCATGTTGTCGCTCATGGGTTCAGCCTCTCGTGAGGGTCTGACAACGGCGTCCGGTCAGGCGCACCAGCGGGCGAAGCCGAGCGTCTCCGTGCGCAGCGCCGCGGCGGCGAGCACAGGAGCGTCCGGGGCCCCGGAGGCGATCGCGGCGAGGACGGCTCGGTGAAGGTCGTCGGTCTTGCCGTGCGCCACTTCGTCGTCGTCCTGCACGGCGTGGATCTCGGCGAGGCGGCGGGCGATGTCCTCAGCGGTCAGGCCGGGGTCGCCCGGCCAAGCCGGGGCGTTGTCCTGGTGGCGCTCGATCTCGCTCATGGTCATCCCTTCTTCGGCTTCTTCTGGGCGGGCTGCTGCTTGGGCTTCAGCCAGCCGCCGCGCGACGCCTGGTAGTCCGTCTCGTGCCCCTTCAGCCGGGCATCGTCCTTGCGGATGGGCTTCTTGAATCCGAGTGCCATGATGGCTCTCCGTCCTGTGATCGGGATGGGACCGGGGCGGCTGGACGACTTGGCGGAAGGCCAGCCGCCCCGGGGTCTGGTGGTCAGCCGCGGGGGCCCGCAGCGACATGGATGTGGGTGTGGTTGGGCCGGTCGGGCGGCACGCTCTTGTAGATCAACATCCCCTCTTCGGATTCGAGAGGGGCTACGCCCACAAGCGTGTGACCTGCGCATTCACGGCAGGAGGGGCGCCCCTCCTCCGGTGGGGGAGGGGCGGACGAAACGGACACCCGGCGGCGGGCGGACCACCACACGGCGGCCACCCCGGCCACCCACACGACGAGCACCCCGGCTTCCGGCGACGCGGCCCACACGGCGGCCAGCACAACCCCGCCGAGGACGACGAGGACGCATCCGCCGGCGAGCGGCGACCGCTGCACAGGCTCCTCGACCGGGGCCGGGTCCGACTTCCGGCGCGCCATCACAGCGCCCCGTAGATGCCGCCGCCAGCCCAGTTGGCGGCCGTGGCGAGCGGGACCGCGGCGAAGCCAGCGATGCCCGCCGACGTGCCGAGGCAGATCCCGCACCAGGCGCCGCGCTTGATGTCCGCCCCGTACCGCGGCCTCTTCGCCAGCACGACCATGACGACGGTCAGGATCAGCACCAGCGCACCGCCGGCCTGAGTCAGCGGCAGGTACGAGACGACGCCCGCGCGCTGCCCGGTCTGCCCGCCGACACCCCAGACGAGGGCCACGTCGCCGAGCCAGTTGGAGATCCAGCGGGTAGTGCGGGCGCCCCATCCGACGAGGCCGCCAACGCTGAGGATGGCGAGGACGCCGTACGCCCAGGCGAACAGGAACGGGAGCAGGGCGGCAGCGTGGCCGAGGGGGTCGGCGCGGAGGGCCTTGAGGCCGGGCCACCAGGTGGTGAGCTGGTAGGCGAGGACGAGGAGTCCGACGGTCACGCCGCCGTACGTCACGTAGTTCACGATGGGGCCCTTCAGCGGTGGAGGGCCACGGCGAGCGCGGCGAGGGTGCAGATGAATGCGGCGGTGCAGCCGACGGGTGCGAGGTAGAGGTGGCGGGCGCGGGCGGGTGCGATGACGCACAGTCCGGCGGCTGCG
>Ga0247821_10000356_pt1 | contig 25384 bp, 33 predicted proteins | sample 13C_Glycerol_Day_FD_192481 | JGI IMG/M metagenome (GOLD analysis project Ga0247821, IMG submission 192481) | Soil microbial communities from agricultural site in Penn Yan, New York, United States - 13C_Glycerol_Day14 | ecosystem: Environmental > Terrestrial > Soil > Agricultural land | place... | reverse complement strand
CCCTTGGTACGACGCTGCTGCCCACGATCGGCGCACTGGCGCCGATGCTGTCCGGCCTCACTGTGGTGGCCGGTGGTGGCGCGCTCGCACTCGACGATCTGAAGAAGAAGGCGAAGCAGCTCAAGGGCCCGTTCGAGGAATGGCAGAAGATCGCGAACAAGGCGGTCGCACCCCACACCGAGAAGGCCGTCAAGTCCCTGAAGTCGGCGATGGAGGACCTCAACCCGGTCATCAAGATCGGAGCCGACACCTTCGGCCGGATCACGGAGAAGGCCGCAGGGTTCGTGAACAGCCCCGCCTTCCAGTCGTCGTTCGCGAAGAACGCCGAGATGGGCTCCAAGTGGGTGGAGGAGTTCGGCAGCAGCATCGGCGACTTCACGCAGGCCTTCCTGGACTTCGGCACCAAGAGCCAGCCGGCGCTCGACGCGTGGCAGGACCTCCTCGGCGGGTTCCTCGACACGGGCCTGCCCGGCATGTTCCAGGAGATGGAGAGGGGTGTCGGCGGCTCTTCGGATGTTCTGTCCGGCCTCGCCAGCCTGATCAACGATTCGCTGCTGCCGACGCTCGGCAAGGTCGCCGGGTCGTTCACGGAGGCGTTCGGGCCGCTGCTGAAGGAACTCTTCATCGGCGCCGGGCACGGCATCGAGTTGTTCGGTGAGCTGTTCTCCGGGGCGATGAAGGCCTTGGAGCCCGCGGCGAAGGTCGCGGCGGACGTGTTCCGCGGCCTCAACGAAGTGTTCGAGATCGGCGCGTCGGTGGCCGGGGACCTCGCGTCGGCTCTGGGTGGCGCGCTGCTGGGCACGATCTCTGAGTTCGCCGGGACGGGCGACGACGTCGAGGGGATGACGGGCGGCTACACCAAGTTCTCGGACTGGGTGAAGGAGAACCAGACCACGATCCGCATGGCGTTCACTGCCATGGGCATGGCCATGATCGACATGGTGAACATGGGCATCCAGTCCGTGCCCATGCTCATGGGCGCCTTCGAGGGCCTCGCTGACATGGTCCTCACCAGCATCGACGGCATGATCAGCGGCCTCGCCGGGGCGTTCGGGGATGTGCCCATCGTGGGCGACTTCCTGAAGGACGCGAACGAGCAGTTCGACGAGATGGCGGGCGGCTTCCGGGAGAAGCTCGGCGGGATGACGCAGTCCGCCGAGGACTTCGCAGCCGTTGCCGGGGAGAAGCTCGGCAGGGCCAAGCTGGTCCTGAACGTGGACCAGGCCTCCGCGAACTTGAAGTACATCAAGGAAGAGCTGAAGGACCCGAACCTCACCGAGACGCGTGAGGCGAAGCTGAAGGCCGACAAGTCACAGGCCGAGGCTGCTCTGGCAGACGCCAAGCAGCGGCTGAAGGACTTCGACGGGAGGAAGGCCACCGCCAACGTCGGGACGAACCTCAGCGGCTTCCTCGGCGGGATCGCGACGGCCAACAAGACGAACCCCCGACCGAAGAGCGTGTCCGTCGGGGCGAACTTGGGGCCGTTCCGCAGTGCGGTCGGCGGGATCGCCGGGCGGGTGGTGGGCACCTCGTACATCAACGTCGCCTACCGGCAGGTCGGTTCCGCGATCGGTGGCGCCGTCCTGAACAAGGCGGACGGCGGCATCCTCAGCTTCTACGCGAACGGCGGCGTCCGGAATGAGTCCCATGTCGCGCAGATCGCCCCGGCGGGGTCGTGGCGGGTGTGGGGTGAGCCGGAGACGGGCGGCGAGGCGTACATCCCGCTGAGCCCGGCGAAGCGGGGCCGGTCGCGTGAGGTGGCCGCACAGGCGGTCAGCATGCTCGGCGGGGATGTGCAGTGGTTCGCGAAGGGCGGCGTCACCAAGGCGGAGCGGGAGGCCCGTAAGGCGGCCACCGGCGACCTGACGATCTCCCACTTCGGGCGGATGGCGGGCTACAAGTCTTCGGAGATCGTCGGCGACCTGGCGCGCGCGGACTCCCTCAACAGCCTGGTGGGTGCGCTGAACCAGTGGCGCTCCATCATCATGAAGGCGACGCACGGCGGCGTGGAGAAGAGCCTGCTGAGGGCGTTGGACTCCGCGGGCAAGAAGCTCCTGAAGTGGGAGCGGCAGCTGGACAAGGCGTCCGACTCGCTCCAGAAGTCCAAGGACCGCCTCAACGAGCTGAAGCAGGCCGCCTCGCAGCTGCGGGAGAGTGTCCGCTCCGGGGTCCTGGGCTCGGCGAATATCACCCGTGGCGTGAACGGCGACAAGCCGGTCACCGTGGCTTCGATCATGGGTGGGCTCACCGCGAGCCGGGACAAGGCGACCGCGTTCGCCGGCGCTCTGACGGGCCTGAAGAACAAGGGCTTGTCGGGGGATCTGATCAGGCAGATCGCCGAGGCCGGTATCGAGGGCGGCGGCCTGGAGACAGCCGGGGCGCTGATGAGCGCTTCGTCGTCGGAGATCGCGTCGCTCAACAAACTTCAGTCGCAGATCAGCACCGCCGCGACGGCCGCGGGCAAGGTCACCGCGGATGCCGTGTATGCGTCGCAGATCAAGACGCAGGAGAAGCTCGTCAAGGCGTGGCAGACGACGGTGGACAAGCTGTCGAAGTCCATGGAGGACCTCGCGAAGTCCATGGAGCGGCTGATCGAGAAAGGCTTCAAAGGCAAGGCCGGGGGCGGCATCGTCGGCGCGGCCGCGACGGGCGGGCTCCGCTCGAATCTCACGTGGGTGGGCGAGCACGGTCCGGAGCTGCTTGATCTGCCGGTGGCGTCGCGGGTGTGGTCGAACCCGGACTCCAAGCGCATGCAGCAGCAGGCGTGGGCGTCGATGCTCAACGAGCCCCGCCACCGTGCGCCCCGGAGCGGGGCCGCGCCGGCCGTCGGCTCAGGCGACGTGATGGTCATCCAGCTGTCCATCGCAGACCGCGAGTTCGGCGAGCTGTGGGTGGACACGGGCCGCAAGGAAGTCCGCGCCCGCGGCGGCCTGGAAGCGACGCTGCGCCCACCGCGCGGCAGGTAGAGAGGAACAGCGAGTGCCATTCACAGTGTGGAACGGACCCGCGCCGACGACGGCCGCTCAGGCCAGCGTCACGACGGGGACCGCGATCAAGACCATGTTGCAGCTGGCGACACCGTCGACCACGCAGATCCAGATCCTGGAGTGGGGTTTCTCCCTCGACGACCCGCCCGGCGCCGACGGCGTGGTGGAGCTGCTCCAGACCGACGTGGCAGCGACGGTCACCGCGCACGTCGCGGCGACCGGTGTGGTCAACCTGGACCCGAACGGGCCGACGACGCTGCTCACCGTGGGCACCTCGGCGACCGGGTACACAGCGTCCGCCGAGGGCTCGATCACCGCGACACGGGTGTTCGACACCGTGTCCCTCAGCTCGGTGTCCGGGGAGTCCGGCCTGTCCTACGTGCGGACGTTCATGCCGGACGACCGGCCCATCGTCGCCGTGAGCCGCTTCCTCCGCGTCCGCGCCACCACCCCGACCACCGCCGCCGACATGCGCACCTTCATCACCTTCCAGCAGGTGGGCTGACCTGTGCAGACCATCGCCCCGTTCGTCGCAGCGCTCCGCCGCCGCTTCGCCAACCTCCCCGGACCGGCCAGGGCCGTCGGGGAGGCGTCCACCGGCGAGCCGGTCACGGTGGAGTTGCTCGTCGCCGGGGTGTGGGTCGACATCACTGACTACTGCATGGTCCGCGACAACTCCGGCCAGGTCCGTATCACCTACGGCATCCAGGGCGGCGAGGGCTCGCAGACTGAGCGGTCCACTGCGGCGCTGCAGCTCCTCAACGACGACGCGAGGTTCTCGCACCGCAACCCGCTGGGCCCGTACTACGACACCCTGAACTGGAACGCCGCCCAGATCAGGGTGAGTGTCCCGGACGGCAACGGCGGCAAGACGTACCGGATCTGGGGTGAGGTCTCGGAGTGGGTGACGAACGCCGACAGGTCCGGCGAGCACGTGTGGGTCGACGCCACCGTGAACGGCTTCCTGCAGAAGCTTGCGCAGGGCCCGGCGCCGGAACGCTCCGTCATCTACCGGGCGGTCACCACGCCGCTCCTGACCGGGCTGGTGGGGTACTGGCCGTGCGAGGACGCCGAGGGCGCCAAGTCCCTGGCGTCGGCGCTCGTCAACGGGTCCCCGATGACGTGGACCGGCAACCCGATCCTTGCCGCGTACTCCGGCTTCGAGGCTTCGGACCCGCTGCCCACCCTCACCGGCGCCTCCCTGACCGGCGGCATCGCCAAGTACGACACGAGCACGGTCACCCAGTACCAGATGCGGTACCTCCTCGCCGTGCCTGCGGACGGTTTCACCGACCAGGATGTGATCTCCCGCATCGCCGTCGAGGCGGGCGCCTACAACCTGCGCTACCTCGACGTCCACTACAACGACCCGCCCGGCGGGGTCGGCTCGTTCGGCGGGCGGGGCACGCTGACGGTGCAGGCATACGACGGCGACGAGTCCCCGCTCGCCACATCGGGCACCCCGTCGATCAGCCTCGACACGCGCGGCCGGCAGCTGCGGGTGTCGGTCGAGGTGTCCAACAACGGCTCCGCGCTGTCGATGACGCTGCGGGTGCTGGACGTCGACAGCGGCATCACCGATTCCACGACGATCGGTCTCGTCTCCACCCAGGTCACCCGCGTCACCTCGGTCGGTATGGCCCCGGACACGCTCGCCGGGAGCGCCGGCGTCATCGCTGCCGCGGTCGGCCACGTGACGGTGCAGACCACCATCAGCGACATCACCGATCTCGGTGACGCGATCCACCCGACCGGGGAGGCCGCAGGCCGGCGCATTCAGCGGCTGTGCGGTGAGGAGGGCATCGCCTTCGACTGGGTCGGCGACCTCGACGACACCGTGGCGCTGGGGGCGCAGGGCCGGCAGAACGTGCTGACGCTGGCGCAGGAGGCGTGTCTCGCCGACGGGGGGCTGCTGTTCGAGTCGCGCAGCGGGTTCGGGCTCGGCTACCGGACCCGGGCCAGCCTGAGCAATCAGGATGCGGCGCTGGTGCTGTCGGTGTCGGCGTACAACCTCGACGGGGTTCCGGTGCCGGTGGACGACGACCGGCAGACCCAGAACGTCCTCACCGTCACCGTCGGCGCCGTGTCCGCGACCTACGAGGAGACTGAGGGCCCGCTCGGTACGGCGGCGATCGGGAAGTACGGGGAGAGCAACGGGCTCACCCTGAACCTTGCCGCCACCGATCCCGCCGTGGTGCGTGACCATGCGGCCTGGCGGGTCCACTTGGGCACCGTGGATGAGGACCGCTTCCCCTCGATCTCCGTCAACCTCGCCCACCCGTCGATCACGCCGGAGATGCGGCGGGCGGTCCTCGCGCTCCGACTCGGCGACCGCGTACAGATCTCGGATCCGGAGCCGTGGCAGTCCTACGACGCCATCGACCAGCTCGTCCTCGGCATTGAGGAGTCCCTTACCCGCTTCGAGCACAAGTTGACGTTCATCTGCGCGCCGGCCTCGCCGTACACGGTCGGCGTCCTCGACACGGATGCCGCGCGGCTGGACACGGACGGGTCGTCTCTCCTCTCGTCGGTGACGTCGTCTGATACGGCTCTCGCCGTTGGCCCGTCGACGGAGGACTTCACTCGCTGGACCACGGACAGCGGGGACTTCCCGCTGGACGTGCGTGTCGGGGGCGAGGTCATGCGTGTGACGGCCATCGGCAACCACGTGACGGACACCTTCACCCGGGTCACCGCGAACGGGTGGGGAACCTCCGACAGCGGGCAGGCATGGACGAACGTCAACGCCGCGAACTCGGATTTCTCCACCAGCGGCACGGTGGCCGCGCACTCCGTCGGCTCGGTGAACTCCTCCCGCTACAGCGTCCTCGCGTCGCTGTCGCTGGCCGATGTGGACATTCAGGCGGACATGGCGACGAGCGTCACCGCGGCGGGCGGCCCGCAGTTCTCCCACATCGTCGCCCGCTACGTCAACGCCAACACGATGTATCTGGCCCGGCTGCGCTTCAACCTTGACCAGACGATCGACCTGACGATCCAGAAGCGGGTCAACGGCACACAGACCGACATCGAGACCGTCAACATCGTAGGCACGCACGCCGCAGGGGTGTTCTTCACGGTGCGGTTCCAGATCTACGGGACGACGCTGCGGGCGAAAGGGTGGGAGACCGGGGCGGTGGAGCCGGACTGGCTACTGGTCACCACCGACGGGGCGCTGCCGAACGCGGGCCCGATCGGTGTGCGCTCGGTCCTCGACGCCGCGAACTCGAACCCGCTGCCCGTCACCTTCTCCTACGACAACTACCGGCTGCTGAACCCGCAGACCTTCACCGTGACGCGGTCCGTGAACGGCGTCTCCAAGGCGCATGCGGCCGGAGCGGATCTCCGGCTCGCCACCCCAACCCCCCTCTCTCTGTAAGGAGGCACCATGGCTGAGGCCTATCCCACGCCGCTCGCGGGGCAGCGCATCACCGCGAGTCTCCTGCGCTCGATGCAGCCACAGGCCGCCCGCAAGACGGCCGACACCCCACGGTCTGCCACCACGACAGCGACCGCTGACCCGCACCTTCAGTTCGAGGTCGAAGCGAACGCGGTGTACACGTGGTGGGGGTGGATCAAGTACGACGCCCCGGCCGCCGGAGACATCAACATCGACTTCACCGCGCCGTCCGGTGCGCTCGGAGAGTGGACCGCGATCGGCGTCGGTATCGGCCGCGTCGTCGGCGCAACAGACGCCGCCACACCGGTCGTTCAGGCGGACACGCAGGCGTCGACCGGCTACATGGTGCGTGTGGAAACCACCGACGTTGCCGCGGCCCGCGCGTTCGGTGGTCTCGGCACGGCAGGGACCCCGCTGAGCGTCGACCTCAAGGGAACGTTGCGCATGGGGTCGACGGCCGGAACGTTCTCCCTGGACTGGGCGCAGCGGGTCTCCGACGCGACAGCCACCACGGTCTACACGGACTCGTGGATCATCATGCTCCGCATCGCCTGAAGGAGGCAACGTCTCATGCCGTATGGAACCCCCAACGGGCCTGCCGACCCCCGGTATGTGCTGCAGTTCCGCAGCGTCGCCTTGGCTGGCGACTATCCGGTGGCCTTCCAGGTTGCCGTGTCTACCGAGAACATGAGTGATCCGGCCGTGACTGGTCTGGTGCAGTCGTTCGTGGATGTGGTGCACGCGTCGCCAGACTTCCTGCTGACGAGCGGGACACGGTCGACGTCGTACACCGAGACCATCACGGCAGGTGCGTGATGGCCGAACCCCTGTCCGCGTCGAAGATGGTGGAGATCCTCCGCGCGGAGGGTCTGACCGTTCACGAGGTCCGTGACTGGCGCACCCACAACCGCAACAGCAAGGGGCCCTGGGGCCCGGTGAACGGCGTGATGATCCACCACACCGTCACCAAGGGCACGGCCAACACGGTCGACATCTGCTACGACGGCTACGAAGGACTGCCCGGCCCGCTGTGCCACGGAGTCATCGACAAGGCCGGACACGTCCATCTCGTCGGCAACGGGCGGGCGAATCACGCCGGCCTCGGCGACGGCGACGTCCTCCAGGCGGTCATCAACGAGAGCGCGCTGCCGCCCGACAACGAGGCGGACACCGACGGCAATCCGCACTTCTACGGCTTCGAGTGCGAGAACCTCGGCGACGGCCAGGACCCGTGGCCTGCCGCGCAGTTGCTGGCGATCGAGAAGGTGTCGGCCGCGATCTGCCGCCACCACGGATGGGGCCCCGGCAGCGTGATCGGCCACAAGGAGTGGCAGCCCGGGAAGTCGGACCCGCGCGGATTCGAGATGCAGGACATGCGGGGCCGTATCGCGGCCCGCCTCGACGGCAACCAGCAGCAGGAGGAAGACGTGGCACTGACCGCTGACGAAATCGACAAGGTAGCCGACCGGGTCGTCGCGAAGCTGTTCGCGGCAGACGTCATCCCGGCCGTGGCCCCGCCGGACAACAACGACGACTGGGACACGAACAAGACCTGGTCGTTCAAGTACGCCGTGCAGACGCCGATCGTGTCCGGGCGGGAGACGCTGCGCCGGGTGAAGGGAATTGAGGAGAAGGTGAACTCCCTCTCCGCGGGCGGTGTGGACCTGGACGTGCTGGCGGCCAAGGTCGCCGACCTCCTTGCTGAGCGGCTGAAGTCGTGACCGCCCCTCGGCTGTTCACCCTCGAACGAGACGCCGACATCAGCGGTGTCTCCGGCACTGGCACCGTCGCGGACGGCGTCGAATGGCCTGACGGGACCGTGTCGATCCGCTGGCGCGGCGGGCGCCCGTCCACCGTGTTCTGGGACTCCCTGGAGCACGCCGAGTTCGTCCACGGCCATCAGGGAGCAACGCGCTTCGTGTGGGCCGATATCCCGAAGGAGTCCTGACCATGACCGTGAACCTTGACAGTGCCTACTGGCTGGGACTGCTCGTCTCCGTGGTCCTGCCTGTCCTCGTCGGCCTGGTGACCACCAGAGTCACCCACGCCGGGTGGAAGGCGGTCCTCCTGCTCGCCCTGTCCACCGCGACCGGCTTCGCCACCGAGTACGCGGGCCCGCACGACGCCGGGTACAGCGTGGGCACGGCGGCTGTGCTCGCCCTGGTGAGCTTTGGGACGGGCGTGCTCAGTCACTTCGGGTTCTGGAAGCCCGTGGGTGTGAGTGCGAAGGCGCAGGGCAGCTTCGTCAAGGCCGCGTAGGGAGGCTCGTTGGACTCCACCACTGTCGGCGCGGTCCTGGCGTGCGTGGCTGGGCTCATCGGCTCGGTGGTGGTGTACGTGGGGAAGCGCGGCGAGAACAGTACGACGCGCTTCAACTCGGTGACGGACCAGATCCAGGAGGACAACGCCACGCTGCGGGAGCAGTTGTCGCAGCGTGACACCCGGATCGTGGGTCTGCTGGATCAGCGGCAGGCCGATCTGGAGGAGATCACGAAACTCCGAATCAAGATCATCAATCTGGGAGGAGACCCAGACCAGTGACCCGGACTGAGCGAACGATCGTCCTGCACTGGCGCGGCATCGCGACCCTGTGCGCGATCGTCGCTCTGGCCGGCGTCTCGTGGGTGATGTGGCAGCGCATCGACACGTCGGACCGGAACTACGCGGCGGCCGTTGAGGAGGCGAACCGGCGGGGCGAGGCCCTGTCGGTCGTGTCCGGGGACGTGCGGGCGCTGCGGGCGCAGGTGGCGGCCGGGGGTGAGACCCCGGTTGCACCTGACCCGACGAAGGCGGTCGAGGACTTGGAGGACCGCATCGAGGTGCCCGTGCCGATCCCGGGCCCGCCCGGCCCGTCCGGTTCACCCGGCGTGTCCGGGGCGCCCGGACGGGACGGGGTGAACGGCAGCCCGGGTGCGAGCGGCGAGCCGGGCAGTCCCGGGGTGGCCGGAGCCACGGGCGCGGTTGGTCCTGCTGGCCCGGCAGGTCCCCAGGGCGAGCCGGGCCCGGCCGGGCCGCAGGGGGAGCAGGGTCCGCGCGGGGAGCAGGGTCCGGCCGGGCAGTCGTGCCCCGAGGGATTCAGCTGGCAGACCCCGAGCTATGACCCCGATGCCAGGGTGTGCCGTCGGGATGGGGCGCCGGATCCGGAACCGTCTGATGGTGGCGGGCTGCTGGGAGCTGCGGCGTTGGACCCGCGGCGCATCGAGTACGCCTAGGCCGCCTCGACGATTTCGGCGCGCGTCGCCGCCACCCACTCATCCCGCAACTGCTCGTACAGCTCCCGCTCAGCCTGCGTCCACTGCCTGTCCCGGGCACCCCGCACCACAGCACGGATCGCCGTGTTCACGACCGCAGCAGAGCGCACGACACCAGGGCGCTGAAGGCTGGGGGGCATGGATCAAGTTTACGGCTCCCCACCGTCACACCCCACCACTATGCTGACCCCATCGCCCCGGGGCCCGACCCCCGGGGCGCCCTGCTGTCGGGAGTAGAGGAACACCCCATGCCCAGCCGCTACACGGTCCGGTACGCCATCCTTCCGCCCGGCGTCGGCCCGGACGACTACGAATCCGCCGACCTCGTCCACCGCGAGGAAGTCTTCGAACTGTCCGACCCGGAGCCGGCCGGACTCGTCGCCGGGAAGGAACTGCGGTACGGACCCGAGGACGCCGAGGTGCGGACCGCAGTCCGCGGGCGGCTCACCGAGGGCGAGGAACCCATCATCCTCAGCGTCCGCCTCAACTAGGCGCGCCGCTCCGCATCCTCCAGCCGGGCCAGATAGTAGGCGTGGTCCCGCGGAAACCTGGCCAGCGCGGGCAGCGCCTCACGAAACCCGGCCGCGGCCTCCCCCCACCGCTGGCAGGCATACGCCGCATCGGCCTCCTGTAGCCGGGCGCGGGTCGCGTCCAGCCAGTACAGCCAGCCCGGCCGCTCCTCCTCCCCCGGGACCCTGAGCGCGAGCTGATGCGCCTCGTCCGCAAGCCGCCGGGCCCGGTCCCGCTCACCCAACTGCGCTGCGGCCATTGCCGCCTGATGCACGGCCACCGCCTCCGCAGCCGGGGACAGCGGGCGCGGCCCGCCATAGCGGGCGCCCTCAGCCGTCCGCAAAGCACGCACCGGGTCCCCGTGGGCGAGGCTGTAGTACGCGCGGATCCGCTGAGCCCAAGACGCCATATCGGAGTGGCCGCCGTCGATGGCCCACCCGTGGGCGAGGTCGATCCACGCGAGCGCCGGACCGGGCTTGGACTCCTGCCACGCCACCCAGGAAAGCCAGTGCGCATGCTCGGCGGCGAGCAGCATCAGCCGGTCCGCAGCGCGGCCGCTCGTGCCCGGGATCAGCCCGGTAACGGAGTCGAGCTGGGACCGCACGATCGGCCACAGATCGCGTCCTCCGACCGCGTCCTCCGCACGCCGATGCTTCGCGAGAACCTCACCGATCCAGTCCGCGGTCCGCAGATCAGTACGGCCAGTGTGGTGGCCGTGCGCGATCCGGTCGCGTAGCTCGGCGCCCGGCGCCCACTCATCCAGCCCCGGCCGGGCCGGAACATCCCTCAACTCGTCAGGCACTTGCAGCCCTTCGCTGATGCGGGCCATCAGCTCGGCGGAAGTGACCTGGCGACGGCCCGACTCGATCGCGGAAATGTGCGGCTGCGGCAGACCGACGAGGGGTTCCAGGCCGCGCTGGGAGAGGCCAGCGGCGCGCCGGTACTCGCGGAGGATGGCAGCCCAGTCCTGGCGTGCCCAGGCGGCACGCAGACGGACGTCTGCCCAGAGTCCCCGACTACTCATGCCCGGACGATACGCCGCGGTGATACACGCTGTGTATCGGATCGGCTGCACGCCACTCTCACGATGTTGTCTCAGTCGCACCGAGTCGGGTCGGGGAGAGCAGAGCTATGGCCGTTCCACAACATCGCGCACGTCAGCCTGTTAAGGCTGAGCCCGGGGTCCTCATCCACCCCGCGGCAGACCGGCGCCTCGCCGCCGAACACTGGCTGCTCTCCACCCTCCCCGAAGACCGGCGCGCACGCGCCCGGCTGGAGTGGCGCGACGGGGGCGTCGCCATGCTGCCGCTCGGCACACTTTTCTCCGCCGTCCGCCTGCCTATCCGGCTCATCACCGCCATCACCGGCCCGTTGAAACTGCACGAGATCGACGTGTTCCTCGCGGACGCCCTCGACGGCGGCCCCGTCATCTGCGACCTGAACGGCCCCCGCTACTACGCCCTCGTGCCGGCGTCTGTGCCCCGCACTTGGCGCGACGCAGCCCACGAGTGGCGCGATGCCGACGCAGACGTTCTCGGCCGCGACACCCTGCTCGGCGTACCTCCCCTCGACGCAACGGAGCTGAACCCGGCCGCGCGAGCGTCGTACTGGTCGGTGCCGATGGAGTCGATGGGCATGCTGTGCGCACCACTGAAGGCGGCGCGACTCATTGCCGCGGCGCAGGCGGTGCTGGAGCAGGCAGAGTTGACCCAAGCCTCTCCCATACGGGAGGCATGACGCGGCCGGCTACCCCCGAGGCTGGCCGCCCGGCCCGCCGTTGGTGCGCTCCCCAGGTCGCCCGGCGGCGGGCCCTTCTCAGCGGACGAGGTCGGCGAGGTCGATGCCGAGGGAGTCCGCGAGGAGCAGCAGGTCGGTGAGGGACGGTGCGCGCTGGGCGGTCTCCCAGCGGTGGACGGTCTTGTGGTCGCGGCCGATGCGTTCGCCGAGCTGTAACTGGGAGAGGCCGGCGGCGCGGCGGGTGGTGCGGATGCGTTCCCCGATTTCCCGGCGGCGGGTTGGTACCCAGTCGGGCATGGGGTCGAGTGGCACTCGCACACAGTGGAACGATCATGGTTCTGAGTCTTTACCCAGGTGGGTAAATCTTGGGATCTTGGGAACCCGGCAGATATATGCAGGTACCATTCACCAGAACTGAACAGAGTGTGACCAGAACACACCCCGTGTGACTGGAGTGCAGATATCGCGCCCACGTGGGCACTCGCGCCTGAGTGGCATCTGCACTCAGATGAAAGCCACCCCCCTCGCATGCCCGGTCCGCACCCCGGTGCGACCGCGGGGCCGCCCGCCTGCCGTAGGGCCACGGTTCGCCGTGAGCACCCCCCTATCGGCAGGCGGGCGGTCGTATCACAGTCCTCCACATGGCGCCCGCTTCATACCTAAAATCTTCAAAATCTGCCGACATCCTGGGCGTGACATCGATCGAATGAGATCGTTAGCTCATATAGCCAGGGCGGGGCGGCGTCATCCTCCCCGGGTGGCAGTCCCGTCCTGGTCCGAACGAAGCGAGACCCCCGACTCTGGTGGAGTCGGGGGTCTCGTCGTTCCCATGGGGAACGGATGGGGAATAGATCTTGCCCATCAGGACTAAGTCAGGCTAACTCCGGCTAACTCAGGCCGAATCGCGGAGCACCCACCTCCCAGGCAAGCCGTTGACCTGCACGCCTGCGGATCAGGCTATTGATGCCGAAGATCACTCGTACTCTTGCACTGGCAGGCCGCTGAACAGCGGCGGAGCAACCTGGAGAAGATCATCTGGGGTAGGCATGGGAAACGCTGGGGTCCACAGACCGGCACCCACCACCTCCTTCTCCCACACCCGTTGCAGGTACTCCACGATGCGCTCCTCCATCGCGACCGTCACCTCGCTGTAGACGCCCTCCATGCCCGGCAGCTCGTGCCCCTGCCGGGCCTCGACCGCCACCCGCGGGATGTCGCCCGGCTCGTCCAGCTTCGCCTTGTGCCAGTGCCGCAGACGGTAGATGTCCTCCTCCGCCATCTCCGGCACGGCCGGCATCGCCGGGCGGGCCCAACGCTCATAGCGGGGACGGGCCTTGCGCTCCTCCGCCCCGTCGCGGATGGGGTACCAATAATCGCGGAAGAAGTTCGCGCCCAGCAGCGGCTTCCCGGACATCGACAGGAACGTCCACGGCTTGTCGTGCGACGCCAGCAACGCCTCGTGCATCCCATGCAAGAACGGGGGGATCACCAGTGTTCTCCAGCTGTCGTACTTGGGCGCCGCCAGGACGGGCTTCCCTGCCTCCCGGTACGTCTGGTACTGCACCCGCAGGGCATGTAGCGCCTCGTAGCGCTGGACCGACTCCTCGCGGAGTTCTGGGTCGGGCTCTGACTGGGGCCAGCACGGGGACGAGTAGCCGCGCTGCAATCCGTAGGTCTCGCCGGGAGGCCGCATGCCGGTGAACGCGATGGTCCAGATGTACGTCCAGCCGGTGTATCCCCACAGGGTGTGGGCGTTCACGGCCAGTTGATGGACCGACTGGATGCCGAGCCTGCGCTTCACGCGGCGGGTCTGCTTCTTCTTGTACAGCCCGCGCCGCCGCTGCTCGACGATCGGTGACTCGTCGCGGAGCTTGTACTTCACGACTGCGTCGTCCATCAGCATCTTGAACACGCCGAGGACGTTCTTGCTGTAGTTGTGCGAGTACTTGCCTGTGACGTACTTCCGGAAGGCGTCGTAGTCGATCGGCGTGATCTCGTCCACCGTCCACTGCACCCAGTACGGCTTGATCACCGCGTTGAGGCGGGACCGGTACGTGGTGTTGGACTTCGACCGCAGGCCGACTTCCTTGAACCAGAGGTCGCAGTACTCGCCCATCCGCAGCGGCGCGGGGGCCCTCTTGCGGTTGCGCTTGTTCCGCACGTCCGACTCGCGGTCGAGGCCGAAGTTATACGCCTCGTCCTCGTCGGCGAACGGCACGCCCGGCTCGGGCCCGGAAGCGGAGTCGTACCGCTTCTTCCTTGTCGGCTTGCCCTCGTCGTCTAGGTGGTACTCGCCCGACCACCACTTGACCCGGATGCTCTGGCCGCGTACTTCCACGGACGGCATGACGTCCCCCCAGACGCATTGCGTGAGTTCGGTGAGTGCGGATGCGCCGGCGTAGCACCCCTGCCGCCGGCCTCCGCGTACTGAGAGTGCCTAATCTGCCGTGCCTACAGGGCAGCCGCGGCAGGTTCTGCAATCTCTCCCCTCTCCCTTCATGAACTGCCTCACGCGCTCCTGACTAGCGCGGTCTTCGGCAGCCTTCGGGGAGAGGACACACACCATCTCGCCGTCTACTTGGGTCGGGTAGCCGAGGACACCTGCCCCAAGATTCACCGTGATGACATGACTCACCGGTCCCCCTTTTGTCGCCTGTGGAGACCTCCCCGGGTGGATGCTCAGAGTTACACGTCGAACACGGGAGCGGGAGGGGGTTGTTGAAGTTTCGTCAGCCCCGGAACATTACGATCCTGTTACGGCAGAAAGGTTGTACGACAACCGTCCCTGATCAGTCTCCGTTCGCGAGCTGACCGGTCTTTCGCAGAACCTCCACGAGTTCGTCACCGAAGGCGTCGATGTCACCGATCGGTGCGTTGGGGAGCTTCGCGCGCGCCGCTTCGAATGCGGCCCGCTTCAGTGCGTCTGCGGTCATGGGCCGTGAGGCGCGGGCCGGCAGGGCTGAGGTTCCGTTCTGGCTGTCGGCGAGGAGTGGTTCCAGTCCTTCGGCGACGGACAGGCAGCTGCCGGTGACCCAGCCGAGCGCGCGGTCGACCTTTGCGTAGGTGGCCTCTCGGACCTCTTGGCCTTCCTCGATCCGGAACCAGGTGTCCTTGGAGATCCCCGCGGCTTGGGCTGCGGCGAGGCGCGAGGGGTAAAGCTCCAGCCTGTGCGCCTTCACGCGCTTCGCGAGGCGGCCGAGATCACGAGTTGCCATGTCGACATCTTGGCAGCCGGAACCCAGTTCCAGCTAGGTCCGCCGGGGTAAACGGCCGGTTTTAACTTAGGTCAAGCTAACTAAGGCTAGCTCGAACGCTAGGCCGAGCAGAATGATGCAATTGCAAGGCTAACTAGAGCTAGACAAGCGGGCTAACTAAGGCTAGCTTTGAGGCATGCACCAACCGACGACCTTCGAGGTCGACGGGGACGCGATCCGCGAGGAACGCAAGCAAGCGGGGCTCACACGCAGACAGCTGGCCGACCTAGTCGGCGTCACCGAGCGCTACGTCGGCCAGCTCGAAAACGGAACCCGCTACCGCATGCGCCGCCCGCCGTACTTCGCGCTCCGCACCGCCCTCAAAGCCAGCGACGAGCGCCTCCGGCGAACGCCCCCTCGCCCCACCGAGGACCCACCCCCAGAAAGGACCTGACCCCATGGCCACCAAGGCCTATGAGCTCTACGGAATCCCGGTCCCCCCTCAGGACCCCGAGCAGGAGTTCATGACCGTCCAGGAGACCGCCTACGTCATGAAGTGCAGCGTCTCGTGGCTGCGCCGCTTCCTCCGCGAGAACCGGCACCTGCACAGCTACCAGGGCCGCCGCATCGTCACCAGCCGCGCCGACCGGACCGCAATCCACGAGACCCGCCGAGCTGGCGACCCGCGGACCGGCCGCACCATCCCGCGTCAGCGCCGCCGCCCCGCTGGCCGCAAACCGGCCACTGCCGCGGCCTGAACGACAGCGGGGCCGCCCCGGACGCGACCCGGAGACGACCCCTCGGCAATCCACTGCACCACAAGAACAGGAGTGAATCGCCTTGAACGCATCATCTCAGACCCGCGACCCGATGATCCGGGTCCTCCCGCTGAACGAGGCCCTGACCCTCGACGCCGCCGAAGCACGGGCCAAGGCCCAACACCGCAACGCCTTCACCGTCGACTGCCTCATCGACAGCACGAGCCTGCCGGCGCCGGTGCGGATCCCGCGTGCGGAGTCGGTGCACGTGATGGTCGCGGATGTCGACGACCTCGGTGAGTGGCTGCGCGCCCTGGGCGGTGAGATCCACGTGAGCCCGGAGTTCGAGGGTGTGGAGCTGTGGACGCTGCACGCGAACACGGAGCCGCGTGAGGACGGTTCGTCGACGACCGTGCTGGTGTCGGTGCCGGTCCCCGCGGGTGAGCTGGTCATGGACTGGATCCGCGCGGCGGTGGCGTCGTGAACACGGGGGCCGTGAATTCGGCGGCGGGTGTCATCCTCGCCGCGCTGACTCAGAACCGGACGGCGACGGGCATTGCCCTCGCGCTCGACTCCGCGCAGATGTTGATGACGCCGGAGACGGCCGCGGAGACGGAGCAGCTGCGGGCTCGGGTCGCCGAGCTGGAAGCGGCGCACGCTGACGCCGTTGACGTGAGCGAGACGCTGAGCCGAGCTCTGCACGACGAGATGCTGGCGGGCTCGGCGCTGTATGCCGCGTTGACCATGCCGACGACTGAGCAGGAGCGGCAGGCCGCCCTGGACAGGTTCACGGCTGTCGCTCAGCGGACCGGCCAGAAGCACGCTCCATCCGAGGCGGATGGGATCACACGGCAGACCGCTCCGACGCAGGCGTTGCGTGAGGTCCCGGACGGCGAGCACTACGCCGTGGTCCATCACGAGCACCGGATCCCGCACGACCTGCCGCCGATCGGTGGCGCGACGTTGCAGAGCGAGAACACCGTCAAGTGCCGGTGCGACGAGCCCGGCGCGGACCCATACGCCTGCGAGGCCGACGACTGCTCCGGCCAGTTCTCCGAGCTGAACCCCTTCGGCGGCGGCCCGGTTCAGGGGCACGACGCCAAGGTCTCCCGCACCTGCGGCTGCGGCTTCCGCACCACCGTCTGGCACGTGGACGACGGATCGGCCGAGGCCGAGCTGCACGGCCACGTGGTCCGCGTTCACGGCGGTACGTACCCGCAGCCCGAGACGGGCGGCGTCCGGTGATGTGGCTTCTCGTTCTCGCCGCTGTGTTCGCTGCCGCGTGCATCGCGGCCGCCGTGCTCACCCCGAGTGGGGGTGACGGGTCATGACGACGCTCCTCGCCGACCTGAACGCCGCGGGTGCCGTGTCCCTCGCGACCAGCCTCGCCGCTTCGGTGGCGGTCCTCTACTTCCTCCTCGTCGACGCGCTGACCGCCGTGTCGGTCGCGGACTTCGACCCGCGGCCTGTGGTGCGTCGGGCACTGGAGTCGGGCCGGTTCGACCGGCTGCTGATCGCCGTCGCGAACCTCCGCTATCTGGCGCGTTATCGGGCGCGTCACGCCAAGCCGTCCCGCCTCAACGCCCTGAAGGGAGCGGAGCGATGAACCGCATCCGCCTGTACCTGCACCGCCTGTTCCGCCGCCCCGCCCTCACCGGCCCGATGCGCCTGTACACCCGGCCCGTCCCCGACGGCGTGTTCCTCGACCTGGAGGAGTACTTCGTCCACGTCATCGAGACGATCGCCGACAACGAGGACGCCCTGGCCCTGCTGCTGGAGATCGTCGAGGACCGAAGCATCTCCCGCGAGCACGACGGGTGGGTGCCGGAGAAGCTCCTCATGGAGCACCTCGCCCTCCAGGTGGGCTTTGAGGTGCCGGTTCGTGGTGAGGCGCTGACCCGGCTGGCGAAGCGGTTGCAGGCTGCCGCGCCGAAGCCGGTTGTGGTTCCGGCGCAGCGCACTCAGGGGCGTGCCGCATGAGCGCCCGCACGAAGATCCTCGCCGAGCTTCAGCGCAACGGCTACAGCGAGATCGCCGCCCGCCGACTCCTCACCCGCGCAGACCAGGAAGGCCTCGCGCTCGGCCGCCTGCGGGACTTCACCGCGGTCTGGACGACCAGCGACGGCAGCGACATCCACGCCACCGAACTCCGCTGCGTCCTCTGCACCGGCCTCATCCAGGGCGTCGGACCGCACAACCTCCTCACCCTCAACACGGCCGCCACCAGCCACGACTGCCAGGACGGAGGGAAGGGTGCGCCCGGCTTCTTCCGGCCCGGCGTCACCTACACCGAGCCCGACGGCAGCACCGACTGGGCCTTCCGCTGCGACGCCATCACCACTCACCCCGAGGACGGGGAGCGCACGGCCCTGGGCTGGCGTCGCTTCCGCGGCGAGTGGGCGGAGTGCGCCTATGGCGAGGACGACTTCGAAATCCACCTGATCGCGGACGCGATCTCCGTCTCTCAGGGGGACCGCACGTGAGCATCACCGCGCAGGCCGGGGCCACCACAGCCCCGGCCGCCGGCCCGACCGTCCTCGGATGGTTCGAGCCCGGCACCGACGCCTGGCACGCCGCCCGCGCCAACGGCATCGGCGGCAGCGAGATCGCCGCCGTTGTCGGCCTATCCCCGTATGAGTCCCGGTTCTCCCTCTGGCACCGCAAGAAGGGCGTCATCGGCCCCGTCGAGGAATCGGAGGAAATGTACTGGGGCAAGGAGCACGAGCCCGCCATCTGCCGCCGGTTCGCCCGCGAGCACCCCGAGTGGTTCGTCCGCGGCGCCTTCACCTACGCCCACCCTGACCGGCCGTGGCAGATCGCCAACCCCGACCGGAACCTGTGGCCCACCGACAGCCACATCGACGACCGCATCCCGGCCGCCGTGCTGGAAGCCAAGACCGCCCGCGACGACACCGGTTGGGGCAAGGACGGCAGCGACGACATTCCGGTTCACTACCGGTCCCAGGCGCTCTGGTACATGGACGTCACTGGCGCCCGCCGCGCCTTCGTCGCCGTGCTGATCGCAGGGTCGGAGTACCGCGAGTACACCGTCGACTTCGACGAGGCCGAAGCCCAGTTGCTACGCGACGCCGGCGCCCGATTCATGGACGACCTCGCCCGCGGCAACCGGCCCGACATCGACGGCCACTCCGCGACCTACCAGGCGATCCGTGAGATCCCCGACGGGCTCGACCCCGTCGATGTCGAGATCGGCACCGCGCTGCGGGACCGGTTCTACGCGGCGCAGGACGCGGCTTGGGCGGCGGAGGACGAGCTGACCGCCTGCAAGGGCGAGCTGTTGGACGCGATCGGCACCGGCCAGCGCGCCGTCTGTGAACGCCAGCGCATCGCCACCCGCACCGTCCGCGACGGCTCCACCTACTCCCTCATGCCTGCACGCACCCGAAGGAACGCCCGATGACCGAGAACACCGTCTCCAACGCCGTCGCCGTCCGCGACACCGGCCCCGGCGCCATGGTCGAGCAGTACCGCGAGGAGTACGCCGCCCTCGTCCCCTCCCACGTCAACGCCGACCAGTGGGTCCGCCTCGCCGTCGGCGCCATCCGCGGCAACCGCGACCTGGAGCAGGCCGCGAAGAACGACATCGGCGTGTTCCTGCGGGAGCTGAAGACCGCCGCGCGCCTCGGCCTGGAGCCTGGCACCGAGCAGTTCTACCTCACCCCCCGGAAGTCGAAGGCCCACCGCGGCCAGAAGATCATCAAGGGGATCGTCGGCTACCAGGGGATCATCGAGCTGATCTACCGGGCCGGTGCTGTGTCCTCCGTCGTCGTCGAGACCGTCCGCACCCGCGACTCGTTCCGGTACGTCATCGGCCGCGACGAGCGCCCCGTCCACGACGTCGACTGGTTCGGCGGCGACCGCGGCGACCTCGTCGGCGTGTACGCCTACGCCGTCATGAAGGACGGCGCCACCTCCAAGGTCGTCATCCTCAACCGTGACCAGGTCATGCAGGCCAAGGCCAAGTCGGACGGCCGCAACAGCGAGTTCTCCCCGTGGAACACCAACGAGGAAGCGATGTGGCTGAAGACGGCCGCGCGTCGCCTCGCCAAGTGGGTTCCGACGTCCGCCGAGTTCATGCGTGAGCAGCTCCGGGCGCAGGCTGAGGTTGCTGCCGAGCAGCAGCCTGGCGCGTTCGCCCCGGCACTGCCGCAGCCGCAGGCCGACATCCCGGACGACGGCGACGAGGCCATGGACGACGAGGGCCCGATCGAGGGCGAGTTCGTCGACGACGAGCCCGGCACCACCGACTGGCCGACCACGGCGCAGCCCGGATCGGGGGCCCGCTCATGAGTTGGCACCTCGGCCGACTGGCCGGCTTCGACACCGAGTCCACCGGCGTGGACGTCGACACCGACCGCATCGTCACCGCCTGCATCGTCGAGGTCGGCGGCAACACACCGCCGCTCACCGCGAACTGGCTGATCAACCCCGGCGTCGACATCCCCGAAGCCGCCACCGCCGTGCACAAGATCACGACAGAGAAGGCGAAGACGGAGGGGCAGTCCGCCGAGGAGGGCATCGCCGAACTCGTCGCCGGGCTCACGCAGATCGTCCTCGCGGGGACGCCGCTCGTCATCATGAACGCCCCCTACGACCTCACGCTCCTCGATCGCGAGGCCCGTCGGTACGGAGTGCAGCCGCTCACCGAGGTTGTCGGCGACGAGCTCCTCGTCGTGGACCCCCGCGTGATCGACAAGCAGGTCGACAAGTTCCGGCGCGGGAAGCGCACGCTGACCGACCTGTGCGCCCACTACCAGGTCAAGCTTGACGGCGCGCACAGCGCTGACGCAGACGCAATCGCCGCGTGCCGGGTCGCCTGGCGGCTCGGCCAGAGGTACCCCGCGCTGACGGAGATGTCGGTGCGGGAGCTGCACAAGGCGCAGGCCGCGTGGCACGCCGAGTGGGCTGCGGACTTCCAGGCGCACCTGCGTGGCAAGGGTCAGGCGGACGCGGTGATCGACGGCTCGTGGCCGCTGCGCCCGGTCGGGGGTGCGTCGTGAACGAGTACGTGACCGCGCTGACCGCCGCCGCGACAACGGTCGCTCTCGGCGTCACGATGATCGCCCGCGCGTGGACCGTTCACCCGGCCCGGCACCGCGCCCCACGCAAGACCCAGGCCGAGACGACCCCCGCGTACACGCCTGCCGACCCGAACGCGGACACGCACGCCTTCGGTGTCGTCCGTACCGGCTTCGGCTGGTGCGAGCCCTGCGCCCAGACCACCGCCGGGGTGATCACCCGGAACGGGTTCCGGTGCGGCGAGTTCCACCGACACCCGGCAGGAGGTGCCCGGTGAGCACCACTGCTGCCGCTGTCACCGTCATCGTCTTCCTCATCGTCGTCCTGACCGCCGCGCACTGGGTGATCTGCCGCCTGCGGGCCGCTGCTTCCACACGCGACCGGCTCATCCGCGAAGCCCACCAGCGCGCCGGCCTACCGCCCGCCGCACCGGACAACCAGCCCGGCACCAACCACGCGTGGGCCGACGAGTGCGCCCTCATCTACTCGATGCCCGCCCATGGCGAGGAGCCCGGGCAGCCGCTCTCGCCGGACCCGATGGACGCCGGCCTGGACCGGCTGAGGGACGCCATCCGCAACGACCAGACCGAGGAGGGGCAGTGACCACCCTTTTCGACACCGAGGCACCGGCCGCCCCGGCGGCCGGGCCCGGCCTCATCGCACCCGCCATCACCATCACCGTCGTCGGCCTCCCCGCCCCGCAAGGTTCGAAGCGGCACGTCGGCAACGGCGTCATGATCGAGTCCAGTAAGAAGGTCAAGCCGTGGCGGCAGGACGTCAAACACGCCGCCCTCGACATCACCGAAGCCCTCGACGACTGGACCGTCCTCGACGGACCCCTCGCCGTATCGATGACGTTCACCTTCGACCGGCCCAAGGGGCATTACCGCACGGGCCGCAACGCCCACCTGCTGCGGGATGCGGCACCCACCCGGCCGGCGGGCATGCCCGACCTGTCGAAGATCGTCCGCTCTACGGAGGACGCCCTCACTGGTGTCGTGTGGAAGGACGACGCCCGCGTCGTCGAATACGCGCGGCTCGGCAAGTGGTACGCGGGCACCGCCGCAGCCGACGTGCTGGCTGTACCGGGCTGCGTCATCCGCGTCTGGCCGCTCACCGAGGCGGTGGCCCGATGAAGCGCACCGTCCTCGACCTCTACTGCTGCCAAGGCGGCGCCACCGCCGGCTACCAGACAGCCGGATACAAAGTCATCGGCGTCGACCTCGACGACCAGCCCCGCTACATCGGCGACGACTTCCACCGCGCCGACGCGATCGGATTCCTCACCGTCCACCGCGACTGGATCCGCGCCAACATCGCCTTCGTCCACGCCAGCCCGCCCTGCCAGCTCGACTCCGACTGCCAGCGCATCATGGACCGCGAACACCCCGACCTCATCGAACCCACCCGCGAAGCCCTCGACGAGCTCGGCCTGCCCTACGTCATCGAGAACGTCAGCGGCGCCGTCCCGAAGCTGAAGCAGCCCGTCGAACTGTGCGGGCTGATGTTCGAGATGTCCCGCACGTACCGGCACCGCTACTTCGAGGCCGGGGGCGGGTGGACGCTGCCGCAGCCGCACCACCCCCGGCATGAAGCACCGCAGGTGAAGATGGGCCGCGCCCCGCAGCCCGGCGAGGTCATCCAGGCCATCGGCAACTTCTCCGGCGTCGGCATCATCCGCGACGAGTGGGGTGTGCCGTGGATGAACCGCGACGGGATCCGTGAGGCGATCCCCCCGCAGTACTCGGAGTGGATCATTCGCCAGTTCGCTGCGGCGGAGGTAGCGGTCTGATGCCCGGCCGACCGAACGCCTCCCGCGCCGACATCATCGCCATGCTCCGCGACGGACACAGCAACAAACGCATCGCCGCAGACCTCCGCGTCGACCGCATCCGCGTCCGTCGCATCCGCGAAGAACTCGGCCTGCCCCAGTTCGTGCGCACCGCCGAGACCCGCAGCATCGAGGACAAGTGGCGCCTGTACGCCCGGCCCGTCGACGGCGGCCACGTCGAGTGGACCGGCGAACGCAGCACCAACAGCAACCTGCCGCTCGTCTCGTACAAGGACCGCCACCGCAGCGCCGCCGCCGTCGCGTTCCGCATTCGCACCGGCCGTGACCCGGAGGGCTACACCCTCGCCGAATGCGGGCTCAAGCACTGCGTCGCCCCCGACCACGTCGAAGACGAGCCCGGCCGGCGCCGCAGCCGCGAACAGCTCCGCTACCTGCAAGGCGGCAGCGCCCTGCCCGAGCGGTGCACGAACGGCCACGAGCAGAGCGAGCACGGCCGGGTCGCCACGGACGGCCGCTCGTACTGCGACACCTGCAAGCGCACGCGCGGCAAGAGCGAGGAGAGCGCGGCATGAGCCACTACGGCGGATCCATCCCCGACACGATCACCCACACCCGCGACTGGCAGACCAGCGCCGCCTGCAAAGGCATGGGCAAGCGCAGTGAAATCTTCTTCGCCAGCGACACCAACCGGCCCCTCATCACCGAAGCCCGCACCATCTGCGGAGCCTGCCCCGCCAGGACCGCCTGCCTCACCGCCGCCTTCCAAGAGAACGACGAGTGGGGCATGCGCGGCGGCCTCACCCGCCGCCAACGCCTGCACTACCTCCGCAAGAACGGCCACGACGTCGAGCGCGCCATCGCGGAGACCACCGGCAACGTGACCGCGATCATCCGCCGCATCTACCGCCACCACACCCAGCCAGCGGACGGCGAGGGGCACGTCCTGTGGACCGACAAGCGCACGCTCATCCCCGTCCTCGGCCAGCAGTACACCGTGCACCGGCTCGCCTGGTGGGCGCACCACGGGCGGAAGCCGGCCGGGTCGGTGACGCGGACGTGCACTGTCGAGCACTGCGTCGCGAAGACGTGCCTCGCCGATGCGGCGATGCGCGCGGGGAGGCCGGCGTGAGCGGGCCGGAGCAGGTCCGCGACTGCGGCCACTGGATCGGTGTCGAGGGCCGGCACTGCAAGGAAGCCGACGGCGTCCGCCTGTTCATCGTCGGAGATCGCTGTCCGGCTCATAGCCCGAACGCGCTGAAGGGCCTGCCCGAGGCACCACCTGGTCCGGGCGCGCCACGGGACTGGGCTGCGCCTCCCGCACACCGGACCCCGACTGCACGCGACCGACGGCCCCTCACCGCGGTGCCCAAGACCACCTGACCCAACAAGCGCCCGGCCGCAGTCGAAGTGCGGCCGGGCCCCACCAAGGAGAATACGATGACCGCCCTCAACGACCTCATCCCACACGACGAACTTCACGCGGCTCTCGACGCCGGGCTCGTCACCCGCAAGCAGCACCCGCACCTGCCACTCTCGATCTACACCTACACCCGGGCCGCCCAGTACTCCCGCGCCTGGAACACGGCCACCCTCCGCTGCCGGGGACTGATCGCCGACGACCTCACCCACGAGATCGTGGCGTGGCCGTTCCCGAAGTTCTTCAACGTCGGCGAGCACCAGCTCGGCCACGACTACGCGCCGCCCCTGCCGGAGGGCGAGCCGTTCGAGGTGTACGACAAGGTCGACGGGTCGCTGGGCATCCTCTTCCACTACGACGGCCGCTGGCACGCCGCCTCCAAGGGCAGCTTCACCAGCGAGCAGGCCATGTGGGCACAGGCATGGCTCAGCACCAGCGACACCCGCGCGCTCTGGCCCGACACGACATACCTCGCCGAGATCATCTACCCCGAGAACCGCATCGTCGTCGACTACGGCGACCGCCAAGACCTCGTCCTCCTCGCCGCGTACGACCGCGACGGCACGGAGATCCCTCTCGCTACCGCGTCCGTCGAGTGGCTGGAGATCGGCAACGTCGTCCGCACCTGGCCCGCCCTGCCGCTGCCCGAGCTGCTGAAGCTCGCCGAGGCCAACATCCGGCCCGACGGCACGCCCACCTCGGGGATCTCCACCGAGGGCTACGTCATCCGCTACGCCTCCGGGCTCCGCGCGAAGGCCAAGCTGTCCGAGTACGTCCGTCTCCACAAGGTTCTGACAGGGATCACCGAGCGGGACATCTGGCGCATGGTCGGCATGCAGCGGTACGCCGACCAGCCGCCGAAGCTCGTCGCGAAGGCCCTCGGCTGCCCCGCCGACGAGATCACCTCGCTCCAGGCGAGCGGCCACAGTCCCCTCGACGCCCTCCTCGATGCTGTGCCCGACGAGTTCGACCAGTGGGTCAAGTCGGTTGCCGCCCGGCTGGAGTTCCAGGCCCGCACCCTGGGTGCCCGCGTGGCCGACGAGTACGCCGTGATCGCCCACCTCGGCAACGACCGAGGCGTGTTCGCGCGCGCCGTCCAGCGCATCGAGGACCCGGCGGTACGGGCCTGCATGTTCCTGATGCTCGACGGCCGGCCGACGGGACTGCATCTGTGGCGGGCGGTCAAGCCCGAGTCGGCTGCGCCGTTCGTCGCGGACGACGACACCTGAGCCATCTGTCGAGGCGGCCGGCCCCCACGGCGCACATCCCCCAGCGCGCCGACGGCCGCCACCCAGGGC
>Ga0247821_10000355_pt1 | contig 25427 bp, 22 predicted proteins | sample 13C_Glycerol_Day_FD_192481 | JGI IMG/M metagenome (GOLD analysis project Ga0247821, IMG submission 192481) | Soil microbial communities from agricultural site in Penn Yan, New York, United States - 13C_Glycerol_Day14 | ecosystem: Environmental > Terrestrial > Soil > Agricultural land | place... | reverse complement strand
ACAAGGAACCGCCGATGAGCGCCAGCACAACTGCAACAACACGTCACGACTGGACCCTGGCCGAGGTCAAGGCGCTGTTCCAGCAACCGTTCAATGACTTGCTGTTCCAGGCGCAGACCGTGCACCGCGCGCACTTCGACGCCAACCGCGTACAGGTCTCGACCCTGCTGTCGATCAAGACCGGCGCCTGCCCGGAAGATTGCAAATATTGTCCGCAGTCCGGCCACTACAACACCGGGCTGGAAAAGCAGAAGTTGATGGAAGTGCAAAAGGTCCTCGAAGAGGCGGCCCGGGCCAAGGCCATCGGCTCGACCCGTTTCTGCATGGGCGCGGCCTGGAAGCACCCGTCGGCCAAGGACATGCCCTACGTGCTGCAGATGGTCAAAGGGGTCAAGGCCATGGGCCTGGAAACCTGCATGACCCTGGGCAAGCTCGATCAGGACCAGACCCTGGCCCTGGCCGAGGCCGGGCTGGACTACTACAACCACAACCTCGACACCTCGCCTGAGTTCTACGGCAGCATCATCACCACCCGCACCTACAGTGAGCGCCTGCAGACCCTGGCCTATGTGCGCGACGCCGGGATGAAGATCTGCTCGGGCGGCATCCTCGGCATGGGCGAGTCGCTGGACGACCGCGCCGGCCTGCTGATCCAGCTGGCCAACCTGCCGGAGCACCCTGAGTCGGTGCCGATCAACATGCTGGTGAAAGTGGCCGGTACGCCGCTGGAGAACGCCGAGGAAGTCGATCCGTTCGACTTCATCCGCATGCTCGCCGTGGCCCGGATCCTCATGCCCAAATCCCATGTACGCCTGTCGGCCGGTCGTGAGGCGATGAACGAGCAGATGCAGGCCTTGGCCTTCTTCGCCGGTGCCAACTCGATCTTCTACGGCGAGAAACTGCTGACCACCGCCAACCCGCAGGCCGACAAGGACATGCAGCTGTTCGCCCGCCTGGGCATCCAGCCCGAAGCCCGCGAAGAGCACGCTGACGAAGTCCACCAGGCCGCCATCGAGCAGGCGTTGGTGGAACAGAAGAGCAGCGAGCTGTTCTACAACGCCGCCTCGGCCTGAGGCGGCCATGGCCTTTGATCTTCGCGCGCGGCTGGAGCAACGCCGCGCCGCCGACCTGTACCGCCAGCGGCCCTTGCTGCAAAGCCCGCAAGGCCCGCAAGTGGTGGTCGACGGCCAGCCGTTGCTGGCCTTCTGCAGCAACGACTACCTGGGCCTGGCCAACCACCCCGAAGTGATTGCCGCCTGGCGCGCCGGGGCTGAACGCTGGGGTGTTGGCGGTGGTGCTTCGCACCTGGTGATCGGCCATAGCACGCCGCATCACGAGGTCGAGGAAGCCCTCGCCGAACTGACCGGGCGGCCGCGCGCATTGCTGTTTTCCACCGGCTACATGGCCAACCTGGGTGCCTTGACGGCCCTGGTCGGGCAAGGCGACACGGTGCTGCAGGACCGCCTCAACCACGCCTCGCTGCTCGATGCCGGGTTGCTCAGCGGCGCACGCTTCAACCGCTACCTGCATAACGATGCAGCCAGCCTGGCCAGCCGCCTGGACAAGGCGGTGGGCAATACCCTGGTGGTCACCGACGGGGTATTCAGCATGGATGGCGACATCGCCGACCTGCCGGCCCTGGTGACGGCCGCCAAGGCCCGCGATGCCTGGCTGATGGTCGATGACGCCCACGGCCTGGGCACCCTGGGACGCAACGGTGGCGGGATCGTCGAGCATTTCGGCCTGAGCCATGAGCAGGTGCCGGTGTTGATCGGCACCCTGGGCAAGGCCTGTGGCACCGCCGGCGCCTTCGTCGCCGGCAGCGAAGAGCTGATCGAGTGCCTGATCCAGTTCGCCCGCCCCTACATCTATACCACCAGCCAGCCGCCGGCCCTGGCCTGCGCCACCTTGCGCAGCCTGCAACTGCTGCGCAGCGAGCATTGGCGCCGCGAGCACCTGGCGACGCTGATCCAGCAGTTTCGCAGTGGCGCCGAGCAGATCGGCCTGCAACTGATGGACAGCTTCACCCCGATCCAGCCGATCCTGATCGGTGACAGCGCCCGTGCCTTGCGGCTCTCGCAGATGCTGCGCGAACGCGGCCTGCTGGTCACGGCGATTCGTCCACCGACGGTGCCCACCGGCAGCGCGCGCCTGCGCGTCACCTTGAGCGCGGCGCACAGTACGGCGCAGGTGCAGCTATTGTTGGATGCATTGGCCGACTGTTACCCGTTGCTGGAGCCTGCTGATGCGTAACCGACTCGTTCTGCTGCCGGGCTGGGGCCTGGGCACTGCGTCACTGCAACCGCTGGCGGCAAGCCTGCGAGCCCAGGATGCCAAGCTGCAGGTTGAACTGGCACCGTTGCCCGAGCTGGCGGAGGGCACCCTGGAGCACTGGCTGGACTACCTCGACCGGCGTTTGCCCACCGATGCCTGGCTGGGCGGCTGGTCCCTGGGCGGCATGCTCGCTGCCGAACTGGCGGCGCGCCGGGGCGATCATTGCTGTGGCTTGCTGACCCTGGCCAGCAACCCGAGTTTCGTCGCGCGCAAGGACTGGCCCCAGGCGATGCCTGCCGATACCTTCGCGACCTTTCTCGACGGTTGCCGCAGCCACACGCAAGTCACCCTCAAGCGCTTCATGTCACTGTGCAGCGAAGGGGCTGCCGAGCCGCGCAGCCTGATCCGCCAGTTGCGCGTCGGCGTCCCCGAGACCGATCCGGTCTTCCTGGCCAAGGGCCTGGAAGTGCTGGCCGAGCTGGACACCCGCGAGGCACTGCAAGGCTATACGGGGCCGCAGCTGCACCTGTTTGCCGGCCGCGATGCCCTGGTGCCTGCCGAAGCGGCGCAAGGCCTTACCGAGTTGCTACCGGACGTGGAGGTGGGCCTGGTCGAGGACAGTTCCCATGCCTTCCTCCTCGAGTATCCCCAGGAGCTGGCTGCCAGCATCAAGAGTTTCCTGCATGAGAGTGGCGATGACTGATCTATCCCAACCGGGCCTGCCCGGCGCGTTGCCCGACAAGCGTCAGGTGGCGGCTTCGTTTTCCCGCGCAGCGGCCAGCTACGACAGCGTCGCCGAGTTGCAGCGTGCCGTCGGCACGGCGTTGATCGAGCAACTGCCCCAGGACCTGCAGCCGCAACGCTGGCTGGACCTGGGCAGCGGTACAGGCTATTTCAGCCGGGCACTGGCCGCCCGTTTTGCCGAGGCGCCCGGCATTGCCGTGGACATCGCCCAGGGCATGCTCGAACACGCTCGCCTGCACGGCGGTGCCCGTGATTATGTTGCCGGGGATGCCGAGCGCCTGCCGCTGCGCGAAGCCAGTGTGGACCTGGTGTTCAGCAGCCTGGCGGTGCAGTGGTGTGGCAACTTCGCCGCCGTGCTCGAGGAAGCCAGGCGGGTCTTGCAGCCAGGCGGAGTGCTGGCCTTCTCCAGTCTGTGCGTTGGCACCCTGCATGAGCTGCGCGAGAGCTGGCAGGCGGTCGACGGGCTGGTACACGTCAACCGCTTCCGGCGCCTGGAGGACTACCAGCGCCTGTGTGGCGCCAGCGAGATGCAGGTGTTGAGCCTGCAGGCGCGCCCCCATGTGCTGCATTACCCCGACGTGCGCAGCCTGACCCACGAGCTCAAGGCCTTGGGCGCGCACAATCTCAACCCCGGTCGCCCCGCCGGTCTCACCGGACGGGCGCGGATGCAGGGCTTGTTGCAGGCCTACGAACAGTTCCGGGACGCCCAGGGACTGCCGGCGACCTATCAAGTGGTCTACGGTGTATTGCGTAAGCCGCTGCCAGGAGGGGAGTGAGATGAGCCGGGCCTATTTCATCGCGGGAACCGACACCGACGTCGGTAAGACCACCATCGCCGCCGGGCTCCTGCATGCAGCGCAGCAGGCGGGCTTGAGCACCCTGGGCGCCAAGCCCGTGGCTTCTGGCTGTGTGGCCGGCGCCAGAGGGCTGCGCAATGACGACGCCTTGGCGTTGATGGCGCAGAGCTCGCTCAAGCTGCCCTACGAGCAGGTCAACCCGTTCGCCTTCGAACCCGCCATCGCACCGCACCTGGCCGCCCGGGAAGCGGGGGTGACGCTGAGCGTGCAGGCGCTGCTGGCACCCATGCGCCATATTCTTGCCCAGGGCGCCGACTTTACCCTGATCGAAGGGGCCGGCGGCTGGCGCGTGCCGCTGTCCGACCAGGCCAACCTGTCGGACCTGGCCATGGCCCTGCAACTGCCGGTCATCCTCGTGGTGGGTGTGCGCCTGGGCTGTATCAACCATGCGTTATTGAGCGCCGAGGCCATTGCCGGCGATGGGCTGCCCCTGGCGGGCTGGGTAGCCAACATCATCGATCCGCGCACCTCGCGCCTGGAAGAGAACCTGGCGACACTCGCCGAACGCTTGCCGGCCCCTTGCCTTGGGCGGGTCCCCAAGCTCAAGCAGGCGACGGCGGAGCAGGTTGCCGAACACTTGCAGCTGGATTTACTGGACTAGCCCGGGCCTATCAAATGGCAACATGCCATTACTGATTTCAACGGGCATATTGCCGCAAGGTCTGCTTCAATGGAGCCTGTTCGCCTTCAGCGTCAGGGAGTTTTGACATGGAAATCTCGGGCAACTCGGTATTCTATGCAGGCCTGGGCGCCATCCAGGCCGGCCAGCAACGCGTCGATCAGGCAGCCAGCCAGGTCGCCAGCACCAGCGTCGAACGCAGCGCCACCAGCCAGTCCAGTGACTATCAGGCCGAGCGCCTGCGCGCGGTCGATCGCAGCCAGCAGATGGACCTGGCCACCAGCACCGTGGAAATGGCCCTGGGCAAGCATCAGGTCGAACTCGGTGTCAAAGTGGCCAAAGCATCGGACGAAATGCTCGGCACGCTCATCGACACCTACGCCTGAGCCGTCCCGCCGCGCCCCCTGCGCGGCTTCAACTAACCTTTGAGTATCAGCACCCTGGCCTTGCAGGCAGGCGTTCGGCTGCGTGTTTGTGCTGGGTTGGCGCCGGTGCTCGGCGAAGTGTGCCATGGCGGAACTGCCCTCTGGTTGATGCTTGACAAGTTTTCGGCGTAAACGTATGTTTCAAACAACTGTTTGACCGAAAGCCGCCAAGAGCTGGTCGGTCTGTCGCGGTCTCCCTATCCAGGATTCATCAGCAGAGGTTCATCGCTATGCCTGATTACAAAGCCCCCTTGCGTGATATTCGCTTCGTTCGTGACGAGCTGCTCGGTTACGACGCGCATTATCAGAGCCTGCCGGCTTGCCAGGACGCTACTCCAGACATGGTTAACGCCATCCTCGAAGAAGGCGCCAAGTTTTGTGAACAGGTACTGGCCCCGCTGAACCGTGTGGGTGACCTGGAAGGCTGCACCTGGAGCGAGTCGGGCGTGAAGACGCCAACCGGTTTCAAGGAAGCCTACAACCAGTTCGTCGAAGGCGGCTGGCCGAGCCTGGCCCATGACGTCGATCACGGTGGCCAGGGCCTGCCCGAGTCGCTGGGCCTGGCGATCAGCGAGATGGTCGGCGAGTCCAACTGGTCCTGGGGCATGTACCCTGGCCTGTCCCATGGCGCGATGAACACCATCTCCGAGCACGGCACCGCCGAGCAGCAGGAGACCTACCTGACCAAGCTGGTGTCCGGCGAGTGGACCGGCACCATGTGCCTGACCGAACCTCACTGCGGTACCGACCTGGGCATGCTGCGCACCAAGGCCGAGCCTCAGGCTGATGGTTCCTACAAAGTCACCGGCACCAAGATCTTCATCTCGGCCGGTGAACACGACATGGCCGACAACATCGTTCATATCGTCCTGGCTCGCCTGCCCGATGCACCGGCCGGCACCAAAGGCATTTCCCTGTTCATCGTTCCGAAGTTCCTGCCGACTGCCGAAGGCACCGTCGGTGAGCGCAACAAGGTCAGCTGCGGCTCCATCGAACACAAGATGGGCATCCACGGCAACGCCACTTGCGTGATGAACTTCGACGCGGCCACCGGCTACCTGATCGGCCCGGCCAACAAAGGCCTGAACTGCATGTTCACCTTCATGAACACCGCTCGCCTGGGTACCGCGCTGCAAGGCCTGGCCCACGCTGAAGTGGCGTTCCAGGGTGGCTTGAAATACGCTCGCGACCGCCTGCAAATGCGTTCGCTGACCGGCCCGAAAGCACCGGACAAGGCCGCTGACCCGATCATCGTCCACCCGGACGTGCGTCGCATGCTGCTGACCATGAAAGCCTTCGCCGAAGGCAACCGTGCGATGGTGTACTTCACCGCCAAGCAGGTCGACATCGTCAAGTACAGCCAGGACGAAGAAGAGAAGAAGAAAGCCGACGCATTGCTGGCCTTCATGACCCCGATCGCCAAGGCCTTCATGACCGAAGTCGGCTTTGAAGCGGCCAACCATGGCGTGCAGATCTATGGCGGCCACGGTTTCATCGCCGAATGGGGCATGGAGCAGAACGTGCGCGACAGCCGTATCTCCATGCTGTACGAAGGCACCACCGGCATCCAGGCGCTGGACCTGCTCGGCCGTAAAGTGCTGATGACCCAGGGCGAAGCGCTCAAGGGCTTCACCAAGATCGTGCACAAGTTCTGCCAGTCCCAGGAAGGCAACGACGCCGTCAAGGAATTCGTCGAGCCACTGGCCCAGCTGAACAAGGAGTGGGGCGAGCTGACCATGAAGGTCGGTATGGCCGCGATGAAAGACCGCGAGGAAGTCGGCGCGGCGTCGGTGGACTACCTGATGTACTCCGGCTACGCCTGCCTGGCCTACTTCTGGGCCGACATGGCACGCCTGGCTGCCGAGAAACTGGCTGCCGGCACCAGCGAAGAGGCGTTCTACACCGCCAAGCTGCAAACTGCGCGCTTCTACTTCCAGCGCATCCTGCCGCGTACCCGCACCCACGTTGCGACCATGCTGTCGGGCGCCAACAACCTGATGGACATGAACGAAGAGCACTTCGGCCTGTCGTACTGAGTCCTGCGCTGTAACCAGAACGCCTGCCCTCACCGGCAGGCGTTTTTTTATTTCCTGAATGTGTGAGTAAACCGTGTGGGAGCTGGCGAAGCCTGCGATCGAGGGTAAGGCGATCGCAGGCTTCGCCAGCTCCTACTGGGATTTCTGTCGACCTCGGGTTCATCTATTCATGTGCGTTGCCGATACATTGACGGCACAATGCCATTATTGATCTGCCGGGTCGGAGATTACCCTTGTTTCGTTTATCCGCTGTACGCCTGAGCCACTTTCTGCCGTCAGCCTGCCTGCTGGTGTCAGGGCTCGCGGCTGCCTATGTCAGGGACCTCAGCGTCTTCTTCACGTCGCTGTTCAATGTCCTGCCTACCCTGGTGCTGCTGTTGGGTGGCGCCTACTGTGCTGTTTATCGAAGGCAGCGCGAACTGTTTCTGATGGTCACGGTGTATATCGCCTACTTCCTGCTCGACACCCAGACCGATTTCTACCGTGACAACGGCCGCGTCCGCGAGGATGCGGCGGTGGTCTTTCACCTGGTCTGCCTGTTGTTGCCGTTGATGTTCGCGTTGTACGGCGCCTGGCAGGAGCGCACCCACCTGTTCCAGGACATGGTGGCGCGCTTCGCCGTATTGCTGGCGGTGGGCAGTGTCGCCCTGGGGCTGGAGCAAAGTTTTCCCCAGGCGTTGCTGGGCTGGCTGGCGGAGATTCGCTGGCCATCGCTGCACGGCCAGTGGATGAGCCTGATCCAGCTGGCCTACCCGGTGTTCCTCATCGCCTTCATCCTGCTGGTGGTGCAGTACCTGCGCCAGCCACGGCCCTTGCATGCCGCGCAGATCATCGGCCTGATCGGTATCTTCTGGATGTTGCCCAAGACCTTCATCCTGCCCTTCACCCTGAACATCATGTGCAGCCAGGTGATGCTGATGATTGCCGCGGCGGTCTCCCACGAGGCTTACCAGATGGCCTTCCGCGATGAACTGACCGGCCTGCCGGGACGCCGCGCCCTCAACGAGCGCATGCAGCGCCTGGGGCGCAACTATGTGCTGGCGATGACCGACGTCGATCACTTCAAGAAATTCAACGATACCCATGGCCATGACGTCGGCGACCAGGTGTTGCGCCTGGTCGCCAGTAAACTGTCCAAGGTGACAGGGGGCGGCCGGGCCTACCGCTACGGTGGCGAGGAGTTCGCCCTGGTGTTCGCCGGCAAGACGGTCGAGGAGTGCCTGCCGCACCTGGAAGCGGTGCGTGAGGTGATTGCCAACTACAACATCCAATTGCGCAACCAGGACAGCCGGCCCCAGGACGATCAGCAAGGTCGCCAGCGGCGCGGGGTGTCAGGCGCTTCCAGTGTGTCGGTGACCATCAGCATCGGCGTGAGCGAGCGCCTGGTCGATCACCGATCGCCCGATGAGGTGCTCAAATCGGCGGACCAGGCCTTGTACAGCGCCAAGGGCGCGGGGCGTAACTGCGTCATGGCCTATGGGGTTCAGGCCAGGCGTGGAGCGGTACGCATGGCGTGACCGGATGTGACTATCTGGTCGCTAGATGACCCTATGTCTCGCAAAAGTTGTTCGGTTACACTGCCTGCACAACAGTGAAACGGTCCTTCGGGGCCATCCCCGACTCAAGTGTGAGAGGTTGCCATGGCTGACTATAAAGCGCCCCTGCGCGATATGCGCTTCGTCCTCAATGAAGTCTTCGAAGTGGCCAAGCTCTGGGCGCAACTGCCCGGACTGGCCGAAGCTGTCGACGAAGAGACCGCCCTGGCGGTGCTGGAGGAGGCCGGCAAGGTCACTGGCAAGAGCATCGCCCCGCTCAGCCGCAGCGGCGACGAAGAAGGCTGCCACTGGGACAACGGCGCAGTGCGCACCCCGGCGGGCTTCATCGACGCCTACAAGACCTACGCCGAAGGCGGCTGGGTAGGCGTGGGTGGCGATCCGGCCTACGGTGGCATGGGCATGCCCAAGGTGATCTCGGCCCAGGTCGAGGAAATGGTCAACTCTTCGAGCCTGGCCTTCGGCCTGTACCCGATGCTGACCGCCGGCGCCTGCCTGTCGATCAACGCCCATGCCAGCGATGAGCTCAAGGACAAGTACCTGCCGAACATGTACGCCGGTACCTGGGCCGGTTCCATGTGCCTGACCGAGCCGCACGCCGGTACCGACCTGGGCATCATCCGCACCCGCGCCGAGCCCCAGGCCGACGGCAGCTACAAGGTCAGCGGCACCAAGATTTTCATCACCGGTGGCGAACACGACCTGACCGAAAACATCATCCACCTGGTGCTGGCCAAGCTGCCGGACGCACCGGCCGGGCCGAAAGGCATTTCCCTGTTCCTGGTGCCCAAGTTCCTGGTCAACGCCGATGGCAGCCTGGGTGCGCGCAACCCGGCCAACTGCGGCTCGATCGAGCACAAGATGGGTATCCAGGCGTCGGCCACCTGCGTGATGAACTTCGACGGCGCCGTGGGCTACCTGGTCGGCGAGCCGAACAAGGGTCTGGCGGCGATGTTCACCATGATGAACTACGAGCGTCTGGGCGTCGGCATCCAGGGCCTGGCGACCGCTGAACGTTCCTACCAGAACGCCCTCGAATACGCCCGTGACCGTCTGCAAAGCCGCGCGCCAACCGGTCCGCAGGCCAAGGACAAGGTGGCCGATCCGATCATCGTCCACCCTGACGTGCGCCGCATGCTGCTGACCATGAAGGCATTGAATGAGGGGGGGCGGGCCTTCTCCACCTACGTGGCGATGCAACTGGACACTGCCAAGTTCAGCGAGGACGCCGGCACCCGCAAACGTGCCGAAGACCTGGTGGCGCTGCTGACGCCGGTGTCGAAGGCGTTCCTCACCGACCTGGGCCTGGAGTCGACGGTGCATGGCCAGCAAGTGTTCGGCGGCCATGGCTACATTCGCGAATGGGGCCAGGAGCAACTGGTGCGTGATGTGCGCATCACCCAGATCTACGAAGGTACCAACGGCATCCAGGCCCTGGACCTGATGGGGCGCAAGGTGGTGGGCAGCGGTGGCGCACTGTACAAACTGTTCGCCGACGAGATCCGCCAGTTCACCGCCAGTGCCGGCACTGAGCTGGACGAGTTCGTCAAACCGCTGAATGCCGCCCTGGACAACCTCGACGAGCTGACCGCCTGGGTGCTGGACCGGACCCGCAGCAACCCGAATGAAATCGGCGCTGCGTCGGTGGAATACCTGCAGGCATTCGGCTATACCGCATATGCCTACATGTGGGCGCTGATGGCACGCACGGCACTGGCCAAGCAGGGTGAAGACGATTTCTACGTCGCCAAGCTGGGCACTGCGCGCTTCTATTTCGCCCGCCTGTTGCCACGTATCCATTCGCTTAGCGCTTCGGTCAAGGCCGGTAGCGAGTCGCTGTACCTGCTCGATGCGGCTCAATTTTGACGGCATGGCGTGCTTGTAAGCATTCTCTTACATGACGTGGTGACTTTTCTCCTCTATCGCAAGATTGGATCCACAGCTAATCTTCTTACATGGACGTAGCGCAGGAAGCGCAAAGTACAGAACACGGACACGAAGGATTCCTGCCAGGATGGCGGGGCGAAATGGATGTCAGGGAAACAGTCTGCAAAGCCCCGCCTAGGCGGGGTTTTCTTTTGCCTGAAGAAAAGTTTTCAGCCCAGCACATCCAGCGGCGAGACCCCCATCTGCCGCGGATCGGCTTCCTCTTCCAGCAGCGTGCGCAGCAACTCGACCGAGGCTTGCTGGCGCTGTGCGTCGCGAAACACCAGGCCGATCTTCAGCGGCACCCGTGGCTCGCTCAGTGGCTTCCATAGCAGTTCCTGGTCGTCTTCGACCACTTCCTTGGCCCGGCCGGGCAGCACCGTTGCCAGCGAGGTATGCGCCAGGCTGTCGAGAATCCCGCCCATGTTGTTCATTTCGGCCTGCACCTGCGGACGCCGACCGAGGTTGGCCAGTTGCGTCTGCCAGATCTGCCGCACCTGGAACTCTTCGCCCAGCAGCAGCATGGGCAGCTCCGCGGCCTGCTTGAGCGAGACCTTCTTGAATTCGCGCAATGGATGCGTGTTGGGGATGACCAGCTGCAGTTCATCTTCGTACAGCATCAGGCCATGCAACCCCGGCTGACGCGGCGGCAGGTAGCTGATGCCGATGTCGAGGCTGCCATTGAGCAGGCGCCGTTCGATCTCCAGCCCCGACAGCTCGTAGATCTGCACCACCAGGTGGGGTTGGGCCTTGCGTACCCGGTCGAGCAATTGCGGCACCAGGCTCGGTCGCACGGTCTGCAGCACGCCGATGGCCAGGGTGCGCAGCGCCTGGCCCTTGAAGTTGCGCAGGGCCTCGCGGGCCCGTTGCAAACCGTCGAGCAGGGGCAGGGCATGGTTGTACAGGGTATGCGCCGCCAGGGTCGGCAACAGGCGCTTGTTGCCCCGTTCGAACAGGCTGACGTCGAGGCTGTGTTCGAGCTGGCGGATCTGTTGCGACAGTGCCGGTTGCGACAAAGACAGGCGCTCGGCGGCCCGGCCCACATGGCCTTCTTCATAGACCGCGACGAAATAACGCAGTTGGCGAAAATCCATAAGAATTACTTATCAAAAATGCTCGAAAAACCAAATGGCCGTTGATCGCCAATACGCCTAGTCTATCCCGTATTCACAAGGCTTGCAGGGCCACAGGGCGCGATGAACACCGTGTATCAAGATGTTGTTTGCATAGGCATGGCAAAAGGGTTGAAAACATGAATCTTTTCAGTTTTCGACGTCCTGCGCCGGTCGTGACCGAGCGCAAGCCTGTGCCGGTTGTCGCAACCTCCAGTGATGCACTGTCGCGCGATTGCCTGATGCCCGCTATCGAACGTGCGCCGCAGGTGTTCGTCCGCGGCCAGGGTTCCTGGCTGTGGGACAGTGAAGGCCATGCCTATCTCGATTTCACCCAGGGCTGTGCGGTCAACAGCCTCGGTCATAGCCCCAGCGTGCTGGTCAAGGCCCTGGGCAGCCAGGCCCAGGCGCTGATCAATCCAGGTGCCGGTTTTCATAGCCGTGGCTTGCTGGCGCTGGTCAACCTGCTCTGCCAGAGCACCGAAAGCGACCAGGCCTACTTGCTCAACAGTGGTGCCGAGGCCTGCGAAGGGGCGATCAAGCTGGCGCGCAAATGGGGCCAGCTGCATCGCAACGGCGCCTATCACATCATCACCGCCAGCCAGAGTTGCCACGGGCGCAGCCTGGGCGCGCTGTCGGCCTCCGATCCGTCGCCGTGCAACCGTTGCGAACCGGGCCTGCCAGGTTTCAGCAAGGTGCCGTTCAACGACCTTGAGGCGCTGCATGCCGCGGTCGATTCGCGCACCGTGGCCATCATGCTCGAACCGATCCAGGGCGAGGCCGGGGTGATTCCGGCCACGGCTGAATACCTCAAGGGCGTCGAGCGTCTGTGTCGCGAGCTGGGCATCCTGCTGATCCTCGACGAGGTGCAGACCGGCGTAGGTCGCTGTGGTGCCTTGCTGGCCGAGCAGACCTATGGCGTGCGCGCCGACATCATCACCCTGGGCAAGGGCCTGGGCGGCGGCGTGCCGCTGGCGGCCCTGCTGGCCCGTGGCAGTGCCTGCTGCGCCGAGGCCGGTGAACTTGAAGGCAGCCATCATGGCAATGCGCTGATGAGCGCAGCCGGGCTTGCGGTGCTGGAAACCGTGCTGGAGCCGGGCTTTTTCGAGCAGGTCGAAGATGCCGGTCGGCACATGCGTGATGGCCTGAGCCGCCTGGCCGGCCGTTATGGTCAGCGTGAGGTCCGCGGCCAGGGGCTGCTCTGGGCGCTGCAACTGGGTGAGGACATAGCTGCCGAACTGGTGGCGGCGGCCCTGCACGAAGGGCTGCTGCTCAACGCCCCGCAGCCCGATGTGCTGCGTTTCTCGCCGGCCCTGACGGTGAGCAAGGGCAACATCGACGAAATGCTTTTGCGCCTGGCCAGGGCCTTTGCCCGCGTGCATTCGGCGCAACAGCACCAGCGGCGGGAAGCCACGGCCTGATCGCCCTGCACTGAAGAATTCTACGAACCGTCTCGCGTTCCTGCGCATCGCCCCGGGCCTGCAGTTTTTGGCTTGGGGCGTTTTTTTGTCTGCTGTTTGCCGGTTGAACCCTGATGCAGCGCTACAGTCAGTTCTAGAACATCACTGAAGGGAGCTGCGCCATGGACTTTATCCGCATCATCATCGCCATTCTCCTGCCACCGCTGGGCGTGTTCCTGCAGGTCGGCTTCGGCGGCGCCTTCTGGCTGAATATCCTGTTGACCTTGCTGGGGTACATCCCGGGCATCGTGCATGCGGTGTACATCATCGCCAAGCGCTAAGGCCTGGCCCGGCTTTGTAGCCGCTGCCGCCAGGCTGCGATCGGCCGTGAAACGGCCGTAGGGGACCTGATTGCGACTGCTTTGCAGTCGATCGCAGCCTCGTTCCTCGGCAGCGGCTACACGGGGGTGCCCATCAATCCCCTAGCACCTGCCGGTAGAACTTCCACTCTTCCTCCAGTGCATGGGCCAGGTTGGCCGCGGTACGAAACCCGTGGCGTTCGGAAGGGTAGAAATAGCCTTCGGCCCTGATGCCATTGGCCTTGAGCGCGGCAAGCATCGAGCGGGTCTGCTCCGGGACCACCACTGCGTCCAGTTCACCCTGGAAGAAAATCACCGGCACCTTGATCTGCGCGGCATGCAGCAACGGGGTGCGCTGGCGGTAGCGTTCGGCATCGGCCACGGGATCGCCGATCAACCAGTCCAGGTAGTCACCTTCGAACTTGTGCGTGGCCCGGGCCAGTGCCTGGGGATCGCTGACGCCATACAGGCTGGCACCAGCGCGAAACACATCGCGGAAGGCCAGGGCGCACAGCGTGGTGTAGCCGCCGGCACTGCCGCCACGGATGAAGGCCTGGCCAGGATCGATCAACCCGCGCCCGGCCAGGTGCCCGACCACTGCGCAGGCATCCTGCACATCGACCTCACCCCAACGCAGGTGCAGGGCCTGGCGATAGGCGCGGCCATAGCCACTGCTGCCGCGGTAGTTGAGGTCGGCCACGGCAAAGCCGCGCTGGGTCCAGTACTGGATGCGCGGATCCAGCGCCGGGTAGCAGGCCGAGGTCGGGCCGCCGTGGATGAAGACGATCAAGGGAGGGCGCCTGGCCCCGTTCATGGCCGGGTAGAAGAAACCATGGGCGGTGCCTTCGCCGCTGGGGTAGTGCAAGGGCTGTGGCCGGCTGATACGTTCGGCCGGCAAGGGTGGTACGCCGCCGGCCAGTACCCTGACCGCGTGATCGCGGCGGTTGATGGCGATCACCGCAGGAGGCCGTGTCGCCGAAGCTGCGATGGCATAGAGGTGGTCCTGATCCAGGTCCAGGCAACGCAGGCGGCTGTAGTCGATATCGACCTGTTCCACCGCGCCATCGGCATCGCACAGCCCCAGACGGCTGATGCCGTTTTCGAGCCAGGTCGCCAGGTACTGCTGTTCTTCCAGCGGCAGCCAGGTGCTGGCGCCCAGTTGCCAGGGGGCTGCGGCATGATCGGCAAGGGCGGCGGGCAGTGCAGCCCAGCCACGGTCCGTCTCACCCCAGGGTTGCCAGAAGCCATTGCAGTCGGACAGGCAGTACAGGCGGCCAGCGGCATCGAAACGTGGCTGCTGCAGGGATTGCGCCGGACCTTCGTCACCGGCCATGCAGCGCGGCTCACCGAAGCGACCGTCTGCCAGGCGCTCGCGACAGAGCAGGCGGGTGGCGGTCCAGGGCTGCTCGGGGCGGCTCCATTCGATCCAGGCCAGGCGTGAGCCATCGCCGCTCAGGGTCGGCGAGGCGTAGAAATCGGCGCCCTCGGCCAGCACCTCTCGTTGCTGCGCACTGATCGCGACCAGACGATGCTCGACCTGCTCGGCGCCGTGGGTTTCCTCCACCGCCAACACCTGCCCGTCGGCCCAGCGCAGGTCACCGTAGCGACGTTCGCCCCGGGTCAGCGCCTGGGGCGCGCTGCCGGTCAGGTCCTGGGTGTAGAGCTGCTGGTCGGCCTCGTTGACGAACACCAGGCCATCGTCACTCAGGCAAAAGCTGCCGCCGCCGTACTCATAGACCCGGCTGCGCACACTGAAGCCATCGGGCGTCAGGCAGCGGGCCTGGCCATCACGCCAGTGCCAGATCCGGCAGGCGCCGTCGCGTGGGCGGAATTCGTTCCAGAACAGGCCCCGGGGGCCAACCCGCAGCTCGGCGAAGTCGGTGCCGGCGGCTACCGCCTGCTCGGCACTGAAGCGCTCAGCCACGGGCGATGACACGGGAGTTTCGCTCATTGCGGAAGGTCAGCTGGTCGATGTTCAAGTGGGCCTGCTCGGCTTCTTCGCGGGCCTTGAGAATGACGCCGTGCTCGGCGGACTTGGCGCACACCGGGTCGGCGTTGCTGGCGTCGCCGGTGAGCATGAAGGCCTGGCAGCGGCAGCCGCCGAAGTCCTTCTCCTTTTCGTCGCAGGAGCGGCACGGCTCGGGCATCCAGTCATAGCCGCGAAAGCGGTTGAAGCCGAACGAGTCGTACCAGATGTGCTGCATGCTGTGGTCGCGCACGTTGGGGAACTGCACCGGCAACTGGCGCGCGCCATGGCACGGCAGCGCGGTGCCATCCGGGGTGACGGTGAGGAATACGCTGCCCCAGCCATTCATGCAGGCCTTGGGGCGCTCTTCGTAGTAGTCGGGGGTGACGAAGATCAGCTTGCACGGGTTGCCGGCTGCCGCCAGTTTTTCCCGGTATTGGTTGGTGATGCGCTCGGCGCGTTCCAGCTGTGCGCGAGTCGGCAGCAGGCCGACCCTGTTCAGGTGCGCCCAGCCGTAGAACTGACAGGTGGCAAGCTCGACGAAGTCGGCTTCCAGGGCAATGCACAGCTCGATGATGCGGTCGATCTTGTCGATGTTGTGCCGGTGGGTGACGAAGTTCAGCACCATGGGATAGCCGTGGGCCTTGACCGCCCGGGCCATCTCCAGCTTCTGCGCGAAGGCCTTTTTCGAGCCGGCCAGCAGGTTGTTGACCTGCTCGTCGCTGGCCTGGAAGCTGATCTGGATGTGGTCCAGGCCGGCTTCCTTGAACGCGGCGATCTTCTGTTCGGTCAGGCCGATGCCCGAGGTGATCAGGTTGGTGTAGTAGCCCAGGCGACGACCTTCACCGATCAGTTCGGCAAGGTCCTGGCGCACCAGCGGCTCGCCACCGGAAAAGCCCAGTTGTGCGGCGCCCATTTCCCGCGCCTCGGCCATCACCCGGAACCATTGCTCGGTGCTCAGCTCCTGGCCCTGGGCGGCGAAGTCCAGGGGGTTGGAGCAGTAGGGGCACTGCAGCGGGCAGCGGTAGGTCAGCTCGGCCAGCAGCCACAGCGGCAGGCCGACCTCCGGCGTTGCCGGCACCTTACTTGAGTGCGATCCAGTGTTCGGCACGGGCCACCTCCATGAACTGCTCGATGTCGTCAGCGAGCTCGGGTACACCGGGGAACTGCTTGTCCAGCTCGGCAATGATCGCCGCGACGTCGCGCTGGCCATCGATCAGCCCGCCGATCAGCGCCGCGCTCTCGTTGAGCTTGATCATGCCCTCGGGGTAGAGCAGCACATGACCCTTCTGCGCCGGCTCGTACTGGAAACGGTAGCCCGGGCGCCATGCCGGGACCTGTGCGCGATCGAAACTCATAGGGCGATTCCTTTGTGCCAGACCCGTTCGCTGGTGACACTGTGGTAGGGCGGGCGGTTCAGTTCGTAGGCCATGCTCATGGCGTCGAGCATGCTCCAGAGAATGTCCAGCTTGAACTGCAGGATCTCCAGCATGCGCTGCTGGCCCTCAACTGTAGTGTAGTGCTGCAGGGTGATTGCCAGCCCATGCTCGACATCGCGGCGGGCCTGGCCCAGGCGGGTACGGAAGTATTCGTAGCCGGCCGGGTCGATCCAGGGGTAGTGCTGCGGCCAGCTGTCCAGGCGCGATTGGTGGATCTGTGGGGCGAACAGTTCGGTCAGCGAGCTGCTGGCCGCTTCCTGCCAGCTGGCGCGGCGGGCGAAGTTGACGTAGGCATCGACGGCAAAGCGCACGCCGGGCAGCACCAGCTCCTGGGAGCGCAGTTGGTCAGGGTCCAGGCCGACCGCCTGGCCCAGGCGCAGCCAGGCCTCGATGCCGCCGTCCTCGCCGGGGGCTCCGTCGTGGTCGAGCAGACGTTGAATCCACTCGCGGCGGATCTCGCGGTCCGGGCAGTTGGCCAGGATCGCGGCATCCTTGAGCGGGATGTTCACCTGGTAGTAGAAGCGGTTGGCGACCCAGCCCTGGATCTGCTCGCGGCTGGCGCGGCCTTCATACATCGCCACATGGTAGGGGTGATGGATGTGGTAGTAGGCACCCTTGGCGCGCAGGGCCTGTTCGAATTCGGCGGGGGACATTGGCGTTGCGTCGCTCATTCAGCAGACTCCTGTAACAGTGGCGACCCTGTGGGAGCGGGCTTGCCCCGCGATGTATGGCGCCGGTTTTGTCGGTGATCGCGGGGCAAGCCCGCTCCTACAGGGGGCACGTGCCTCACAGTTCGATGCTCATGCCGTCGAAGGCCACTTCGACGCCGCGCCGATCCAGTTCTGCGCGTTCGGCCGAGTCTTCGTCGAGAATCGGGTTGGTGTTGTTGATGTGGATAAGTACCTTGCGCTGCGTGGGGAAGCCTTCGAGCACCTCGAGCATGCCGCCCGGGCCGTTCTGCGCCAGGTGGCCCATCTCCCGTCCGGTGCGCGTGCCGACGCCGCGGCGCTGCATTTCATCATCCTCCCACAAGGTGCCGTCGACCAGCAGACAGTCGGCCTCGCCCATCATCCGCAGCAACTTGTCGTCGACCTGGCCCAGGCCCGGGGCGTAGAAGAGTTTGCCGCCGCTGCGCAGGTCCTCGACCATCAGCCCGAGGTTGTCGCCCGGGTGCGGGTCGAAACGGTGGGGCGAGTAGGGTGGTGCGGCGCTGCGCAGCGGGAAGGGGGTGAAGCGCAGGTTCGGGCAGGCCTCGATCACGAAGCTGCCTTCCAGCTCGATACGGTTCCACTGCAAGCCGCCGTTCCAGTGACTGAGCATGGTGAACAGCGGGAAGCCGGTGGTCAGGTCCTGGTGGACCATCTCGGTGCACCAGACCGGGTGCGGGCAGCCTTCGCGCAGGCTCAACAGGCCCGTGGTGTGGTCGATCTGGCTGTCGAGCAGGACGATGGCGTCGATGCCGCTGTCGCGCAGGGCACGTGCCGGCTGCATGGGCGCGAAGGCTTGCAGCTGGGCGCGGATATCCGGCGAGGCATTGCACAGCACCCAGTGCACGCCGTCGTCAGACAGCGCGATCGACGACTGGGTACGCGCCGTGGCCCGCAAGGTGCCGTCGCGAAAGCCCTTGCAGTTCTCGCAGTTGCAGTTCCACTGCGGAAACCCGCCACCGGCGGCGGAACCTAGGATCTGGATGTACATGGTGTCTCCTGCCGCGTCTTGAAATAAAAACGCCCCGGCGGACCGAGGCGTTGTACCGCAAGCAGGCTCAGCGGCTTGCGAAATACATGGTCACTTCAAAGCCGATACGCAGGTCAGTGTAAGCAGGTTTGGTCCACATGGGTTTACTCCTTCCGGATAGGTCCTGGGGTTGGCAGCTACTTATTTAGTCCACCCTCCGGCCGAGGGGTTCCAATAGCCGAGATTGCGCTATCTTACTAAAAAACTACCTGCTGAATGGTTAAATCTAAGATAAATGCCGTTACATTCCCGGTAAGAATCAGGCCGTGGCCTGCCAGTCGTCGGAAGGCGCGGGGCCGTTAGCGAGGCATAGCCAACCCTGCCTGGCCTGCAGCAGGTCTTCGGCGCACTGTCGCAGGCGGGCTTGATCGACGGCGAGGACGGCGGCCTGCAAGCTGTCCAGGTTGGCTTGCGGTCGCCCCGACAGTTGCGTCTGCCAGGCCCATTCGGCGACCTCGGCGTTGCTCATGCTGGCTTCGTCCAGTTGCTCGGCCAAGGCCTCGCGGATATCAGCGCTACAGTCCAGGGTGCGCGGCAGCGCCGTCAGGAACTCGCGGATATGAGTGAGGATCTGGGCATGGTTGGCGCTCGGCGACTGCACGCCGAACAACAAGCCACTGCAGCCCTGAAGCTGACGAAAGGCACTGAAGACGGCGTAACCCAGTTGCAGCTCGACGCGCAGGCGCTGGTAGAACGGTCCCTGGATGTGCTGTGCCAGCAAGCGGGCACAGGCTTCGTCGGCGAGCGGGCAGAACAACAGCACGGCGTGTTCGCTGGCCGGTGGCAGCGGTGTTTGCCAGCGCCGTACCGGTTCGACCGCTACCGGGCGCTGCGCCTGCGGGTGTCCGGGTACGGCCTGCAGGGCACGGTTGAGTGCCTGCTGGGAGGGTTCATCGAAACCTGTGGCCAGGCCCTGCCAGTGGGCATGTGTCCACAGCGCATCCACATCGCTCTGGTTCAGGGTGCAGGTGGGCAAGGAGGGCTTGTTCTGGCCGACCAGCTGTTCAGGCAGTTGCCCGAGCAAGGCGCGGATCGGCATCGGCTCCGGCTCGCTTGCGGTCTTCGGCGTCCAGCTGGCTGGAGACGGATGGCGCAGCGTTTCCAGCGCCTCCATCACCACCATGACCACGGCTTGCGGTATGCCGCTGCAGCGCAGTTGCCAGAAGGGACCCGTGGTTTCGAACCGCAGCTCGATGGCGGCCCTGCCTGCACGTTCACGCAAGGGTCGCAAGGCCTGGTCGAGTACCTGCCAGAGCTGGCTACGCAGGGCTGAGGCCAGTTGCCAGCGCAGGTAGACGACACCGTGCTGGCGCTGTGCGGGGAGCAGGGGGCTCACCACCAGGCCGGCAGGGGCAGGCGTAAACGTCAGCTCGCTGCGTGGCACATCGAGCAGCGGCTGCGCAGGCGGCAGGTACCAGGGTTGCTGGTGGGCAGGCGGGCTGTGTTCCAGCAGGTCGTCGAGCAGGGTACGCAGCGCTGCCTCGGCTTCTGCGTCCAAGGCCAGGTACGGCTGAGCGCTACTGTCGCGGCGGGCCAGGTCCAGGGCGGTGGCGGTCTGTTCGCGGCGTTGCTGCAAGCGTGCGTATTCCTGGTTCAGGGTGCGCCAGTCGGCATCGCGGAAAAACCTCAACCAGTCGAACAGCAAGGCCTGGACCTGAGCGGCGTTGCTGGCGTCGCTCAGGGTTGCCCGCACGTGCAGCAGTGTCTGCCCCGCAAAACTGTACAGCGGTGAGCATTCGAATGCTTCCAGCCATCCGCGCTGACGCAGGGCTGCCTGCAGCCCGCCGGCATGTGTATCGGTCAGCCAGGTAACGAGGAACTCGATGGCCTGGTCCAGGCCGGCAGGTTGCCGCTCGACGGCCAGCAGCAGGTCAAGTTGCTGGCCGTCCAGCGTCGGCGCCAGCGGCTGGTCGACCAGTGCCGGCGGTGTTGCCTGGGCGACGCTTGCACCGCTGGCGATGCTGCTCCCGGCGTGTTGCGCCAGTGCTTGCAGGTCATCGAGGCTTTGTGGGCCGCTCAGGCTCAAGCGCATCTGCCCACCCTGGTAGTAGCGCTGGTGGAAGTGCTGCAATGCCGTGTGAAAGTCGTGGCTATGCACCGGCAGGCTGAAGCGGTTGCCCGCCTGGAAAGCACTCAGCGGATGCCGTGCTGACGCCTGCTGCAACAAGGCAAAGTGCGCCTGGGCCTGGGCATTGCGGGACCAGGCGATGAACTCGGCGTGAATCACCTCTCGCTCGCGCAACTGGCGCGGGATATCGAACGAGGGCCGGGCGAGCATTTCGCACAGGCGCTCAAGCGCACTGGCAAATGCTGCCTGCGGCACTTCGAAGAAGTAGTCGGTGGTGCGCTCGCGGGTGCTGGCATTGACCTGCCCGCCATGACGCTGCACATAGCGCATCAGGGCATCGTCGAGAGGGAAGCGCTCATTGCCGAGGAACAGCAGGTGTTCGAGGAAGTGGGCAAGCCCGGCATAGCGGCGCGGGGTGTCGTGGCTGCCGGCCATGACCCGCACGGCGGCCGCACAGCGCTTGAGCTGCGGGGCGTGGCGCAAGGTGACCTGCAGGCCATTGTCGAGGGTGAGGTGTCGCAGGGTGGAGGGCATGACGGTTCCCGTGCAGCGCGAACCGTCATGCTAGCGGATTATTGCTGACGCGGCGCGCTGTAGAGCTCCGGACGCAGGTCGTGAAGGTAAGGCGTGTTGGCCCGTCCTTCGTGGACCCGGTGCAGTTCGAGGTCGGCCTGCAACAGCATGCTGTCGCGACCGGCCATGGCCAGGATGCTGCCGTCCGGTCCGACAATGCTGCTTTGCCCGCAGTAATGGATTTCATCCTCGGCGCCGCAGTAGTTGGCGTAGGCCAGGTAGCACTGGTTCTCGTAGGCACGGGCGCGCACGGTGACCTGGGCAACGAAATCGTAGGGCACCATGTTCGCCGTTGGTACCAGGATCAGTTCGGCCCCGGCCAGGGCCAGGCGCCGGGCGTTTTCCGGGAATTCGATGTCGTAGCAGATCAACAGGCCCAGGCGCCAGCCGTTCAACTCCACCACCGGGAAGTGGTCGGGCCCCGGGCTGAACATCGCCCGGTCCAGGCCACCGAACAGGTGGGTCTTGCGGTAGTTGCACAGGCTGCTGCCATGGGCGTCGATCAACTGCACGGCGTTGTACACCTGGCCATCGTCAGCCAGCTCCGGATAACCGTAGGCAATGGCGATGCGGTTGCTCTGGGCGATCTCCACCACGGCCATGGCCGACGGGCCATCCTCGGCTTCGGCCAGGCGCATCACCGCGTCGCTGCCGATGTTGTAGCCGGTCAGGAACATCTCCGGGCACACCAGCAGATCGACACCGCGGGCGGCGGCCAGTTGCGCCTGCTGGTGCAGGCGCTCGAGGTTGCCGGGCACATCCAGTGGCTGTGGAGCACCTTGATACAGCGCGATGCGCATGGCGAATCTCCCGTCAGTCGGCCAGGGCGATCGGTCCGATCTCGTGGAACACATCGCCCGGGCCTGGGTTTTCCGGATGGGTATGGCCCCCGAAGTGATTCATGATACCCCACACTGCGTTGAGCGAGGTCTGCACCGCGCCTTCGACCCAGGCCGGGGTCCAGGACACGTCGTCACCGGCGATGAAAATGCCGCGTTGTTCGGCCGGCATGTCCTGCTGCATGAAGTGCGCGTACATGCGCTGGTTGTAGCGGTAGTGCCCGGGCAGGGCACCTTTGAAGGCCCCGAGGAAGTGCGGGTCGGCTTCCCAGGACACGGTGATCGGATCGCCGATGATGTGCCCGGCGATGTCCACTTTCGGGTAGATCTTCTTCAGCGCATCGAGGGCCAGCTTCACACGCTTTTCCACCGGATGCGGGAGCATCTTCAGGGCGTCGCTCATCCACGAGTACGACAGGCAGATGACCCCTGGCTTGTCGTCGCCGTTGTCGAACAGGTAGGTACCGCGGGTCAGGCGGTCGGTCAGGGTCATGCTCATCAGGTCGCGGCCGGTTACTGGATCCTTGTCCTTCCAGAACGGCCGGTCGACCATCACGAAGGTCTTCGACGACTGCATGTAGCGGGTGCGGTCCAGGGCCATCCACATCTTCTGCGAGAACAGCGATTCCTCACATTCGATCTGGGTGGTCAGCAGCCAGCTCTGGCAGGTGGTGAGCACGGCGGCGTAATGGCGGGTGTCGCCCCAGTTGTCGGTCACGGCCAGGCGTCCGTCGGCATCGCGGCTGATGCTCTTGACCCCCGGACGCGCCGCGCCACGGTGCAGCGAGCTCAGGCTGGTGCCCGCCGGCCAGTGCGCGCAGCGTTCCGGCACATGGCGCCAGATGCCCAGTGGCACCTGCTCGACGCCGCCGACCACCAGGTGCTGGTGATCGTCGCAGTTGGTCATGACCACGCGGAAGATTTCCAGCATCGAGTTGGGGAAGTCCGAATCCCAGCCGCCGGTGCCGAAACCGACCTGGCCGAACACTTCCCGGTGCAGGAAGCTGAGCTTGGCGAAAGCCTTGGAGGTGGCGACGAAGTCGTAGAAGGTGCGGTCGTCCCACAGCGGCACCAGGGTGTTCCACAGCTCCTTGAGGCGCGGCACGTCGCGGTCGCGGATGGCCTGCTGGATATCGCCGAAGCGGGCGCCATCCTCCAGGGCATCGGCCCAGGCGTCGGCGACTTCCTGGAACAGCTTGGGCAGGTCGGAGAGCTTTTCGGCGTAGTGCGTCTGGCCTTCCAGATCGATCACCGTGCTGCCCGACGCCGGGGTCAGCGGGTTGGGGAAGGGTTTGGTCTCAAGCCCGAGCTTGTCCACATAGTGGTAGAAGGCCGTCGAGGACACCGGGAAGCGCATGCCACCGAGCTCGGCGATGATGCCGTCGGTGCCTTCGAAGGCTTGCGAGCGCAGGCGGCCGCCCATTTTCGAGGCTTCGTACACCACAGGTTTGAGGCCCAGCTTCATCAACTCGTAGGCCGCTACCAGGCCGGCGATACCGGCACCGACAATCGCCACCTCTTCACCGTGACGTTCGGCCGGGATGCTGCCCAGGCCCGCCGGATGCTCGATCCAGTCGTCGAAGGCGAACGGGAAGTCCGGGCCGAAGATGGTGATGGGTTTCTTGCCGTCGGCGGGGTGGCGATTGTTCTTGTTCATGGTCTGACCTGGCCAGGGCTGCGCGGAATGCGGAGCTTGAGTATAGGAAAAGCTGGCGGTCAGTTTAGGGACAGTGGGTTACGTAATTAAGATGCAGAGTGTCGTCTATTTGCATGTCTAATGATCATTGTGACCAATCATTAATGCATTGTGACAGGCGGTTAATCAAACCGGTCCACGGTCCACCTTGCTGCTGAGGATGATCGAGGTGGTGGTCTTCTCCACCCCTTCGACGCTGCCGATCTGGTCGAGCAACTGGTCCAGCTGTTCCGGCGACTCGCTGCGCAGCCAGGCCACGTAGTCGAACTCGCCGCTCACGGCGCACAGTTGCTGGACCTGGCCCATGGCGCTCAGGCGGCGCACCACGTCCTTGCCCGAACGCGGTTGCACGGTGATGCCCACGTAGGCTTGCAGCCCGCCATCGACCAGGCGCTGGCCCAGGCGCACGCCATAGCCGCTGATGACCTTGGTCTTCTCCAGGCGTGCCAGGCGCGAGGTGACCGTTGTGCGGGCGATGCCCAGTTGCCGGGCGAGGGTGGCGACACTTTCACGGGCGTTGATCTGGAGCAGGGCAATCAGTTGGCGGTCGATTTCGTCTAGGGCGACGGAGCGGCTGTCGGACATGAGGACTCTCTGTAGACGCCGTACTGCGCGGCGCAGGGAATGAACGCACTAGCCTATCCATTCCCCTTGCCGCCCAGCAAGCTCCCGGCACTCAGCTGCGAACCAGCGCCTGCACTTCGTCGAGGCTTTTGTAGGGGACGACCGTACGTGGGAGGCGAGAGGTGGGCGACAGGTTGTAGACGGCGAAGTCGTCGCCTATGACCGATTCGGCCATCAACTGGAAGGAAGGCAGGATTCTCTCTTCGTAATGCTGATCCAGGCCGCAGGGTGAAAGCCTGGAATGTTCGTGCTCATAGAATCTGCCGATGTTCTGGTCCAGGTCCAGGCCAACCAGGAATACCTTGTTGAACCCGGCATGGTAGGCGATCTGCAAGGCCACATAAGCCACGGTGCGGGCGTCGAAAAAGCCGCGTTGCAGGTTCTTGCTAAAACCCAGCGGCTTCTTGCGGCTGCAGGGATACACGCGGTTGCGCACGAGTTCAGGATCGTTGCGCAGCAGGTCCGCCAGTGAGGCCTTGGGCGCCTTGCGCAAGAAGTACAGCTCGCCTGTGGGCGAGGCCTGGCTTGACCGGTAGTGGTCCTCCCACAGCGCAACGCGTTCACTGCGGCGCATGGCTTCGGCAAACAATTCCGGTTGCTGGTTGGAAAAGTCGCGGTCGGTGCAGACGTGGAAGAACGGTTTGACCGGGCTATCGATGAACATGGAGATCGAACCATTCATCGTGATCATAGGAATGTCGGCGAATGCCTGAAACGGGAAGTCCTTTGCCGAGCGCCCTGATGCGATCAGGAAAACCGCACCTGATGCGATATGCCGGCAATGCTCGAAACCGTTTGCACGAATGGGTGCCTCAGCGATCGATCGTGCATTGGTGGTGTCCATTTCAGTTCCCCTTGCGACTGGCAGGTGGAAGCACGCACCTGAAAACTTGATAGCTAGCCAGCTATTAAAGTCGAATTGTAAATAACTGTAAACAATTTTGACCGGGTGTAATGGCTTGAGTTCAACCGCCAGAGACGACCGAAAGGGAATGAGGAGCGTTAAGTGCGGGGCTTGGGAGGGGCTGTGTCAGGCGCCGGGAAAGAGGGGGGTGTACAGTTTATTGAGGGCGGGACGCTGAAAACGCAAAAGCCGCGCAATGCGCGGCTTTGAGTATGGTGGGCCCACACGGACTTGAACCGTGGACCAAAGGATTATGAGTCCTCTGCTCTAACCAAC
>Ga0247821_10000353_pt1 | contig 25479 bp, 20 predicted proteins | sample 13C_Glycerol_Day_FD_192481 | JGI IMG/M metagenome (GOLD analysis project Ga0247821, IMG submission 192481) | Soil microbial communities from agricultural site in Penn Yan, New York, United States - 13C_Glycerol_Day14 | ecosystem: Environmental > Terrestrial > Soil > Agricultural land | place... | reverse complement strand
ACGGCAAGCCGAGGTGTACGTCATAGACCTGTCCTGAGCTTCCTGGTCGCGCGACGGATAGTCACTTGCGTAACGCAAGGAACGTTACTAGATTTTGAACATCATCTAATCAAAGCCGGCCTTCCCACTTCGGGACAGGCCGCGCCAAGCAACTGGCCAGGCAGGCCTTTAATGCCAGGAGGCATGCGAGGCCCCATGAAAAGAACCAGTTTCCAACACATGCCGTGTCCGGTCGCACAGGCCCTCGAGGTGATTGGCGACAGCTGGAACGTGCTGATCCTTCGCGAAGCCTTCTATGGGGCAACGCGCTTCGACGACTTCGCCCAGGCCCTGGGCATTCCGACCAATACCCTGGCGCGCCGGCTCAAGGAGTTGGTGGCCGGCGGCATTCTGGAGCTCCAGGCCTACAGCGAGAAGCCGCCCCGCTACCAGTACCTGCTCACTCCCAAGGCGCGGGACCTGCGCCCGCTGCTGCTGGTGCTGTTGCAGTGGGGCAAACGCCATAGCCCTGTCGAACTGTCCACCGCTCTGGTGGACAGCCTCACCGGCAAGCCTGTCGACCTGATGCTGGTCGATCGCGTCACGGGCGAACCTATCAGCACGCGACACCGTGTCATCCGCCAGGACCGTACAGAAGCATCGTCCCGCTCCTTCGCCTTCCCGGACCCAGCGCCGGGGCCGTGACACCTCCCCCTCGGGAACGCGCTATCCAACGTTCGTAAGCCTGTCGTAGCGACCGCTTGTCTGCGCCTCGAATCCAGTAACTTGCATTATGCAAGTCGCAATATTATGGTCATCATATATGGTAATTGTCAGCGCTGCCCCCCGGCTGACAACCACCTGAAAGCAACGCACGGAGACGACCATGAACCAGCCTGTGCAGATTCCCGCCAACGAAGTCAGCGTCGACGTCCGCCCCAAATCCCGCCGGGTGCTCAAGCTGGCCGCTGCCGGCATGCTGCTGATCGGTGTCGGGTTCTACGGCGTGCAGTGGTGGACGCAGGGTCGCTACGTGGAGGAAACCGACGATGCCTATGTCGGTGGCGACGTCACCGTGATCAGCTCGCGGGTGACCGGCTACATCGCCGAGCTGGCGGTGAGCGACAACCAGTTCGTGCATGCCGGCGACCTGCTCGCACGTATCGACGACCGCGATTACCGCGCCAGCCTGGCCAGGGCCGAAGGCGAAGTGCATGCCGAGCAGGCGCTGTTGGGCAACATCGATGCCCAGGCCGCTTTGCAGGTCGCGGTGATCCGCCAGGCCCAGGCAGGGATCGACGCCAGCGCCGCCGAAGCGAGCCGCGCACGGGACGACGACCGGCGCTACCAGACTCTGGTGCAACACGCCGCCGTCTCTGTGGAGAGTGCCCAGCGCGCTGAAGCCACCTGGAAAGCCGCACGCGCCAACAGCGAGAAAGCCCAGGCCACCCTGATCGCTGCCCAGCGCCAGCTCGACGTGATTCGCAGCCAGCGCCAGCAAGCCCAGGCCACCCTGGAGCAGGCCGAGGCCAAGCGCGACCTGGCGCGCCTGGACCTCAGCTACACCGAACTGCGCGCCCCGGTGGACGGCTATATCGGCAACCGCCGCGGGCGCGTAGGCGCCTATGTATCCGCCGGTACCCAGTTACTCTCGGTAGTGCCCGACCAGGGCCTGTGGGTGGACGCCAATTTCAAGGAAGACCAGCTGGCCAGGAAGTCACGGTGGTGGCCGATATGCTGCCGGGCAAGGTGTTCCATGGCCGCATCGACAGCCTGGCGCCGGCCACCGGCGCGCAGTTCAGCATCCTGCCGCCGGAGAACGCCACCGGCAACTTCACCAAGATCGTCCAGCGCATCCCGGTGCGCGTTCACCTGAAGCCTGAGGAAAATCGCCCCGGCGAACTGCGCCCCGGGCTCTCGGTGGTGGTCGAAGTGGATACCCGCCAGCACGCTCGTGACCAGGCTCCGCGCCTTGCCCAGGGGAGCCGGCCGTGAGCATCTGGTCGGGTGAGGTGGTGCCGGTCGAGCACCTCTCGACCCGACAGAAAGTGGTCGCCTTCGCCTGCATGTGCGTGGGCATGTTCATTGCCCTGATCGATATCCAGATCGTCTCCGCCTCACTGCGCGACATTGGTGGTGGTCTCTCGGCAGGCGCGGACGACACCGCCTGGGTGCAGACCAGCTACCTGATCGCCGAGATCATTGTCATTCCGCTGTCCGGCTGGCTGTCGAAGGTGATGTCCACGCGCTGGCTGTTCGCCGCCTCCGCGCTCGGCTTCACCCTGACCAGCCTGCTCTGCGCCCTGGCCTGGAACATCCAGAGCATGATCGCCTTTCGTGCCCTGCAGGGGTTCCTCGGCGGTTCGATGATTCCCATGGTGTTCACCACCGGCTTCCTCTACTTCGACGGTCGCCAGCGCGTGGTGGTGGCGGCCACCATCGGCGCCATCGCCTCCCTGGCCCCCACGCTGGGGCCGGTGGTGGGCGGCTGGATCACCGACTTCTCGTCCTGGCCCTGGTTGTTCTACATCAACCTGGTGCCGGGCCTGTTCGTCGCCATCGTGGTGCCGATCATGGTGCGTATCGACAAGCCGGACTGGTCGCTGCTCAAAGGTGCCGACTACCCGGCCATGCTGCTCATGGCGGTGTTCCTGGGCTGCCTGGAATACACCATGGAGGAAGGCCCGCGCTGGAACTGGTTCAGCGACGACACCATCCTCGCCAGCGCCTGGATTTCCGCCATCGCCGGGGTCGCCTTCATCGCCCGCAGCCTGACCGCGAACAACCCGATTGTCGACCTGCGTGCCCTGAAGGAGCGCAACTTCGCCCTCGGTTGCCTGTTCTCGTTCGTCACCGGCATCGGCATCTTCGCCACCATCTACCTCACCCCGCTGTTCCTCGGTCGGGTACGCGGCTACGGGGCCCTGGACATCGGCCTGGCGGTCTTCTCCACCGGTGTTTTCCAGGTCATGAGCATCCCGCTCTACGCCTTCCTGGCACGGCGCTACGACCTGCGCTGGATTTTGCTGCTCGGCATGTCCATGTTCTGCCTGTCGATGTGGGAGTTCACGCCGATCACCCATGACTGGGGCGCCCACGAGCTGCTGCTGCCCCAGGCACTTCGCGGCATGGCGCAACAGTTCAGCGTGGCCCCCACCGTCACCCTGGCCCTGGGCTCGCTAGCGCCTGCGCGGCTGAAACTGGCTTCCGGACTGTTCAACCTGATGCGCAACCTGGGCGGCGCCATCGGTATCGCTGCCTGTGCGACCATCCTCAACGACCGCACCAACCTGCACTTCCTGCACCTGGCCGAACACCTGAACGCCAGCAACGAAGCGCTCAATGACTGGCTGGCGCCCTTCCTCGATGCGACGGGGCAAGCAAGCCAGCAAGCCTTGCGTCAGCTGTGGAACCTCACCTTCCGCGAGGCGCAGACCATGACCTACGCCGACGCTTTCATGATCATCGGCGCCTGTTTCGCCGTGACCCTGGTGCTGATACCGCTGATGCACAAGGTCGCCCCTCCCGCTCAGCCTTCGGCTGACGCCCACTGACCGGGTGCTTCTCCCGACCGGCGCTCGCGAGACTGTCCCGGACTATGGTGAGCTGATTGAGCCGGCTCTGCGAACCGATTGAGGCGCCTGACCAATGGTGCGCAGAAAAGCACGCCTCATCCGCTCCCGGTCAGCGAAGCCAGTCTCTCTGGCAATGACTTCGATCGGGTGACCGCTGTCTTCAAGCAGCATGCGCGCGGCTTCTACGCGCAGATGCTCCACGGCCTTGGCCGGCGACTGGCCGGTTTCGGCGGTGAATGCCCGGCTGAACTGGCGCGGGCTCAGGTGGGCGACTTCGGCCAGTTCCTCCACGCTCAGGACGCTCTTCAGGTTGCGACGGGCGTAGTCCAGCGCCGCCTGGATCCGATCGGACTTCGGCTCCAGCTCCAGCAATACCGAAAACTGGGATTGCCCCCCTGCACGGCGGTGGTAGACCACCAGTTTGCGGGCGACGGTGCGTGCTGTTTCGAGGCCGTGATCCTTCTCGATCATCGCCAGTGCCAGGTCGATGCTGGCCGTCATCCCCGCCGATGTCCACACCGGGCCGTCGATGATGTAGATCCTGTCCGACTCGACCTTCACCCTGGGGAATCGGTCTTGCAGCTCCTTGGCGTACAACCAGTGCGTGGTGGCCCGACGACCGTCGAGCACCCCGCTTTGCGCCAGGATGAACGCGCCTGTGCAAGGGCCAGCCAAGCGCCGGGAAGACACCAGCGACTGGCGAACGAAGCTGACCAGTCCTGGCGTGACCGGCTCGATCTTCGTGCCGGCACCGAACATCACGGTATCGAACGTCCGGTTGCCGAAAGCCTGGGTCTCCACGCGAAACCCGGCGGATGAAGGCACCAGTCCACCCGCTTCCGAGAGCAAGGTGACGTCATAGGCCGGTTTGCCGAGGGCCAGGTTGGCAATCTCGAACGCGGTGATGGCCGTGAACCCCATGACCTGGAAGCCGGGGAAAATGACGAATCCAATGGTGTGCATGATGATGTCACCATGTCCTAAAAGGCGCCTTATATGTCATTTAAGACAACGGGACAAGGCAATAGGATGGTTTCCAGACAGAGCGCACGAGCCTCGTCGCGCCGTCCTACTGGAGACAACCATGACTACGAAAAAAGGTACTGCACTGATCACCGGAGCGTCTTCCGGCATTGGCGCGATCTACGCCGACCGACTAAGCCGCCAGGGCTATGACCTGATTCTGGTCGCCCGCAACACAGAGCGCCTTCACACCCTGGCCAAACGCCTGACCGACGAAACAGGACGGTCCATCGAGGTCGTGGTCGCCGACCTTGGCACCAAGGCCGATCTGAGACATGTCGAAGACATCTTGCGCAGCGATGCCAGCATCACAATGCTGGTCAACAACGCAGGCCTGGGCGCAACCGCCTCCCTGCTCGAATCGGACATCGAAACACTGGAGCCGTTGATCGACCTCAACGTGACTGCGCTGACACGGCTGACCTATGCCGCCGTGCCGGGTTTCGTGGCGCGCGGCGGTGGCACGCTGATCAATATCGCCTCGGTCGTCGCCATCGCGCCGGAACTGCTGAACGGCGTGTACGGCGCGTCCAAGGCGTTCGTCCTCGCCCTCAGCCAGTCGCTGCACCAGGAACTCGCGAACAGCAACGTCAGGGTCCAGGCAGTGCTCCCCGGTGCGACGGCAACCGACTTCTGGGCCATTGCCGGAAAACCTGTCGAACAGCTGCCGAGTGCGATCGTCATGAGGGCCGACGACATGGTGGACGCAGCCCTTGCCGGGCTCGAGCTGGGCGAGTTCATCACCATTCCGGCCCTGCCGGACAGTGGTGATCTGGATGCCTACGAAGCCGCGCGGCAGCAGTTGCTACCGAACCTGTCGCTGAGTACGCCTGCGTCCCGCTATCGGCACTGAGTGCCCGCTGTCTTCCCCCGCGCCAGGATGAAACACGGGGCAACTCCCAAGTGCTTGGGCCCCGTGCCTGGTGATCCAACCTCATGGCATCGGCACGTGTCCCGGCGCACCCACGATTCGTTGGGGAGACCGTACAGATGCAACAGCTCATGGTTTCAGAATTTGACGACTTCAAGGATTTGCCTCGGGTGGACGTGCTGATGCTTACCGCCATCTCGCACGATCTGCAGCCCCCCGTTACCCGCATGAAGTTGCGCGTCGAACAGATGGACGACTCCCTGGAACGCGATCGCCTGTGCATACACAGGGATACACAGCGGCCCGTGGCAGACACATTCGGGACAAGCCCTGCTGGGACCATGACGCCACCGACAACAACAGCACGGGGTCGGATGCACTTACTTCTCCGGAGACTTCCCATGACAAGCGCCCTCACCTTCACCCTTTCCCCGATCAAGCACAGTTTCAGACAACTCGACCGCCTTGGCGCCTGGAGCGCCGACATTCCGCTGCGCATGTTCCTCGCCTGGGAGTTCTTCGAATCCGGCCTGGAAAAATGGCATGGCGAAAACTGGTTCGAACAGATCCAGGGCGCTTTTCCGTTTCCCTTCGACCAGCTTCCGGCCAGCCTGAACTGGCAGCTTTCGATGTGGGTCGAGCTGATTGCGCCTGTGCTGCTGTTGCTCGGTCTCGGCACGCGCCTGGCGACCCTGGCGCTGATCGTAGTGACCCTGGTAGCCATCGCTGCCGTGCACTGGCCGGCTCATTGGTCGAGCCTGGCCGAACTGGCCATGGGTTACTCCATCACCGACAAGGGCTTCGGCAACTACAAGCTGCCGCTGATCTACCTGGTGGCGGCGCTCCCCCTGCTGTTCAGGGGGGCCGGGAATCTTAGCCTGGATGCACTGTTGCGCAGGAAAGCCTGACCGGGCCGTTTGCAACTGCCCTTTATAAAAAACCGCGCCCCTGCAAAGGAGCGCGGTTTTTTAATGGCCAGCTAATGCTCAGGGAATGTCGAACGTCACTTCGATATTGCCGCGAGTAGCCTTGGAGTAGGGGCACAACTGGTGCGCAGCCTCCACCAGCCGGGTCTTGTCTTCTGCCTCCAGTCCCGGCAGTTCCACGGTCAGCCTGGCCGCCAGGGCAAAGCCACCGTCGTGGGTATTGCCCAGGGAGATCTCGGCAGCCACGGCCACATCCTCGGGTACGCGGATCGCCAGCGCCTGGCCGGCACGACGCATGGCGCCGATGAAGCAGGCCGACCAGCCAACACCCAGCAATTGCTCGGGGTTGGTGCCGGGGCGTCCTGACCCGGGCGGACTCAGGCGCAGCTTCAACCAGCCATCGGAAGACACACCGTTGCCATCACGGCCACCAGAGGTACGGGTTCGACCCGTGTACAGCGTCTTTTCCAGTACTGCGGTCATCACATTTCTCCTCGGGGAGGTACACATGCCGGGGGGCCGGCGTCGTTATACGCGTCAGGTCCGAGTGCCGAGCAGCACACCCTGCGCGCGCAGGTTTTCCAGCAGGGCCAGGCCCTGCGGCAGAAGGGTCGCGCTGTCGACAGCGACAGCCTCGGACAGGCGCTCCAGGTGCTGGCGGCCGGTCCAGTGATGCGCTTGAAGCGACGCCAGCAGCGCATGGGCCAAGGGCGCCAGGCGCGAGAAACGCACCTGCAGGTCGGCATCGCGCCGGACCAGCAGCAGGTTCGGTTGCGCTGGTGCTTCGTACGGCTGGTAATCAGGACCGATGTCGCTCACCGGCCATCGGTAGGCCAGTGGCCAGGCCAGGGGCGACAACAGGGGGATGCCTTCGAGCAGATCGCCCTCGGGATCATGCGGCGGGTCGCGGCTGTCACTGAGCAGCAATTCACCTTCCACCCATTCGTAATGCGCAAGTTCGGCCAGCCAGGGTGGCATCGGGTGCGCAACGTTCACGCCCTGTTCGAGGAAGGCGACGAACTCGCCGGCCAGTTCGGTGAACAGTGGCGTGTGACTGCGGTAGTCGGCATAGAAGGCCTCCACCAGTGCCCGCCAGCGCGGTGTGCCGAGGCTTGCGCGGATCACCGGAAAACTGCCTGCCAGCAGCGACTCGACGTTGCCGAAGAACAGCTGCCGATACACGGCCAGGCGGCGCGCCTCGATGCCCGGCGGCGGCGCGTGGTGCTGCGGGTCGCGTACATGGTTGGCCATGCGCATCAATTGATCGTGCAAGGTGTCAGGCATGGCGCACCTCCGGCAAGGTCGCGGCGCTGCGTTGGCGCCAGCGAATCGCTTCGACTTCGGCCAGCAACTCGCCCAGCGGCGGGAAATTGAAATCCCGCTCCAGCAAGGTCGGCAATGGGCCGAAGCGTTGGTAGGCCTGATCCAGCAAGCTCCAGACATCAGCCTTGACCGACGCGCCGTGGGTATCGATCTTCAGGTCCGGCGCCTCGTCGTAATGACCTGCCACGTGCAGGTAGACCACCCGTTGCGCCGGTAGCGCGGCGAGGTAGCGGGAGGTGTCGTAGCCGTGGTTGATCGCATTGACGAAGAGGTTGTTGACGTCCAGCAGCAAATCGCAGTCGGCCTCCTCCAGCACCGCACAGAGGAAGTCGATCTCGCTCAGGGCCTGGTAGGGCGCGGCGTAGTACGAGATGTTCTCCACCGCAATACGCCGCCCCAGGGCATCCTGGGACTGGCGAATGCGTGCGGCGACATGCCGTACCGCTTCCTCGGTGAAGGGCAGCGGCAACAGGTCGTACAGCTGGCCGTCGTCGGCGCTGTAGCTCAGGTGTTCGCTGAACAGCGCCACATCATGGCGATCGAGGAACTGCCGGGTTCGGCGCAACAGGTCGCGGTCCAACGGTGCGGGGCCTCCCAACGACAGCGACAGACCGTGGCACGACAACGGGAAGCGCTCGGCAAGACGGGCAAGGCCTTCGCCATAGTGGCCGCCGACGGCGATCCAGTTGTCCGGGGCGCATTCGAGGAAATCCACGGCAGTGGCGTCCATCGCCAGCAGTTCGGGCATCAGGGCACGGCGCAATCCGAGGCCTGCACCGTGCAAGGTAGGAGCAGCGGTCATGAGGGATCTCCAGGGTAAGGATGCCCTCCCGAGCTACGGGCGCTGGGAGGGCAACAGGACGCGGATCACGCTTATTCCTTGGCCTGGCTCAGGCGAGTGAACAGCTCCGTGGGGACTTTCTTGCCGTTGGCGATGTACTGGTTGGTCCTGTAGGTGTAGACCTCGCCCTCGGAGAGGAAGCCGTCCTTGTTGGTGTCCATCGCCTGGAACTCCACACCGCCATTGGGCGCCACGGTCAACAGCTCCTTGAGCGACACCCGGCCGTCATCGTCGGTGTCGGTGCGCGCGAAGGAGGCGTCGCCGCACTTGCCTTCACCGCACTTGCCCTCGGCCGTGGTGGCCTTGGTGGTCTTGCCGGCCGCCTCGCTGGCGCCGCATTTGCCTTCGCCACACTTGCCTTCCCCGGCCTTGTCGGCGGAGGCCAGCTGGTAGCCCTGGGGCAGTGCCTCCACGGCGAAGGCGGACGCGGTCAGGTTCAAGCCGCCGATCAAGGCGACGGCGGCCAGGCCAAGGCTGGTTTTGTTCGAGATCGATTTACGGGACATGGTGCTTCTCCGGATGCTGTGCGTGGTCATGCCACAAGGGCGAATGAATCCCGGGAGGTCGAAGGGTGAGCCTCGTTCGGGTGGAGCCATTTCGCCTCAGGCATGTATCACTGGCGTATCCGCGCACGGCAGCATTTGTATGCCAGTGCCCGCAAAGCGGGGGTGGATACACTGTGATACCGGAGCAGGGCACAGGCGTGGATCGAGTGGTGGACGTCGGGCCCAGACATCGCCGGCCCGGGAATCGCGCCTATGGTGACGGACCTTTGTGCCGATCCTCAGGAGTGGATATGTCCGACTTCATCACCGTACTGCGCGACACCTGCCCTACCCCCGTGCTGAACGCGACCAAGTGGAAACGCATCGGCGGCGACCCGCACACCGTGAACCTCAACGCCTACCTGTCCGAGGACGGCAGCAAGATCATGGGCACCTGGATCTGCACGCCGGGCAAGTTCGAGGTCAATTACGAGAAGTGGGAGTACTGCCATTTTCTCGATGGCTACTGCGTGATCACCCCGGAAGGTGAGCAGCCGATCCACTTGAAGGCCGGCGATGTGTTCGTCATCGAACCGGGAATGAAAGGCACCTGGGAGGTGGTGGAGACGGTGCGCAAGTACTTCGTCTTTGCCTGATGGGTTGATCGCAGGCTGCGCCAGCTCCCACAAAGACAGTTGCCGCTACAGGTGTAGCCGCTGCCGAGGAACGAGGCTGCGATCGACTGCGCAGCAGTCGCAACCCGGTCACCTCGTTGAACCTGACAGACTGAAGTCGCCAGGTTTTACGGTCGCTTCGCGACCGATCGCAGCCTGGCGGCAGCGGCTACACCATCAGGCAATCAAGACAGCTGCTTCTACAAAAGCTGGTGTACGCCGAATCATTGTGGGAGCCGGCAACGCCGGCGATGGCTGCGCCCACAAAATCTTCTCAGCACAAAAAAATATCGCGACGCCTGCTTCTCACCCACCCGGTGCGCGTTTACAGCTGGGTGTGAAGCAGGCGCCGCGATAAAGTCCGCCTCGTTACTCGGGTTTGCGGTATCCCTCGACAATCGCCGAGAAATCCTTGCCGCCATCGCCACGCAGGCTCATGGCCTGGTACAGCTGCTCGGCCACCGCGCCAAGGATCACCGGCTGGTGCGCCTGGCGCGCCGCTTCAGTGGCCAGGCCCAGATCCTTGAGCATCAACTCGGCACCGAAGCCGCCGGTGTAACCGCGTGAAGCCGGTGCGGTCTCGATGATCCCCGGCCAGGGGTTGTAGGTGTCCGAGCTCCAGCAACGCCCGGTGGAGCTGTTGATGATCCCGGCCAGTACCTTGGTGTCGATGCCCAGGGCGTTGCCCAGGGCCATGGCCTCGGACACACCGATCATCGAGATGCCCAGCAGCAGGTTGTTGCAGATCTTGGCGATCTGCCCGGTACCCACCGCACCGCAATGAACGATGTTGCGGCCCATCTGCGCCAGCACCGGCTGCAGGGTGGCGAACAGCGCATCGCTGGCGCCGACCATGAAGGTCAGGGTGCCCGCCGCCGCACCGCCCGTGCCGCCGGACACCGGCGCATCGGCCAGGTCCACGCCTTGCTTGGCTGCTGCGGCCGACACGTCACGTGCGGTCTGCGGATCGATGGTGCTGCAATCGACCACCGGCGTACCGGCACGAACGCCCGCCAGCACACCGTCCTCGTTCAGGTACACGCTGCGTACATGGGCCGCGGCCGGCAGCATGGTGATGACCAGGTCGCTCTGCTGCGCGGCTTCGCGCGGCGAGCCGCTGATCTGCCCGCCCAGTTCGGCAAGCTCGGCCAACACGGTCTTGTTCAGGTCGAACAGGTTCAGTTGATGCCCGGCCTTGATCAGGTTGCGCGCCATAGGCGCGCCCATGTTGCCCAGGCCGATGAATGCGATACGCATGATGAGCTCCTTAGCGCAGGCTGATGGTGGTGTTCACGCCATCGTTGACGCTGTCATCATCGAACCAGCGGCTGGTGACGGTCTTGGTCTGAGTGTAGAACTGCACCACCTGCTTGCCGTATGGGCCCAGGTCGCCGAGCTTGGAGCCGCGCGAGCCGGTGAAGCTGAAGAACGGAACCGGTACCGGAATCGGGATGTTGATGCCCACCTGACCGACGTCGATCTCGGTCTGGAACTTGCGCGCTGCCGCGCCACTCTGGGTGAACAGGCCGGTGCCGTTGCCGAAGGGGTTGCGGTTGACCAGGGCGATGGCTTCGTCGAGGGTGTCGACTTCCAGTACCACCAGCACCGGGCCGAAGATTTCCTGGGTGTAGATCTTCATGTCGGTGGTCACCCCGGAGAACAGGGTCGGGCCGACGAAGTTGCCCTGCTCGTAGCCCGGCACGCTGACGCCACGGCCATCGAGTTCGAGCTTGGCGCCTTCCTCGATACCGCTTTCGATCAGGCCCAGCACGCGCTCCTTGGCACGCTTGGAGACCAGCGGGCCGACGTCGGTGCCCGGCTCACAGCCGGCGTTGACCTTGAGGTTGGCAGCCAGCTCCTTGAGCTCCGGCAGCCACTCGCGGGCCTTGCCCACCAGCACCGCCACCGAGGTCGCCATGCAGCGCTGGCCGGCCGCGCCGAAGCCTGCGCCCACCAGGGCGTTGAGGGTCTGGGTGCGGTTGGCATCGGGCAGTACCACGGCGTGGTTCTTCGCCCCCATCATCGACTGCACGCGCTTGCCATGCTGGCTGGCCAGGTTGTAGACGTGGGTGCCGACTTCGGTGGAACCGACGAAGGAGATGGCCTTGATGTCCTGGTGGGTGCACAAGGCATCGACCACCTGCTTGCCACCGTGCACCACGTTGAGCACGCCGGCCGGCACACCGGCTTCGACGGCCAGCTCGACCAGCATCATGGTCGACAGCGGGTCCTGCTCGGACGGCTTGAGCACGAAGGTGTTGCCGCAGACGATGGCCATGGGGAACATCCACAGCGGAATCATCGCCGGGAAGTTGAACGGGGTGATACCGGCGCACACGCCGATCGGCTGGCGCAGGGTGTAGGTGTCGACGCCGCCGGCGACGTTCTCGGCGAACTCGCCCATCTGCAGGCTACCGATGCTGCTGGCGTGCTCGACCACTTCCAGGCCACGGAAAATATCGCCTTCGGCATCGGCGATGGTCTTGCCCTGCTCGGCACTGAGCACGACGGCAATGCGCTTGGAATTTTCGCGGATCAGCGCCTGCAGCTTGAGCATGATGCGCATGCGTGCGCCGATCGGAGTGTCGCGCCAGGTCTTGAAGGCGCGCTGGCCGGCGGCGATGGCGGCATCGACCTCTTCGGCGGTGGCGAACGGCACACGGGCCAGCACTTCCTGGGTGGCCGGGTTGATCACGTCGCGCCACTCGGTGGTTTTCGATTCGACCCACTGGCCGTCGATCAGCAGCTTGACCTGCTCGACCTTGGTCTGGCCGGGAGTGAGGGATGCGTTCATGGACGTTCTCCTGAAATTGTTGTTAGGGAGAGATCGACGCCGCCGGGTCTGCCACGACGGGCGCTTGGGTCTGGGGTTGTTTTGGAGTATAGATGTGCAAAGATCCAATAAGAACGCACATAAAATCCGGACCAACATGCAAAAAAACATCACTTCCCTGGGGTCATTGAACTGGGATGACCTGAAGTTCTTTCTCGAAGTGGCCCGTACCCGCAAGGCCAGCAGCGCGGCCAAGCGTCTGGGTGTGGACTACACCACGGTGTCGCGGCGCATCAGCTCGCTGGAAGTGGCGCTGGGTACCCTGCTGTTCGAAAAATCGCGGACCAACGGCTTTGTCCTGACCGCCGAGGGCCAACGCCTGCTCAGCTATGCCGAGTCGATCGAAAGCACCCTGCACATGGCCTGCGAGCAGGTATCAGGTTCGGGCGTGGCGTTGTCCGGGCATGTGCGCATGGGCTGCACCGAAGGCTTTGGCACCTTCTTCGTCACTCCGCAGTTGAGCCACTTCGTCGATGCCTACCCGGCGATCTCGGTGGACATCCTGCCGTTGCCGCACTTCATCAGCCTGTCCAAGCGCGAGGCCGACATCGTCATCGCCCTGGAGCGCCCGGAGCACGGCCCGTACGTGTGCTGCAAACTGTGCGACTACCGCCTGCGCCTGTACGCCACCCAGGACTACCTGGACAACCATGAACCGATCAACCGCAGCAGCGACCTGGCCCGCCACCAGTTCATCAGCTATGTGGACGACCTGGCCTTCAGCTCCGAGTTGCTGTACCTGGCCAACGTGATTCCGGCCGCCAGCGCCAACCTGCGCAGCACCAGCGTGATCGCCCAGTACGTGGCCGCCCTGCAGGGCCGTGGCCTGGCGATCCTGCCGTGTTTCCTGGCGGCGCAGGACCCGCGCTTGATCGCGATCCTGCCCGAGGAAGTGGAGATTACCCGGCAGTTCTGGATGTACTGCCGGGAAGACTTGAGGAAGTTGAAACGAATCACCCTGCTGTGGGATTACATCCGCGAGGTGACTGAGCGCAACACACCGTTGCTGATGGGCGCGTCGCGCAGCATGGCCTTCGCCGATTAGTTGGACGCCACCACGATCGCCACCCGGCGATTTTCCGTGCGCCCGGCGCGGGTGTCGTTGCCGGCCACCGGTTCGCGACTGCCCAGGCCACGGATTTCGACGTTCTCCGGGCGCATGCCGACCGAGGCCAGGACGTTGGCCACGCTTTGCGCCCGGCGTACCGACAATTGTTCGTTGTAGGCGGCCTTGCCCGAGGCATCGGTGTGGCCGTCGACCCGTACCCGCTGGATATCCACCGACAACAGTGATTTGCCGATACGCTCGACGATGGCGCGGCTTTCGTTGTTGAGCGAGTCCAGGTCGCTGCCGAACAGCACCTTGCCCGACAACCCGAACTCCCAGCCTTCGTCGGTCAGGCGAAAGCCTTCCTGCTTGAGCACGGCGATCTGCGCCGGTGTCAGCCCTTTGGGCGGCACGCTCTGGCAGCCGGTCAGGGCCAGCAGCACCAGCGCCAGCCAGGCAAAGTGGAATCGCAGGTATCGGTTCAGGTGTGTCACGGTTCAGCTCCTGTTTTTTACATGAAGGGCAGAGCGCTCCGTCTCTGCCGTTTGCCACTGGCCACGCGTGTTGCGTTTGGCCTGGTACATCGCCGCATCGGCGGCATTGAGAAGGTCGGCGGGGCTCAGGCCGTCGTCCGGGTAATAGGCAATGCCGACACTCAGCGAGGTGACGACACTCTGGCCTTCGGCCAGGCGTATCGGCAGGCGCATGCTGGCGATGATTTTTTCGGCGATGCGCAGTGCATCGTCGCGGCTGTTCAGCGGTGCCAGCAGCACGGCGAATTCATCGCCACCCAGGCGCGCCACCAGGTCGTTCTCGCGCAGTTGCGCACGGACCCGGGTGGCAACGCTGACCAGCACTTCATCGCCCGCGGCATGCCCATGGCTGTCGTTGATGTCCTTGAAGTTGTCGCTGTCGAGAAACAGCAACGCCAGGTGTTCCTGGTGCTTGCTGGCATTGCGCAGGGTGCGGCTGAGCCGGCCCTCGAAGAAGGCGCGGTTGGGCAAGCCGGTCAGGCTGTCGTGGCTGGCCTGGTGGGCGAGGCTTTCGTTCTCGCTCTGCAGGTGGTTCTGCCAGTTTTCAAGTTCGTCGAGCAAGGCGTTGAAGTCGTTGCCCAGTTCGTTGAGTTCGGCAATCTTGGTCGCGGGCACCCGTTGCTCGAAACTGCGCTCGCGGCGCGCGGCATGGGCCACCGTGGCGAGGCTGCGCAAGGGGCCGACGATATCGCCGAACATCCGCCGCGACAGGTACAGCGCACCGACAGCGCTCAGGACCGTGCACAACAGGATGCCCGCCAGGCCACTGAGCAAGAAGCGCATCAGGCTGCCGCCCTGCCCCACCAGCTCGGTTCGCCCCACCTGCTGGCCCTGGTGCATGACCGGCAGGATCACCGGCTCCTGCAGCAGGCTGCGGGCCACCTGTTGTTCCAGTTGCACCAGCAGGCCGTCCTCGCTGCGCTGCCAGCGCGCCAGCAGGGCGTTGTCGGCATCGAACACCTTGGCGTCGGCCACCTCTTCGGTGGCGGCAATCAGGGCCAGGGCTTCATTGGCGGCGCTGCTGTCGTTGAACACCACGGCGGCTTCGACGGTGTAGTTGATCGAGCGAGCGATCAGGTGCAGGTTGTGATTGGCATACACCCGCAGCGCCAGCACACCCAGCACGGTCAGCGAGATACCGGCCAGCCCCACGGCCAGCAAGGCCACGCTCAAGTGACGGCGGCCGAGGACGGCACGCAGGGTCGGGCGCTGGCGCTTGCGGAACAAACCGATCATGGCTGCGTCGCCCGCCGCCGCGACAGCTGCAGCACGCTGGGGTGGATACGCACGCCGCTGCGCGCCACCGAGTCGAGGTTGACGTCGAAGGCCACCTGGCGGTCGCTGACCCGCAGGCAGAACACGCTGCCCACGGTGCAAGGGTCGTTGGCTTCGCTGATGCTCAGGACCGGGTGGCCATTGATCGCGCTGAACAGGCGGCTGCGTTCATCCGCGCTCAACTGGCCCAGGTAGACGGCGTCGCACTCGTTGCTGATGCGCGGGTCATCGGCCAGCAGCCGGCGCACCAGCACGGGACGACCACTGTGCTGAGTGGTGCCCTTGACCAGGTCATCGGCGTACTCGGTGGGGCCCACCAGGCACAGGCGCAGTTGCCCGGGCTCCACCGGCCAGCGTGCGTAACTGAGGATGCCCAGCACCACCTGGGTCACGGCTTTGGCCCGTTGCTCGGCCAGTGAGGCGGCGGTCCCGGGCTCGGCCTGGGCCAGCATCGCGAACAGCATCGACCAAGCGGCCAGCAGCAAACGCCCCCGGTTCGTCACACGTCCCGATGTAGGGGCGGCCACCGTCATGAAGGAAATCTCTTAAAACCCTGTGGGATAATGCCGAAACGATAGCACAGGGGTGGAGTTTCCAGCGAGCAGGCTTGCCCCGGGCGATCCGGCAAAAGGCCGAATCCCCCTGTTCAGACCTGTTCCAGCATCAAGCCGGAGAGCCGTTTGACCTTGCGCCGCACCGCCTCCTCGAACACGCCCTGGCGGGGTTCGATCAGGGTAAAGCAGGTTTTCGCCCGGGTGATGCCGGTGTAGATCAACTCCTTGGTCAGCACCGGGTTCAGTGCATCGGGCAGGACCAGTGCGGTGTGGGTGAACTCCGAGCCCTGGGACTTGTGCACGGTCATGGCGAACACGGTTTCCACTTCGTTGAGCCGGCTGGGCAGCACGAAGCGCACGCCACCGCGGCCATCGTTGCGGGCAAAGGCCACCCGCAACACCTGCTGTCCGGGCCGTTGTTCGTCCGGCAGGCGCAGGGCGATGCCGATATCGCCGTTCATCAGGCCCAGGCCGTAGTCATTGCGAGTCATCAGCACTGGCCTGCCTTCATACCAGGGCTGCTCGACATCGATCAGACCGGCTGCGCCCAGCACCCGGCCAACCCGCTGGTTCAGCCCTTCGACACCCCACGGTCCCTTGCGCACGGCACACAGCAACTGGAAGGTCTCGAAGCCCTGCAATACGGCCATGGCCCAGGCTTCCCAGCGCGGATCGTCGACGGCGGTGCCCGGTGGCGGCCGTTGCCGGCCAATGACCTGCAAGTAGCTGCGATAGCCCTGGGGTCCGTCGTTGCCACGGCCGAGGCCATCGAGCAGCAGACGATCCAGGGCACGGTCCTGCTCGCCGCGCAGGCTGAGGCCGAAGACGTCGTCCAGTTTCTGCTTGAGCAAGTCGCGCGCCTGTTCGGCTTCCTGCAGGTTGACCAGGCGCGCCAGGCGACCGATGCCACTGCTCTCGCCAAAGCGCCTGGAAAAACGCAGCATCACTACCTGCTGGGCCAGCGAGTACTGCGCGCTGCTGCCGGGCAACAGTTCACTGCCCGCCAGGGTTTCACCGCTGACCTGCTCCAGCCAGCCCAGGGTCTGGGGACTGTAGCGCCCCGCCTCGGCATCCCGGCACAGGTCTCCCAACACGGCGCCGGCCTCCACCGAGGCCAGCTGGTCCTTGTCGCCCAGCAGCACCAGGCGTGCGTGGGGCGGCAGCGCGGCCAACAGAGTGGCCATCATTTCCAGGTCGATCATCGAGGCTTCGTCGACCACCAGCACATCCAGGGGCAAGGGGTTGCCGGCGTGGTGACGGAAATGCCGCGTGCCCGGCCGGCTGCCAAGCAATCGGTGAACGGTGGACACCTCGGTGGGAATGTTCTGGCGTACTTCTCCATCCACTTGCAGGCGCTCGACCTGCTGGCCGATGGACTCGGTCAGCCGCGCTGCCGCCTTGCCGGTGGGCGCTGCCAGGCGAATACGCAGTGGCCGCCCGGCCTCCACCGCCGGCGCCTGGAGCAGGGCCAGCAAGCGCACCACGGTGGTGGTCTTGCCGGTGCCGGGGCCGCCGGTAATGATGCTGAAGGCACCGCGGGTGGCCAGGGCACAAGCCAGTTTCTGCCAGTCCACCTGCCCCGGCTGGCCGCCCTCGGCGAACAACTGCGCCAGGCGTGTCGACAGGTCCGGCGGCGTCGGCTCGACCTGCTCCAGGCGCTGGCGCAAGGCACTGTCGATCTGCCGCTCGTAGGTCCAGTAGCGGCGCAGGTACAGGCGCTGGCCGCTGAGCACCAGCGGGCGCGAAGCCTGCGCCGGATCGCCGCCCTCGGCGACCAGGCGGCTGCCGGCCAGGTGCTGCAGCCAGGTCTCCAGGCTCAGGCGCTCCAGCAGTTGTGAAGGCAACAACAGTGGGCCCGCCAGGGCATCGCCCTCAGGTGGCAGCGACAGGGCAAAATCCGGTTCGGCCAGGGTCTCGCCCAGGTCCAGGCAGACATGACCATGGCCAAGCTGGTGACTGGTCAGGGCCGCAGCCAGCAGCACCAGCGGCTCGCCCTGCGGGTCGCGCTCCTGGAGAAAGCCGACGAAGGCCCGATCCAGGGCCCGCAGCCAGCCCCGCTCGACCCAACGGTCGAGCAGCGTCAGCAGGTCGGTGCTGTCGCGCAGCGGCTGGAGCGCCGCCAGGTGCCCGGCATCCAGTGGCGTGGGCAGCAGGTCGACGAGGGTGCGGCTCATGGTGCATCTCCCGAGAACAGGTCGTGTTGCTGTGGTGCGCTGACGCCACGGAACAGGGCATCGAGGCGCTCGATCAACTCGCGTGGCGGTTTGACGAAGTACAGCCCGCCGGTGCTCGCATGCACCCCGCGCAAGAAGATGAACAAGGCGCCGCCCATGTGCCGGTCGTAGTCGTAATCCGGCAGTCGCGCCCGCAGCTGGCGATGCAGGGCCAGCAGGTACAGCACGTATTGCAGGTCGTAGCGGTGGTTGAGGATCGCCGCTTCCATGGCCAGCTCGCTGTAGGCCTGGTCATCGGGGCCGAGCCAGTTGGATTTGTAGTCCGCCACGTAGTAGCGCCCCTCATGCTCGAAGGCCAGGTCGATGAAGCCCTTGAACATGCCGTTGAGCTGGGCCGGCTGGGCCCCGACCCGGGCAACGCCTTGATGGGTGTGTTCGCAGACCAGGCGATCGAGCTGGCCGACGTCGACCTTGTGGCTGGCGAACCAGAACTCCATTTCAATCTGGTAGCGACTCAGCTGGTTCAGGGCCAGCGGCGGGCTGTCCGGGGCCAGGGCCATCGGGTGCACCAGCAGGCGTTGCAGCCAGTGGCCGAGGGTGGTGATCCAGCCCTTCCAGTCGCGACGGTTGCAGCGCTGGCCGACGGTACGCATGAGTTTTTCGTCGTCCGCCGCCACTTGGGCGAAACCTTCCAGCCCCGCCCACTCCAGCAGGCCATGGAGAAAGGTGCCGGGGTTGGGACCACGCGGGAAGCGGTGGATGTCACCACTGCCAGGCATGACTTCCCGCAGCTGTTGCGGATCCGGGCGCTCGTCGTCGAACAGGTGCTGGGCCTGGGAGCTGTCGGCCGCCAGGGTCAGGGACTCCTCACCAATGCGCAGGGCACTGTAGGAGGCGATCCACCAGTTCTCGGCGGCACGCCGCTTGGGCTGGCGCACCGGTAGCAGTTCGGCCTGGTTGCGCGGAGCGCTGTAGCCATGCTCGTCAGCAGCCGGCAAGGCGCTGCTGGCGATAGCCGGGCAGCCGCTCTGCAGCGCTTGCAACCATTCGCCCAACTGGCTGGAGGCAGCCAGGGGCGCACCGCCACCCAGCAAATAGCCCAGGGCCGAACGGTGCAGCAGCGAGACCTTGCCGGTACCGCGCTTGAGATCGGCAACGCCCAGCCAGCAGGCGTGTTGCGCCCGGGTCAGGGCGACGTAGAGCAGGCGCAGGTCTTCGGCCAGACGCTCATCGTCGGCCAAGGCGATCTGCTCGGCATCCGGGGTCAGGGTCAGGTGGGCCTGGCCGGCACTGTCATGCCAGGCCAGCGGCAGGCGCTGGCCATCCACGGGCTTGCTGGTGCAGATGAACGGCAGGAACACCAGCGGGTATTCCAGGCCTTTGGATTTGTGGATGGTGACCACCTTGACCAGTTGCTCATCGCTTTCCAGGCGCAGGATCTGCTCTTCGCCCGCCTGTCCGGCACTGGCCAGGTGCTCGGCCAGATGACGGATCAGCGCCTGCTCGCCATCGAGCTCGGTGGCGGCCTGTTGCAGCAGCTCGGCCAGGTGCAGCAAATTGGTCAGCACCCGTTCGCCATCGCTGCGGGCCATCAGCACCTGAGGCAGTCTGAAATCATGCAGCAAGCGGCGCAGCATCGGCAGCACGCCCTGGCTGCGCCAGATGATCCGGTACTGGCGGAATTCCATGACCCAGCGTTCCCACACCCGCTCGTCCTGGTTCAACTGCTCCAGGGCCGACAGCGGCAAATCCAGGGTGATGCTGGCCAGGGCCGCCTTGAGCAGGCGTTCGGCATCCGGCTCGGCACAAGCCTTGAGCCAGGCCAGCAGGTCCTGGGCTTCCTGGGCGGCGAACACCGAGTCCTTGTCCGACAGGTAGACGCTGCGCACATCCCGGGCGGCCAGCTCGGCACGAATCAACTGCGCCTCACGGCCATCGCGCACGAGGATGGCGATGTCCGAAGGCAGGCAGCCGCGCAGCGTCTGGTCGGCCTGGAGGAAACCGCTACGGCCTTGCTGGCCGCCATTGAGCAGGGCAACGATCCGGGTGGCACAGCTGGCGGCCAGCTGCTGGCGGTAGACGGCACCGGACACTGGGTCTTCGCTTTCCAGTTGCCAGAGATTGAGTGCCGCGACCGCTTGCCCATCGATGTGCAACTGCTCGCTACGCCCCTTGGCCTTGACCGGGGCGAACGGCACCGGGTTGTCGTCGCCATCGCGGAACAGGAAGGCACCACGGCCCAGCTCACGCGCTTCAGCCTGCATGAACACATGGTTGACCGCACTGACCATGGCCTGGCTGGAGCGGTAGTTGGTGTCCAGGCTGTGCAGGCGTCCGGCGGTGGCGCGGCGGGCGCCCAGGTAGGTGAAGATATCGGCGCCACGGAAGGCGTAGATCGCCTGCTTGGGGTCGCCGATCATGAACAGGCCGGTGTCGTGCAGGTTTTCCTCGATGCGGTAGATACGCTGGAAGATCCGGTACTGCACCGGGTCGGTGTCCTGGAACTCATCGATCAGGGCCACCGGGAACTGCTCGCGGATCAGCCCGGCCAGGCGCTCGCCGGTATCGCCCTGAAGGGCATGGTCCAGGCGTACCAGCATGTCGTCGAAGCCCATTTCGGCGCGGCGACGCTTCTCCTGCTCGAAACGTGCGCCGACCCAGGCGGCGGCATGTTCGAGTAGGCAGGCGTCGGGCGTCGGCAAGGCCTCCAGTTGCTCACGCAGGCTTTCCATGGCCTGTAGCGCCGGGTGGCTGGGCGGCTCGCCCTTCCAGGCTTCGGCCATGCCGACACGGGTCAGGCGAGTGAAGCCGGTGCCCAGGTCCAGCTCCAGGGCCTGCTCGTCACTGGCCCAGGCCGCGAGCTTCTCGCACCAGGGTTCGAAGTAGCGGGCCTGCATCTTGCGCCCGTCCACCTGCTTGGCCGCCAGGCCGTCACGACAGATTTGCAGCAACTCGGCCGACCACTGTGCCCAGGGCGCCTTGAGCGTACGCAGTTGCTCGCCGCGCTGGTTCAGCACGGCGTCGATCAGGGCCTGGGGTTCTTCGTCATCGCTCTGCACCTGCTTGCGCCCGAACAGTGCGCGAACCCGCGGCAACAAGGCATCGGGGCTGACCCAGTGGGCGCGAACCCAGGCCAGTGCGTCGCCTTGCATGCTGTAGCAGAAACGCCGCCAGTAATCGCGCATCACCTGGCCGAGCAGTTCGCTGTGATCGGTTTCCAGGGTCTGGGTGAACAGGCTGCCGCTGTCGAAGGCATGCTCGCGCAGCATCCGCTGGCACCAACTGTGGATGGTCGATACGGCGGCCTCGTCCATCCACTGCGCCGCCACATCCAGGCGGTTGGCACAGGCGGGCCAGCGCTCTGGCGGATAGTCGTCGCGCAGTTGCTGGAGCAACGGGTCGGCCTCCTCCAGCTCGCCACGGAAGAAGCGTGCAGCTTCAGCCAAGCGGGTACGGATCCGTTCGCGCAGCTCCTTGGTGGCGGCGTCGGTGAAAGTCACCACCAGGACCTGCGGCGGCAACAGCTCGCAGCCGAAGCCCTGCTCGTCGCCATGCCCGAGCACCAGGCGCAGGTACAGGGCGGAAATGGTGAAGGTCTTGCCGGTGCCGGCGCTGGCCTCGATCAACTGGCTGCCGTGCAGGGGAAAGGTCAGTGCCAGGGGGGCTACGCGACTCATTGGGCGCTCTCCTCATTGCCCAAGGTCTGCCAGGGCGCTGCGAACATCGGTCGGTACAAGGCTTCACACCAGCCTTCGAATTCTTCGCTGGCGCTCAGGGCCGCGAAATCGGTGAACTGACGGGCCAGCGCCGTGCTTTCGCTGCGCTCGCCGAAGCTGTTCTGGCCATCGCCTTCATAGGCCTTGGCCGCTGCGGCCAGGGCCTTGTCCGGGTCGCTCTGGCCGAGCCAGGCAAAGGCGGTCTTGACCGCCACCGGCAGCGGCGCACACATCCCGGCCTGACGGGCCAGCAGCAGGTCGCCGAGCTGGTCGCGGGCACTGGCTTGCTCGATGGGTGCCAGCAACAGGGTGATGTCGGTTGCCACCACCGCGCTGTGCAGGGGCAGGCCCACGGCGCAGGCGGCCAGGTGCGTGACCCAGGTCGAGGTCAGCCGCTGCCACTTGAGCGTGCGGCCACTGCTGATGCTGTTGGGCAAGGTGGTGATACTGAGCAGGGACTGGTCATCCCCCTGGTAGACCCGGCCGAGCCAACCTTCGAGCTTGAGATGGCGGTACTCGAAACGGATGGGCAAGGCACTGTCCAGCACCTTGGGCCAGCGCTGCAGCAAATGCTGGTGGCGTTGCAGCAGGTCCGGCAGCGGCTCGATCAACTCGTCCTGCAGGCATTGGCCGAAACCGGCCAGGGGCAGCAGGCCACAACCTTGCAAGCGGCGGGCTTGATCGGCCAGGGCCTGGGTGGCGTCATCGGATGCGGCCAGGGCCACGGACAGCAGGCTCTCGCTCAGACCGTAACGTTGCAGGGCGTCGAGGACAAAAGGTTCCTCATCGGCCAGAGGTGCTTCCACCGCCTCGAAGAACACTTTCAGCCGCTGGCTGAAGAAGTGCCGTACCGGATGACGGAGGAAATCCTGCAGCAAAGTCAGGCTCAGGGCTTCATCGCTGCTGTAAGGCGCAAGCTCATCCTCGCCCCTGGCCGGCGCTTCTTCAGGGAGATGCAAGGCCCGCCATTCGCGCGCATAGCTGAACAGGTTGCTGCCCTTATGGAAGTAGCGGGCGCTGAACGGTTGCAGCGGGTGCTCCACGGTCAAGGCGTGCAACAACTGCTCGCCGGCATCGAGCTTGTCGCCGGCCTTGGCTGAAGCCAGCCGCCATCCACTGGCCAGATGATCGCGCAACTGGCCGATCAGCACCGACGCCGGGCGTTCGCTGTTGTCGCGAATGCTGCGACCGACCCAGCTGACGTACAGCTGGTCGCGTGCAGACAGCAGTGCTTCGAGCAACAGGTAGCGGTCGTCCTCGCGGCGCGAACGGTCGCCGGGGCGGTAGTCGCTGCCCATCAGGTCGAAGTCCAGTGGCGGTTGCGCACGCGGGTACTCGCCGTCGTTCATGCCCAGCAGGCACACCAGCTTGAACGGGATCGCCCGCATCGGCATCAGGGTGCAGAAGTTCACCGAGCCGGCAAGGAAGCGCTGGGACAGGCGCCCCTGGTCGAGGCCTGCCAGCCAGGCTTCGCGGACCACGGTCAGCGGCAACAGGTCGTCGAGGCCGACGGCTTCACAGGTTTGCAGCCAGGTTTCGCGCAGGTCCTGCAGTTGCACCAGCAGGTAGTCGTCGTGCTCGGTCTCGGCGAGGAAGAACACCTGCAGCAAGGCGTGCAGGCGCTCACCCCACTGCCCGGCGGTCGCCGCCTGGGACAATTGTCGATGGGCGATCTCCAGGGCATCGAGCAGGGCCACCAGCGGACCGATCAAGGCCGCGTCCAGTCCGCCGATCTCGTCGAACGGCTCGATGCCGTCGCAACCTTCGCCGACACCCACGGCATATCCCAGCAGCATCCGCCGCAGGCCGAACCGCCAGCTGTTCTGCTCCAGGTCCGCAGGCAGGCCCAGGCCGGCCCGCTGCTCGGCATTCAGGCCCCATCGGATACCGGCACCTTCGATCCAGCGGTGCAAGGTTGGCAGGTCGCTTTCCTTGATCGCAAAGCGTGCACGCAAGGCGGGCACGTCCAGCAGGTCGAGGATCTCGCTGACCGCAAAGCGGCTGTCCGGCAGCTTGAGCAGGTGCTCCAGGGCGATCAGCAACGGATCGCGGCCCCGCTGGCCCTGGTCGGTCAGGGTGAAGGGGATGAAGCGTGGGTCGTCGCGGCCCAGCTGGCCGAATACGGCGCGGATATGCGGTGCGTAGGTGTTGATGTCCGGCAGCATGACGATCACGTCACGGGGACGCAGGTCCGGGTCGGCGCTGAAACGGGCGAGCAACTGGTCGTGGAGGATCTCCACCTCACGCTGCGCGCTGTGTGCCACCTGGAAACGTACCGAGCGGTCTTTGCCCGGGTCGACCGCGGGCCACAATTCACGGGTCTCTGCCAAAGGGCGCAGTTCGAGGATGTCGTCCTGCAGCTGGTTGAGCAGGGTCTTGGGCTGGCCCTCGCTGAACAGGTCGATGCGCCCGTCACTGAAAGCGGCGCGATAACTGCCCGGATCATCGTAGCTGTCGAGCAGGTTGATGTAGTCACGCCCTTGCTTGCCCCAGGCGGCCAACAGCGGATGAGCGTGCTGGTGCAGTGATTGCGCGTCGATCAGGCTGGGTGTGCCGGGCTTGCGCTGCTGGCGTTTGTACTGGTGGCGCAGCAGGTCCTTGTCCGCGACGATGTCGGCCCAGTGGTGACGACACGGGTTGTGCACACAGAGCAGCACCTGGCTGAAGCGCGCCAGGCCCGCCAGGGCTTCCAGGGCCTGCGCCGGCAGCGACGAAATACCGAAGACGATCACCCGTGACGGCAGGCCCGCGGGGGCCTGCTCCAGGCTGTTGATTCGCTCGATGAAGCGCTGGTGCACACCGGCACGGCTCTGGGCCATGCCCTCTTCACCGACATCCAGCAGCAAGGCGCGCCACAGCTCGGCTTGCCAGCAGTTGGCCGGGGCCAAGGGCCTGGCGTCGCCACGGGCGCTGTTCAAGACATGCCGGCCTGCGGCCCAGTCCTTGAGCCAGTCGGCGCGGTACACCTGGTACTGGTCGAACAGGTCGGCCAGGCGCTCGGCGAGTTGGTAGCGCTTGCGCAGGTCGCTGTCGTCGGTGAGGAAGCGCTGCAGGGGCTCGAAGTGGGGTTTGTCGATGACTTCAGGCAGCAGGCGCATCAGCCGCCAGGTCAGGGGCGCCTTGTCCAGCAGCGAGACCTCGGGGATCTCGTCGCGGCCGAGCACTCGTCGGTACAGCTGCCACATGAAACTACCGGGCAACTGCACTTCGATCGCGGCGGCGATACCGCAGCCACCCAGGTCGTCTTCTTCCGGGTCTTCGGCCAGGGCCAGCTTGAGCCACTGGGCGATACCGTTGCTCTGCACCAGGGCGATTTCGTTTTCCAGCGGGGCCAGGGGATAGCGCCGCATCCAGCTCACCACCAGGCTGCGCAGTTCATCCAGGCGATTGCCGTGGACCACCATGAATCCTGGTTGAAGCGTTTGGCTGTATGGCATGGGACATCCCTGAAGGCTGGCGAACTGGGGGGAACCTTAACATGGAAGGCTGGGTTGCCGGGGCGGCGTACTGCCCTGTAGCCGCTGCCGCCAGGCTGCGATCGGTCGCGCAGCGACCGCAACCCAGGCAACGCGGTGTTTCAGGATGACCGCGGGGCCGGCAGGCGCCTGCTGCGCAGTCGATCGCAGCCTGGCGGCAGCGGCTACAGGGC
>Ga0247821_10000350_pt1 | contig 25560 bp, 20 predicted proteins | sample 13C_Glycerol_Day_FD_192481 | JGI IMG/M metagenome (GOLD analysis project Ga0247821, IMG submission 192481) | Soil microbial communities from agricultural site in Penn Yan, New York, United States - 13C_Glycerol_Day14 | ecosystem: Environmental > Terrestrial > Soil > Agricultural land | place... | reverse complement strand
GCAACCTGCTAGGCGTTGTCGGCCCCATGGACGTCGAACTGGCGCGCCAGGCCAGCGGGTTTGCGGTTGCCGGCCGGCTTCAGCCGCTGTCCGATGCGGGTGGCGATGAACTGCTGTGCCTGGCCCAGAGCCAGGTGCTTGAAGGAGCGCCGGCGCTGTCCGAGCACTGGCAAGTGTTCGACAGCATCAGCGAGCTAGGGGCCAAGGCCGGCCGCGCCGTGTCGGCAACCGTGATCTTCGCCATGGACGGTGGCCAGCGTCTCGACGTGCTGGCCCGTCAACTGCACACATTGCGTCAACTGCGCGGCAATGCCCTGAAGCTGGTGGTGCGCGAAATGGCGCCGACGCTGCGTTATCAGGACGAGCAACTGCTGCTGGCCTGTGGTGCCAGCCAGATCGTGCCCTTCGGTGCCAGCCTTTCGCGCTTCCTGACCATGGTCGACAGCATTCAGGGTTATGTCTGGCCCCGTCACCTGCCCGCTGATTTCGATGCCTTGCTCGCCCGCCTGCGGCCGCTGCCGATCTGTGGGCTGGTGGCCCCGCGTGCCTTTGCCGAAGCGGTGCAACAAATGTGGCAGGGCCATCGCAACGGTGAAATCGTGCACCAGCTGCTGGTGCTGCGCCCCGCCCCCGGCCTGAGCCCACTGCAGGCCTGCTCGCGCACGGTGTTCCGCCGCGATGGCGATATCGCCTGTGTGGTCGACGACGTGCTGTTCCTGTTCCTGTTCGCCTGCCGTTCGGAAGGTGTCGAACAGGCGCTGGACCATATCTTCCAGCTGTCCTGGAAAGAGCTGTTCATCGGCCAGGAGGTCCTGGTCAGCCTCGACAGCCTGGGCGGCACGGCCTTCCTCGACGAAACCATACCGCAACCGCCACTGGCCGAGTCGCTGGCGCTGCCAGCGGCGCATAAAAGGCCTGCCCTGGCACCGCGGCAGATCACCCTGCGTCATTGGGGGGCCAAGTGAACTTCGCGCAATTGCTCCAGGTAATCGGCATCAGTGCGCTGGTTACCTTGATCCTCGTCATGTTCGTGCTTCGCGTACGTGCCATGGTGCAAGGCTGGCTCAACCGTCATCTGCGACCCCGTTACCTGAAGCCGGTGGGTGTACGCCGCCGTGTTGTGCGTCAGGACCCTGATCATGACTAGCTCGACATTTTCCACCTCGATACCGGGCCGTTGGCACGGTCTGGGTGCCTGGAACCTCTACTTCCTGGCCAAGTTCCTGTTGGTTGCCGGCGGCATGCTGGACTTCCAGGCGCTGCCCAACCTGCTGTTCGCCGCATTTTTGCTGGTCCCCCTGCGTGGGCGGTGGTTGCGCGTCGGGCGCCAGGTGGTGGCCGTGCCAGTGGGTGTCGCCCTGTTCTATCAAGACACCTGGCTGCCGCCGTTCAGGCGCTTGCTGGAGCAGCCGGGCGTGCTCGATTTCTCGTGGGACTACCTGCTGGAACTGATGGCCAGGTTCGTCAACTGGAACCTGGTCGGGGCTCTGGTGCTGCTGGTGGTGGGGTACCTGTTCCTGCGGCACTGGGTGCGCCTGAGCACCTTGAGCCTGGTCGGCCTGGCGTGGCTGGCGGTTGGCGGGCTGCCGTCGTTGGGCACCGGGGCCGGCCAGCCGGCCGTTGCCGGTGCAGCCAACACGGCCGCCACCGCCGCCACTGCGCCTGCCGGGGCGGTCGCCGACACCGCGACCCTCAATGCCTGGCTTGACCGCTTCTTCACCAGCGAACGTCAACGGGTGACCACGTTCCCTGCTGCCAAGGCGGATGAGCAGGCGTTCGACCTGCTGGTGATCAATGTGTGCTCCCTGGCCTGGGATGACCTCTCGGCCGTCGGCCTGCACGAAAACCCCTTGTTCTCGCGCCTGGACGTGGTCTTCGATCAGTTCAACTCGGCCACTTCCTACAGTGGTCCGGCAGCGATTCGCATGCTGCGGGCCAGCTGTGGTCAATCGTCCCATGTGGGTCTGTACCAGCAGGCGCCCGAACAGTGCCTGTTGTTCCAGAACCTGGCCAACCTCGGTTTCCAGAGCCAGACCCTGCTCAACCACAGCGGGCGCTTCGACAACTTCATCGGCGACATCACCCGGCAGCACATGCCTCAGCCTGGCTTCAGTGTCAGCGACTTCCCGCGGGCGCTGGTCAGCTTCGACGGCTCTCCGATCGCCGGCGACCTGGACGTCCTGAACGGCTGGTGGGGCAAGCGCAAGAGCTCCGGTGCCGAGCATGTCTCGCTGTTCTACAACACCATCAGCCTGCATGACGGCAACCGCTTGGTGACCGCCGACGGCGGCACGCGCCAGGCCGATTACGCCACGCGGGCCAATCGCCTGTTCGGCGACCTCGGCAAGTTCCTCGACGAACTCGAAGCCAGCGGCCGCCGCGTGGTGGTCGCCATCGTTCCCGAACACGGTGCTGCCCTGCACGGCGACCGCATGCAGTTGCCCGGCATGCGCGAAATCCCAACGCCGTCGATCACCCACGTGCCGGTCGGCCTCAAGTTCATCGGCATGGGCCAGCCGGCCCGCAGCGAGCCGCTGAAAGTCACGGCACCGACCAGCTTCCTGGCCCTGTCCGAGCTGGTGTCGCGTGTCTATGCCGGCCTGGGTGCCGGCCAGACCCTCGACCTGCCGAGCCTGCTGACTGACCTGCCCACCACCGAACGCGTGTCGGAAACCTCCGGTGCCCAGGTCCTGGACTACCAGGGCCGGACCTACATGCGTCTGCAAGGCCAGCCGGATTGGCAGCCTGTTCCCAAGGAGAGCCCATGATGGCTGGCAAAGCCGACCCCTCCGACCGCAGTGACGATATCGCCCAACTGCGTCAGTACCTGGCCATGCCTGCCTTGAGCTACCAGGACATCTCCATGATGGTCGGCGTACAGCAGGCCTTGCAGCGCTGGCCGCTGCTGGGCGAAAGCTGCATGGCCAGCCTCGGCAACGCTGCCGTCGAGCAGCGCGAAAAGCATGAGACCCTGCGGCCATGATCAGCCTGGCCTTGCATGGATTGCGCGGCGGGCTGGGCCGTACTGCCCTGCTGGCAGCGCTGGGCTATGCCATGCGCGAGCTCGGCGAGCGCGTGCTGCTGGTGGATATGAGCCCGGACAACCTGCTGGGCCTGCACTTCAACCTGCCGCTCGACCAACGCGATGGCTGGGCGTGCGCCGAACTGCAGGGGCGGCCTTTCGGCGAGCCCATCTATGAGGTGCTCGACGGGCTGTGCCTGATGCCCTTCGGTGAAGTGGCGCAAGAGCGGCTCGACGATCTGGGTGCCTACCAGCAGCCCGAAGTGTGGCGTACACGCCAGACAGCACTGGCCGAGCATTTCGACTGGCTGCTGTTCGACCTGCCTCACCCGGTCGCGGCCGAAGCCACACGTGGCTTCGACACCGACATGCGGATCCTGGTGGCGGAAGCCGAGATGACCAGCCACGTATTGCTCGGTCGCCAGCCGGTCGAGCGCTACGACCTGCTGCTGGTCAACCGTTTCGACCCTGCCAGCAGCCTGCAGAGCGATGTGGTGATGGTGTGGCGTGACCTGTTCCGCAACCAGTTGCCGCTGCAGCTGGTGCACCGTGACGAAGCGTTCGGCGAAGCCTTCGCCAGCAAGGCGCCAGTGGGTCACTACGCACCGCAGTGCCTGGCCTCGCGCGACGTACAAAGCCTGGCGGTGCGCTGCCTGGCGAGGCGGCAAGCGTGAACGTGACGCCACGCTCGGCCTACGCCTACTTCACCGCACGCGGCGCGCACTGGCCGGTCGCCCTGCTGTTCACGTTGGGTGTGTGGGTGGCGTTCCTGTTCCTGCGGCTCGAATCGCCGTCCTGGCAGGCATTGCTGGCCGAGCATCAGCGACTGTTTCCACAGTTCGTCGGCAAGCGGCCGACGCTGGGCGACCCGCTGCGCCTTTTGATCCAGTGCCTCTGGCTGCTGCTGCGGCGTGTGCCTCAGCCGCGCAAGCCGGGCCGACCCGTGCGTGCCTGGACTTTCGCGGTCGGCCACTTGCACGGTGCATGGCAGGTGCTGCGCAGGTATCGCGCGCGGCTGGCCGACACCATGCGCCAGGTGCCGAGGCGTTTTCGCGACAGCAACCTGCAGCACGATGCCGCCCAGCGCTTGCGTCGGCTGAGTGTGTTCGGCCGCCGCTTGTTCTATACCGTGCTCACCTTGTGCGCCGTGCTTCTGGCCGTGCTCTGCGTGACCGAGCCGTTCGGCTACCAGGCGCAGCTGGTGTTCATTTTCCTGCTGTGGGGCATCGCCATGCTGGTGCGCTACATGCCGGGCCGGTTCCCGACCCTGATGCTGATCGTACTGTCGACGATCATTTCGTGCCGCTACCTGTGGTGGCGCTACACCTCGACCCTGAACTGGAACGACACGCTCGACCTGGTCTGTGGCGTGATTCTGCTCGCCGCCGAAACCTACTCCTGGTTCGTGCTGATCCTGGGTTACATCCAGACCTGCTGGCCGCTGGAGCGCAAGCCGGCGGCCCTCCCGGAAAACCCTGCGCACTGGCCGACAGTCGACCTGATGATCCCCACCTACAACGAGGATCTGTCGGTGGTGCGCACCACCGTGCTCGCCGCCCTGGGCCTGGACTGGCCGCGCGAGCGCCTGCGCATCTACATCCTCGACGATGGCAAGCGCGAGGCGTTCCGCGCCTTCGCCGACGAAGTCGGGGTGGGCTACATCGTGCGGCCGAACAGCAAGCACGCCAAGGCCGGTAACCTCAACCATGCGCTGGGTGTGACCGACAGCGAGCTGATTGCCATCTTCGACTGCGACCACGTGCCGGTGCGTTCCTTCCTGCAGATGACGGTCGGCTGGTTCCTCAAGGACCCCAAGCTGGCGCTGGTGCAGACGCCCCATCACTTCTTCTCGCCCGACCCGTTCGAGCGCAACCTGGGCTCCTTCCGCCGCCGTCCCAACGAAGGCGAGCTGTTCTACGGGCTGATCCAGGACGGCAACGACATGTGGAACGCCGCCTTCTTCTGCGGCTCCTGTGCCGTGCTGCGGCGTACCGCGCTGGAGAGCATTGGTGGTTTTGCCGTCGAAACGGTGACCGAAGACGCCCATACCGCGTTGCGCCTGCACCGCCAAGGCTGGACCTCGGCCTACCTGAGCACTCCCCAGGCCGCGGGCCTGGCCACCGAGAGCCTGTCGGCACACATTGGCCAGCGCATACGCTGGGCGCGCGGCATGGTGCAGATCTTCCGTACCGACAACCCTTTGTTCGGTCGCGGGCTGAGCCTGTTCCAGCGGATCTGCTACGCCAACGCCATGCTGCACTTCCTCGCCGGCCTGCCGCGGTTGGTCTTCCTCACCGCACCGCTGGCGTTCCTGTTGCTGCACGCCTACATCATCTACGCGCCGGCGGTGATGATCCTGCTCTACGTGCTGCCGCACATGATTCACGCCAGCCTCACCAACTCGCGCACGCAGGGCAAGTACCGGCAGACCTTCTGGGGCGAGGTCTACGAGACCGTACTGGCCTGGTATATCGCCCGGCCGACCACGGTCGCGCTGTTCGCGCCGAAGAAAGGCACATTCAACGTCACGGCCAAGGGCGGCCTGATGGAGCATGGGCAGTTCGACTGGCACATCGCCCGGCCCTACCTGTTCCTTGCCGGCCTCAACGTGGCGGGCCTGGGCTTTGCCGTCTGGCGCCTGTTCACCGGCCCGGTTGCGGAAATCGGCACGGTGATCGTCAGTTCGCTGTGGGTGCTCTACAACCTGCTGATCATCGGTGCCGCCTGTGCGGTGGCCGCCGAAGTCCGTCAGGTGCGGCGTGCGCACCGTGTGCAGATGAACTTGCCGGCCGCACTGCAGCTGGAAAGCGGCCACGGCTTCCCCTGCACCCTGGTCGACTATTCCGATGGCGGCATCGGCCTGCAGTTGGGCGACGGTGTGTCGCCTGCGCCAGGCGAGCGCGTGCGCTTGCTGCTGAGCCGCGGGCAGCGTGAATTTGCCTTCAATGCACGGGTGACCCGCATCGTCGGCCGGCATGTGGGCCTGACCTTCGATGGCCTCACCCAGCAGCAGCGCATCGACCTGGTGCACTGCACCTTCGCCCGCGCCGATGCCTGGCTGAACTGGCAGGACAAACACGAAGTTGAACGCCCGCTGCGCAGCCTGGTCGACGTCCTCAAGATGGGCGGCATCGGTTACCTGCGCCTGATCGAACACACACCTGGTTGGCTGCGCGATCGACTGCTGCCAGTGCGCGACCTGGCGCGCTGGCTGGGCAGCTACCTGCCGCGCACCCCCCGACCTCTCCCATCCACGAACCTTGTTGACCGAGACGCATGATGACTCGTTATCCCGCACGCACCTGGGGCCTGGCGATGGCGCTGCTTGCCTCGCTGTTCCAGAACGCTGCCGTCGCCGATGTAGCCCCCCTCGCCGTACCGGAGGAGCCATCGGTGCCCACCTGGCCCGTCAACCAGACGTTCGAGCAGCTTGGCCGACCGGCCGACAGCCTGTTGCTGGGAGTCCGCAACAGCGAAAACATCGAATTCGGCGTGCGCCGGGACCGCCTGGCAACCGACGCGGTGCTGCAGCTGGACTACACCCCTTCGCCAGCGCTGCTGCCGAACCTGTCCCATCTGCGCGTGTACCTCAACGATGAGCTGATGGGCGTGGTGCCGATCGAGAAGGACCAGCTCGGCCAGCGCGTGCGGCGCCAGATGCCGCTGGATCCGAAGCTGATCAGCGACTTCAACCGGGTGCGCCTGGAGTTCGTCGGGCATTACACCGATATCTGCGAAGACCCGGCGCACAGCGGCCTGTGGCTGAACGTCAACCGCAAGAGCCAGGTCCAGCTGCGCGAGCAGGCGCTGGCGCTGGAGAATGACCTGGCCTACTTCCCGCTGCCGTTCTATGACGCGCGCGACACCAGCAAGGTCGAGCTGCCGGTGGTGTTCGCCGACGCACCGACCGTGGGTGAACAGCGTGCTGCGGCAATCCTCGCGTCGTACTTCGGCAGCAAGGCGGGCTGGCGCAAGGCGACCTTCCCGGTGTCGTTCAACAGCCTGCCGGCCAGCGGCGACAAACCCCGGCCTGCCGTGGTGTTCGCCACCAACGAGCGGCGCCCGGCGTTTATCGCCGACCTGGAAAAATTCCCTGCGGTCGATGGCCCGGTGGTGCAGTTGATCGACCACCCGGACGATCGCTGGAGCAAACTCTTGCTGGTGCTTGGCCGCAATGACGAAGACCTGATCAAGGCCGCGTCGGCGCTGGCCGTTGGCAGCGACCTGTTCCGCGGCTCGCGGGTCAAGGTCGAGCAGATGACCGCCCTGCAACCGCGCAAGCCTTACGATGCGCCGAACTGGACGCGTACCGACCGGCCGGTGCGTTTCTCCGAGCTGCTCGACTACCCCGAGCAGCTGCAGGTCAGCGGCTTGCAGCCGCGGCCGATCACCCTGGATGTGAACCTGCCGCCGGACCTGTTCGTCTGGCGCAACCAGGGCATCCCGCTGCAGACCCTGTATCGCTACACGCCGCCCGCCGTCACCGACGAATCGCGCCTGAGCATCAGCGTCAACGACCAGTACATCACCAGCATGCCGCTGGTGGGCAACGACCGTCGCAGCAGCACCCTGGAAGAAATGCGCCTGAACGTGCTGTCCACCGACAGCACCGCGTTGACCGAGCAGTCGCTGGTCCCGGCGCTGAAGATCGGCGCGCGCAACCGCCTGCGTTTCGACTTCAGCTTTGCCAGCACGATGGGCAGCGCACAGCGCGACCATTGCCAGACCACCCTGCCGGTGGACGTGCGCGCGGCGATCGACGAGAACTCGACCATCGACCTGTCCGGCTACCACCACTACATGGCCATGCCAGACCTGCGTGCCTTCGTCCGCAGCGGCTTCCCCTACAGCCGCATGGCCGACCTGTCCGATACCGTGATCGTGGTGCCGGCCAAGCCGACGCCAATGCAGGTTGGCACCTTGCTGGATGTGATCAGCAGCATAGGCGGGCAGGTGGGTTACCCGGCCCTGAACGTGCGCCTTAGCGACAACTGGAAGCAGGCTTCAGAAGCCGATGCCGACCTGCTGTTGATCGGCAGTCTGCCCGAAGACCTGCGCGAGCAGCCCAACCTTGGCCTGTTGCTCAATGCACAGCGTGACTGGATGGTGCAGGGGCGTGTGCTGGAGCAAACCGGCAACCGCCGCTTCGATACCTCGCCGGTTGTATCCAATAGCCGGGTCGAAATCAGTGCCCAGGCGCCGATCGCGGCGATCACCGGCCTGAAGTCGCCGTTCCACGAGCAGCGCAGCGTCGTCGCACTGCTGGCCAGCTCCGATGCCGCTTACGGCATGCTGCGCGATGTGCTGGCCGATTCCGGCAAGCTGGATGCAGTGGCAGGCTCCGTCGCCCTGGTGCGCAGCAGCGGCGTCAGCAGCCAGTTCGTTGGCGAACACTACTACGTCGGCCAGCTGCCATGGTGGCTGCTGCTGTGGTTCCACCTGTCCGACTACCCGGCGCTGATCGCGGTGATCGCCACCGTCAGCGTGCTGCTGTTCGCCTTCCTGTTGTGGCGTGCGCTGCGCTGGGCTTCGCGTCGTCGCCTGGGCGGAGCCGATTGACCATGCGCCAGTTGTTGGCAGTGCTGCTGGTGCTGTGCATGCCCGCTGTCGCCACGGCGTCGACGACTTGTCCGTGGCCGGCCTGGGAGCGCTTCAAGGCCGAACTGGTCAGCGCCGATGGCCGGGTACTCGACCGCAGTGACGAGCGCCTGATCACCACCTCCGAAGGGCAGAGCTATGCGCTGTTCTTCGCCCTGGTCGGCAATGACCGGCAGGCGTTCGCGAAGCTGTTGCGCTGGACCGGCAACAACCTGGCCGAAGGCGACCTTTCCCGCCACCTGCCGGCCTGGCTGTGGGGCCGCAGCAAGCAGCAATGGCAGGTGCTGGACAGCAACAATGCCAGCGATGCCGACCTGTGGATCGCCTACAGCCTGCTAGAAGCGGGGCGGCTGTGGGACGAGCCGGCCTATACCCAGCTGGGCACGCAGATGCTCTGGCGCATCGCCGCGCAGACCGTGCGCAAGCTGCCCGGCCTGGGTGTGATGCTGTTGCCCGCAGACTATGGCTTCGAAGACAACCGTGGCTGGCGCCTGAACCCCAGCTACCTGCCGCCGCAACTGTTCGACCGCTTTGCCCTTGTGGACCCGTTGTGGGGTGAGATGGCGGGCAACGTCCGGCGCGTCTGGCTACAGGCGTCGCCCAAGGGCTTTGCTCCGGACTGGCTGCTGTGGACACCCGCAGCAGGCATCGAGCCCGACCCTGAGCACGGCAACGCCGGGGACTACGACGCCATCCGTGTTTACCTGTGGCTGGGCATGCTGGCCAACGGCGCGCCGCAGCGCGACGAGCTGCTGCATCACTTCGCGCCGATGGTCGCCGCCACCACGCAAGCCGGCCTGCCGCCGGAAAGCGTCGATGCCCGCAGCGGCAAGCTGAACGGTCACGGCCCGGCGGGCTTTTCTGCGGCGCTGCTGCCGCTGCTGGCCAATGCCTCCGCTGACCCGACGGCGCTCGAAGCCCAGCGCAAAAGGCTGCGCGAGCAGCCTGTCGACGCGCAGGCGTATTACAACCAGGTCCTTGCCATGTTCGGCCAGGGCTGGGACGAAGCCCGCTATCGCTTCGACAACCAAGGTCGTCTGCTGCCTGCCTGGAGTGCGCCATGTTCCGAATGATCGGCGTGCTGACGCTGACCGCGTTGTCTTGCGCCGTGGCTGCGCAGCCCAAGGACCGGGATGAACAGCGCCAATGGCTGCTCGAACAGGTGCGTATCGGCGAGGCGTTGCACCGCGACGACCTGATTCACGACGCTCTGGCCCGGTTGCGCCTGCTCGAGCCGCGCAACCCTGATGCCTTGCTGGCCGCCTTGAGCCTGGCGCTGCGCGAGCAGAAGCCTGAGGAAGCCGAGCAACTGCGCGCAAGAATCGCCGAAGTGGCGCCGGGTAGCCTTCAGGATCGGCAAGCCCGACGCCTGATGCAGCTGCAGCAACCGGAGCAGATGCGGCGCCTGCAGCAAGCGCGCCTGATGGCAGTGACCGGGCGCTACGAAGAAGCCCTGGTCGCCTATGACCAGTTGTTCGCCGGCGAACCGCCCAGCCTGGAGCTGGCGCTGGATTACTGGCGTGTGCGGGCCAACCTGCCTAGGCAACGGCCGGAAGCGATCCGCCAGCTGCAGCAGCTCGATCGCCAGTACCCGGGTAATGCCGGCCTGCGTCAGACCTTGGCCAGCTGGCTGTTCAGCGAAGATCGCGACAGCGAGGCCCTGGCCGTGCTCCACCAGTTGTCGCGCGACCCGACGGCCCGCGATGCCGCCGCGCAGCGCGAATTCGACTACCTGTCCGAGCAACCGGTGAATGCCGGCAGCGTTGCTGCCTGGCAGGCTTTCATCCAGCGTTATCCCGCTTCGCCGCTGTTGTCGCAGGCCAACGAAAACCTCAAGCAGCAGCGCACCCTGGTGGGCGACCCGGCCTGGCAGGCTGGGCAACGCGGCAAGGCACTGCTCGATCAGGAACGTAACGCCCAGGCCGAGGCGCAACTGCGCGTGGCCCTGCGCCGTTATCCCGACGATGCCAGCCTGCACGGTTCGCTTGGCGTTGCGCTGATGCGCCAGCGCCGCTATTCGGAAGCGAACGTGTCTTTTCACCGGGCTGTCGCCATCGAGCAGAACACCCGCTTGATGAGCAAATGGAAAGATCTTGAAGCCTCCAGCCAGTACTGGGGGCTTTTACAGAGGGCTGATAGCGCGCTGGAGAAACAGAACCTGCGCGCCGCTCGCTCGCTCTACCAGCAGGCCCGCCAGCAGCGCCCCAAGGACGAGTTCGCCTTGCTCGGGCTGGCCGATGTGTCGCTTGCCGAAGGCGACCTGGCCGGCGCCGAACGGCAATACCTGCAGGTGCAGCGCATGGTGCCGGGCAATGAAAGCGCGGTGCGTGGCCTGATGCGGATCTATCAGGCGCAATCGACAGACAAGGCCGAAGCCTACCTGGACAGCTTGCCGCGAGCCCAACAGGCCCAGTTCGCCAGCCTGCGCCGCAGCCTGGAGCTTGGTCGCCTGCGCGAACAGGCTGATGCGGCGTTGCAGCGTCAGGACTGGGCTACCGCCAGCCGGGTCCTGGGGCAGGCTGCCGAGTTGGCGCCCGATGAGCCTTGGCTGGCCTACCAATTGGCCAGCAGCCTGCGCCAGCAGGGGCGCAACGCCGAGGCCGACGCCGCCTTCACCCGGATACTGCAACGTCAATCGGCCGACCCCGCCACGCGTTATGCCCATGGCCTGTATCTGGAATCCAGTGACCGTGATGCCCAGGCCCAGGACACCTTGCGTGCCGTACCGCAAGGCGCCTGGACCGACGACATGCGTAACCTCGACCAGCGTGTGCGCCGGCGCATGACCTTGGCCCAGGCCCAGCGCCTGCAGGACCAGGGCCGCACCGACGAGGCCACTGCCGTGCTGGAAGCCGGCCTGGCCCATGGCCAGGGTGACCCGGACGACCTCCTGCTGATGGCGGACTGGGCCGCAGAGCGCGGCGACCAGCGCAAGGCGCGTGGCTATTACGAGCGCGTGCTGCAGGTTCAGCCGCAGCGCCCCGAGGCCCGCCTGGGGGTGATGGAAAGCTGGATCGCCGAAGGCGACCTGGCGCGTGTGCGCCAGGCATTGGACGCGCAGCCCCTGCAGTTGACCGACGCGCAAAGCGATGCCCAGCGGCGCCTGGCTGCGGTCTGGGTTGCGCTGGGCGAGAAGGACAAGGCTGTCCGACTGCTGGACCATATCGCCGCACAGCAGACGCAACCCGACCCGTTGCTGCGCCGCGACGCCGCCCGCCTGGTGGCGGCCAACGATCCACAGCGGGCGCTCGACCTGTATGCGGCGGCCATGGCCGATGCGCAGTTGCTCAGCCGTGAGGCGGTGGTGCCGCGTGATGACCGCGCCCTGACCTACGCCAGCCGCGCGAAGGACACGGATGACTGGCTGGCGCGCAGCCTGCGCAGTGACGTCGACGAGCTGTACCAGCAGCGCAATACCAGCGTTACCCTCATGCACGACTACGGCTGGCGCAAGAATGACGGTACGGACGGTATTTCCCGGCTGAGCACCCAAACGACCTTGCTGCATGTCGATACCCCCTGGGAAGACGGCAGGGCGTTTGCGCGCGTGGAGCGCATTGGCATGGATGCTGGCTCATTCGACGTGGATGACAAAAACAGGCACACAGAAGATTTCGGTTCTTGCCAGTTCATCAAGAAGGATGGTGAACGCGTAGGCTGTGCGGGTAGTTCGGAAAGCGCCAACGGTGCGGTTCTGGCCGCGGGCTGGCAGAACGAACGTTGGGGCTTCGACCTGGGTACGACCCAAGGCTTCGAGGTCAACAACTGGTTGGGCGGCGCGATTCTCAATGGCGACCTCGGGCAGGTCGGCTGGTCGCTCGCTGCCTCGCGCCGGCCAATGAGCAACTCGTTGCTTTCGTTTGGCGGCACCCGAGACCCCAACACTCGCATCCGCTGGGGCGGTGTGACGGCAAATGGCGCCACGCTTGGCCTGAGCTGGGACCAAGGTGGTGATCACGGCGTCTGGGCCAGCCTGGGGCACCACTGGCTGTATGGCGAGAACGTCGCTGACAACGAGCGCACACGAATCATGGCGGGTTACTACCGCCGCGTCGTGGAAAGGGCGGACGAGCGGATGCGCGTTGGCTTGACCGTGATGCGTTGGAATTATGACAAGGATCTGGGTGGCTACAGCCTCGGCCAGGGCGGGTACTACAGCCCCGAACGCTACGAATCGATCGGTGTGCCGGTTAGCTATGCCTGGCGCAATTATGATTGGTCGTTCCTGCTGGAAGGTTCGGTCAGTTGGTCTCGCGCCCACAGTGGCAGCAGCCGGCTTTACCCGGACTCAAGTGTCAATCGCAAGATCCTCGATTACTACAAGCCTGAGGACATCGGTGATACCAACATCAATGCGATGACTGACTCCAGCGAAAGCACCGGCCTGGGCTACCGCCTGCATGGCGCCTTCGAACGACGCCTGAACGATCGCTGGGTACTGGGTGGAGGTTTCGACTGGCAGCACAGCGATGACTACACGCCAAGCCACGCCCTGCTCTACGTGCGCTACCTGTTCGAGCCGTGGCGCGGCAACCTGGCCTTGCCCGTCACCGCACTGGAGCCCTACAGCGAATGGCGCTAAGGGGCGCCCAGCGCCCCTCGGCAGAGAATTGACTGCTTCATATGGTTATTCTCTAACGGTATTTAAATTATTTTTCTTATGCCTTTATAGTCACTCCCACTGCGTACCCGTCGACCAATCGATGCGCCGCACGACTTGAACCCACACGGGTAATCCCCGTGCGTTTCTGATCGTTGCGCGCCATTGAAGTCGCGCACTGCGTGGGAGTGAAACATGTCAGCCGCCTCGAACGCCTTGTCGTCCATCGACAGCGCCCAGCCGCAAACTTTCGAAATCCGCCCTTTCTCCGGTGCCGTCGGCGCCGAGATCATCGGCCTGGACCTGGCCAAACCGGTCAACGCCGAGGACTTCACCCGCATTCATCGCGCCCACCTCGACCACCATGTGCTGGTGTTCCGTGACCAGCGCATCAGCCCTGAACAACAGATCGCCTTCAGCCGTCGCTTTGGTGAGCTGCAGATCCATGTGTTGAAGCAGTTCCTGCTCGCCGGCCACCCCGAGATCCTGATCGTTTCCAACATCATCGAGAACGGCCAGAACATCGGCCTGGGCGATGCCGGCAAGTTCTGGCATTCGGACCTCTCCTACAAAGAACTCCCCAGCCTGGGCTCCATGCTGCATGCCCAGGAGCTGCCCAGCGAAGGGGGCGACACCCTGTTCGCCGACATGCACAAGGCCTGGGACGCCGTTCCCGATGCCCTGCGCAACGTGATCGAGGGCCGCAGTGCCGCTCACTCCTATACCGCCCGTTATGCCGAGACCAAGTTCGAGGGCAGCTGGCGCCCGACGCTCACCGCCGAACAGCTCGCCCAGGTGAAAGAGGTCATCCACCCGGTGGTGCGCACCCACCCGGAAAACGGCCGCAAGGCACTGTTCGTCAGCGAGGGCTTCACCACCCGCATCGTCGGCCTGCCGGACGATGAAAGCCGCGACGTGCTGCAGCAGTTGTACGCGCTGAGCGTGCTCGAGCAGAACATCTACCGCCATCAGTGGCAGCCCCATGACCTGGTGTTCTGGGACAACCGTTCGCTGATCCACCTGGCCACCGGCTGCCCCGCGCACCTGCGGCGCAAACTGTTCCGTACCACCATCCAGGGCGATGCCCCGTTCTGACGACTGAGGAAAAACATCATGCGCAAATCCATCAGCCGCCTGGCGGCAAGCATCGGCCTGGGCGCGAGCCTGGTCGTCGGCAGCCTCGCAGCGCCCACCGTGGCCCATGCCGAAGGCAAGATTCGCATCGCCGAGCAGTTCGGCATCGTCTACCTCCTGCTCAACGTGGTGCGTGACCAGCACCTGATCGAAAAACATGGCAAGGAGCAGGGCATCGACATCGAAGTCGACTGGGCGCAGCTCTCTGGTGGCGCGGCGATCAACGACGCGCTGCTGTCCGGTTCGGTGGATATCGCCGGTGCCGGCGTCGGCCCGCTGCTGACCGTGTGGGACCGCACCAAAGGCCGGCAGAACGTCAAGGCTGTGGCTTCGCTGGGCAACTTCCCGTACTACCTGGTCAGCAGCAACCCGAACGTGAAGACCATCGCCGATCTCTCCGACAAGGACCGCATTGCCGTGCCTGCGGTCGGCGTCTCGGTGCAGTCGCGCTTCCTGCAGTACGCCGCCGCCCAGCAGTGGGGCGACAAGGAATACAACCGCCTCGACAAGTACACCCTGGCCGTGCCGCACCCGGATGCCACCGCCGCGTTGCTGGCCGGAGGCACCGAGCTCAACGGGCACTTCTCCAACCCGCCGTTCCAGGACCAGGCGCTGGCCAACAAGAACGTTCACGTAGTGCTCAACAGCTACGACCTGCTCGGCCCCAACTCGCCGACGCTGCTGTTCGCCACCGAGAAATTCCGCAAGGACAACCCCAAGACCTACAAGGCCTTCGTCGACGCCCTGGCCGAGGCGGCGGACTTCGCGCAGAAGGACAAAGCGGCTGCGGCGGATACCTACATCCGCGTGACCAAGGCCAAGATCGACCGCGATGCGCTGATCAAGCTGATCGACAACCCGCAATACGAGTTCACCGTCACGCCGAAGAACACCTACAAGCTGGCCGACTTCCTGTACCGGGTGGGCGCCATCAAGCACAAGCCGGAATCGTGGAAGGACTACTTCTTCCAGGATGAACGCCCGTTGCAGGGGAGCTGATCGATCATGACCGCCCCATTGCCAGGCCACACGGTCAGCAACCTGAGCCGTGTCACCACGCCGCCCTTGCTCAAGGTGGACAACCTGAGCCTCGAATACCGCACCTCGCAACGCGTGGTGCGGGCCACTCACCAGGTCAGCTTCGAAGTCGACCGTGCCGACCGTTTCGTCCTGCTCGGCCCGTCCGGTTGCGGCAAGTCCACCTTGCTCAAGGCCGTGGCCGGTTTCATCAGCCCCCGGGAAGGGCAGATCCTGCTGCAGGGCCAGCCGGTCAACGGCCCTGGCCCTGATCGCATCGTCGTGTTCCAGGAGTTCGACCAGCTGCCGCCATGGAAGACGGTGAAGCAGAACGTCATGTTCCCGTTGCTGGTGTCTGGCCAGCTCAAGCGCGCCGAGGCTGAAGAACGCGCCTTGCATTACCTGGACAAAGTCGGCCTGGCTGCCTTTGCCGATGCCTACCCCCACACGCTGTCGGGCGGCATGAAGGCGCGCGTGGCGATTGCCCGAGCCTTGGCCACCCAACCGAAGATCCTGCTGATGGACGAGCCGTTCGCCGCGCTCGATGCGCTGACCCGGCGCAAGATGCAGGAAGAATTGCTGCTGCTGTGGGAGGAGGTGCGTTTCACCTTGCTGTTCGTCACGCACTCCATCGAGGAGGCGCTGGTGGTCGGCAATCGCATCCTGCTGTTGTCGCCGCATCCGGGACGGGTGCGGGCCGAGGTGCACAGCCACCAGTACGACCTCGGCAGCCTTGGCGCCGCAGACTTCCAGGCCAGCGCACGGCGCATCCATCGGCTCCTGTTCGACGAGGCCGAGGCCCCGGAGCAGGCCGATGACCTGGGCTTCAACGACATCCGCATCGCCTACTGACAGGAGCTTCAGCCATGACCACTACACCTGTACGCCAGGAATACGAGGTGCAGCTGGAGCCCTTGCTCAGCGTGCCTGTGGAACGCAACCTGCCGCTGGCACAGCGCCTGTGGCAGCACGGCTGGTTGCGCAAGGCGGTGATCCTTGTCGTGATCGCCGCGCTGTGGGAGGGCATTGCCCGCTACCAGGGCAACGACCTGCTGCTGCCGACCTTCCTGCAGACCGCAGCCGCCCTTTGGGACGGCCTTGTCAGCGGGGAGCTGCCGGCCAAGGTCGGCGTGTCGCTGGTGATCCTGCTCAAGGGCTATGTGCTGGGTATCGTCCTGGCCTTCGGCCTTACCAGCCTGGCGGTGTCGACCCAGCTGGGCCGTGACCTGCTGGGTACCCTGACCTCGATGTTCAACCCGCTGCCGGCCATTGCCCTGCTGCCGTTGGCCCTGCTGTGGTTCGGGCTGGGCGACAACAGCCTGATCTTCGTGCTGGTGCACTCTGTGCTCTGGGCGCTGGCGCTGAATACTTACGCAGGCTTTCTCGGCGTGTCGGAAACCTTGCGCATGGCCGGGCGCAACTATGGCCTGAAAGGGCTGCGCCTGGTGCTGCATATCCTGGTGCCGGCGGCACTGCCGTCGATCCTGTCGGGGCTGAAGATCGGCTGGGCCTTTGCCTGGCGCACGCTGATCGCGGCTGAGCTGGTGTTTGGCGCCAGCAGTGGCAAGGGCGGGCTGGGGTGGTACATCTTCCAGAACCGCAACGAGCTGTATACCGACAAGGTGTTCGCCGGGCTGGCGGTGGTGATCCTGATCGGGTTGCTGGTCGAGGGGTTGGTGTTCAATACCCTGGAGCGGCTGACCGTGCGGCGCTGGGGAATGCAGCGGTAAGCTTTTCCGGCCCTATCGCCGGCAAGCCGGCTCCCACAGGTACCCCGCAGTTTCAGAGACAGCGGGGTCTCTGTGGGAGCCGGCTTGCCGGCGATAGGGCCAGTACAGGCCACTAATTCTGGTAAAGGGCAACCGCATTGCTCAAGGTCTTGGCTATCTCCTCGCGCAATTGATCCGGCTGCTCCACCATCACCCCATCCCCCTGGCTCAACACCCACCAGCGCAAGGCCCAGCCATCGTCCACTGTGGCCCGCAGCCGATGCCCGCGCTCCAGCGCAGTCAGCTGCATGTCCGCGCTCAACGGTGTATCGCGCAATTGCCGAGCCACCTGATCGCTGACCCAGGCCTGCAGCTGCAACCCGTCATCCTGGGCCGACCGCAAGGTTTCACCGCGCAGATAACCCTGCAGGTCGAAATTCCCGCGCAGCTCTCCCACAGCCTTCGCCGACCAGTGCCAGCCAAACGGGATGCTCTTGTCATTCCGTTCCAGCGGAAAGATCAGCGACAACTCGTTGAGGTCGCGCTCGACCGTGCGCTTGCTGACGGAAAACCCCACATCGCGCAGGCGCCACACCAGATCGGCGCTGGTTATGCCCGGTGAGCGGCTGGGTAGCTGGCGCAGCAGCGCCCATTGACGGCTGAGGGTGGCGCGGGTGGTAGCGAACGGCAAAAGGGAACGTCCTTGTCTAGGCTTGCCGCAGTAGCATGGCGGCATGAGGGGGTCATGGCAATTAGCCATGGCTCGATCAGATCAAGGATCCTGCGATTGGTTGCCCCATGCCGAATCGTTCGCGACAGGTTTCGACGTGCCATCGCGCAGAATTACGCCTCATCACAGCCGCGGTCGGGCCTGTGGATCGTTCAATGAGGATGAACATGTCTGCTGTCAGCAATATCCATTCGCTGCTCGCCCGTCTTTTGCCTGAGCAGGTGATTTGCCCGCCGACCCCTGGCGGAAGGCGGCAGCGCCTGTTCGCCGGGGTGGGGTTGCCCAGCCAGCGGACGTTGCTGGTCAGCCGACTGGATGAAGCACCGAACCTGCAGGCGGTGTATGCCGACCTGCGCCATCAGGCACTGGCCGGCAACGTGGCGGCGCTCAACGACCTCGGCTGGATTTGGCTGAATGGCAAGTATTGGCGCGCCGACACCGTGCTGGCCGGGCACCTGCTGCGCATGGCGGCCCTGCAGGGCAGTGCGGCGGCCTGGTTCAACCTGGGGCAGCAACATTACTTCGGCAAGGGTGTCGAGACCTCCTATGTGCAAGCTGCGGAGTGCTACCGGCAGGCGTTCGAGCGGGGCATGCTGCACGCCGCTGCCGCGCTTGGCGACCTGTACGAGGAAGAGGTGTGCGATGTGGGGCTCGACTGGCAGGTGGATCTGCCAAGGGCGTATCAGTGGTTCTTCCGTGGCGCCGAACGGGGTGAGGCGCGTTGCCGCTTCGAGGTGGGCTATCGCCTGCTGCATGGTGTGTGCGTGGCGGCCGATATCAAGGCCGGGTTGTATTGGCTGGAGCTGGCGGCCGCGACTGGGGTCATGCAGGCGGCCGAAGAGTTGGCGGTGCATTTCAGCCGGTTCGATGCGGCGCGCTATCTGGATTGGCGGGATCGGGCGGTGCAGATGGGCAGTACGTTGGCTTTGGCGATGAAGCTGGAAGATCAGGGTTAGCGGTGCCTGTTGTGGCCTCATCGCCGGCAAGCCGGCTCCCACAGGTACAGCGCAGGGCGTGAAGGCGGCGCTGTCCTTGTGGGAGCCGGCTTGCCGGCGATAGGGCCGGTAAAGCCACCCTGTCCCTCGACATGAACAACAATTCATCCACTCCCTCCGTCGCCCCCGGTTGACGACAGGGGGAGGGCAAGGCGTATATTGATAGTTAGCAAACTATGAATATCCTTGGTTCCCCCCACATGACCCTTGACTCCCTGCGCCTGCAAGTCAGCACCGGCATGGTCGTTGCCGCCCGCCACTGGCGGCGGATCTGCCATTCGGCCCTGACCAGCTACGGCATTTCCGAGGCCTGCGCCGCGCCGCTGCTGATGATCGTGCGCTTGGGCGATGGCGTGCACCAGGTGGCCGTGGCTCAGGCCGCCGGCCTGGAAAGCCCGTCGCTGGTGCGTCTGCTCGACCAGCTGTGCAAGGCCGGCCTGGTGTGCCGCAGCGAGGACCCACTGGACCGCCGCGCCAAGGCCCTGAGCCTGACCGCCGAAGGCCGTAGCCTGGCCGTGGCCATCGAAGCGGAACTGGTGCGGTTGCGCCACGACGTGCTGCAAGGTATCGACGAGGCCGACCTGCAGGCCACCCTGCGTGTGCTGCGTGCCTTCGAAGCCGCCGGCCTGGGCACGGCGGGCGGGGTGGCATGAACGGTTTCTTCAGCTCGGTGCCACCCGCCCGCGACTGGTTCTACGGTGTGCGTACCTTTGCCGCGTCGATGATCGCGTTGTACATCGCCCTGCTCATGCAGCTGCCGCGCCCGTACTGGGCGATGGCGACCGTTTACATCGTCTCCAGCCCGTTTGTCGGGCCGACCAGTTCCAAGGCCCTGTATCGCGCCATGGGCACGCTGCTCGGTGCTGGCGGGGCGATCTTCCTGGTGCCGCCGCTGGTGCAGTCGCCGTTGCTGCTGACGGTGGCCATTGCCCTGTGGACCGGCACCTTGCTGTACCTGTCGCTGAACCTGCGCACGGCCAACAACTACGTACTGATGCTGGCGGGCTACACCCTGCCGATGATCGCCCTGGCGGTGGTCGACAACCCGTTGGCGGTATTCGACGTGGCCTCCTCACGGGCCCAGGAAATCTGCCTGGGCATCGTCTGCGCGGCGGTGGTGGGCGCGATTTTCTGGCCGCGGCGCCTGGCCCCGGTGGTGGTTGGCGCTACCGGTAGCTGGTTCACCGAGGCGATCCGCTACAGCGATACCTACCTGGCCCGCGATGTGGCCGCCGACAAAGTGGGCAGCATGCGCGGCACGATGGTCGCCACCTTCAACTCGCTGGAGTTGATGATCGGCCAGCTGGGCCATGAAGGCGCCGGCCCGCACACCCTGAAGAACGCCCGCGAGCTGCGTGGCCGGATGATTCACCTGCTGCCGGTGATCGATGCCCTCGACGACGCCCTGGTCGCCCTCGAAGGCCGCGCCCCGGCGCAGTTCGCCCAGTTGCAGCCGGTGCTGGACGCGGCGCGCGAATGGCTTGCAGGCACCGCCGAGCATGCCTCGGTGGCGCGCTGGACGGCACTGCACGAGCACATCGACCGCCTGCAGCCGGGCGCTGCCGCCCTTGACCAGCGTGCCGAGCTGCTGCTGTCCAATGCGCTGTACCGTCTGACCGAATGGGTCGACCTGTGGCAGGACTGCTGCACCCTGCAGCACTTCCTGCGCACCGACGACGCCAAGGCTTGGCGCCCGGTTTACCGGCACTGGCGACTGGGCCGCCTGACGGCATTTTTCGACCGCGGCCTGATGCTCTATTCGGTGGCGTCCACGGTGCTGGCGATCATCGTCGCCTGTGGCCTGTGGATCGGCCTGGGCTGGCACGACGGCGCCAGCGCGGTGATCCTCGCCGCCGTGTCGTGCAGCTTCTTCGCCGCCATGGACGACCCGGCGCCGCAGATCTATCGGTTCTTCTTCTGGACGCTGATGTCGGTCATCTTCTCCAGCCTGTACCTGTTCCTGGTGCTGCCGAACCTGCATGACTTCCCGATGCTGGTGCTGGCTTTCGCCGTGCCGTTCATCTGCATCGGCACCCTGACCGTGCAGCCGCGCTTCTACCTGGGCACCTTGCTGACCATCGTCAACACCTCGACCTTCATCAGCATCCAGGGCGCCTACGACGCGGACTTCTTCACCTTCCTCAACTCCAACCTGGCCGGGCCGGTCGGGCTGTTGTTCGCTTTCATCTGGACCTTGGTGATGCGCCCGTTCGGCGTGGAGCTGGCGGCCAAGCGCATGACCCGTTTCCTTTGGCGCGACATCGTCGAAATGACCGCGCCGGCCACCCTGGCCGAGCACCGCCAGGTTGGCGTGCAGATGCTCGACCGCCTGATGCAGCACCTGCCGCGCCTGTCGCAGACCGGCCAGGACAGCGGCGTGGCCCTGCGCGACGTGCGCGTAGGCCTGACCCTGCTCGACCTGCTGGCCTACCAGCCGCGTGCCGGCACCCAGGCCCGTGAACGCCTGCAAACGGTGATCGAGGAAGTCGGCAGCCACTACGCGGCCTGCCTGCGCGCCGGCGAACGCCTGCATGCGCCCGCCGCGCTGCTGCGCAACATGGAGCGTGCGCGCCAGGCGCTGAACCTGGATGAACTGTACGAACGCGGCGATGCCCGCACCCACCTGCTGCACGCCCTGAGCGGCCTGCGCCTGGCGTTGTTGCCAGGTGTCGAAGTGATGCTCGAGCCTGCCGAACAACCGCAACTGCCCCCTGGGCTGGACGGAGCGCCCCTGTGATCGGTGAACTGGATATCAGCGGGGTGTTCCTGCCCACGCTGCTGGTGATGATGGTCTGCACCTACCTGCTGTTCCTCGGGGTGCACGCCGTGCTGGTGCGCCTGCATTTCTACCGCCTGGTCTGGCACCGGGCGCTGTTCAACGTTGCTTTGTATGCCGTGCTGCTTGGCGCGGTGGACCACTTTTGCCGAAGCCTGATGCTGCCATGAAAAAACCTTTGTTGACCCTGGGCCGTGTGGTCCTGACCTTGCTGGTAGTGACCTTCGCCGCCGTGCTCGTGTGGCAGATGGTGGTGTATTACATGTTCGCCCCCTGGACCCGCGACGGGCATATCCGCGCCGATGTGATCCAGATCGCCCCGGATGTTTCCGGCCTGATCCAGAAAGTCGAAGTGCGCGACAACCAGACCGTCAAGCGCGGCGATGTGCTGTTCACCATCGACCAGGACCGCTTCACCCTGGCCCTGCGCCATGCCAAGGCCACCCTTGGCGAGCGCCAGGAAACCCTGGCCCAGGCCTCCCGCGAGGCGCAGCGCAACCGCAAGCTGGGCAACCTGGTGGCGGCGGAGCAACTGGAAGAGAGCCAGTCCCGCGAGTCGCGTGCCCGCTCGGCGGTCAGCGAGGCCCAGGTGGCGGTCGACTCCGCACAGCTCAATCTCGACCGTTCGGTGGTGCGCAGCCCGGTGGATGGCTACCTCAACGACCGTGCGCCGCGTAACCACGAGTTCGTCACCGCTGGCCGCCCGGTGCTGTCGGTGGTCGACAGTGCTTCGTACCACGTCGATGGCTACTTCGAAGAAACCAAGCTGGGCGGCATTCAGATCGGCGATGCCGTGGACATCCGCGTGATGGGCGACAACACCCGCCTGCGCGGCCATGTGCAGAGCTTCGCCGCCGGTATCGAAGACCGCGACCGCAGCAGCGGCGCCAACCTGCTGCCCAACGTCAACCCGGCATTCAGCTGGGTGCGGCTGGCCCAGCGGATCCCGGTGCGTATCGCCTTCGACGAAGTGCCGCAGGACTTCCGCATGATCGCCGGGCGTACCGCCACGGTCTCGATCATCGAGGGGCAGCATCCATGAAACAGCTGATCCTGGCTGGCTTTTGCCTGTCTCTGGGGGCCTGCATGATGGTCGGCCCCGACTACGAAGTGCCGAAGGATGCGGCGGTGCAGCGCAACGACCTCAACGGCTCGCTGCGTCAGGATGCCGATAGCGTGGTGTCGGCGCCGGTGCCCGAGGACTGGTGGCAGCTGTATCAGGATCAGCGCCTCAACGAGCTGGTACGCCAGGCGCTGAGTGCCAACACCGAGTTGCGCGTGGCCGCAGCCAACATCGCCAAGGCCCGTGCCCAGGTCGAAGTGGCCGAGTCGCAGGGTGGCTTCAATGGCGGTATCAAGGCCGGCGCCCAGCGTTTGCAGGAGTCGGGCGAAGCCTTCCTGCTGCCTGAGAAGGTGCCGGTGGCCAACATCGGCGAGGCGATCATCAGCGCTTCGTACCAGTTCGACCTGTGGGGCACCTTCAAGCGTGGCACCGAAGCGGCCCAGGCCAATGCCGATGCCGTGCAGGCTGCTGCCGACACCGCGCGCATCACCCTGGTGGCGGATGTGGTCAAGGCTTATACGCAAGTGTGCTCGGCCAACGAGGAATACCACATCGCCCGTGAGTCGCTCGACCTGCAGGAGCAGAGCGTGCAGCTCAACCAGCGCCTGCGCGATGCTGGCCGCGGCGATGAAACCCAGGTCACCCGCTCGCAGACCCAGTTCAAGTCGTTGCGCGCCGAGTTGCCGCGCTTCAAGGCCGAGCGCGAGACCGGCATGTATACCCTGGCGGCGCTGCTGGCCAAGCCGGTCGAGCAGCTGCCTGCCGGTACTGCCGATTGCGCCGAGCTGCCGCATTTGAACCAGCTAATTCCCGTTGGCGATGGCGCCGCGTTGCTCAAGCGCCGCCCCGACGTACGCCAGGCCGAACGCCAGCTGGCGGCGGCTACGGCGACTATTGGCGTGGCCACGGGTGCGCTGTACCCGGATATCAGCATCGGCGCCCAGGTGGGCACCATCGGCATCCTGGAAAACCTCGGCGATCCATCGACCAACCGCTGGGGCTTTGGCCCGCAGATCAGCTGGACCATCCCCACCAACGGCACCCGTGCCCGTATTCGCATGGCCGAGGCTTCGACTCAGGCCGCGCTGGCGCATTTTGACGGCGTGGTCCTGAACGCCGTACGCGAGACCCAGACCCGGCTTGCGCAGTACAGCGCCTTGCTGGACCGGCGTGACGCGCTGGCCGAGGCGGAGCAGTCGGCGAAGGAAGCGGCGGACCAGACGCACCGGTATTACCAGGCAGGGCGTGAGTCGTTCCTGGCGGACTTGCAGGCGACGCGGACGTATACCGATGTGCGTGCGCAGTTGGCGGCAGCCAATAGCCAGGTGGCGCTTGGGCAGATTGGGGTGTTCCTGGCGCTGGGTGGTGGCTGGAAGGATCCTTCCAAGCCTTGAGATCTTCTCACTGTGGCAGCGCAATAGCCTGTGGTGCCACGGTGCGATGAATCCTACCTCCCGTGTCTAAATCCGCCATCTAGTCACGGATTCACCTGAGGAATAATGTCCCGGTGCCGTCATTTCCTGGCGCGTTGGCTCACTATTGCTTTCCATCTGTTCGATCAATCTCGGTTCGGCCGACGGCCGATTCTGTACTTGAGGTTATATCGGTTTCGATATATTTTGACTCTGCAGATTCCTCCGGTCTGTAACCGATCCAGGTGAAACGACGGCTCGCGCAACGTGACAACACACAGGGGAAAGGGTGGGTCATGAAAAGCCAGTACATCGAGCGTCTGGGTCGAAGGTGGAGGAGCATGCAGGATGCGAGACGATCAGAAACCTATCGAATGGGTAGGTACAAGCAAGGAAGACCTACGTAGTTTCCCCCCGGTGGCACGGCAGCGCGCTGGGTATCAGCTGGATTTGATCCAGGATGGGGAGGAGCCCACGGACTGGAAGCCGATGGAAAGCGTGGGGCACGGCGTACGGGAAATCCGCATCAAGTGCAAAGACGGGGCTTTTCGCGTTTTTTATGTAGTGAGTCGACCGGAAGCTATCTACGTTCTGCATGCGTTTCGAAAGACTACTGAAAAGACGGAAAAGCGCGACATTGATGTGGCTAGAGCGCGGTTCAGGTCCTTGGACTAGGCCGTTTTTCGCTCGGTCCTGCTCAATGTATCTACTCACGTGATGTTGTTGTTAAGAGAGGGGTTCAACAATGGCAAACGAACGCTCTACTTCAGCATGGGATGCGTTGATTGACTCGCCTGAAGAAGCCGAAAACCTTCGGCTGCGCTCCAAGCTGATGCGTGTGCTGACCAGGGAGGTGCGTTCCTGGGACATCCCGCAGAAGGAGGCAGCACGACGTCTGCATGTCACTCAACCGCGTTTGAGCGAACTGCTCAATGGCAAGATTGACAAGTTTTCCCTGGATGCACTGGTGAACTTGCTGGGTAACGCAGATTTGGAAGTGGATTTCACGGTGAAAGAAAAAGCTGCGTAACGCGTGCGGCGAATCACTGACGGGCTGGCCTTTTGGCTGGCCCGTGTTGTTTTGAGTGGAGGCAGGCTCAACGGTCGTAGGACATTTCCGAATCTGAAACCGAATGCTTCAGTTCTAGTTCTCTGTCGAATTATCCTACGGCACCTGTCGGAAGGTGCTGTCTTGGCTGGAAAGTGTTCCCGGAATACTGTCCTTGGGGTCGCCGCGCAAGGCGATCGGGCGTGAGACACCCGGCTGGTTACAGGTAGCACCGCTCTATGGCGGTCGTGCGTGGGCAGGCTTCGGTCTGGCCGGGTTCCTGTACCCCGGGTCTCACCCCATGCACGACTGCCACCCAAATCCGTGAGACGAGGAGGAAGGCAGAACATTTCCAGTACAGGAGATCCGCCATGAAAAAGCTCGTCCCTGATCCACCCGCCTACCTTCTCGCACTCGACGTGCCTGCCGTTACCCTCGCAACTCCGCCCGCCCCGA
>Ga0247821_10000349_pt1 | contig 25568 bp, 44 predicted proteins | sample 13C_Glycerol_Day_FD_192481 | JGI IMG/M metagenome (GOLD analysis project Ga0247821, IMG submission 192481) | Soil microbial communities from agricultural site in Penn Yan, New York, United States - 13C_Glycerol_Day14 | ecosystem: Environmental > Terrestrial > Soil > Agricultural land | place... | reverse complement strand
ACCTCACCCCCATCCCATTCCTGATTGACCACCTTGAAGGGCACCCCCATGTCTCCGTTCATCTTCAGCGCCGATCTGAACACCGTTTCCGCGACCGTTCGGGAGATCCGCGCCGGGCTCGTCGTCGACCAGGTTGACGCCTCCTGGGAGGAGGTGCGCGGCGATGAGTCGGCCGAGCTCACCCTCCGTGTGATCGCCGCCGACCGGGCTGGCGACTGGGCTGCGCTGGACGTCATCCGCGAGCGGGCCAAGGAGATCGACGCCGCGAACCCGTTCGGGGAGCGGCTCGTCGACCAGCTGGCCGCGCTCACCGACTACCCCGTGGCCGCCTGACCCCTTGATCCCCGTGGCGGTGGGATTCGTTCCCCCGCGGCCCCGCCGCCACGGCCCAGCCCCGGTCCGGTCACCACGGACGTAGCCGCGAACGCAGCCCGGGGCGCGCACCGCCACCCGTCCACCGCATCGAGAGGAACCCCGCATGTCGAAGGAATCCCGCGCTGCACGCAAGGCCGCCAACCAGGCGAGCAAGACCGCCGACGCCGCGCTCCACGCGAACCAGCGGAAGGAGATCGCCGCCGGGATCCGCGAGGAGACCCCCGAGTACCTGCGGCTGAACGCCGCCGCGAACGAGGCCGCCTCCAAGGCGTCCTGGTGGCGCCGCTGAACCGCACCACACCCGTCCACCGCATCGAAGGAGACCCATGGCGATCAAGAAGCGTGACCAGGTGACCGTCACGTCCAGCCCGGACGCCCCCGGCCTGGTCGGGAAGACCGGCGAGGCCTGGCCGACAGGCGACGGACGGGTGGAGGTCGACGGCCTCCGCGACCCGCACCTCGACCTCGCGCTCGGGACCCCGACCTTCACCGAAGACCAGCTCCGCCAGGCCTGACCGACCGACCCGATCGCCCCCACCCGAGAGGAGCCCTCCATGGGCCTGTTCAGCAAGAACGAGACCGGCAAGCCCTGCCAGGCGTGCGGCCACGAGACCACCCAGCAAGACCCGGCCGTCCGCACCAAGGACAGCGGCGCCCGCATCCACAAGAGCCACACCGAGACCCCCAGTAGCGGCTTCTACGGCGCCAAGACCAAGCGCTGACCGGCTGCCCGATCCGCCCGCAACCCAGGAGGAATCGAACGTGAGAGTCAACAAGTACGAAGTCGAGCTGGACGACGGCGCCAAGATGACGTTCTCCAGCGCCCGGAGCGAGGCCGAAGCCCAGCGGTTCGCGGAACGGTCGATCGAGAGGGCCGCCGACGCGCCTCCGAACTCCCACAGCGCGAAGTGGGCTGACAGGACGGTCGAGAGCGTGCGGCTCGTCAAGCGGGGCCTGTTCGGCTGACCGGCTGCCCGCCGGGCCCGTCTCGCACGGGCCCGGTCGAGGGGAGCGCGATCAGCACTCCACCACCCGACCCGAGAGGAACCCCGTCATGGGCCTGTTCAGCCGTTACACGACCGACGAACTTCACGCCGAAGCCAAGCAGGCGCAGGTCAACGTGGAGTCAGCCGCCAGGATGCAGGCGGCGTTCGGGGCGACCGCCCCCAGTGGTGAGGACAACGCCCTCGCCATGTACAGGCTGGAGCGCGACCGGATCAACGAGGAGTTGAAGCGCCGCTGACCGGCTGCCCGATCCGCCCGTCTCGAACGGGCGGTGAGGGGAACCGCTCAGCGTTCCAACCCCCACCCGAGGAGAACCGCATGCCGAAGTTCAACATCGTCGCGAAGGTCACCGGCCGTGACGGCACCACCCGCGAGGTCACCGGCACCGTCGAGCAGTCCAGCCCCATGTACACGCACGACAGGGCCCGCGCTGACGCCGCCACCCAGCTCGGCAAGAACATCGCGTCCGGCGAAAAGGTCGACACCGACAACATCCAGGTCCGCTACAGCCGCTGACCGGTAGCCCTCGGTGCACGTCCCGGACGTGCGCCCTGGAGATCTGGCCAGCACCACCCCACCGAAACCTTCGAGAGAGGCCGTCATGCGTCGTCACCCCATCCTCTGGCTGCTCGCCGGAACGTACCTGCTGGTCGTCGGCCTGTGGCCTGCGGCTGCGACCCCGGTCGAGCTGGCTGCGACGGGCGCGTTCACCGTGCTGGCGCAGCCGGCCGTGCTGCTGCTCGCCGCAGTCGTCGCCCTGATCACGTCCGCCCGCCGCAAGCCCGCTCCTGCGCCTGCCGGGAGGCGCTGATGCCGATCACGTTCCGCAAGAGCATCCGGATCTTCCCCGGCGTCCGGCTCAACATCAACCGGCGCTCCTGGTCAATCACCGTCGGGTCCCGGAACGGCCTGCAGCACACCCGCAGTTCGACCGGCCGCGACACCACCTCGCTCAACCTGCCCGGCCCGTTCGGCTACAGGTCCACCCGCACCCGACGTAACCGAGAGGGGTGACCGCCATGCGCGAAAGCACTTGGGAGGTCCTCAGCTTCGTGATCCCCGGACTCATCGCCCTGGTGATCATCCTGCTGGTCGCCTGCCTCTGATCCGGCTTGCCCCCCGCCACAAGCCGTCCCGTACCCCCACCGAGCCTCGAAAGGACACCGATCACCGTGACCGCCACATCCGTCGAGAAGGTCAACGGCACGCCGAAGACCTCGCCCGAGCCGCGATTCGACCCGCGCGCGCTGGCCGAGGCGGAGGCGATCCGTACCCGAGCCGCCGCCGAAGCCGACGCTCTGCGCACCGAAGCGGCGGGCAAGGCTGAGGCCGAGAAGATCCTCGCCGTCGAGAAGGCCGAGAAGGAGCGGATCGCCAACGAGCGCGCCGCCATGCGGCTGGAGAAGGAGCAGGCCGACCACCAGGCGTACCTCGCCAAGAAGAACGCCGAGACCGCCAAGTCCAACACCGAGAAGGAGAAGGCGAACAAGGCCGCCGCCGAGAAGGAGGCGGCCGAAGCGAAGAGGGACGCCGAGCAGCAGCGAACCGAGCTGTGGTGGAGGTGGGGCGCCCGCGGCATCTACGCCGTCGGCCTGGTCATCGCGGCGCCGGTGCAGTTCATGCACTTCTGGGACCGGGCCCGCCCGTTCCTGATCGCGGCGCCTGCGCTCCTCGAAGGCCTCGCCCTCGTGTTGGCGTTCGGCGCCGCGTGGGCGGTCGCCCACCGCCGGGACGTCGCCCCGTACCGGGTCGGCATCATGCTCGGCGCCGTGATCGCCGCCGGCATCAACATGTACGGGGGTCTGTCCGATCCGCGGATCGGCTTCAACGCCGGCCTGATCGGTGCGATCGCCTCCCTTGGCGGGCCGATCGTCCTGATGGCTTACGAGCACGGCATCGCCCAGAAGGCGGACGGGATCCCGTCGTGGCGGGAGCGGCGCAGCGCTGAGAAGGTCGCGGAGGCGGAGGCCGCCGTTGTTGAGCAGGCGCGCCTGGAGAGGGAAGCGGCCGAGACGGCGGCGGCGGCCGAGAAGAAGGCTGCGCAGGAGCGCGTCGAGGAGGAGCAGCGGCGCCGCGACGATGACCGTCGCGAGGGTCACCCGGAGATCTGGAAGACCGCTGAGGCGATGCGTTCCGCTCGCGGCTCGCAGTACGTCACGGAGCAGATCTGGGCCGAGGCCTGGTACCGCAAGACGGGCTCGAAGTTGGTCGGCGTGACCGCCGAAATCGAAGCCGAGTCGCGCGCCGCGCAGGCCCGCATGCAGAACGTCACCAGCACTCCGATAATCGGTGAGTTTTCGCTGGTCGATTCCCAACGACCCGCCCGCGAAAAGCGTGACCCGAACGCCCCCGACGGACGCCGCAACAACGGCGGCACCCCGCCCGTCCGTCGAGCCGGCGACGCCGCCCCGAACCATCCCGTCGCACGCAAGCAGGCCGCCGTCGAGCGGACCACCGAGAAGAAGGACTGAGAGCCGCCGTGAGCATCGAAAGGATCCCCAGCAGCAGCCCCGACCCGGAGTGGGAGCAGCTCGTCGCCGGCTACCTCAACGCCCCCGCGCCCGAGCCCGCTCTGCAGTCCGCCGGCCCGGCCGCCGCGAAGCAGACGCTGCCCGCCGACCCGATGGGCGACACCCCCCTCGTACCAGGATGGGCGCGCACCACCGGCGGCTGGAAGGGTCGCACCGCGGTCGGCCGCGTCAACTCCACCCGCCGGTTCCGCAAGTGGGTGCGCCGCCAGAAGACCGAGCACGGGCACGGCGCCCAGGCCTTCCGCGGCATGCGCCGCACCTTCCTGTGGATCCAGGGCACCGAGGGAACGCAGATCACCGCCGCCCGGCATGAGGTGCAGCAGACGCAGCGCGACTACAAGACCGCCAAGTGGGCTCACGACCGGCGCCTGGTCCCCGGCAAGGAGAAGGACCGGCGCCGCAAGGACATGGAGAAGTCCTTCGCCGAGTCCGTGTCGGCGATGAGCAGGTACAAGGCGGCCCAGCGTGACGCGCGCCTCCGGCGCCTTGTCCGCGGCGCCGTCGCGCTGAGCCCGATCGCCGCCGCCGAAGGAGCCGGCCTGTCCCTGCTCGGCGGACCCGGCGGGCTCCTCGCCACCGGGTCGACGCTCCTCGGGTTCGCGCTGCTCGGCCGCCGTACCGCCGCGGGCGAGCTGTACACCGACCGCGACGCGAAGATCGGCGACGGCGACCGGATGACCGACGAGATGGTCAACCGCGTCTACCGCAGCGCCAAGATCATCGGAGCGGAGGACGTGGTCAAGCTCCTGTCGCCGTGCACTCTGACGGCAGACGGCTCCGCCTGGGAAGTCCGGCTCGAACTGCCGGACGGGATACCCGCCTCGAAGGCCCTCGGTGCGACACCGCAGCTCGCGAACGGCTTCGGCGTCAGCGTGCAGCAGATCTCGCAGACCAAGGGGGCGCGGGAGGACTGGATCACCCTGCGTGTCACCCTCAAGGTGCCGTTCACCGGCAAGCCCCACAAGGGGCCCCTGGTCACCGCGGACAAGGTCAACCTGTGGGCACCTGTGCCGATGGCCGTGTCCGAGCGTGGTGACGTCACGACTGTGGAGTGGTTCGAGAAGACCGCCCTGTTCGGCGGCGAACCCGGCTCCGGCAAGTCGGCGGCGGCGAATAACCCGCTGCTCGCTGCAGCTCTGGACGTGATCGCGGACCTGTATCTGGCGGACGGCAAGGGTGGCTTCGACCTGTCGCCGTTCGAGGGCATCGCCCAGATGATCGACACCGATGGTGACCCCGCGAAGTTGCTCGCGATTCTGACGCACCTGTGGGAGGTGGTCCTGCCCGACCTGAAGCAGGTCGTCAAGGATCACTCGGTCCGCAAGTTCTCCGAGACCCTTGCCGCACAGGACGATCGGGTCCGCTGGACGGTCGTCTACATCGACGAGTGGGCCTCCTATATGGCCGCCGCCACCCAGGAGCAGCAGAAGGAACTCGACCGCCTCCTGAGGCTCATCACGCAGCAGGGCCGGGCCTACTGCGTGATCGTGATCGCGGCAACGCAGAAGCCCGACTCCAACGCCGTACCCACCGGCATCCGCGACATCCTGTCCACCCGCTGGGCAGGCCGCTGCATGACCCCCGAAGCGTCCGACACCATCCTCGGCAAGGGCCGGGCGTCCGCCGGCTACAACGCGCAGCGGATCCTCAAGTCGCAGCGCGGCGTGGGCTACCTGCAGACCGGCGAGACCTCGGAGCCCACGCTCACGCAGTCGTACTTCTACACCGACGACGAGGTCGAGGCGATCCTGCGGCGGGCCTACGAGCTGCGCGCCGCGGCCGGAGTCCTGCCGGTCGCAGTCGCGCCGGAGGTGACGATCCTCGACCACCTGATCAAGGCGGCGGCCGGGACAGGGCAGGGCAACGTCACCCGGGCCGAAGCCTTCGCCTACCTCGCCACCGTGGACGACGACTTCGTTCAGGGCGCCGACGAGACGGACGGCGCGTATGCGACCCGCGCCGGAACCGAGATCAAAACCCGCCTCGACGCCATGGGCGTTGATGTGCCCATCGCCACGATGCAACGCGGCACCCAAAGGCCCCGCGGTTGGCGGCTGGACGACCTGATCACCGCCAACGACTGCGTCCGATAGACCCCGCTTTGGTGGGTGCGTGCGGGGTGCATGCCCGCACGTAAGCCCAGGCCAGAGGGTGCATGTCGGCTGCATGCGGCAGCAGGAGGCTGCTCACCGCGCGCAGCCTCAAGGCCCGACGAACATCCGTCAAACAGCCCGCAAAGCACCGCATAACCGTCCATAGGAGACTCCGAAAACCGCCCCAACCCCCCGCCTGAGCACCCCGCGCAGGCGCCCAACGAAGGGACTTCCGACCATGGCCAACGACGGCCGTATCTACACCGCCAGCGAGCGCTTCCAGATCGCCCGGCTCGCCATCAAGGGCGGCCGGCAGGCAGTCCAGCGCGGCAGCGAGCACGCGGTGGACGCGCGCATCGACAACGCGCTCGACCGCATCGAAGACCGGGCCGCCACCCGCTACCAGCGTGAGGCGGGCGCCGCCTTCGGGCAGCTTGAGGCCGCCGAGGACGAAGTCGCCCGCGCCAAAGCCGCCCTGCGCGCGGCCAGCGGCTCCGAGAAGTCCGCCGCCCGCCGAGCCCACAACGACGCCAAGGACAAGCAGCGCCGCGCCGACCGAGCCGCCCGCAAGTACCTCTGACCCGAAGGAGACCCGCCCCTATGACCGTCCTGCCCGAGCCGAAGCCCGTCGCCCCCGCGGCCGGGCAGGCCCACCTCGACGACCAGGCCCGCCAGTTGCTCGCCGCCGTAGAGGATGCGATGCGCACGCCGACCTCGTACCGCGACGACGCACCCGTCCCCATGGTGGGCACCGCCCCGCCCGTCGCGCAGCCCGGACGGCCGCCGATGTCCCAGAAGGCCACCGACGTCAGCGCGTTGATGCTGTCCGGCGGTCTCGCCTCCCTGCCCATCGGAGCTGCGGCCAGCCTCGTTCTCTGGGCATCCGGGCACGCCGACCCCATGGTCATCGCCGTGATCTGCGCCGCCCCCACCACGCTCATCCTCGCCCTCAGCCGCCTCGTCAAGCGCGCCAAGGAAACCGCCCCGGATGAGATCCACAACCACTACAACGGGCCCGTCTACCAGGACCAGCGCAACGTCCACAGCAGCACCCGCGGCGTGTGGGCCAAAACTAACAACCAGCAGTAGGAGGAGACCGTCATGCCCAAGCCCACCGCCGAACAGCTCCGCGTCGACGCCGAGGAGAACGAGCTCCTCGCCGCTTTCAGGCGCGCCCAAGCCGACCTGTACGCCAACGCCGCCCGCGAATCGGCCGCCGGAATCTTCCACGAGACCGACGAGTATCTGCGCCTCAACCAGGCCGTCATCGACGCTGGGAAGAAGCTGCCCAAGGGGCTCAAGCGCCTCGCCAAGGACATCTGACCCACCGCACCATCGCGCCCCCGGCCGCATCCGGTCGGGGGCGTCCTGCTCGAACCGGTGGAACATCCGCCATCCCGCCGCCCACCAGCATCAACCGCCGATAGCCTGCCGACTCCACACATCCCTGGGGGGACCATGACGAACCTGCCGCCGCTGCCCGACACCCCGCCCATGCCCGCGCACGCACCGAAGCCCGCGGCGAAGAGACGCCTCCCGCTGATCATTGTCGCCGTCGTAGCGATCGCCCTCGCTATCGGCGGGACCGTCTACTGGATCAGCCGGCCGTCCTACGACGACATCGTGAAGGGCTGCCAGAAGGCGCTCGCCGCCCAGTCGAAGGCGGGCGGGAAGGGCAAGCCGTCCGCCTGCAACGACGTAAAGAAGGACGACTATGACGCACTCGTCATCGCCAGCGTGATCGACGGCATGCGCAAGAAGGATCGGGACCTGCTCGACTACTACGACAACGGAACGATCGACGGCAGTATCGGCTGATGGATTGCAGCGAGGGCCCGCTCCCGGATATCGGGGGCGGGCCCTTCGTCATGCAGTGGGTTCCGCGGCCGGGGCCTTCGTTGTGCGGGCGGGTACGGCGCGGGCCATCCACCGGTTGTCGGTCAGCAGCCGGGGCAGCATCACAGGCACGAACCCGGCGTCGACCAGCTGCGCCAAACCCTCCGCGCACTCGTCCTCGCTGTCAGCCTGCACACCCACCCGGATCGCCATACCCGCAGTGTGCCCGGGGTGGTGGGGGAGACGGGGCGGAATGCGGGAAGCGGGCTAGTTGGCGGCGGCCTGCTTCAGCTCGGCGTTTTCGCGACGCAGCTCCCTGACCTCGCCGAGGGCGGCGACCGCCGACTCGTACCAGTCGGGCGGAACAAGTACGCCGGCTGACTTGCCGCGGCGCGTGATTTCGGCGAACTCGCCTTTGTGCTGGCTGCCGTCCAGGAGGTCGGCGAACTCCTTACGTGCTTGCTCGACGGGGACGCTCTGCGGCTTCTTCATGTGAGGAGTGTAAGGCGCGTCAGGTCTGTAAGGAACGCGAGGCGGCAACCTTACGAAGATCCTTGTCTGTAAGGTCTGCGAGAACCTTGCGAACCTCTGGGTCTGAACTGTAAGGTTCGTAAGGAAGTCGGGGGAACCTCCCCGGCAAGCACCAAGGGGGACCCGCAGATGATCGCCTCGAACCGCAGCCGCCGTGCCACCGTCAAGGCCCGCAGCATCGCCACCCGCGCCGCCGCCCGCATCGCCCGACGCGGAACCGGCACCCTCGCGAGTCACGCCATGGCGCAGGGGCTCAGCCACTGCGACGCGGCCAGCATGGTCGGCACCCTCCGCAAGGTCGCCGCCAAGCTCGCCATCGTCGGCACCGCCGGCCGCAGCCATGCCGGGCGTCGGATGCGGGACTGCCTGCGGTACACGCCCCAGCAGGTCGCGGTCATCGCCCTCAGCTACAAGCCGAGGAAGCCCGCCTACAAGATCGTGGCCGCGCGGCTCGCGCTGGCTGCGTGAACACCCAGGAGATTCATCAGTGAAGAAGCCGAAGCCCGCCTGCTCCTTCTGCGGCAAGAGCCCGGTCCACGCCCAGAACCGGTGCAAGCGCTGCTACAAGGCCGCCCTTGAGGCGGGGGAAATCTGCCGCATCGGCCACAGTCCGGCCCGGTCCGTGAAGGATCGACTCCTCGACAAGGTCAAAAAGGCCCCGTCGGGCTGCTGGCTCTTCCAGGGCTACTGCACCCCGAGCGGGTACGGCGGCATGGTGGACGCAGACGGGAAGACGCGCGCCGCTCATAGGCTCGCCTACGAAGCCTTTGTCGGCCCCATTCCGGCCGGGCTCCACATAGATCACCTATGTCGAGTGCGGAACTGCGTTAACCCGGCCCATCTGGAAGCCGTGGCGCAGCGCACCAACACCCTGCGGGGTGTCAGCTTCAGTGCCAAGAACGCCCAGAAGACCCACTGCGACAACGGCCACGAGTTCACGCCTGAGAACACGTACCAGCGGACACCTACGCACAGGGTGTGCCGCATCTGCAACAACGCTGCCTACCGGGCCTATTACCGCCGCAAGCAACAGCGTTCGTGATCCAACTCGCCGCGTAAGGACCCGCGATGAAACCCCAAACCTCCGGCCTCTGCCTGCTCCTGTCGCTGCTGTTCGCGTGGTGCGTCCTCGCCCCGCACAACGTGCACGCAGTAACCCCGCAGCCCGCCGTCACCGTCACCGCACCGTAAGGAGAACCCGATGCCCCGCATGATCGGCCGGCGTTGCCCGGACGGCCCCGGAGGTCGCGACTGTCACTGCTGCGGGCAGCCGCCCGGGCGGCAGCGCAAGACCGCCCGTCGGCGGGTGAAGCGCAGCGAACGCAACGCCTGGAAGCGCGACACCCGCCTCGTCTGACCGTCAGACCCGAACCGAAGGAGCCACCCGTGGACTTCCGCGACGCCCTCACCATCGTCACCGCCGAACTCACCCCGCAGCCCTGGGACTACGCCACCCCCGACGGGATCACCCTCCGCGTCATCCCCGCCGGACTCCGCGAAGACGCCGGCTACGCCGAGGTCCTCATCCGCCTCACCCGCCCGGACGCCACCGGCCTGTACGAGTTCGGCATCACCGGGCCGGACAGTCGCGGGGTCGCCGAGGTCGGCGTGGCCACCAGCAGCCTGCCCGCCCTGATCGGCGCGCTCACCGAGCAGGCCACGTGGTGGGACGCGAACCTGATCGCCGGAGTTCTCATCGTGGTCCCGGACGCCAACGGAGTGGTCATCGAGGTCACCGAGGACCACGGCGCGGATCGGAAGGAGACCGTCTCCACCCGCCTGCCGGAGGCGCAGCGCCTGCCGCTGGCGTCCGCGCTGTCCCGCGCCTACGACGTGGCCCGCGGCTGGGAAGACGCCTGATGGCCGCCCCCGCCGAGCCTGCCCCGGCTGTCGACGTGCCGGAGCCGATCACCGAACCCCGCCGAGACTGGGACGAGACGCCGACCGCCGCCGGACGCGCCGACCGCGACCACTGGACCGACCGCGACTGGGACGGCGACTACGACGACCCGTCCGACCACTACTACTGCTGAGGAGTCCCCGTGCAGATCATCAAAGTTGCCGACGACGGCACCGTCACCATCGAATTCACTCCCCGGGACGTGAAGGACGTCCACCAGGACCTGGACGGCGTTCCCTGGCCTGACCTGTCGCTGGCCAGCCAGAACCTGCGGCGGCACCTCGAGGCGCAGCAGGCGGGGGGCGGGGCGTGAGCGCCGAACCGACCGGCATTCCCGCCGGCCCGATCGAATCCGAGCCCCTCGACTACCGGCCGCACGCCGAGCAGGAGGCCATCCTCCGCGACGTGCTGGCCGGCGCCGGAGTCGAACTCGGCGCCTATGACGAACGGATCGTCCGCTGGTTCGCCGGCTATGCGGACTGGTCGACGTTCGCCGTCATCGCGTCCTGGATCCAGCGGGCAGCTGCCGGCACCCGCCGATGACCCGCACCGTGCAGGGCCCGCCTCCAGCCTGGGGCGGGCCCTGTGGCGTGCTCACGGCGTTGTCGCTCTCGCCGCCTGGTGCCGCTGCCACCACCGCCAGCCCGCCCGCGGCGCCTCCCAATACACGGCCCGCAGGATCCAGTAGCCCGCGTACAGCATCCAGAGCATCAGCTTGAACATGCCGACGACCGCCGCAATCCCCAGCCCGAAGAAGCCGGACGCGGCACGCCCAGGCGAGGCCGACACCCTCAATGGGCCGATCCCGCCCGACAGTCGAATCCCCATCGCAATCCCCCCAACAAGCGCACGCACCCCCTGCGCGCGGTCCGCGGATGCTACCGCCGACGGCCGCGCGCCTGACGGGTCTTCGCCGCTTTCCGCCCCATAAGGGATCGCTGCGGGAACGTCCGGCCGGCGTTGCTGATCCGCGCCGCCTTGGACTCGCTGGCGCCCTGTCGGCGCAGCGCGCGGTAGACCGCGAAGCGGCTTCGGTACACGAAGCCGGCGCGTCCGCCTCGATCGGAGACCATCCCTGCCCCTTCCGTCACCTTCAATGCTGCCCCCGCGACAGGCGTTGCGGTAGGGGAGTAGCGACTAATGCGCGTCCATGTCCTACGATTCAAAGGTGTAGGTGATGTAATTCTGAAGAATCGACGGCACGAGGAGGGTGGGGGATGGCTGCAGGACCCGGCCCGTACAACCGGAAGAACCCGGCCGAGCAAGCCGAGAAGGCCGCGATCGTCTTCCAGTTGAAGCTCGACGGCCACTCGTTCCGCGCCATCGAAGCGATCACCGCCGCCCCCGACGGACCCACCGGCGGAGACCGGATCCCCTGGACCACAGCCCGCGACCTCCTGCGCGAAGAGCTCGCCCGCCGCGTCGACCCGAAGATCGACCAGTACCGGGCGCTCCACCTCGAACGCCTCGAAGGCGAACTCGTCCGCCTCGGCGAGCTGGAGGAGCGCGCCAGGCTCGTCCTCGGCCGGCATCACATCACCGTCAACAACGGCCGCGTCATCGCCATCGACGGCGAACCCCTCCAGGACGACGGCCCCGTCCTCGCCGCCATCGACCGCCTCATCAAGATCGAAGACGCGCGGCGGAAGAACAACGCCGAACAGCGCAAACTCCTCGGCCTCGACGCCCCCACCAAGGTGGAGGCGCAAGTCACCGAAGTCACCCAGCAGGACATCGCGGTGCAAGAGCTCGTCGCCGAGATGAAGGCGAAGAACGCCACCACCACCGATCAGCTGCGCGCCGAGCGGGGGCAGAGCGAGTGAACACCGCCGTCGACCAGCTGCGCATCGCCGACCCCTACGACCCGGCAGCGAACGCAGAGACGTTCGACTTCCCCGCCTGGGTCGCCAGCATCGACGCGCGCCTCCTCGACGGCAGCCCTGAATACCGCGACGCCCGCATCGAAGCAACCCGCCTCGATCCCCTGCTCTTCGCCGTCCTCTACTGCCTCCACCACCTGCGGGACCCGGAAGGCCAGGTCTCCTTCGCCGACGCGCACCTCGAATGGGTGCGCATCGCCCGCCAGTGGGTCATCCCGCCGGCCGCGCCCATGGAGCAGCGGGACGCGTTCCTCGCACCCCGCGACACCGGCAAGAGCACGTGGATGCTGTTCATCCTGCCGCTGTGGGCCGCAGCCCACGAGCACGTCAAGTTCGCCGCGGTGTTCGCCGATTCCGGTCCGCAGGCGGAAATGCACCTCGCGACCTTCCGTAAGGAGGTCGATCAGAATGCCGCGCTGCGCCGCGACTTCCCCAAGCTTTGTGCGGCTGGCCGGCGTCCGTCGGGCGCGTCGGAGTCTGATGCGAAGCACATGGTCATCCGCAGCAACGGCTTCGTGTTCGCGGCGAAGGGGATCGACTCCAGTTCCCTTGGTATGAAGGTCGGCGAGCGGCGGCCCGACCTTCTACTGCTAGATGATGTTGAGCCGGATGAGGCGATGTACTCGGCTTATCAGGCGGGCAAGCGGCTCAAGACCATTACGGACGCGATCTTGCCCCTCAACATCTATGCGCGGGTGGTGCTCAGCGGCACGGTGACGATGCCCGGGTCCGTCACGCATCAGCTGGTGCGCTGGGGTAAGGGTGAGCGGGACGACGTCAACGCCTGGGTTGGTGACGAGAAGTTCCGCGTCCACCACCACCTGCCCATCGAGCAGCGCGAGGACGGCACGGAGCGGTCGGTGTGGCCGGAGAAGTGGCCCCTCTCGTACCTGACGTCCATACGGCATACCAGGGCGTATGCGAAAAACATGGCCAATGATCCCCTGGCTGCGGACGGCGCGCTGTGGACGCCGGACGACTTCCGCTATCCGGGCGACGAGGGCGCGGACCCGATCACCCACATGATGCTCAGCATTGACCCCGCGGTCACCGCGAAGAAGAGCTCGGACTTCACAGGCCTGGCGGTGGTGTCGTGGTCGGCGCAGCTGCGGCGCTGCACCGTGCACGCGGCGTGGGCGCTGAAGGTGACGCCCGGCCCGCTGCTGCGCGACCGGGTGCTGGCGATCCTCGATGAGTACCCGCAGATCGGCCTGATCCTCGTCGAGGTTAACCAGGGCGGCGACACGTGGCAGTCGATCCTCCACGGCATGCCAGTGAAGGTGAAGCCCGTCAACCAGAACGAGCCCAAGTTCGCCCGCGCCGAAGGCGTCCTCAACCACTACCAGCGCGGCCGGGTCCTGCATGCCCGCAGGCTCCCGGAGCTGGAACAGCAGATGTGCACATTCCCCAAGGGCGCCAACGACGACATGGTCGACGCGGTCGGCAGTGCCGTTCGTCGCTTCCTGAACCCGCCGAAGAAGACCCCTGCGACAGCCACCAGGGCCTCCTATGCCTAGCCCGCTCGTGATCCGAAAGCCGCTGCCCGGAGGTCGCATTGGATGACTTGTCGCGTGCCGACCTCATGTACGGCATCGAAGAGCTGCAGGAAGCGCGCCCCGGCTACGACCAGGCGCAGACCTACTACGACGGCAAGGTCCCCGAGGTCTTCACCAGCATCCGGATCCGCCGCGCCCTCGCGATCCATGACATCGATTTCGATCTCAACTTCGCCAAGACCCCGGTGAACGCGGTCACGAACCGCCTGAAGATCGCGTCCATCACCAGTCCTGACGAGGCCACGAACACGCTGATCTCGAAGATCTGGCAGGACAACCAGCTCAACCTGGAGATGCCCGACCTGTTCCGCAGGGCCGGCGAGTACGGCGACGCCTACCTGATGGTGCTGCCCGTCGAGGACGACAAGGGCAACGTCGTCCGCGTCGACATGTTCTACAACTCGCCGCAGACCGTGCGCGTGATCTACAGCCAGGACAATCCGCGCCGCAAGGCGTACACGATCAAGAAGTGGTGCGACGGCCCCTACCACCGGGTCGAGCTGCTGTACGACGATCGCATCGAACGCTGGACCACCGGCAAGAACTCGAAGGGTGACAAGCCCGCCGACTGGATGCACTGGCCTGCCGACGACGCAGACCCCGAGTCGTGGACTATCGACCACGACTGGGGCGAGCAGCCCGTCTTCCACTTCCGCAACGACCGCCCCTACGGCGTACCGGAGCACTACGGCGCCTACGGCCCGCAGAACGCCATCACCAAACTCCAGTCCACCCACATGGGTACCGTTGACTACCAGGGATTCCCGCAGCGCTACGCCCTCACCGAAGCCGCCAACACCGACACTTCAGATCTGGAACCCGGCGACTTCGATGACGGCGACTGGCCCCTCCCCGAGAAAGGCGTCGGCCCGAAAGACTCTGGCGACGACAGCAGCCTGAAAGCCGGACCCGGCGAAATGATGCTGCTGCGCGGCTTCAAGGCCGTCGGCCAGTTCGATGCGGCACAGCCTGGCGTGTTCCTGGAGCCGATCCAGTTCAACATTCGTGCGATGGCGCAGATCACGGACACGCCGCTGCGGATGTTCGACCCGCAGTCCAACCAGCGGTCCGGCGAGTCCTACCGCGAGGAAGACGGCCCGTTCATCAGCAAGGTCGAAATCCGGCAGACGGCTTACGGAGCCGCCACGCATGAGGCGTTCATGTTCGCCCTGCGCCGTCTCGGAGTCATCGACCCGGTCCTGTCCGTGGACTGGGTGCCAGCGAAGTCGGTGACGGACGCGCAGGGCTGGCAGACCGTCAATGAGAAGATCCGGGCCGGTGTCCCGCGCAAGCAGGCCCTTATGGAGGCCGGATACCGGGCGGAGCAGGTCGACGAGTGGCTGACCGGCGTCGACGACTCCGAGCTGCAGCGCCGCGTCGACGTCCTCGCGAGCCTGGCGGACTCGGCTCAGAAGCTGGGCGCAGCCACCGCGCTCGGCGTCATCAGTAGCGAGCAGGTGACCGCGCTGCTGTCCGGGACGATCGACGACCTCGAACTCCTCGCGCAGGCGCAAGAGGAGGGCTGATGCCGTACCGCAGCGAGCACCTGGCCCGCCTCGTGCAGGACGAGCACACCGGCCAGGTCATCGACCTTGAGAACCGCATCGTCGGGGAGGCGCTCGGCGACAGCGACACTCTGTTCGCCCAGCTGATCCGCCGCACCCTCGCCGCATGGACCCGCGCATTCGGCGGCCCCGACGAGCCTGCCGTGCCCGGGGGCGTGCTGCGCCGCATTCTCGCCGCCGTGCGCGCCGCGATCCGCCGCATCCTCGACGGCGTCATCCCGCGAGCTGACACGGCACTCGGTGACAGCCTCGGCGAGGCGTTGACCCTGGGGATAGCGCAGGGTGGCGAGTTCTTGCGGGCCGCTACGGGGCGCCGCCGCCGCCGTGCGCCTGCCCGTCCGCGACTGAGCCGGGCGGTCCGCGACGAGGCCAGCCGCATCGGCGACCTCATCACCCGGCGCCGCGACCGCGCCCTGCAGCTGCTGCAACTGGACCGGGTGTCGCGCTGGTCGCACCTGCTGACCGGGATCGGCGCCGGCCACGCCACTTTCTCCGCGATCCGCGCGCACGTCGCCTGGGTCGTCAACACCGCCGTGAACGAGGGCCTGGACACTGTGATCCGGGCGTCAGCGAAGGTCAGGCTGTGGGTGTCGGAGGCAGACGCGTGCGTGCGCTGTCTCGCCTACACGGGCCGCGCTGTCCCTGTCGACGAACCCTTCCCGGGCGGCTTGTCGTGGGATCCCCGGCAGCGCCACATCGGTGCCGAGGGGATCGACGGGCCGCCCCTACATGCGCACTGCCGATGCCGCACCGTCCCCTGGAACGACTCCTGGACGACGTCCGGCGTGCCGTTTCCGCTGGCATTGCAGCGGGAGGCGCACCGCTCCCTCGGCTACGGCACCGCCCGCCCCTCTGAGTCCCGGGCCGCCCGGTTGCGCGCCGCCCGGGAACTCCTGCGTACCGAACCCGACCTGCTGCCTGCCGTGGAAGCGCGCGCCCGTACCGCCGTGCGCACCGGCCGCTTCACCCAAGCCGCATAACCCACGGGCGCCCGCGACGGACGCCGACAACCAACCCCGCGATGGGAGAACACGATGGGCATCCAGACCGACACCGCCACCGACGAGCCCGACATCGACGTCGAAGTCGACGACGAGCCGGACGCCGAGGTGGACGCCGGACCCGACATCGAGCCGGACGAGGCTCCGAAGCCGAAGCCGCCCGCGAAGAAGGACGAGCCGAAGCCGGGCGACGACGACTACGAGCCGCCTTCCAGGACCGAGTGGGCGCGCACGCAGGCGGCGTTGAAGAAGGCCAACGAGGACGCCAAGCGGCACCGGCTCCGCAACAAGGAACTCGAGGACAAGGCCCGCGGCGACGAGACCGAGCACGAGAAGGCGCTCCGCGAAGCCCGCGAGGAGGGCGAGAAGCGCTACCGGCAGCCCCTCGTGCGCACCGCGGCCCGGTCCGCGCTCGTCGAGGCCGGGGCGCTGGCGTTCCTGCAGGACGAGAAGGAGCCCGAATCGGATGCGGCCCGCGAGAAGGGCGAGTCCCGCCTGTCCCGCCTGCTGAAGCTCGTCGACATGGACGGCCTCGACGTCAGCGACGACGGATCCGTCTCCGGCCTGGACGCCGCGATAGACGATCTGCGCCGCGACTACCCGGAGTTGTTCTCGGCGCCCGCCAGGAAGCCGAAGGTCAGGCCTACCGGCGCACCCCGGCCGGCCGCCCAGGAGAAGCCGAAGTCGACGGCCGAGCAGCACGCTGCCCGGCTCCTGGGCAGGGCTTGACCCCAAGAGGTATATTCAGCACCAGGTGAATTGTTCCGGTGATCGGAACAAACCGCCGCCCTGCTTTGCGAAGGCGCCCGTGATGGGGCCCGAGCCCAACAACTCCCCATCACGCCGCCCGCAGGAGGGCCACAGTGACGCGCAATACGCTCGAGGCATGGATCCCAGAAGAGTGGGAGACCAGCCGGGTCATCCAGTCCATCACCCAGATCTCCGCCGTTGAGGCGCTTGCCGCCCGCATCCCCATGGGCTCCGACACCAAGCACGTCCCCCGCACCGCGGGCATGGACGTCGCGGTCGTCGCCAAGGGCGGCACCTACGGCGAGGACACGTCGCTCAACGACGAAGTCCTGCTCTCCGCGATCAAGTTCGGCAAGGCCGCGCGCATCGCCGAGGAAGACATCGACGACTCCGTCGCCAACATCATCGAAGCGAAGATGATCGGCTGGGGCAAGTCCTACGCCAAGCTCATCGACAACGCGTCCCTCGCCGTCTCGGCCGCGTCCAACGGCACCACGGTCCCGTTCACGTCGCTGTACCAGCTGCTGAACACGACCGACGCCACCCTCAGCTACACCGGCGGCGCGAACATCACCACCGCCGCATCCTCCGGTGCCCCCAGCTACTCGGAGTTCTCCACCGCGATCGGCAGCGTCGAGACCGGCGACTACTTCGACCCGGGCTCCATGGTGGCCATCGCGCACACCGCGTTCCGCAAGAGCCTGCGCGGCGTCCTCGACTCCCAGAACCGGCCCATCTTCATCGAAGGCACGGCCGGAACCCCGGACACGATCTTCAATGTGCCGATCCGGTGGAGCCTCGGAGCGAAGCTCACCGCGACCGCCACCTCGGCCCCGACCGGCCGCCCCGTCATGGCGTTCGTCAACCCCGAGCTGATGCTCCTCGGCGTCCGCTCCGGCCCCGAGTCGGTGTTCATCGACGGACGCGACGGCCTCAGCGCGTTGACGGACGAGTCGATCCTGAAGATGCGCGCCCGTCGCGGCTGGGCCTACGGCCACCCCAACGGCGCGTCCATCCTCGTCGGCTGACCAGTCCTCCAATCCCCGCACCGCCCGACGGCTCCGGGCGGTGCGGCGGACAACCAGGGAGGTGAGCCATGGCAGCAGCGAAGAAGACCGCCAGCAGCGCCCGCGCCAGGCAGCACCCGGCCAAGGCCGGCGAGCCCGAGGTAGAGGTCGACGAGCGATCCGCCGACGGCAGCGACGGCACCCGGTTCGTCAAGGATTTCGTCGTGCTCGCCGCGCGGTGGACCGACGAGGACTATCAGCACGAGGCCAACCGCGCTGGCGTCGTCAACGAGGCCATCCAGCGCGGCCTCCACCCGCGCGGCGACGTGTCCTTCGACGGCGGCGAACTGCACCCGGACGGCCTCTCGCTCATCCTCACGTACTCGGTGGACACGGTGCCCGCCTCCGTCGACCACAGCCCGGAGGACACGACCACGCCCCGCGACGTCATCGAGGGCGAGGACTGACATGGTCAACGCCTGGGCGACCGCGCAGGACGTCACCGACTCCACAGGGGTTTCGGTGACGGATCGGCAGCTTGTCCAGGCGCAGAAGGCTGTGGAGGTCTTCTCCAACCGCATCTTCGGCGACGAGGCGCGCATGCGGATGCGGGACCTCTACTGGCTGGGCCAGGCCGTCGCCCATCAAGCGGCGTGGATTGCGGGCCAGTTCGGGCTGGAGACGCGGCTGGATGCCACGCAGATCCAGCAGGATCAGGTCTCGACCACGCTGCAGGGCGACGGCCTGGTCCTCGCACCCATGGCCGCCCGCTCCTTGAAGCGGGTGTCGTGGATGCGGTCCAGGACCGTTCACATCCGGTCCGCGATCGAGGGCGCTGGCCCGATCGTCGGGGATGCCCTCACGGACGGCTCTGACGACCATCTGTACTGGGCGCCGTACCGGGGTGGTGCGTGATGCCCGTCGCGATCGCCACCACCAGCATCGCCATCCTGCGCGGCACCGCCACCGACGGCTACGGCGACGAGCAGGACACCGACACCCCCATCTACACAGGGATCCCGGCGAGCCTGACCGAGCAGTCCCGCCGGGTCACGACCCGCGACGACCCGACCCCGCGCATCGTCCGCTACGCCGTCGCCCGCGTGACCGCCGGAACGGACGTCACCGACCAGGACCGGGTGCGTGACGAACGCACCGGCGCCGTGTACATCGTCGACGCCGTCTCCTCGATGGCCAACCCAGCACTCACCGCAGACCTGCGGCTCGACCTGCGGCGCACCACCTGACCTGGCTTTTTCCTGACAGCAGGAAGAAGCCGACAACCGAACAGGCCACACGCCCGGGGAGACCGGGCGGCCAGCACGAGACCACCTTCGGAGAGGAGGCGGCCATGGCGCGATCCCGCATGCGGATCGACCCGTCCGCACGCACGCACGTCGACGCCGCCATCAACCGGTGGCTGGATGAGTCCATCGGCCGCTCCATCCTCGCCGATGCCAAGCAGTACGTGCCCAAGCGGTCCAGCCGCCTGCACGACTCGCTGCGTGCCGAAGTGCACGACAAGGTACTGCGGGTCGGCTCACTGGACGTCAACTACTGCCAGGCCATCGAGATGGGCCTGCCCCCGATGACGATCTTCCCGAAGTTCAAGAAGGCGCTGTTCTGGGAGGGTGCCGACCACCCGGTGAAGAAGGTCAATCTCCTGGCCCGGGAGCCTCAGCCGTTTTTGCGTCCCGCCCTGTTCCAGCGGAGGACCGCATGAGCCTCCTGCTGCGCGCCAACCATGAGCTGGTCACGATCGCCTGGCTGAAGACTGTCGTCGGCGACCGCGTCTCCGTGACCCTCCCCAAAGACAACAGCAGCTGGGCGGCGTCCGGGTTCTGCACGATCGACACCGTCGGCGGCAGCCCGAACATCTACGTCCCGCTGCGCGAGCCCGTCATGTCCGTCGACTGCTGGGCCTTCAACCCCGGCAGCCAGAAGCCGCCATGGAACAAGGCGTCGACTTTGGCGCAGGCCATTCAGGCGGCCTGCTGGGACCACCGCGGCATTCCGCAGACTGTCGCCCTGCCTGCCGGATACCCCGCGGTGCAGGTGCGGTCGGCGTACTGCACCGGGGAGCCGCGCCGCATCCCCGACGACCCGTCCTCGTATGCCCGCTACAGCATCCCCGGCCTGGCCATCGCCTGGGTGGAGGTGCCGTCATGAGCCGCTACGCCCTCCAAGGCGCCCTGTCCCGGGACCTCCTGACGTGGAACGGCAAGGTCCTCGTCCACGGCGACCGGGCCGAGATGGAGTTCCTGGTCACCGGCGACGTCCGCGTCATCGACTGCCCCCGGGACATTCCGCCCGAGCGGACGCTCGAGATCCGCTTCCACCCCAACTTCGCCTCCGTGACGTGGCCCCTCGACCGTAAGGACTTCCGGTGACCCACACCATCGCTACGACCATGCAGCCCGACAAGCCCATCGAGGTCGACGACGCCGAATACGTCGACCTGATGCGGCAGGGCCTCGTCCTCGTCGACCACACCGAGCAGGCCGCAGCAGCCGCGCCGGCCACCAAGAAGGCCGCCCAGCCGGCCGCTAGCAAGGAGAACTGACCATGGCCGTACTTGCGACCAACTTGGTACAGGGCCCGGCGACTCTGTACTCGGGCGCTTTCGGCGCCGCCGAGCCGCTCGACACCGCCGTCAACACCACTCCCGCGGCCTCCAGCTGGACGGATGTTGGCGGCACTCAGGACGGCGTCAAGCTGACCATCGACCAGTCCTACACGGAGCTGGAAGTCGACCAGGTCGTCGACCGGGTCGGCAGCCGGCTGACCAAGCGCGACTTCACCGTCGAGACGTCGATGGCCGAGCCCACGCTCGCGAACCTGTCACTCTCCCTCAACGGCGGCACCAGCGCGAGTGGCGCGGGCTACGCGTCGTTCGAGCCGTCGTTCGCGAGCTCGGCTACCCAGCCCACCTACAAGGCGCTGCTCTTCGACGGATGGGCCCCCGGCGGGACGTTCACTCGGCGCGTGATCGTCCGCAAGGCCCTGTCCACGGACGCCGTCGAGATCGCCTACACGAAGGACAAGCAGACGCTGTACGGCGTGAAGTTCAGCGGCCACTACGTGTCCGCGTCCATCGCCCCTGTTCACATCGTCGACCAGACCAGCTAGCCGACGCTCGCCCCTGCACGCTTCGAGGAGCACCACCCATGGCATCCACCACACGTCAGAGCACCGCTGCCGCACGGAAGCGCGCGGCAGCCAAGCCGGTCGTCGGCGGCGACCTGGAATTTGAGCCGATCCGGATCGCCGCCAACGACGAGATCGAAGAGGAGAGGGTCCCGCTCTTCTACATCGGCGACGACGAGTACACGATCCCCAAGACCATCCCCAAGGGTGTCGCCCTGCAGTACCTGCGGCAGGCCAGCGAGGTCGGCCACGACCTGGCGACTGCGCCGCTTCTGATCCGGGTGCTCGGGGAGGACGCGTACACGGCGCTGGAAGAGTCCCGTGGCCTGTCGGAGGAGCAGCTGGAGAAGATCGTCAACATCATCGTCGGCCAGGCCCTCGGCAAGCAGGAGGGGACGGGGGGAAAAGCGGCCCGGCGTGGCTGACCCGCCTGCACGAGTGGATCTACGGCCAGGGCTGGCTGGAGGCCATCGCGGACCGGCTCAGTCAGGTCATGTGGGTCCTCGACCATCAGGACGACATCGACGCCGACTTCCTCGCCATCTACGGCATCGACCTTGAGCAAGCCGATGTCTCCGCCCCCCGCTACTTCGCCCTCGTCCACAGGCTCACCGCCTACCAGGGCGTGATGGCCGCCCGGGTCGAAGAAGAACGCGACGAGCAAGACCAGAACAGCAGCACAACCACCCGCACCAGCAGCACCCAGCCAGCCCGACAGGGCGGCGGCGAGAACCGAGAGGTCTCACTGACGGCATTCCGGGTCATGTTCCCCGGAATCGTGAGCGGAGGAGGGTAGCGGGTGGCGGGCTCATTTCGTATCGCCGAGGGGTACGTCGAGGTCACGGCCGACGAGACTGCCTATGACCGCGCCATGCAGCGGCTGCAGCAGAAGAAGAACAAGGTCGGCATCGTCCTCGACCTCGACGACACGGCTGCCCTCGCCAAACTCCGCCAGTTTGCCGACCAGCACGCCCGCACCGTCCTCAAAGCCGTCATCGACGCCGACCTGTCCGAGACCTCGGTACGCCGCGTCACTCAGCAACTGGACCGGTTGACCGCGCCCCGCACGGTCCACATCACTGCGGACCTGGACACTCGGGCCGCAGCCGACGACCTCGATCTGCTGACCCGCGCGCGCACGACCCGTATCACCGCCGACGCCGACACCCGTGCTGCGGCGGACGACCTTGCCCTCCTCACCCGGCCGCGCACCACGCGCATTACTGCAGACGCCGACACGGCAGCCGCACGCGCCCGCCTCGACGCCTTGACCCGCGACCGCCGGATGAACGTCCGCGTGGACGTCGACCGGTCCATGCTCGGCGCTCTGTCCAGCCTTGGCGGCGGAGGGGAAAGCGGCAGCGGTGGGCTCAAGAAGCTCTACTCAGCCCTGACCAACCTGAAGGTCGTCGCCACTGGCGCCGCTCCAATGCTTGCCTCCCTGGGGCAGGCCATCATCCAGATGGGCCCCGCCGCAGCCGTCGCGGCTCCCGCCGTGCTGTCGCTGGGCGCAGCCTTCGCCGCAATCAAGATCGGCACGTCGGGAGTCGGGGACGCCTTCAAGACCGCGTTCGCGCCGGCCACATCCAGCGCGGGCGCGGCCAGCAAGTCGATCCGGCAAGTCGAGAACGCTCAACGCTCCCTCGCCAAGGCCCAGCAGGGCGTCAAGGACGCCGAAGTCGCCGCCGCAGCAGCTCGCGTACAGGCGGCCCGGCAGATCCAGGACGCGCAGCGCTCCCTGAAGTCGACCGTCTCGGACGTGGCGGATGCCAACCGTCGCGCAGCCGAGCAGGTGACGCAGGCCGAGCAGGATCTCGCCGACGCCCAGAAGTCGGCCCGGCAGGCACAACTGGACCTGACCGCAGCCCGCAAGGACGCCGCCCGGCAGCTCGAGGATCTGGCCAACCAGCAGAAGGATGTGGAGCTCGACCGCCGCGAGGGCGTCCTCCGCGTTCAGGATGCCCAGGACGAGCTGAACAAGACCCTCGCCGATCCGAAGGCTACCCAGAAGCAGCGAGCGGAGGCGCAGCTCACCTACGACGAGGCTGTCCAGCACCTCCAGGAAGTCCAGCTCCAGCAGGACCGGCTCACGAAGGATGCGGCCGACGCGAACAAGGCGGGCGTCGAGGGCTCCAAGCAGGTCACGGACGCCAAGGCCAAGGTCGCCGACGCCAACCAGACGATCGCCGACAAGACCCGCGCCCTGAAGGACGCGGAGATCGAGGCATCGCGCACGCAGGTCGAGGGCGCCCAAAAGGTCGCCGACGCGGAGCGGGCCGTCGCCGACGCCCGCGCCGCTGCAGTGAAGGCGGCCGTCGATGGCGCGCGGCAGATCGCCGACGCGCAGGCCGCGGTAGCCGATGCGGCAAGGGCGCTCGCGGACGCACAGACCTCCGGTGCCGCGGCCGTCAACAAGACCGCTGACGCCATGGCGAAGCTCGCACCCAATGCCCGTGAGTTCGTCAACGCCGTCCTCGCGCAGCGGGAAGCCTGGCGTGGGCTGAAGCTCGACGTACAGAACGCGCTGTTCGCCGGGCTCGGCCAGACGTTCACGACGATGTCGACGGCCATCCTGCCGTCGCTCACGACCGGACTGACGGGCACGGCCACGGTCCTGAACGGCATGGCGAAGAACGCTGCGAGCGCAGTCACCGAGCTCGGCAAGACGGGGATGCTGCGGCGGTTGTTCGATGGCCTCAACGAGGGGATGAAGCCGCTCACCCGCATCCCCGGCCAGTTCATTACCGGCCTGGCGCAGATCTCGGTAGCCGCCAGCCCGGCCTTCAAGCGGCTCACCACCGCGGCGAGCGGCGTCGCCGACACCATCAGCCAGAAGCTGGGCGACGCCTTCAAGTCCGGCCGGATGGCCGACGCCATCAACACGGCCGTGGGCATCGCCAAGCAGTTCGGGCACCTGATCGCGGACATCGCCGGAACGATCGGCAACGTACTGAAGGCAGCCGCGGCCGGTGGCGGGGACGCCCTCGGCGCGATAGGTGCGGCCTTCAAGGAGCTCCGCAAAATCACCGCCATGCCGGAAGTGCAGAAGGCTCTCACGAGTATCTTCACGGCAATCAATGCCATCGCGAAGTTGCTGGCTGGCACGCTTGGCGCGGTGATTCAGGCGGCGCTGCCGCTGCTGGCCGCGCTCGCGCCCGTCGTGACCGAGCTCGCCGAGAAGTTCGCCCCGGTCCTCGCCGACCTGGCGGCGTCGCTCGGGAAGGCGCTGATGCCGATCATCACGGCGCTGCTGCCCGTGGTGAAGGACGTCGGTGGCGTTCTCGTCGGCCTGGTGCAGGCGGTCATGCCGCTGCTGCAGCCCATCGGCAACCTGCTGGCGACCGTCATTCAGGCGATCGCCCCGTTCATCAAGACCCTGCTCGACGCCCTTGTCCCGTTCGTCGCGATGCTGGCCCAGGCCCTGGTGCCGATCTTCGCCGCGCTACTGCCGGCGGTGCAGCTGGTGGGCCAGTTCCTCGCCGCGATGGCCCCGCTGTTCCCGCAGTTGCTGACGGCGTTGACGCCGCTGCTTCCGCCGCTCGGGCAGCTCATTACGGCGCTGCTGCAGCTGGCCATGCAAGTGATTACTCCGTTGATGCCGCTGATCACCGGTTTGGCGACGTTGCTGGCGACCGTGCTGGCCGGGGCGGTCAACCTGCTGGTGCCCGTCATCACGACGGTCATCGGCTGGCTCACAGCCCTCGCTGACGGGGTGAAGAAAGTGGTGGGCTGGATTGTCGACGCCTTCCAGTGGCTGTACGACAAGTTGGTCGGGCACAGCATCATCCCGGACATGGTGCGGGCGATCATCTCGTGGTTCGGGTCGCTGTGGACCGGCACCAAGAAGATCTTTACCGACCTGAAGAACTGGGTCGTGACCACGTGGAACTCACTGTGGGATGGCGTGCGCTCCAAGTGGAACAGCTTCTGGGGCGGCCTGCGGTCGGCGATCTCGGGGGCGTGGACGACCGTGCGGAACGGTGTCTCTGACCTCAAGAACGGCGTCACGAACACGTGGAACAACCTCTGGAACGGGGCCCGCGACAAGATCTCGTCGATCTTCTCCACGATCAACGGAAAGATCAGCACGTTCAAGTCTTCGATGAAGACGGCGTTCTCGACCCTGCGTGACAGCCTGGGCACCATCTGGGACGGCGTGAAGTCGAAGATCGCCTCACCGGTCCGGTTCGTTGTGAACTCGGTCTACAACAACGGCATCCGCAAAATGTGGAACTCCATCGCCGGAAAGATCAGCTCCAAAATCACGCTGCCGAGCATCTCCCTCGGCTTCAACAAGGGCGGCGTCGTCCCCGGCAGCGGCAACAAAGACACCGTCCCCGCCATGCTCACCCCCGGCGAACGCATCCTCTCCAACCAGCAAGTCGCAGCCC